>Ga0307372_10008364_pt1 | contig 14574 bp, 9 predicted proteins | sample OX1MG_FD_202533 | JGI IMG/M metagenome (GOLD analysis project Ga0307372, IMG submission 202533) | Soil microbial communities from Risofladan, Vaasa, Finland - OX-1 | ecosystem: Environmental > Terrestrial > Soil > Coastal area > Acid sulfate soil | place: Finland: Risofladan, Vaasa | collected... | reverse complement strand
GCGCCCAGGAAGAAAATCCTTGATCTTCTCCCACTGCAAATCACTCAATTCATACCGGCTAGGCGACATACAACCACTTCAGCAGCAATCAATCCCGCTGCAAAGTGCATATGTCGATACGGCCTAGCGGGATTTGTCTTTGGCTTCTCAGTGTTCCACCCGCGATGCCTCACTCCGCTCTGAAGTAGCGCGACACGTCCGGCGCATCCATCGCTGAAATTCAAGGCTTGTATTCGACTATTCCATGGTCCCGTCGCACCCCGGGATAATCCATCTTTCGGTGGAGGCGCAGAAAGGCCTAGAACCCATAAGCTCACAGACGCTCCCTGGAGGTCTCTCAAACCAATGCCGCATATTGCTCTGCCGGAAAGCCAACCTGGAATTCGCGGCGCGATGGCGTTTCGCCCGGAAACTGCCCGCCCGCTGAATGATCTCGTTGAGGTTCTCTTGCGCGCTCCGAACAGCCTCTCGCCCGGAGAGCGCGAACTGCTCGCGACTTATGTGTCTTATCTGAACGACTGCCACTACTGTCAGTCGATCCATGGCGCCGTTGCGGCGGCGCATCTGGATGGCAACGAGGAGCTGGTGCGCCGCGTCAAGGCTGATTTTCAGTACGCTGATATTTCGGAAAAGCTGAAAGCACTGCTTGTCATCGCCAGCAAAGTGCAGCGGGATGGCAAGCTGGTGACGTCGGAGGATGTGGAGAAGGCGCGCAGCCAGGGTGCGACCGACATCGAAATCCACGACACTGTTTTGATTGCGGCAGCGTTTTGCATGTACAACCGCTACGTGGATGGGTTGGGAAGCGTGCAGCCGCGCGACGAAGCCATGTATCGGGAGCGCGGCAAGATGGTGGCGCGCGACGGTTACGTGAGTATCAGTAAGTCATATCTGCCGGCTGAGCCGGCGGCACGGTGAGGGAGCCACATGGCGCATATCGCACTTCCTGAAGGTCTGCCGGGCATCAGCGGAGGCTTCGCGTTTCGTCCGGAGACATCCAAGCCGATGCGCGAGCTGGCGCATATCCTGCTGCATGAGGAGAACAGCCTCACACCCGGCGAACGAGAATTGATTGCCACCTTCGTTTCGTCACAAAACGATTGCTACTTCTGCCAGACCAGCCATGGCGCGGCCGCAGCCTGCCATTTGGGAGGAAGCGATATCGTCAAGCAAGTTAAAACCGATCTGAAGAATGCCCCCATATCCGCGAAGCTGAAAGCGCTGCTGATGATTGCGGGAAAGGTGCAGCGCGATGGCAAGCTGGTTACGACGGAGGATGTGGACCAGGCGCGGCGCGAAGGGGCGACGGATATGGAGATTCACGATACCGTGCTCATCGCAGCGGCCTTCTGCATGTACAACCGGTATGTTGACGGCCTGAACACATGGCAACCGCGCGATGCCGGCATGTACGTCGAGATGGGCAAACATCTTGCCGAGCACGGCTATCTGAAATCGTCGCAAAAATAGTGCGCATCCGCTATGGTCCGAAGCCGGAGGCAATCGTGCCTCGGGCATTCGGACGAGCGAGCGCGGGATGTTGCGTACGCATGCAGTGATCTGTGGCGGGCGGTTCCACCGAACGATGGAGTAAATTCCCAATCGCCGGATGCAAGACAATGCAGCGAGACAGCAACTACTTTTCCTCTGTGCAGCCCGCCATACCATTTCTTCCCTGAACGTGGGCGGAGGCCTGCTCATGGTGATCCCCGCCAGCATTCTCTAGCTCAAGGAGCCATTGACGACGCGGCAAGTTATCTGGCGCATACGTCATGGCCAACGATGTCTACACGGTGTCACGCAAACCACGGCGTGACTCTGTTTGTAGTGCCAACGTTTCTGGGAGAGGCCGAAAACAACATGAACATGGTTCGCAATGTGCTCGCATTTGTAGCACTTTCATGCATCAGCTTATCTGCGCAGCAAATCACCGGAAGCATTCGCGGCAGCGTCACGGACCCAAGCGGTGCTGTCATCCGCGGCGCCGCGGTTACAGCACGGCAGACGGAAACAGGCCTGTCGCGCAGCACGACCACCGATCGCAATGGTAACTACGTTCTTCTGGAACTCCCGGTCGGCCACTACCGCCTGCGCGTCGCGGCAAAGGGCTTTCAGGAATACGTGCAAGACGGCATCACGCTCAACGTGAACGCGACGGCTTCGGTCTCGCCACATCTCGCGATCGGATCGGAGAAGGAGCAGGTGCAGGTGAGCGCAGACGCCGAGCTGATTGAGCCAACCGTCACCAGCCTGGGCAAGGTGGTGCAGCAGCGCGAGCTGGAGGATTTGCCGCTGAATGGGCGCAATTTTTCGCAACTTGGACTGTTGCAGCCAGGGGTTGTCCCTTTGACGCCTGGAATTGCCGAAGCAGGCGGTTCGCTGCGCAACGGACAGGCTTATGCGGTCAATGGCCAGCGGCCCGAATCGAACAACTTTCTCATCGACGGTGCGAACAACTTCAACGGCATCGACGGCGGGTTCATTCTCAAGCCGCCGGTCGACGCGATAGCCGAATTTCGTATCATCACGCTCAACGCGAATGCCGAGTTCGGAGGCGCACTAGGATCGACGACGAACATCATCACGCGGTCGGGCACGAACCATGTCCACGGGGCCTTGTGGGAGTTCCTGCGCAACGACGCAGTCGATGCCAACAACTATTTTGCACAGACGAAGGAGCCGCTGAAGCAAAACCAGTTTGGCGCCACGGTGGGTGGGCCGATCAAAAAGGATAGAACGTTCTTTTTTGGCTTTTATGAGGGCTTCCGCAATCGCCAGGGCGAGACAGCGCTGACTACCGTGCCCTCTGTAAAGGAGCGTGGCGGCGACTTCTCCGAACTCTGCCCGGAGGGTTTCACGGGCGGCTTCTGTAATAACCCCGCACATCAGCTTTTCAATATATTTGCCAACGCACCATACCCGAACAACCAGGTTCCGCCATACCAGTTCAACTCGATTTCGCAAACCCTGCTGAGCTTCTTCCCGCTTCCGAACGCCGGTACGAACCTGTTCTCCACAACGCAAACCTTGAGCAATAATACCGATCAGTTCGGCATCAAGATCGACCATTACCTCAATCCGCGCGACACGCTGAGCTTCCGTTACATGTTCAACCAGCTTTCCCAAGTTGATCCGCTATCGCCGGGCGGGGCAAGCGTTCCGGGTTTTCCGGTGGGCGAAGACCAGCGCGCGCAGAACTTTGTCGCGGAAGAAACGCACACCTTTTCACCAGCCCTCATCGCGGTGGTGCGATTCTCGTTTCTGCGCAACAAGTTCCTCTTCGGTGAGCATGAGGACCATCAGTCGCCATCGAGCCTTGGATTCCAATACCAGCCGAGTCTCGATATCGCCGCTGGACCGCCGTTCATCCAAGTGAACGGCTATTCCACGGTTGGCGATCCGATCACGGGTCCGCGCAACACCTATGAGAATGTCTTTGATTACTCAGGATCGCTCAGCTGGGTGCGCGGCAAGCACGAGCTGAAATTCGGCGGCGGCTACCAGCGTCAACAGATCAACGTGCTTCAAGGAATTGCAACCAACGGCTTCTTCGTATTTGTGCCCTTTCCGGTAACGGACGCGTTCGCCAGTTTCCTGGTCGGGCAGCCAATCGTCTTCCTGCAGGGCATCGGTGATTTCTCGCGCGGCATTCGCGGGAACAGTGCGAACGGGTATGTGCAGGACACCTATAAGGTCACCTCGCGATTCACAATCAATGCCGGACTGCGTTACGAGTTGCCCGAACCGTACACGGAAATTCGCAACCGGATGTCGCTGTTTGAGCCGGGGAAGAAGTCCCAGGTTCTACCAAATGCGCCTGCAGGCCTGCTATATCCCGGCGATCCCGGTGTGCCCGCAGGCCTCATCCCCACCGACAGGAAGGCATTTGCGCCACGCCTTGGCATTGCGTGGGACCCGAGGGGCGATGGAAAATTGCTGCTGACTTCGGCGTACGGTGTCTTCTATGAGCCCTATTACACCGGGCAGGGCGGCCCTTTGCAGGCGCCGATCAGTGCACCTCCCTATCTGGGAACACCGCAGGTGAGCCTGCCGAACTTCGCGGATCCGTTCAACGGCAATCCGCCTGCAGCAGGGACGTTCTCCACGCCACTCACGAACCTGACTCTGTCGCCGACGTTGACCCTTCCTTACACGCAGGATTGGGACTTGAACCTGCAGCAGTCGTTCAGCACTGACTGGCTGTTCGAGATTGGATACGTGGGCACTAAGGGCACGCATCTGCCGCGCTTTATCGAAGCGAATCCAGCGGTATTCGTTCCCGGAACCGTGGATGGCCAGCCGATTTCGAATTCCAGCAATGCCGATCAGCGGAGACTCTATTCCGGCTGCACGCTGGCCGATCCGCCGAGCAGTTGCCAGTTTTCATCGACCGGCGAGATTGCGGGCATCGCCAACTCGTCCTACAACGCGCTGGAAGCATCGATGCGCAAGCGGTTCAGTCACGGGCTTTCCTTTCTCGCGTCCTACACGTGGTCAAAGACCATCGATGATGTTTCGTCATTCAACATCACCGGATCGGCGGCGAAGCCTGTCGCCGGCGAAAATGATCTCGCCCAGAATCCATTCAATCTGGCAGCAGAGCGTGGGCTCTCGCTGTTCGACGCGCGCAACCGATTCGTTGGGAGCTATGAATGGGCGCTTCCGTTTTGGAGCCATGCGCAGAACTGGTACGAGTCGGCGCTTGGCGGATGGCAAGTGGATGGCATTGCCACGCTGATGAGCGGCACGCCGTTCACCGTCTTTGACTCGAACGACGTTGCGGCGCAAGGCACCGCCCCGGAGATCACCGGATTCTCCGCGCAGCGACCCAATCTCATTGGCAACCCTAATGACGGACCGCGCAAGGTCGGCGCGTGGCTCAACACCAGCGCTTTCCAGCGACTCGATCCCACAGCCAATGCGGGACAGTTTGGCACGGAAGGCCGTAACGTGAATATCGGTCCGGCGTTTGCCGACTGGGACTTTGGGGCTCTTAAGAATTTCAAAGTGACAGAATCAAAGCAGCTCCAGTTCCGCGCGGAGCTGTTCAACGTCCTGAACCGCACGAACTTTCGTTTGCCGGACAGTGACATCAGTTCGCCGACATTCAACCATATCCTTGCGGCAGAGGCCCCACGCCAGGTGCAGTTTGCATTGAAGTTCCTGTACTAACCAGTCAGAGTGAATTGACATGGCGAATTGGAGTATCGAATGCAATGACCGTCGGCGTCGATACTCGAGTTGGCCGCATGAATCGAGTCTTAAGAGATGAGTTTAGAACTACCATCTGATTCCTCAAATCTGGAGGCGTCCAAACGGCGTCGAGCGGAGCCGTCCTCCACCAATCTGTCCCTGGTGGATGAACGTACAGCAAGTGGAGAGGTACGGACTTTGTTCGCCCAGTACCGCGAGCGCTTTTCCCGCACCGATCTTCCCGGCATCTTACTGTGCTTCGCCACCAACGCTGCGCTCCTCAAAGGCATGCTACAGATCGCGGAGGAACTCCTCTTCGGGGAAAGCCTTTTGAGCCGGCGGCACAAGGAGATGATCGCCACCTACGTATCACGACAGAACGCATGCCCCTACTGTTCCGACAGTCACGGCGCCCTTCTTGAAGCGCAGGGCGGATCCCCCGAAATGATTTGTGCTTTGCAGAGCGGCAACCTCAAGACCGAAGTGTTCACAAGCGCGGAGCTTGCGCTGCTAGCGTTCGCTGGAAAGGTAAACGCTGCATCCTCGGCCGTCACCCGAGGTGATGTGGAAGCAGCGAGTGACGCGGGATGGACGGAAGCGCAAGTAGCCGAAACGGTACATATTGCAGCCCTCTTCGCCTCATTCAATCGCGTTGCCAACGGCTTTGGGCTAACTTCTCCTTATCCTGACCTGCAGCGAGACCAGCTATGACCGAACCCTCCAACCCGCGGCGTCCCCGGCGCGGAACCTGGAAAGCGAGACCCGAGACCATCGCATTGCTGCGCGTGTCAGGAAATGCCATCAACGGAGTTGGCGAGACTGCGCCGCGCCGCCCGTCTCCATTCTTCTGGCATCCCCCCGACCAGCATCCATGGGGCGATTTGCAGCTCATAGCCCGGCAGAGTTCCCGTAAGTGTCCCGGGGCAACAGAGGCATTTCAAGCGGCGTACGACTATCCTGACCTGAACCCTGTCTCCGCAACGCGCCGTGAAGCGACAGCACAGGAACTGATGGAGAAAGTCAGAAGCTTTGCGCTTGCCCACGAGGCCGACGACATCGGGATCACCACCATGGAACCCACGTATGCCTTCGAGGGCTACGGTATCGAACATCCGCATGTCGTTATCCTCGCGCTGGCGCATGACTATGAACGGCTCCGCGAAGTTCCTTCCGACGAAACCAATGGCGTGGGAGTCTGCGATGTTGGCGATCAGTACGCACGCGGAACACGATCCTCCTACGCTCTCGCCAACTGGATTCGTTCACAGGGCTATCACGCCGACCCGTATCCCGGTCCAATGGCCGGTGCCCTGCTCCTCATTCCGCCGGCAATTGCCGCCGGACTCGGCGAACTCGGCAAACACGGATCGCTCATCAGTCCACGTTTTGGCGGCGGCGTCCGCCTCGCGGGCGTCACTACTGACATGCCGCTAATTCCGACGCCTCCCACACGTTTCGGCGCCGACGAATTCTGCGCGACGTGTCAGGTTTGTACCCAGGCGTGCCCCCCCCGGCGCCATCACGCCGACGAAGAAGACGGTGCGCGGCGTCGAGCGGTGGTATGTGGATTTCGACAAGTGCATACCGTACTTTGCCGAGGCTGCATCCTGCGGAATCTGTATCGCGGAATGTCCATGGACCCGCCCATCTGCGCGGCCAAAACTGCTCACCACGATGGCTCAAAGAATCAATAAAGAATGAAAACGAATTCCCATCAGGTCGATGAAGAGGTCACGATTCAGTACCCCGGCTGGGGCGTCCTCGCCGCCGCATTTACCGGCGTTATGGTGAGCTTTGCTCCGATCGTTCCTTACACGTTCAGCCTATTCCTCGATCCTTTGCACGCGGCCTTTGGCTGGAAGCGGGAAGCGATGGGCGGTGCATTCGCATTAGCTGCCATCACGGTCGCACTTGTCTCGCCCCTCATCGGCTTTTTGCTCGATCGCTTTCCCCCGCGGCGCATTATCCTCCCCGGGATTCTGGTTTTCGCCATAGGGCTTGCCGCACTCAGCCGACTGACACCGCATATCGTTCAGTTCTATGCCACGTTTTTTGTAATCGGGCTGGTGGCCAATGCCACGGCGCAATTTGCATACACGCGCACGATATTGACCTGGTTCTCGACCCACAGAGGAATGGCACTCGCATTGTTGCTCACCGGAAGCGGAATTGGCTCCATCCTGATTCCGCCGCTCACCGAGTGGATGATCCAACATCACGGATGGCGCAGTGGCTTTCTATTGTTGGGGGGTATCGCCCTGCTAGGTCTTCCTCTTACTGCGCTACTCGTGCGTAATCGTCCGGAAGCTGCAATCGTCCGCGCCGAACACCACGCCAACAAGGGAATGACCGTCCGTGCGGCGATGCGGACCGCCGCATTCTGGATCCTCGCATTCATCACCATCCTCTCCGCATTCAGCGAAAACGGCCTGGTCACCAACCTCGCCCCCATCCTCACACAACATGGCTTGCTTGCAGCCACCGCAGCGATCGCTCTTTCAGTGCGCGGGGGAGCAGGAATCATTGGTCGCCTCGGCATCGGCTTGGCAATCGATCGCGTCTCGCCGGAACGGATTCAATCACTTGTTCTCGCCTTGGCGGCTGCGGGCACGCTGATTCTTGCATTTGCCGGTAGCGCATGGGTAGCTCTGTTGGGTGCGGCAGTACTTGGCGTGGGGCTTGGCAGCGAAGCCGACGTGGGTCCCTACCTGCTCGCGCGCTATTTCGGCCGCCGGCACTTCTCGGTGCTATACGGCCTTACCTGGACCGCGTATGCCATCGGCGGCGCTACGGGCCCCCTCTGGATTGGACACCTCTATGATCGTGCGGGAGCTTACCTGCCGCGATTCATCGTCTATCTCGCGGCTGTAGCATTTGGAGCAGTGATTCTCAGCTTCTTCCTCCGATCCGACCAAGAGAGCATCACGTCTGAGAAGAAAATGACCACGAACGCGGGCGTCCAGCTCGAAGGCTAGCGACTGGAAGCCAATCAGCCTGCCTCATAGATCGTGCTCTTCGAGCAAGTGGCGAAAGCGAAGGATCGTGGTTTCTTCCGGCGCGGCGGCCACGCCAAGATCCACGCCAGCAAAGCGCTGCAGCACAGCCGACTCATAGAACGCTTCCTCCATGCCGGGGTCAGACAGACTGAACCACTGCTGCAAAAAGTAGGTCCGCAGCATGATCGCAAGGCCCACTGGCTGCCGGCCGTTGCCCGCTCTGGGGTAAAAAGGCTCAACCAGCGCCAGCAACTCAGACCACGGAACCACCTGGTTCATCTGGTCAAGAAACAGCTCCCGCTTGCTCTTGCGACCATACTTCGCAAAACTGGACTGCGATGCAAACGTCTGCTGAAAACGCGCCATTCGCTTCATGCTTATAGTCTATTCAAATATCACGCGGGTTGCTGACCTGTGCAGAGGTTCCCTAGATGGTTGCCAACTTAGAAACTGCCTGCGAATGTTCCTTTCGATGAGCGCGTAATCGCCGAGTCATTCATCGAACCGCTCGGATTAGTACCGGAGTCGGCCAGTCTCCGGGGAACCACGTCAAGGCTGTTGGTTGACCCAGCCGCGCCCACGGCTGCCTCAGGCCGGCGCAATCTGCATCGGCGTTCGCAGGCGCCGATGGGAGAATGGCCAGGGCCCTGCCCGTTGTTACATGTAGCTACACCCTACCCCTACGCGAATCTCCCCGTTCCTCCGCGATATCCGATCCGTCGCCCATCCCGGCGTAGAATTGGTGGGGCTCACCCACACTCAACGGCAAGCCGGAAAGCAGGACATTCGTGCGTCAGACCATCGAAGATCACGAACGAAAGGCCAACCTGAATGGCGCGGTTCTGGTCGTCGTCCTCATCGCCTTCGCCATCTTCCTTGGCAGTTCCTCGGCCCTTTCCTGGTATGTCGACGCCCTTTGGTTCAAAGCTCTGGGCTTCGGCCAGGTCTTCTGGAAGAGCTGGGGTCTCCAGTGGGGCACCTTCGCCATCTTTTTCTCCGCCAGCCTGCTCCTGCTCTACGGCTGGTTCCTCTTCCTCTGGCGCATGCATCAGCCGGACCTGCCCCACGACCGCAGCCTGGTCATCGGGGACCGGACCATGAACATCCCTCTCCGCCGCCCCTTGCGCATTGCCGGCATCGCCGCCTCGCTGGCTGTCGCTGCACTGGCCGGGCTTGCCATGATGGCCAAGTGGCCCACCCTGGCCCTCTGGTTCAGCGTCGCCCGCGCCGCGGGTCCCCTCGACCCCGTCTTCCGCCGCCCCCTCAACTTCTACCTCTTCACGCTGCCCGCCTGGCAGCTTCTCGCAGGCTGGCTCATGAGCCTGGCCATCGTCGCCTGCTTCGCCGCAATCGGCTTTCTCCTCCTCTCCGGCAGCAGCCGCGCCCTTGCCAAAGGGTACGGCGGCCTCAGCTTGTCCCTGCCCTGGCGCGGATTCTCCCTCGCGTTCGCATTCTTCCTGCTGATCCTCGCCGCCCAGGTCTACCTCGGCCGCTTCGGCTCCCTGCTCAGCACCCACACCATCTTCACCGGCGTCAACTACACCGACGCCCACGTCACCATCACCGGCATGCTGGTGGTCTCCTTCGCGCTCGTCCTGGGCGCTCTCATCGCCGCCTCCAACGCCTTCACCGTCCCTCGCCCCGGACGTCTCGTCGCCGCCGTCGTTCCCGCCTTCGCCTGCTTCATCGTCGTCCAGCTCATCGGCTGGTATGTCAGCAGTTTCATCGTCAAGCCCAACCAACTCGACCGCGAACGCCCCTACATCGCACGGAACATCCAGTGGACTCGCAACGCCTGGGACCTCGACCGCATCGCCCGCAACGACTTCCCCGCCTCAGCCAGCGAAACCGCCGTCGACCCCTCCGCCAATCAGGACACCATCCAGAACATTCGCCTTTGGGACTGGCGCGCCCTCCAGGATACCCTCCGCCAGATCCAGGAAATCCGCACCTACTACGACTTCCCCGACGTCGACATCGACCGCTACATGATCGACGGCAAGCTGCGCGAGGTCATGCTCGCCCCGCGCGAACTCAGCCTTAACAAGCTCCCCGAGAGCAGCCGCAACTGGATCAACGATAAGCTGATCTACACCCACGGCTACGGACTCACCATGAATTCGGTGAACGGCTTCACCTCGGAGGGCCTGCCGAACCTCTACCTCAGCGACATGCCGGTGGACAGCACCGTCCCCGGCCTTAAGGTCACGCAGCCCGAGATTTACTACGGCCAGCTCACCGACAGCGACGTCTACGTCAAAACCCATCAGAAGGAATTTAACTACCCCCAGGGCCAGACCAATAACCTCACCCACTATCAAGGCACAGGCGGCATTGTCCTCGGCGGCATGATGCGCCGCATCCTCATCGCCGCCGACCGCGGCGACCTCTGGAAGCTTCCCTTCAGCGACGACATTACCCCCCAGAGCCGTCTGCTCATGCGGCGAAACATCCTCCAGCGCGTCCACACCATCGCGCCCTTCCTCACCTGGGACGCCGACCCCTACATGGTCATCGGCAGCCACGGCCGCCTTTACTGGATCCTCGACGGCTTCACCTCTTCTGACAGCTACCCCTACTCCTCCCATTACCCCTTCGTCGACGGCACCATCAATTACCTGCGCAACAGCGTCAAGGTGGTCATCGATGCCTACAACGGAACCACCACCTTCTACGTCTTCGATCAGCGCGACCCCATCATTAACGCCTGGCGCCACCTTTTTCCGTCGCTCTTCCGTGACGCCTCCACCATGCCTCCCGACCTGCGCCGCCACGTCCGCTACCCGCAGCTCCTCCTCTCCGAGCAGGCCACCGTCTACGGCCTCTACCACATGTCCGATCCCGAGGTCTTCTACAACCGCGAAGACCTCTGGACCGTTGCCTCCGAGTTGCAATCCAGCGGCGCCGGCGACCAGGAGTCCCAAGCCATGGAGCCCAATTACGTCCTCATGAAGTTCCCCGGCTCCTCCTCACTCGAATTCGTTGCCATCCTCCCCTTCGTTCCCGCCAATCGGAATAACCTCATCGGCTGGATCGCCGGTCGCAGCGACGGCGCCAATTACGGCAACGCCGTCGTCTACGACTTTCCCAAAAGCAAACTGGTGGACGGCCCCATGCAGGTCGAGGCCCGCATTGACCAGAACTCCGCCCTCTCGGGCCAACTCACACTCTGGAATCAGCAGGGCTCCCACGCCCACCGCGGCACCTTGATCGTCATCCCCGTCGGCAAGGCGCTGCTCTACGCCGAGCCCATCTACCTCCAGGCCCAGCAAAGCCCCATGCCGGAGCTGCGCCTCGTCGTCCTCGCCCTCCAGGACCGCCTCGCCTACGGCCCTGATTTTCAGACCGCCCTCAATGCCCTCTTCAACGGCCAGCCCTCCTCGCTCAGCGAGTCAACGGCCCAGAACGCCCAGCCCACCTCACAGCCCAGCTCCCAAACCGGAACACCCGTCCCGGCCGCCGCAAAGCTCATCGCCCACCGCAGCGCCCTCATCGCCGCCGCCGCACAGGATCTTTCCGATTACGAACGCCTCACCGCCGCCGGCAAGCTCGCCCAGGCCGGACAGAAACTCGAAGATTTGAAGAAGCAACTACTTCAGCTCCAAAACAACTCACAGTAACTGCTTAACGAGTCGCTGAAGCAAACGGCGTTTTTCAGTACCTATCCGGCATCATGGTCGCATTTTCTGACTCAAGCGTTTTCTGTTGAGTTATTTCCGGATCGGCGACCATCCGACCGAGACGAGCGATTGAAGGGTCGAAACAGCGTCCTGAACTACGCGTTCGCAGGATTCAGATCGACTGTACGGGTTACGGAGAGGACGGTGATGTCGTCGTCCCGGCCGAAGGCTTGAGCCGCCTGGGCGATGGCTTCGGCGGGCTGAGTGCTGAGAGAGGCGCTGCGTTCAAAGCCGAAGAGCGCGCCGGCTTTGTCGCGGGCCTCGATTACGCCGTCGGTAAGAAGAGTGAGTTGCTGCCCGGGGGAAAGTTGGAAGGTGGATTCGGCGTAATTTGTGTCGGCGGAGATTCCCAGAGGAAGGCCATTCTCGAGCTGCAGGTCCTTGCCGTCAACGTAAGGCGCGATGTGGCCCGCGTTGGCGACGGTGAGCGCGCCGTCAGCGTCGGCGCGCAATACCAGGCAGGTGGTGAAGCCGCCGTGGCTGCGAGCCAGCATGCGCTGGTTCATGGCAGTCAGAATTTCTCCAGGGCTTTGGGTGTAGTGTGCCAATGTGCGCACCGTACCCACCAGAAGAGAGACGGTCATGGCAGCGGGCATGCCTTTGCCGCTGACATCGCCGATGATCACAAGCACTCCGCCGGCGCCTCCATGGTTCTTGATCGGCAGCACCTGGAAAAAGTCGCCGCCAACTTCACCATAAGGCTTGTAAACGGACTGAATGTTGAAGCCCGGGATTGAGGGAACCTCTTCAGGGATGAGAACCTGCTGGACGGCGCGACCGGCCTCGAGTTCAGCGGCCATGCGCTGCTTTTCGCGCCGGTCGCGGATAAGGTCGCGAACAAAGATGACCAGCGTCACGGTTCCCGCCAGAGTCAGCGCGCTGGTTGAGTACTGACATTGCCAGCCGCCGATGGAGGCGTAGTCCTTCATGCCCGTCAGGCGCTGGAATTCGTTGGTAAGTGTGAGACGCACGAACCAATAAAGCAGGAATGCGGCGGCAATCATTCTGTCACGTGCGCTTCTGCGCCTTAGACCCTGGACAATCAGAATGGCGAGCGGTACCTCGGATATGAGCACTGGCCATTCGGCGGTAAAAGACAGGTTCGGAAACCACACCGCAATGCTCACAAAGAGATAGATTGGCCAGAACAGCAATGTCCAGCGGCGACCTGGGACCTGCATTGCCTCGCCCGCTGTTGCGACGAGCACACCCGACGCGATAGCTCTTAGAGACAAGTAGGGGATCGGGCCTCCGAAGTAATTGAATAACTGGGTCACGCCAACAAGTGCGAAAAAGATGCCCAGGCTGCGAAACGCTCGAAAATCAGGCGCGGCTCGCCAGAGCGCCAGGTAAGCCGCCGCAAGGCAGCACATCACCACGGAGGTAATGAGGAGCGGTGTCTGCTGCAACTGCTGAACCAGCGGAACCGGCGGAAACAGCCTCTCGATCAGCGGCGCTCCCGCGCCCAGAAGGAGAACGGCGGCAATGTGGGGAAGCATCCGTAAATCATACGCCGCGTGTGTGTTGCGAGTGAATAAATGCCTATCTTCAGCTTTATGCCCGGAATACCGGCCGCCCGGAAATCACTACTTGATCAACAGCTTGGCATGCTATTTCGACTGAGCTGCGGATTGCTACCCTGAAGTCGGCATGGCGACTGGAATTGAGTGCATCGGGCACTGAAGTCTTTTACCGGCTGGGGCATTGCCGCCCGACGCACCTGGACCAACAAGCAGAGGCGCCTAACCGAGCGCAGCTCCACACGCACACCCTTGCTGTTCGGCTAACAGTTCCCACCATCAGGGTCTGCAGGGGACTTTCACCCCCTAGTGTCCGAAGTAGCCACCACAGCCACTTCAGTTGCGCTCACTCGCTTCGCGCCGTGCCCGGCGCACCAAGGAAAGCCCAGACCGGAGCCGGGGCCGTGTGACTCCAGAATTTGGAGTCATCTACGAGTGTGTTGGGATGTCGCCTCTTCCATAGAAGAGTGGACTTTCGTTTTCCATCTTGCCCGCTCTTCCGTCTATGCAGGGTCGCGCCTCGATCAGCTTGGATGTGAGGGCCTGTTCACACTACTGGGATGGCGGCGACGGGAGCCAGTTTTTACGAATTCTAGAAGCGAGGAGCGACGCATACCAGGGGTCTGCGAGCGACGAGCGACAACGAAATCGGGAAAACTGGCCCCGTCCCTCCGGGTTGCGGAGAAAACCGGGCCAAACTTCGTTGTCACCCTTGACCTTGGAATCACCAAAGCCTGCGGGTTCCGTCTCGTCTCCCACCCCACGGACGAAGACCTGTCCGTGGGGGCCCCGGTCTGGCCCCGTTTTCGCTCGCAACGCCATCCACCCCAGTAGTGTGAACAGGCCCTAGTCCATCAGCCGTGTACTCCGCTGCGGCTTGCTCCCGGGCTGCAACAGCGGAGTACATGCACACCAAGATGCCTGAAGCGTCATTGGCCCTTGTGACTTGTGCCACAGGTTGTGCCACAGATTTGGCGTCATTGAGAGTTAAGGTGTGCTTCGGCGCTTTTCAGGCAAACGAAAGCCCGCTGATTTAGCGGGCTTTAGCGGATGTTATCTGGTAGCGCTAACGGGAATCGAACCCGTGTTTTAAGATTGAGAATCTCACGTCCTAACCCCTAGACGATAGCGCCACACTGGCCGGGAGCGGCCGTCACCGGCCACTCCCTTCACTCTAACAAAATT
>Ga0307372_10008363_pt1 | contig 14575 bp, 10 predicted proteins | sample OX1MG_FD_202533 | JGI IMG/M metagenome (GOLD analysis project Ga0307372, IMG submission 202533) | Soil microbial communities from Risofladan, Vaasa, Finland - OX-1 | ecosystem: Environmental > Terrestrial > Soil > Coastal area > Acid sulfate soil | place: Finland: Risofladan, Vaasa | collected... | reverse complement strand
TGCAATCCCGGCCCCAGGCACAGCCCGCGCCGGCGGCGTCTTTACAGGGTGCGGACGCCAAGCCTGCGGATGACGAACTGACCCTTTATAAGAATCTGCCCGTGCTCGAAAACTATGACATGCTCTCCAATTTCGATGTGCTTTCGGAGCTGGCGACAGCGGATGGCAAAGCGGCAGACTGAGATGCGCGTTCAAACCTTCAACCTATTGCGCGACTCGATGCGGGTCCTGGGGACGATGGTGGCCTTGGGGGCGGGCTTGGTCCTGACCTCCGGTTTCGGGTGGACACAGCAGCCCGACCAGGCCGCCCGCCGCAACGCTCAGCAGATGCAGGAGCGGAACCAGCAGAGGCAGCGCCAGCTCCAGCGGCAGCGGGAACAGCAGCACAACCATCCGCCCGGGTTCTTGCAGCGGCTCCGCGACTTGCCTCCCAACCAGCAGGAAAAAATCCTGCAGAACAACCGGCGCTTTCAGAAGCTTCCCCCGGCGCGGCAACAACAGATACGCCAGAATCTCGCACGTTGGAATTCGCTCTCGCCCCATCAGAAACAGGTTATCCGCCAACGTCAGAATGAGCTCCAGAGCCTCTCTCCGAAGCAGCGCCAGCAGTTGAAATCGGTTTTTCAGCGCTACCGCCAGTTGCCTGCCGATCGTCGGCAAGCGGTGAACCGCGCCTTTCTTCTCATGCGCAGTATGTCCCCGGAGGACCGCCGCCGCTTTCTATCCAGTCCTCGAGTCCGCCGTAATTTCTCCTCCGATGAACAGCATATGCTGAAGAAGCTCAACAAAGTTCTGCCATCCCATTAAAGCTGGCGGAATGGGTTTCTTTTCTGAGGGCGAGTCGGCCTTATTGCCCGCTGCTGGCGGCGCTGGCCACTTGTTCGTTGGCTTTGGGAGCAAAATAACCAGGCCGCGTGCGGACGATCAGACGGGTCTTGGTATGAGGAAGGAATGCCACCACCCGTACTTGGCGGAAGCTGCCATCCTTCTTGACGTTGGTGGGATAGTAGGCCAGCGTGTACTGGTTGCGGATGTCGTGGGCGATCTGCTGGCAAATGGAATCAACCTGGGTGAGGTTTTTCGGAAAAAAAGCCTTGCCGCCGGTCGCTTCGGAGAGTTTCTTCAGAATTTTCTCCGCATGTTTGTCTCCGCCGCTGTGAATCTTAAACAGGCCGGTGGTTGTCTGGTCACCCAGGAGTCCAATGGCATAAATTTCGGCGTTCGACTTCTGGGCGTATTGCACGAGCTGGTCGAAAGTGTAGCGGCTGGAATTGTCCTCGCCATCGGTGATGACCAGCAGGACTTTCTTGTCGCGGTTGCCCAGCCTCAAATGGTCGAGCGAGGCGTACATGGCGTCATAAAGCGCCGTGCCGCCGCGCGAGTCGATTTTGCCCAAAGCCAGCTTCAAGTCCTCCATGCTGGTGGCAAAATTCCCCGGAGTATCCAGATAATAGACGTCGTTGAAATTGACCACAAACACTTGATCATCAGGATTCGAAGTCTTGACAAAGGTCAACGCCGCGGCGTTCACGGAAGGCCGTTTGGGGCGCATGCTGCCGCTGTCATCGATCACGATGCCCATGGTCACGGGCACGTCGGCGTGGGAGAAGACGGAAAGCTTCTGGCGCACGGCGTCTTCAAACACCTGAAAATCCTTTTGGCCAAGGTTGTTCACCATGTGGCCCTTCTTGTCCAGAACGGTGGCGTGCAGCACTACCAAATTCACGTCCGCATGGAGCGTAAAGCCCTGGCCCTTCCTCTGCAGCTTCGCTCCGTGGCCCGTTTCAAGTTGGGGGGCCTGCGTGGCGCCTGGGGCGGCTACAGCGCCCTTTGCAGGCGGCTTGGTGGACGGACTCTGTGCCGCAGGGGCTTGGGTTTGTGCGGATGAGGCCGGGGACGGAGCCGGATAGGCCCGCAAAAGGCCAAGCGGAAGGGATAAGACGGCAAGGAAGGCCAAAAATGTGCTATTGGGTCGGTGCATAGTAACCGGTGCGGGCATAAACCTGGAGTGGTGGCAATCCTTTCGGTGGATCGAGCTTGACCCGGATGCGGCGCCATCTGCCGTCACGGATCAGGTTCGAAGGTTTATAACCGATCACGTACTGATTGCGAAGCTCGATCGAAATTTTTTCTGCGATGTCGGGAAGCTCATCGGCATCCTCGACGCTGAACATGCGGCCCCCGGAAATCGACGCCAGGTCGGAGAGCAGGCTGGGTCCGGACGCCTCCTCGGGCGTTCGTGCTCTGGATGCAAGCGGCTCAAAGATGCCCACCGCATAGATTTCAACGTCGGCTTCCTTCACCATTTGTTTGATGTCTCGCTCGGTGTAACGGCTATGATTTTCTCCGCCATCCGAAATCACTAAAATGGCCTTGCGGCTGGACGTCGCCTTCTTCATCTGCGATAGGCCCAGATAAATAGCATCGAGCAGAGCCGTCCTCCCTCCGGACTTGACGAACAGCAGTCGGTCTTGCAGATTTTCGAACTTCGAGGTGAACCCGGAAATCAGGTTGGGGCGCTCCGCGAAGTTGATCAGCATAAACTCATCCTGAGGATTGGATGTCTTGAAGAATTCCAGGGCTGCTTCCTTCGATTTCTGTATTTTGTCGGACATGGAGCCGCTGGAATCGAAAATGATCCCCACTGAAATCGGAGAGTCCTCCGTGGAGAATGAAACGATCTTCTGGTGGACCTTATTATCATAAACATCAAAGTTTGATTCATCGAGTCCGGTCACAATGCGGTCGTACTGATCTGTCACGGTAACGTTCACCAGGACCATATTGACGTTCAACTGCAGCGGCGTGGTGTGGATGGGCGGCTCGCGCACCACGATCTGCGAGCCCTGTTTGGACTTGGTCTTGGTTTCAGTATCCCCCGACGGCTTTGAGCCGTCCCGCCCAGCCAGCAGAACCGGACAGGCTGCCACCACCACGAGCAAAAGCGCAAGCCGCCATCGTCTGAGCCATGAAGAGGTGACCGTCATCGCAGTGGCTCCTTCCTGCCTGGCCGCCGGAGAGAACCTGGGGTCGGGCCGGTGGAACGGCAGGGAAGTCCGAGGTGCCCAAACCGTATCTTACCACATGACGCATCATTGCAAATGACGCTTGTCCGGCAGGGGCGCGGGCGAAGTGGCGGTTGCTATGCCGGAGGCGGGCAGTAGGTGCGACCCTTGTGGTCAGCCCACGGGCGGGCACAAGGCCCCGCCCCTACTTAAGCGCCGAATTTCGGCTTTGAATTGGCTTTGCTGGCCGAGCAAACCCACAATCTGCGAAAGCAAAGCCATAGTTCCTTATGAGCCTTGTGTTTTCTATGGTTTACGAGGATTACTCCTAAACATTCATTATCTCTTCTATATTCAATGGCTTACGGAGATACCTTGGTTTTGTTCCTGGATTGTTAGGTGTTTTTATTGTTAATTGATCCATGTTTTCAATGACTTACAAAGTAGCCCACCGCAAAAAAGAGTGTTTTTTTCAGTCCATTCGGCTCGCACCCGCATTTTTACTGGGTTTCCTGATGACAACCACAAAGGAACGTAACCAACCGGTCAGAGACCTAGTGTCCTGTCCCACTTAATTCTTTACCGGCGCTCAGTGCTCGGGTGGGTGATGTCTACTCTTTGCTCGCCGCTTACGAGAGAAGGCGGTAGCTGCCGCTACCGCAGTCCACAGCGGGCTTCGCCCGCAAGTTCACGGCAGGGCCGCAGGCGCCTTGGAGTGCGGCTGCGAAGCTGCCGCCTTACCCTACATTGTCAAGAATTAGGTGTGACAGGACACTAGATGCGGCAAACTTGTTGCGTTTGAGTCAAGTTCTACATCGCCCCTCACCCCCAACCCCTCTCCCCCGAACTGTGGGAGAGGGTGGCCCGCGTAGCGGGACGGGTGAGGGGGTCACAACTAGCCGGTCTGAGGCGGAGCCTCGTTAGTGTAGAGTCCACGAAATAACGGGACCATTCGCTTTCCGTAGTGCCGGCATCCTGCCGGCAAATGCCGCCGGGACGGCGGCGCTACGCTGTCCCCCAATTCCCGGACACTACACCGGAGGTTCGTGAATAATCTGGGTTAGCCGAATCAGGTATAGGAGGCGATGTGATACCATAATTGCTGAGTTCAGTTTCTGGATGCGCGGGACGTAATTACCAGGTCCCACTCAGACCATTGCGTCCAACCGGCTCCAAATGAAAACCCAGAATGCTGATGCCCAACCCCGAAACTTTTCACTCAACCGGCAAGCCACCCACTTCTATCACTTTCTGGAGAAGTTCGAGGCAGGAATTGAGTTGACGGGAACTGAGGTGAAGTCCATCCGCGAGGGCCGTGCCAATCTAAGGGATGGTTACGCCATGGTCCGTCGCGGGGAAGTGTGGTTGCTCGATTGCCACATCGGTGTTTATCTGGCGGGTAGTTACTTCAACAAAGAACCGCTGAGGCCGAGACGGCTTTTGCTGCACCGCCGCGAAATCGATAAGCTGATGGGGCGAACTCAGGAAAAAGGGCTGACCATCATTCCCCTGCGGCTGTATCAGAAGAATAACCTGATTAAATGCGAGCTTGCCCTGGCGCGAGGCAAGACGGAATACGACCACCGGGAGACGCTGCGGCGCCGGGCCATTGACCGGGAGACCGAGCAGGACATCCGGGAGCACCGCAGGCGGCACGCATGAGATACCGGTGCTCCAACACTGTAGCGCCGGTCTGCGACCGGCGCATTTCGCCGCTTCCTGTCAGGGCATGCTCCGAGCGGCCGGTCTCCGAATAGGCCTTTGTGAATAATCTGGGTCAACCCATAAAATCCGCTTGGCAGTTTTGGGAAGGAGCAGAAGAAATTGAAAATCGACTTCGTAGACGATGCGATTGACCACTTGCAATCGCCCCTGTTGGCTGCCTATGCCTTTGAAGGAAGCGCGGCCAGCGGCGGAACCGTGGAACAACTTCCGGAAGCCACTCGAACTGTGTTGAAGACGCTCGAGGCGAGTGGCGAGCTGACGGGTAAGGCTTACGAATGTACCTTAATCCACCAACCCGCTGGACTGGCGGCACAAAAGTTGCTGGTGGTGGGCGCGGGTAAGAAGGAGAAATTCACAAACACCCTTGCCAGCCGCCTGGCCGGGACTGCGGTCCGTTACGCGCGGGCGCGCGGCGTCCGTCAAATTGCTTGGCTGACTGAAAAGAAGGGCGAGACGGATTCGATTCAAAACGCCGTTCAGGGGGCAATTCTGGCCGACTACGACGCGGATAGTTACCGGACAGATCGCAATCCAAACCGGCGCATAGACCAGTTCATTCTGGCGACGGGTGGCAACCCTGCCGGGAAGGCCGAGTCCGCCGCTGCGGATGCCGGCAGGGTGATCGCAGAGTCCCAGAATTTTACCCGGGATTTGGTGAATGAGCCTTCGAACCGCATGACGCCCACGCTGCTCGCGGAGCGCGCATTGGAGATGGCCAAGCAGTTTCAGATGGATGCAGAAGCGCTGGGTCCGGACGAAATTGCCAAGCTGAAGATGGGTGCGTTGATGGCCGTGGCGCAGGGAAGCGCGGAGCCTCCCCGCTTCATCGTCCTCCGTTATCTCCCTGCCGACGCGCCGGAATCTCCGGTCATCGGCCTGGTGGGAAAAGGCGTGACGTTTGACACCGGTGGCATCTCCATCAAGCCCGCAACGGACATGCACGAAATGAAGACGGATATGGCCGGTGGCGCCACCATGCTGGGAGTGATGCGGGCCATCGCCCAACTGAAGCCGCGGGTGCGGGTGATCGCATTTGTCCCAACCGCGGAGAATATGTTGGGCAGCAAAGCATACCGGCCGGGGGATGTGATTACCTCGATGGCCGGGAAGACGATCGAAATTCTGAACACGGATGCCGAGGGCCGCTTGTTGCTGGCGGATGCCTTGCATTATGCCCGGACGCAAGGTTGCTCAGTCTTGATCGATGCGGCCACACTGACGGGCGCTGTCACCGTCGCGCTCGGTAATATCACTACCGGCGTTTTTGGATGGGACAAGAATTGGGTGAGGCGCATTCTGGCCAGCGCCGAGGCCGTGGGGGAGCGCATGTGGGAATTGCCGGTTGACGATGATTACCGCGAGCAATATAAGAGCGCCATCGCCGACCTTGCCAACACCGGCGGACGTTACGGCGGCGCGATTACCGCCGCCATGTTTGTGGGTGAGTTTGCGGGTGATACTCCCTGGGTGCATCTGGATATTGCCGGTACTCGATGGTCAAACGAGGAAAAACCTTATTTGGCAAAGGGTCCAACCGGCCATCCGGTCCAAACCCTGGTTCACCTGTTGACGCACATGGGGAAATAACGACAGAGTCCGATTCGGCGTGCGTTGTGCGGCTGCGTAATTCGCAACCATCGCTGCAAACGGAAACTCGGGCGGGTCTTTTCATGTTTTGCACAACAGATGCCGCCATTTTACTTTGAATCCTCACTCAGCGCGGCATCATCTAATTTGAAAGTAGTGTCGCAGTTTGCTGTAGCGGCGCTCCAAGAGCGCCGGAAACCGTTGAGGAGCCAAGTTCGGCGCTCATAGAGCGCCGCTACAGCAAACAAACGGAAACACTATCAATTTGAGGCGAATTTAGAGTAGAACTCGATCCTTCGAAATGGTGCTACGGCCCGGTTATGAACTGTTCCTGTGTCCCGCAGTCGCAAGCTCCCAAGTCAACGGCACTCTATCGCGATTACGTTTACGGCCCGGATCACCTCTCCCGGTTTTACCAACACTCTCCTTTTGATTCCTCCAGTTTCCATTCCGCTGCTGAAGCGATCCGCGGTTTTCACAAAAATCGCACGCGCCTTGCGGAAATTCTGCTTCGCCAGAACCGGGCGTTTGGCTGCGGCGAAGCGACCCTGGCAAACATCGCGCGCTTGGCGGAGCCCGGGACGTTCGCTGTGGTGACGGGCCAGCAGGTGGGCTTGTTTTCAGGGCCGGTTTTCACGTTTTACAAGGCCCTGACTGCGGTTCGCCTGGCCAGCGCGATCTCCGATTCGGGCCTGCCTGCCGTCCCTGTTTTCTGGCTGGCTACTGAAGATCACGACCTTGAGGAAGTGGCCCAAGCTCAGGTCTTAAATGAAGAATATGAAACAATCTCACTTCGGGACCAGGGCGTGCGCCCGGCCGAGCGAAGTTCAGTGGGCACCGTCAAGCTGTCCGATGGCATGGCGCTGACTCTGGGGGAAATTGAGAACTGTCTGCCCCCCGGCGATGCCCGCGATCAAATGATGGAAGCTCTGCGTGACTCTTACCGGCCCGGCGCCACCTGGGGCGCGGCCTTTGGCAGGCTCATGGCCCGGTTGTTCAGCGCTTGGGGTGTGATCCTTCTCGACCCGCTGGACGATGGCATTCATCAGCTCGCAGCGCCCATCTATGAGCGGGCCATTCTTCAAGCGGCGCGCGTCCGGGATCTCTTGCGGGAGCGGTCCGAAACGCTGATCCGGTCCGGTTACCACGCCCAGGTCCATGTGGGCGTGGATTCCACTCTGGTATTCGCCACGCACGAAGGCAGCCGGGTATCGATTCACCAGCGGGGCGGCGAATACCAGGTCGAAGGCGCAGGGCAGATTTCCGCAGCAGACTTGAAAAGCTGGGTGAACCGCAGGCCCATCGATTTTTCTCCCAGCGCATTGCTTCGCCCGCTGGTTCAGGATTTTCTCCTGCCTACGGTATCCTATGTGGCCGGCCCGGCGGAAATCGCATATCTGGCGCAATCCCAGGTAGTCTATGAGGAGTTTGGGCGGCCTTTTCCCGTGATCTTCCCGCGCGCCAGTTTCACGTTGGTGGACCATCGCACGCAGCGGCTTCTCGAAAAGTACAAGCTTGAAGTTCCGGAGGTCTGGCACGGCGAAGAACACCTGCAACGCAAAATTGCCGCCGCCGGTTTTGGGGATGGCGGCGCCGAAGGTTGGTCGGGGCGGATGGAGCAAAGTGAAAAGGAGATTGAGCGGCTGCTGGACCGCATTCGCGCCGATATCGAGCGAATTGATCCGACCCTTCTCGATCTGCTGAAACACACTGAAGAAAAGATGGAATACCAGATCGAAAGGCTGCGGGGCAAGCTGAGCCGCGCCGCATTCGAGCGGTCGGCTGTCCTCAAGCGCCACGAGCAGGAAGTGATGAAGTTCCTGATGCCGACCGGCCACCTTCAGGAGCGGGTGGTGAGTGGCGTTTACTTCCTGGGCCGGGCCGGAAACGGATTGCTCGACCGGCTGCTGGACCAAATCCAGACACGATCTTCAAACCATCAGATTCTTAACTTTTGAAGGCATTCTTCTATACACACGGTCGTAAGTCGGCGGCTTGTCAAGCAATCAAGTCTACGGGTGGTGGTTCAGTTTGCTGTAGCGGCGGTCTCTGACCGCCGGAAACCGTTGAAGAATAAAGTTCGGCGGTCAGAGACCGCCGCTACTGCAGCGAAAATGTACCACTACCAGTCTACGGTGCTGTATCCTGGCCCTATGTCGCGGTTGCGTCGCCCTTTGGCCGCCAAGAACTCATGCCCGGCGGCCAGAGGCCGCCGCTACAGCAGGATTCCTGCTCTCGAATCCGCCGGCTGGCGCAGACCTTCTAAGGTCTGCGTGCACGAGTCGTTACCAACCGCATGACCGGATCGTGTACGCCGGCCCCCGTGCCGATACCAGAGCGATCCGGCTAGATCAGGAAATGACTCATGCGCCCGCCATAGCGAGACAAGCGAATCCTAGACTCCAAGCCGTCTGCGAACGGCGGCGCCCAGCCCCAACAATCCAGTCGCAAACAAAAGCACGGAAGCCGGTTCCGGGGTGCCTGTGGTGCCGTCGGTCATGCCAGCTTCGGTGAAGGGTGTGTCAAACACCTTGCCGTTGGCGGTCTGCCCATAGCCAACCACAATGGATCCCAGCGGAAGCCCTCCCGCGATCAGGATATTCGCCAACCCCTTCGGGCCGAGTTCCGCTCCATTGAGCGCAAAGACGTAAGTACCGAAATCCGTGGCCGTAATCCCGTTGATGGCAAGATCGGCGGCGGACCAGTTGGTGAAGCTGTTGGATTTATTATTGGGCCCTTGCAACGTCAGAAAACTGTAGATCTCTGCACCAGGTCCCATGTCACCGAAGAAGCCGTCCACAACGGGACTTTTCAGACCGAAAACTCCTGCGGTTGCAAACGCAGAGCTACCCGGTATTCCTGTTCCACCGGGGTACGGATTGAAGAACGTAACCCCGCTGAGCGGATTAGAGGTGAAAAGGTTGGTGGTATCGTTTGGGATGCCGATTATCACGAACAGCGGTTGCGCGAGATTCTTGGCGCCGCCGCTTTCCTGGAAGATATCAAAAGCCGAACCGTTGCCGATAAGATTCGGGTCACCCGCGCATCCCTCGGCACAAGTCGTTCCGGCGCCAGGACCTATATGCAGGGTAGAGTCTGCCCAGACCGTGGACACACCAGTAATCAGAATCGCCAGCAAAGCTAATAGCATTTTACGCATAACGCTTATTCCTTTCATAGTCTTACAGAGGTTTTGTGGCCTAACTTTCCAAATCTTACGACACAGAGGCCCGGAGGAAGTCTGTGCAATCCTGATTCCAAATTCCGGCCTTGAAAATGGACTGCTTAGCCGAGTCAGCGGCGCAGAAACGGAAAAATATTCCACTATAATGGTATTTTCCGCCTTCATGTCACTTGGGCAATGCTCTGCCCGCCTCACCTATTCGGTATCGTTGAAGACCCTGCCTGCGGGGAGTCATAATGTCCGCGTGTCGATCCCTATTGCCTCGACGGACGCTGACCAGACGGTCATGCTGGAAAACGTCCAAAGCACGGTTCCCACGCGCACCACGCGCGGGCAATATGGAGAGATCGAAAAGGCTCACGCGATTTACGATTGTGTTTTTCACAACATGCCGCATGACAAGTCAGGGACGGGGTGGGGACGGGGAGATGCACGGTGGGCCTGTGACGCACATCACAGAAATTGTACTGACTTCCATTCATTATTCATCTCAATGGCCCATTCGGAGAGAATTCCTGCGAGGTTTGAGATCGGCTTTCCGCTGCCGGAAAATCTGCAGGAGGACAGGGTGCCGGTGGACATTACCGAGGCTTGGCTGGATCAGAAGAAATACGATTACTTTTTCGGAACCGTGGATGCCAATCGCGTGCGCTTCTCACGGGGCCGGGACCTGACGCTCGCGCCCAAACAATCCGGCACGACGGTGAACTATTTCGTGTATCCTAACGTGGAAGTGGATGGCAGACCGTTTCAAGCTGTTGCGCGCTTCAGGTTCAGGAACGTGGGGCGGTGAAGGGCAAAACGCAGTAAGCAGAAGGCAGCAGGCAGAAAATAGTAAGCAAAGGGCTGAAACCCAGATTTTTGCTGCTCTTACTGCCTTGGAAGTTCAGGGGACTTGGTGGATGTGTTAGCTGCGTGCGCGAATAATCCCAAGGAGAGACGATGGCAAGCGAGGAATTAACGGGCGGGCATCAACCCACAATCAAATTGCAATCGACCACCCGGCACCAGGTTGTGGAGATTGTGGAGAGAAAGGACTATGCCGCGGACCTCTGGTCGATCCGGGTTCGACCGGCGGACAAGCTGGTTTTCAAGCCGGGCCAATATGCCACGTTGGGAGTGGAGAATGGCGAGCATTTGGTGGAGCGTGCTTATTCCATCGTTTCCAGTCCGGCGGAGGAGACGATCGAGTTTTTCTTCGAGCTGGTTCCGCATGGCGAGTTGACTCCGCTGCTTTACCAGCTTCAGGTTGGCTCCGCACTGTTGATGCGCCGCCAAGCTAGAGGGCTCTTTGTGCTGGATACGAAGAGCGGACACCCAAAGCACTTCATGATCGCAACCGTGACGGGCGTGGCGCCTTACGTGAGCACCGTCCGGGAGCTGCGGCGGCAGGAGCTGGAGGGCAAGCCGGTGGACGTTTCTCTGGTGGTGTTGCAGGCGGCAAGCCGTTCCTGGGAATTCGCCTATCGCGAGGAACTGCAGCAGCTTGCGCAAAGTGTTACCTGGTTGCGTTATATTCCCACGGTCAGCCGGCCTTGGGAAGACACTGCGTGGCAAGGCGAGGTGGGCCGCGCCGAGGACCTCCTGCGGAAGTATGCGGACACCTTGCAGCTTGACCCCGGCGGGACCACGGCTTACCTGTGTGGCCATCCGGGAATGATTGAAAACGCGCATGGCATATTGCAGCGAAGAGGATTCAGCAAGGGATCCGTGCGCGAAGAACAGTATTGGGTGCCCGCTCACAAGACCGCCTAACCTCAACACTGTTCAGTTAGCGTGAACCACATGATCCTGGCGGCTGAGGCGCCGCGTGGCCCCTCACCCCAGCCCTCTCCCCGCCAGCGGGTAGAGGGGGACGATCCGTCTCCTGACCGTAAGCCCATGCAACGGCCCTCTCTCCGCCAGCGGGTAGAGGGGGAACCGCGAAGCGGTGGGCGAGGGGCCCTCGTCAAATGTTGTGCAGTCACCTCGACTGGACCTTAAGTAAACAGCTTCCGGCCCAAAAGGTTTCAAGTGCGGACGCGCATGAGCAAATAAACGCCACCCAGGCCGAACAATATATCCGGCGACCAAGCGGCGATGACCGGTGGAAGCTGGCTCAGGTTGCCCATGGCTTGAAAAAGGCTGGAAGTAGACCAATAAAGGATGGCGATGAGAAGGCTCAGGGCGATGCCGGAAAGCGCTCCCTTGCGGCCGACCGTGAAGGAAAAGGGAATGCCGATGAGAGCCACGACAAAGGCGATGAGCGGGTAGGAAAATTTGCGGTAGAACTGCACGGAAAGGCGGACTACGTCAAAGCCGCTTTGCCGTAAGCTGTCAATATAGTGGCGCAGCTCAATGGCGCTCATTTGTTCCGAAGGGCGGACATCCTTTTTGAAATAGCTGGGCCGCTCGGTGAGGGTGGGGAAAGTGGCCACCGAGAAAGGCCGGTAATCGGTGACAAGGTTGCCGTGGAGGCGGCGCACCCAACCATCCTCCAAAATCCATTCATGAATGTGGGGCTCCCAGAAGGCGCGCGCCGCGAAGATGCGGCGGGTTATCCCGAATTGCGAGTCGAAATCGAACACAGAGAGACTGGCAAAGACGTTGTGGTCCGGATCGAAGAAGCGGTAATTGTAGATGCGGTTGGATTCTCCGAAAATCCATTGGCGGTCCGGCCGGAAGAAGGTCTGGGCGGGCTTACCCTTGATCTCATTGCGCAAGGCATCCTGCTGCTGGTTGGTTTCCGGCAAATATTGATCCCCCAGGATGAACATGCCCGCACTCAGCATCGCCGCGGTCAGCAGAACCGGCAAGGAAATCCGGTAAAGGCTGATTCCCGCCGCTTTGATGGCGGTGACCTGATTGGTTTTTGTAAGAAGGCTGAAGTTTACCAAGGTCGCCACCAGAACGCTGAGCGGCAGCATTAAATAGACAATTTGTGGAAGAAGGTAGCGGTAGTAGTTGAACACCAGGGCGGCCGGGGCGTGATGCCACACAATATCCCCCAGAAGCTGGAAGAAATCAAAAATGATGTAGATGCCGGTGAGCGCAACCAGCATAACGATGAGATAGAAAACCCAGCCGCGAATAATATAAACGTCAAAAATCTGAAAGAGCCGGCTGCCGAGCGGGCGCGGATGAAGCAGTGTGGTGGAGGGTGTGGGCCGGGCCCGTCTTGCCCGCCAGCGCTGGAAAGCGCGCGCCGCATCCTCGATCCAATCTTGAAAGAATTGCACCCGAAACCGCACTTTTCTCATTTGCCAAAACATGAAAAGGGCGGCCACCAGAAAGATGAAATTCGCCGCCCATAATCCCAGAAAAGGATTCAGCCTGCCTTGCTTGGCGAAGCCCAGGCCAAAGGCCATGATGACGTAGTAAAGAAAAACCAGGAAGGTGGCAAACATCACGCCGACGGATTTTCCACCTTTGCGGGTGAACATGCCGAGCGGCATGCCCACCAGCGCCAGGACGACGGCAGCGGCGGGCAGGGCAAAGCGGTAATTGAGCTCAACCAGCATGGCTTGCCGGTCGGGCGGATTGCGGGCGGCGTGGATGAGTTGCTGCACGGACAGGGCCGTGGGCAACTGCTGTCCGCGGCTGGCGCCGGCGCCGGTTTGGGTAAGCACCGGAAGGTCCGTTTCATTGAAGGAGATCACAGAATAGCGTTGAGGATCGAGTGGATCGAGCTCGTGCGTGGCGCCGTCCACCAAGCGCAGGGCGAGCCGGTGGTTTACCTTATCGTTGACAAGGATGCCGCTTTCGGCTAACGTCACTTTCGGTGATTTGCGGTCGGTGTTATCGGCAATGAATACGCCTTTCCAGGCGGATTCCGGGCCGCGAATATCCTTGATGTAAATCAGAAGGTTTGGAAACTGCTCGATGAAGACGCGCGGCCGGATTTCGTAGGGTGCCATGCTGGTCTTGATCTCATTTTCCATTTTCAGGAGCCGGCGCGTGGAGAGCGGCGAAAGGTAAAGGCTCATCGCCGAGGCGCAGGCCCATCCGGCCAGAGCGAAGATCAAGACCGGCCGGGCGAATTGGGAAAGCGCCACGCCGGAAGCGCGGGCGGCAATCACCTCACCATCAGCAGCCATGCGGCTGAGCCCGAGCAGGGTTCCCACCAGCGTGGCGATGGGAAGGGTGAGCACCAGGACGCTGGGGATGGGGGCGAGAAACAGAGATAGCATGTCGAGCGGGGCCAGATTGTGCTCAACGGCCATTTCCAGAAGCCGGTTCAAGTTGGGAAGGTAGAGGACGAAGGTGAATATCAACAATCCGAGAAGTGAGTGGAGAAAGACTTCCTTCAGGATGTAGCGAGTGAGAATTCTCATGCCACGCCAGGCCGCAGGTATTTAGAACAACCGGACGCCGGGAGAGTTTTTCGCATGGAACCCCAGAATTCCTAATCTCCGCGTTTCGCCCGCACTCAACCCATGCTATCACGCCGCTTTTAGGGCGGTAAAGGAGCAGGTTTCGCTTTCATGGCTCGCACCTATCTCATGCTGCTTTGGCATATGCACCAACCCTATTACAAAGACTTGGTGGAGGACCGCTACACCATGCCGTGGGTGCGGATGCACACCTTGAAGGATTACTTCGGCATGGTGGCCATGCTGAAAGATTTCCCCAGCGTTCACGCGACGTTCAACCTGGTTCCTTCGCTGGTCGCCCAAATTGAGGACTACGCGAAAGACCGCGCCAAGGAGGAGCCCTACGAACTTGCATTCCGTCCGGCGGCGCAATTGAGCAGCAAAGAACGCGAAGCATTGGTGGATTCCGCATTTCAAATCAACCGCGAAAATCTGCTTTCCCGTTATCCGCGCTTCGTGGAATTGTATGAGAAGGCGGTGGGGGATGGGATTGAACCGGGCGCCTCGCGGTTGACTTCTGTCCAGGAAATCCTTGACTTGCAAGTGCTTTCCCAACTTGCCTGGTTCGATGAAATATATCTTGCCACGGATCCCGAAATAGTCTCCTTGGTGGGACGGCAAAGAGGATACACGGAAGCAGACAAGCAAGTCCTGCAGCGGAAGGAGATCGAACTATGCGGGCGGACGCTCGAGGAATATCGCGCCGCTGCCGAACGCCGCCA
>Ga0307372_10008361_pt1 | contig 14576 bp, 17 predicted proteins | sample OX1MG_FD_202533 | JGI IMG/M metagenome (GOLD analysis project Ga0307372, IMG submission 202533) | Soil microbial communities from Risofladan, Vaasa, Finland - OX-1 | ecosystem: Environmental > Terrestrial > Soil > Coastal area > Acid sulfate soil | place: Finland: Risofladan, Vaasa | collected... | reverse complement strand
TGGAGAAAGCGAAGAATGCCGCGCTCGCGGAGCTGAAGAAAATGGCGAAGCCGGTCTCCGGCAAGGCAGAAGTGAAGCAGGTCGCAAGCATTTCGGCGGAATCCGAAGTGCTGGGAAACATTATCGCCGAAGCGGTGGAGAAGGTGGGTAGTAGCGGGGTGGTGACGGTGGAAGAGAGCCAGGGCATGGAGCTGTCCTACGACATCGTGGAGGGACTCCAGATAGACAAGGGCTACGTCTCCGCCTATATGGTCACGAATCCGGAGCGCATGGAGGCCGAAATGAAGGACGCGCTCGTCCTCCTCACCGATAAGAAAATCGGGAACGTGCAGGAAATCCTCCCGCTTCTGGAGAAAGTCGTGCAGTCGGGCAAGAAGGAACTCGTCATCATCGCGGACGACGTGGAAGGCGACGCGCTCTCCACGTTCATCGTGAACAAACTGCGCGGCACGTTCTCGGTGCTCGCGGTGAAGGCGCCGGGCTACGGCGACCGAAAGAAGGATATGCTCGCGGACATCGCGACGGTAGTCGGCGGACAAGTCATCTCTAACGAAGTCGGGATGACGTTTGAGAACGCGACACTCGGCATGCTCGGCAAGGCGAATCGCGTCGTTGCGACCAAGGATGCGACGACGATTGTCGGCGGTAAAGGGAAGAAAGCGGATATCGCGGCGCGCATCAATCAGCTCAAAGCGCAGATGGACGGTTCCGATTCCAAGTTTGATAAGGAGAAATTTGAAGAGCGCATTGCGAAGCTCTCGGGCGGCGTGGCGGTCATTTCGGTGGGCGCGGCGACCGAAACGGAGATGAAGTACTTGAAAGATAAGATAGACGATGCAGTGAAGGCGACGAAGGCCTCCATTGAAGAGGGCATCGTGGCGGGCGGCGGCACCGCGCTCGCGAAGGTCGCGAAGAAGCTCATGGCGCAGGAGCACAAGATGAACGCGGATGAGAAAGCCGGGTACGACATCGTCGTCCAGGCGCTGGAGACGCCGCTTGCGCAAATCGCACTCAACGCCGGCAAGGACGACGCGGCCGTCATCGTCTCCAAGGTGCAGTCGGGGAAGAGCAATGCCGGCTACAACGCGCTCACGGACGAAATCGTGGAGGATATGCTCGCCGCGGGCATCGTGGACCCGGTGAAGATGCCGCGCATGGCGCTTGAGAACGCGGTCTCGGCGGCGGCAATGCTCCTCACCACCGAAGCGGCCATCGCCGACATCCCCGAACCGAAAGCTCCTCCAATGGGCGGCGGCGACATGGGCGGGATGGGCTATTAAAATAATTAACGCAGTCTGACTGCGGTAGGAGTTGTGAAGGTCTGACCTTCACAGAAACAAAAGTCCCGCGGAAGCGGGGCTTTTGTGTTGACACGGCGCACCGCAAAGAGTAGGATATTTCCTACATGGCACCATCACATAAAAAAGAGGAATCACTCGTCGGCGTCACCACCGTTGGCGAGAAGGGGCAGATTGTTATTCCGGCCGACATACGTGCAACGTTCCAACTCGGGAAAGGAGCGAAGCTCATGGTCATCGCGCATGACAAAGGCATCTTTCTCATGCGTCCCGCCGCTCTCGAGCATATGGCAAATCGTTTTAATGCATTACAATCTCTTATTAAGAAATCTAAATAATCTTGTATGCCCGCCTCTCCGCGTATGTGGTCGAGATTTCTGAAATCTAAGTGGACGATTACGATTGTCATCCTGCTCGTTCTGGGTGGCGGGTATTGGTTTTTCATGCGCGGCAGCGCTCCCGTGTATCAATTCATAACCGTGACGCGCGGTTCCATTACCGAGACCGTGTCTGCGACCGGCAATACGACGCCCATGAAGAGCGTCTCACTCGGGTTTCAGAACGCGGGCACGGTTGCGCGCGTCTATTATAATCTCGGCGACCAAGTAGCGGCGGGAGAGGTTATCGCGAGTCTCTCTACGGCGAGTCTCTCCGCCGCTTTGCAGCAGGCGCAGGCGAATCTCGCGGTTGCGCAGGCGAATCTCGCCGCACTCACCGCCGGCACGCGCCCGGAGCAGCTTGCGATAGACCAGAGCGCCGTTACCCAGGACCACATCGCCCTCGCCAACGCGATAACGAGCGCATACTCCGCCTCCGACAGCGCGGTGCACGCAGTCGCCGACCAGTTCTTCACCAATCCGCGCACGGCGGGCGCGGCGCTCACGTTCTCCCTGCCCGATGCGACGCTCACGAACACCGTCGTCCAGGAGCGCGTCGCGCTTGAACCGGTGTTCATTGCATGGAATGCGCAGATTACGGCACCCTCTTTTTCTTCAAGCGACCCCGCGGCGGCGGCAACGCAAGCCACCCAGAACCTCGCCCAGGTCAACGCGTTCCTCAACGACGCGGCGGAAGCGCTTACCAAGGCTCAGCCGTCGGGGAGCATCACAAGCGCAACCTTAAGCGGATATGCTTCAGGGATTTCTACTTCGCGCACAAGCATCGCAAGCGCGCTCACGGCGCTCGCGGGTGCGCAGGCGGCGCTCGCGAGCGCGGAGGGCACGCTCGCGCTCGCGCAGGCCGGTTCAACTCCCCAAGCTATCGCCGCGCAACAGGCGCAGGTACAGCAAGCACAGGCGGGTGTCGCAAGCGCCGAGGCGAATCTGGGGAACGCGGAGATTATCGCTCCGATAAGCGGCACGCTCACGCAGCTTGATGCGAAGGTCGGACAGCAGGCGACGCCCGGCGTCTCGCTCGTCTCCATCATCGGCAATGGCGGATTTGAAGTGGACACGGGCGTATCCGACACGGATGTCGGGAAACTGGCCGTCGGCAACCCGGTCACGATGACGATTGACGCGTTCCCCAACGAGACGTTTACCGGCTCGGTATTCTATATCGCGCCGGCGGAGACGAACACGCAGGGCGTCATTAGCTATCTGGTCAAGATATCGTTCGGCAAGAGCGACCCGCGGCTCAAGAGCGGCCTCACGGCGAACATCACGATACAAACGAAGAAGGACGATAATGTGCTCATTCTCCCCCAGTACGCCATCCTGCAGAATGACAGCGGCACCTTCGTCAAGACGCTTCTCGGGAAGACAGCGACAACGAGCCCGGTCACGCTCGGCATTCAGGACCAGAGCGGCAATGTGGAGATACTGTCCGGCGTCACGCTCGGCGAACAGGTCATCAATATCGGACTCAAGGCGCAATGATAGACGTACGCGACCTCAAGAAAGAATATACGGATGAAGAAACGCCGACCCGCGCACTGCGTGGAGTGACTTTCACGATAAACAAAGGAGAGTTCGTTTCTATCATGGGTCCCTCCGGTTCCGGCAAGTCCACGCTCCTGCAGATATTGAGCTTCCTTGACCGGCCGACGGGCGGCTCCTACACGTTCCAGAACAAAGGCATTGAGGAAATGACCGACCAGGAGCTCGCTCACACCCGCAATAAGGATATGGGTTTCGTGTTCCAGTCATTCAACCTGCTCTCCCGGCTGACGGTCTATGACAATGTGGAGATACCGCTCCTGTATTCCGACATCTTGCCCGCGAAACGCCGGACGCTCATTGAAGAGGCCGTCCGCTCAGTCGGGCTGGAGGAAAAATTGCATACCGAGGCCGGGAAGCTCTCGGGTGGACAGAAGCAGCGCGTCGCTATCGCGCGCGCGCTCGTGACCGACCCGAATGTCATATTCGCCGACGAGCCGACCGGGAATCTGGACTCGGAGTCCGGCCTGCAGATTATGGAAATTCTGGCCTCGCTCCACGCGAAAGGCCGCACGGTACTCCTCGTGACGCACGAGACGCAGACCGCCGAATTTGCCGACCGCGTTATCAGGATGAAAGACGGCAGAGTGGAAAGCGACACAATGATTACCGAACGGGTGTCGCGCGGCCCGCTCAAATAATATGCTGGTACGAGACGCCTTTAAAACCGCGACGCGCAGCCTCACCCACGGCAAGATGCGCTCTATCCTCACGATGCTCGGCATCGTCATCGGCATCGCCTCGGTGATTATCCTGATGTCTATCGGACAGTCGGCCCAGGACTTAATCATAGGACAGGTGCAAAGCATCGGTTCTAATCTCATCATTGTCGTGCCGGGCGCGCCGAGCGGCAGCGGGTTCTCGGCGCCCGCGTCCGCGCAGGGTATCGTCATCACGAGTTTACAGCAGAAGGATATCGATGCGCTTGCGCGCGAGCCGGCGATTGATCTGGCCGTACCCGAGGTCCGCGGGCAAGCGGAAGTCGTGTACGGGAACACGAACAAAACGGAGAGTTATACCGGAAGCACCGCGGATTTTTTCACCGTCAGCAATCTGGCAAAAGTATCGGAAGGGCAGACGTTTTCAAAAGGCGACGTTGATTCAGGGAATCACGTGGTGGTTATCGGTCCCGACCTCGCACAAACATTGTTCGGCCCGAACGTGGACCCGATAAATAAAATCATCCGGGTAAAAGATGTCTCATTCCGCATCGTTGGCGTTCTGGCAAAAAGCGGCACGGGCGCGTTCGGCGTGGACATCGGGAATATCATCGTGATGCCGATAACCGTGGCGCAGAAACAGCTCCTCGGCATTACGTATTTCAACGTCATTGTCGTGCAGGCGAACGCCAGTTATGACGTCAATTTCGTTAAATCGCGCATCTCCTTCATCCTGCAGCAGAATCACGGCATCACTGACTCAGCCAAAGTTGATTTCACGATACAGACGCAAGCCGATATCCTCTCCATCCTCGGCAGCATCACCTCGGTGCTGACCCTCTTCCTCGCGGCTATCGCGTCCATCTCGCTCATTGTCGGCGGCATCGGCATTATGAACATCATGCTGGTTTCGGTGACCGAGCGGACGCGCGAAATCGGCCTGCGCAAAGCGGTCGGTGCCACGAACGGCGACATTTTGCAGCAGTTCTTGATTGAATCCGTTATGCTGACCTTTGCGGGCGGCGTCATTGGTATCGCATTCGGCGCGGTCGTCGTCGGCGCGGTCTACTTCGGTATCAATGCGTTCAATCCCGCGCTCGGGTGGACCTTCGCGTTCCCGCTGTCCTCGGTCGTCCTCGGACTCATCGTGTCGGGCGTCGCCGGCATCGCGTTCGGCATCTATCCCGCGCGCCAGGCGGGGAAGAAGAACCCGATTGACGCGCTCCGCTACGAATAATATGAGCGGCAAAACCCTTATCTGGGGCGGGATGTTCGTCGGTTCGGGCGTCGGGAGTCTCGTGCCGTATCTCTGGAACGGCGGATTCATTTCATACTCCGTCTGGGGCGCCATCGGCGGCTTGCTTGGCATCTGGGCCGGCTTCAAACTCGCCAAGGCCACCGGCGCGCCCTAGTATCCAGTGAAGCCGTAGTAGGTGAGGAAGATGCCGAGGAGAAGCGCGACCAGCGTGAAGAGGTAGTACAGCTGCTCAAATTTGAATGAATTGAAGAGATTCCGCAGCGCACCGTGCGGCAGGAAAAGGACGAGGGCGGCGCGCAGGATAAGCGCCCAGCCGATAAGCGTCACGAGTACGGCGAGTGCGCCTCCAGTCCAAACATTGTGGGTGAGGACGATGATGACGCCGAGAAACAGGCTCATAAGCCCCGCGAGGTAGAGCAGGGCTCGGTTTTCCATAAGCTCATGCACCATCGCGATGGTGGCGCGCCGATTCACGGCCATAGCGAGCGCGGCGATAAGGATGACGAGGCCGAAGATTTCCGCATAGAAATACGTAAGAGGCATAGAGGACAGATATAATGAATAATAGTGACCCGTTCAGTATAGCGCCGCCGCCCGCTCTGTTCTCCCGGCGTTTTGCACAGGGGCCCCTCCAAACCGCCCGGAAAGAGTCATACTGTAGGGAGCGGACCACCACCCCCGCTTTAACCACTCTCATAACCCACATGAAAGGACTACACGCTACAGAGTTCGTCCTCGTTATCATCGGCGGCCTCAACTGGGGTCTCATGGCGATCGGCAACTGGATGGGCAGCAACTGGAACGTTGTGAATCTCCTCCTCGGCTCGTGGCCGACGCTTGAGAATCTCGTCTACCTACTCGTCGGCCTCTCGGCGCTCGCCCTCGCCTTCTCGCACAAGAAGGATTGCCGCACGTGCAATCCGTCGGGGATGTAAATTCCATCGGTGCGGTGCAACGGAACCGCCGGCCAAGCGCCGGCGGTTCTCTTTGACGTCCTGAAATCATTCTTTTTCCAGCGCCGCTCTGATTTCGGCAACGACGCCGGCGATCTCATTCTCTTCGAGGACGCGGCGTTCCTGTCCGTAGTGGTCCATGTCGCCGATCTGTATCTCCGGAATGACGTGATAATGCGTGTGCCGTATCGATTTGTTCACGTTCAACGGTCCTTCGCGTACGAGGAGCGAAATGCTCTTGTAATTCAAATTACGCAGGATGCGGAGCCCCTCTTCCTGCAATCGGTCGATATCCTCGAGTTCGGTCTCGGTTAGGTCTTCGATGCTTTCCACATGTCGCTTCGGCAGTACGAGCAAATGGTGTTTGTGGTAGGGAGCAAGGGCGTAGGTGAGATAGGCATAAGCGCCATCAATGATCGTTCTATCCTTTCCGGGGCAAAACGGGCATCCGTCCAGAGTGTTCAGAAATTCCTTGTAGAGCATGGTGCAATAGTACACCACGCGGTTCTCGGTGGAGGGAGGATTCGAAGCTTATGCAGCGGAGGGATTCGGTCAGGAATATTTTTCTCGCCGTCGCTCGTGCAGGGAGGGATTCGGTCACGCATAAAATCCTGCTGGATTTTTGCGCGACCCCGCCTCGCGCCGTCGCGCTGCGGCTTTCGAATCCCTCTGGGAGAGACCGCGATTACGCTTTTCGACCATTACAGGGTCAGTACACCTTGCGGATAATTTGCTTCAAGTATTCGCAAATTATGCTCGCAAGGTCTTCGAATCCCTCACGTCCTGCCCCCGGCAGGATTCCTCTCCGCAAAATTCGCGGAGCTCATTTTGCGGTGATGTATTAACCTTTGCGCGAACCCACTTCGCACGCGCGGAGCGCGTGGTGGCTTGAACCCGAATCGTACGCTCCGATTGCGTGGTGATGCGAACCAATGCGCCTCGGACACGCTCGCGGACTCGCGTGTGCAAAAACCAAAAAATTTCCTTGCATTTTCCTCGCGCCTCCTCCCCCCACCCCTCCGCCGCGAAGCGGAAAAAGGAATGGAAAGGAAATTTTTGGTTTTGCTTCGCCGTTTCAGTCTCCAAAAAGAGCAATCATATTATAACATTTTTGTTTGCTCTTTTCTCCACCCTCACGGCGACCGAGGCGCTTCCTCTCGACGTTTAGTGGTAGCTCTAAACTTTGTGCCTCCGACCGAGTTCAGTGGTAACTCATAAAGAGGATTGTGCTAGGCACAAACAAATCTTATTGTGCTTGCCCCACCCGCCCTGTGCGCGCACAAATCCCCGCCGTTTTTAGGAGATATTATAAAACGGCGGGGATTGCTCCCTCAAACTATTGGCTTAACGGCGCGAGCTGTATCTGTTTTGTGAGACCGTAGGCTATCGGGAGATCGCTATCGCTGTACACGAGCGCTCGGCCAAGAATGAGTACTGAATTGTTTGGTGAGGAGATCTGCTTCATGCCTTGCGGTACCTGTCCTTTCCAATCCGGCCCCGTGACGAGGTAGTCGCCAGCGTCCGTGCCAGTCGTACGCGTTCCAACATAGGCGAAGTCGGTGCCGTCGGACGGATCGGTAAATTGTACGGCATAGTAACGTCCGGAGAAATCCGGCACATGCAGTACGAGTGCTCCTTTGGAAAGATCGAGCCAGCCAACAACGTAGAGTGTGTCGTGGTTGCCTGTCGTGAGCAATCGCGAAAGTGAAGATGATGGCGAAGCGAGTTCGGATACCGCGTGGAGCGTATTGACTGGAATTCCCGTCGAAGTGTCCGCGTCCACGCCCTTTTGGGTGATCGATTTCTCAAGCATGTTGTAGATGCTGTGCGGATAATAATTGAGATACGCAAATGTGCCGATAGCCCACGCTACAATCATGACCGAACCGAAGATAATAAGATGTTTGTGCTTCATATCATTTTGTTTTGACGACTGGCGGTACCTCGTACTCGCCGTTCAAAATAGTCGGATCGGGCAAGTATGAGCGTAGCCATAGTTTAAAGTCGCCGGATGGCGCAGGAAGCCAATTCGACTCATGGCTAGTAGGGGTCGTACTTTGTATGTAAATATCGATCGAACCATCGGCGTTCGGCACGAGATTCGATTTGTCGCTCACGTCGTAGCGGTTGGCAGGATTAGCCACCATATATCCTTGAAGATCGGTCAGGGTCAGCGACCAAAACGCATGATTCGGCGGAAGCTGTCCTTTCGGGAAGTGCAACAGATACTCATGCTCACCGGAGAGGGTTTGCCCATCACTGTCAACGGTCGTCGTCCAGTAGGCCGCCTCTTGTGCCACGTTAGCGGCAGGCAGGATTTTAGCGCACGCGTCTTTGAGCAGAACGCCATTGCCCGGCTCATTGCATTGGAACGCTGTGCTCCATCCGCTGATCGTCGTTTGCATGGCCTTAACCTCATGATTTATAAGCAACATCACCGTGATGAATGCCAGCACGCCGCCTACAATGATGCCTTGTACTACGTCGGAGATAATGGTTCTTCTCCAGAGGAAAGCAAATTTTCTAGTTGTTGGAGTTTGTTCCATATTATTGTAGTGGCCTTAACTGTATCTGTTTCGCAAGGTTATAAGCAGTCGGAAGATCGCTGTCGCTGTAGACAAGTATGCGTCCGATGATGAGCACCGAGTTGTTGGGCGAAGATATTTGCTTCATTCCTTGCGGTGCCGTCCCTTTCCATCCAGGCCCCGTGATGAGGTAGTCACCCGCTTCGGTACCAGTGGCGCGAGTGCTGACGTACGCAAAATTTGTGTTTTTTGACGGATCAGTGAATTGCACGCTGTAGTAGCGGTGGGAGATATCCGGCACATGCAATATTTGAGATCCTTTGCCGAGGTCTAGCCAGCCGAGTATAAGGAGCGTATCGCGGTTCACGCCGGAAGTAGCCACCTTGGGGGCCGAGGGAGGCAGGTTAAACGGGTCTGCAAAAATCGCTTGGGGTTCCGTGTAGAGCGTATTGATCGGGATGGGGCCTTCGCCGAAGCCGGTGACAAGAATCGCTCGCTTATACACGAACAGCAAGAAGCGAGGCAACAGGTAGGTGACGAGGAGAAATGCCGCTACGCAGACTACGCCGAATATAAATAAATGTTGTGTAGATGATATCATTTCGCTTATTGTTGAGTAATTAAGTATGATTGTCTGAATCCGAGCCATGCTAACGCAACATACCAAGCTTGCACCTCGATAAACAAGACTCGTTGCCACAAACCGTAAGCACCTCCCCCCGTAGCCATCTCAGACACGGGAACGCTTGTGTCAAATCCGACCAGCAGGATCAATGTTAAAAGGCAGCCCACAATAAGCATCCACGTACCAAAACTTCTCCAGCCCAAAACGCGTCTTAATTTAAACCCTACGATTGGAAAAGTAATTATTGGAATACCGCAAGCGACCACTGCACCCAAGGTGTGAAGAACAAGCATGTTCATTGTAAAGATACCCGCCCATAGAAGCCCAAGCGGTGAGAGTGACATCAACAGTGCACATATCCAGAGAGTCGCGGTACTCAGCTTGTTTTTTAAGCCTCGAAAAACAGTAATCACCCCAATGGTTGTAAAAAGTCCATCGAGCAAAAAGGCAATGCGCATATATACACCGTTCTGACCAATCGCGAGTGCGCTGATGGGTTGACTGATTGGTGAGTAACCTGCGCGTATGGTTTCCAATAAGAGCCACGCAAGCAGAAATAGAGCGGGCCCAATAATCGCACCGAGCGTCAATAACTGGATTGTCCTATGGTTCGTCGGCATCATATAATTATGAGAAATATGTCTAGCAAAATAATTTATTACTGCACTCTGACAACCGGCGGCACCGCGTAGGTGTGATCGAGGATAGCCGCTCCAGGCAAATATGCACGCAACCAGAGTATGAAGTTGCCTGTTGGTGCTGGTAGCCAGTTGGACTCATTTCCGACCGGTGATGAGTTTTGTATGTAAATATCGACCGAGCCATCGGGATTTGGCACAAGACCTGAACGATCGCTGACGCTGTAGCGTTTGATCGGATTCGACACAAATTGATTTTTTGCATCGCCCATCGTGAGTGACCAGAATGCGTTATTGGGAGGAAGACCGCCGGCCGGAAAGTGCAGGCGATAATTGTTCACTCCGGAAAGTGCATGGCCTTCTCCGTCACTGTTCGTCCGCCAATACATCGCTTCTTCCTGAACGACTACCGGCCCCGGAAACAGCAACGCGTGCGCGGCTCGCAGGAGCACTCCGTTGCCGGGAGATCCCAACCCGAATGCGGAAGTCCAGCCGTTAATCCTTGTGGATTTGATCCTCGCGTAAACTTGAGCCGTGACAACCGCCAGCCCGAACCCGATGAGGAAGCCTTGCAGTATATCGCTCTGCACGGTTCTCGTGCTCAAATCGGTAAAGAAGGATAGATGGATGATGACATAGGCGCACACCACGCCGACGAGGGCTATGAAATAGGTGTAGGTCCTGCTCATGCTTCAAGTATACCGCCGCGGCAGAGTTGAAGCAGAGAAATTCGAATCCCTTCGCGGTCAAGCCGCGAAGGGATTCGAACGATTCCAAACAATGGCTCAAAACAAGGTTCTCGGGTCTGTCCGATACAAAAGTCTTCGGGCGGAGGCGGCAGGATACGAAAGCTCTCGGGTCGTACCTTCGCCTATGGCTTAAAATATAGGGATTTTGATTTTGTGTATTAGTTCGAATCCCGGAGGATTCGACTTACCTTGTGGTTCTCAGCTTGCGCCGCAGGACGAGGGTTCCGAGGACGTGATAGACAATATCTGCAGAAAAATGCGCTACGATTGCCGCCTCGATTCCATACATCCAAAAGAGCCAGCCGCAAATCAGTCCGACCGGAGCATTGAGTAGAAGCGTTCGCAAAAGGATGACGTGCGATACCTTGCCCACAAGACCCTTGAGCGCAGGCAGATGTCCGATACCGAAGACAATAGCCATCACTACGTTCACGCTCCAGAAAATTGCGCTATTTGGATGCCAGATAAATGACAGAAGCCAGACGAGCACAGAAAAGCCGAACAGGCGCATCAGTAGCTCTTCATTGATACCGCCATACAGTGAGGCCAAGAAATTCTCAGAGTTCGTCGTCTTGAGCGCGGTATCGACAATCTGCTCGGGCCAATAGGGTAAGAAAAATAGATCAGCGATTAGGAGGATGGCGCCCGCGAGCGCGCCAAGCACGAACGAGATCCCAAGCATGGACATGAGCGGGTGCGCCGGTATGCCGCCCCCGAATGCCGCTTCAATGTATGGAGCGCCGAGCCCGACCGCATGAGCTGCCATGAGTCCTGCACCGACGACGACAGCGAAAAGAACGGCATTTTGCAGAAACGATAGAAGCGTGAGCATCGGAACCGACATTTTGAGCGGCTTCCCTGATCCCTTAATCAGCCGCAAGCTATACGGCACGATAGCAAGACTGCCGATGAGTGCGGCTGCGAAAAGGATGCCAGATTCAATCCAAAAGTTAGGAGTCATTATGCTTGATTATACTGCTCTCAAGGCGGGGGCTAAATTACCACACCCACGGGATGAGCTTTTTCGTTCGTGCTTGATACGCAGGGTACGCGTCCGGAAACAGCTCGAGCATAATGTGCTCTTCTTTACCAATGCGGCGAAAGAAAACTCCTGCGGCTACAATAAGAACACCGATGCCGAAGATGGTACCGGTAAGCGCAGTTCCCAGCGCCGTAAGGATAAGACCCGTATAGATGGGATGGCGCACATAGGCATACGGGCCGGTCGTCACGAGTTCATGGTCTTCTTTCACCGCAGGGGCCGAGCTCCAGTTGCGCCCCAAATATATGCGCGCCCAAATAGCGAAGCCGACTCCGGCCGCGGAGAGAACGGCTGCGATCCAACCGAGTGCGATGGGCGGCGTAAAGAGCATGTTACTGAATATAACTGCATCGGCCGACGAATAGCGCGCCGTGCCAGCCAGAATGCGCGTCGCTGCAAACACGCCGAGCGCGAGGATAATGAGGCGCAGCAGATAGTTCTGCGACCACCACGACGAGAAGCCACCGCCTTTGATGTCGCGCTTCACGCCAAATGATAGGACGATCCACACCCCGATGAATACTACCCAGCTGGACACGATGACTGTCTCGTAGGTAATCATGAGTTAAGTATACAAGCCGTGCGTTACTTCCATCGATAGAGGTGCGCGGCAATATACATGGCGAGCATGCCGAGCAGGAATCCGCCCGAAAACGTGAGCGACGTATGGAACGTCGTCGCGCTGTCGAAAGACCACGCGGCAACATTGACGAGCGCGAGTACAACAGAGACTGCGATTACATACGCATAGAGCGGGCGTTTATTCATATAAACATTATACCAGTCGTGCTATCATGACTTAATGAAGAATTGGTATTCGTGGGGTACACCCACCGGGTTGGGTTTTTGGCTCATTGCCTGCGGGCTATTCTTTGTGCTCCTGCACTACGCAGGACTCATGCCATAGAGGCATCCCATCTCAGAAAAAGTTCGGTGTCCCTTCGCCCTATCTAGCTTTTCTAAAAACGTGCTGCGTAATAACGGCTAAGAATAAAGCTCTCGGGTCTGTCCGATACTAAAGTCTTCGGGCGCAGCTCTACTGCATTCTTAGAACTCATTTTAGCAGAAATTCGGGCTGATCAGGGTAGTCACTGAGGTAGTCACTCGCCCTATGCCGGAGTGACTACCCTCCGTCTCTGAAACTGGCCGTCGTTCCTAGCTCTTTTGGACGCACCTCTCCAAAATCTCAAGTCCTACTTCACTCCGGTTTACCCCATCATTCACCCCATCATGCGGTATCCCTCGGCATGATGTGGTACCTCTCTCGCTTTCCGGCTTCAGCGCTCGCTTTTTGCCACCTCCTTGTCGCAAATCCTAAACCCTACTTCACTCCGTTTGTGCCTTCGTCCGCGCTCTGTGGTTTGACCACCTCCGGTGGCCTCTCCGACCTCTCAGTGCTCAGCCCCTCAGCCTGCTGGCTTCGGGACTTCGCATCGGGCGCGCGCCTTCAATTCCCCCCCCAAAAAAAATTATATAGCTCGAGGCCGCATGGCCGAGAACATTGTTGTTATGAAAATGACTCGCTTGGAGTGAGACATTTTTCCATGGTGTAGGTCGATATTCTTATAAAGAAGTTCCTATTCGAGGATTCTGTCCTGTTACAAAAGTCGCATATTTACAATTAAGACAGAGGAATTCGTTAAGTTCGTCAATGTTTATCTCGTATTGTTCTACGTCTTCTGGCCGAATGACAATGGTTAATTTTTCGCAGTAACTCTTCTCAGAGCAAGAAGCGATAAACGATCGGACTATATCTTTAAATACTTCCCCGCGAGGTTTTCCAAGACGACCATTCCCCGTACCCAGTAATGGGATCACAACGTTTTCCTTGGCACCATAGTTTGCCAAGTATTCCCAGATGCCGGAAAGTGTCTGTACCAGATCTTCTTCTCTTGCCACAACCCGACTCTTGTTGATTTTCCTGGAATTCGCGGAAAGATAAAATTTCTTGCCGCCTTGCTCAATCGTCAAGGTCGTTCCCATTTTGTAGCCGCTGCCGTCTTTCAAGGCGTTGTAAATAGTGTTCTTGAGTTTGCCTTTGAGCTTGTCGCCCAGCTTCCCGGAATCGCCGTCGAAAAACTTCTTGATCACTTGAGCTTTGATGCTATCGGAACGCGTCACGGATCCACCGAGTGAAGTGTCGAATTCGTTGTTGATCGGCACAATGACTGATCCGTTTTCTTTGAGAATGTCGCCGATCACGAGTCGCATGCGAATATCTTTATTGTTCAATTTGTATTCGAATTTCGTCCGGGGACGATTGTTGAAAACTCCCCATACCACCGCGATGACGAGCACGGTGAGCAAACTCGGAGAGCTTTTGAGTAAATTATTCGTCGTGTTCAGTTGATCGAAAAAACTCGTCACGGTCGTGATAATGCCAAAAGCACCAAGAACACTAAAAGCATCCTTCAAGAACGACAAAAATATTTTCCACGTGAAGAAACGCTGCATGGATTAAAGGCCGAGTTTTGTGTAAACGGCGTCGGGGTAATAGTAAGGGCCAGTTTTTCCGGCTGATTTCAAGAGAGTGTCAGACGATGGCCAGTTTTCCAACGCGTACTGGATGATAGCGGGATTGAAGGTAACATGTACGGCCAATTTGTCTCGGAGGATGAGAGGGCATCGTTCCTCGTCCATGGAGCGTTTGCCGTTGAGATTCACTGCGATCATCGGAAGCCCCATTTTGAGAGCGTATTCAATTTCCCAGCGCACGTAAGTGTTCTGGAATTTCGTTTTGTCCCCAACGAGCAAGATGAAAACCTTTGAGTTTTGCATTCGTTCCCGAAGCCCCGCCTTTATCGACTCTTCCGAGCTCCACGGACGGATCGCATGGATGTCGTGCGCGTTGTGAAAATTGAAGTCGGTGTTATCGTTTTGTTTCCACGCCTG
>Ga0307372_10008359_pt1 | contig 14578 bp, 11 predicted proteins | sample OX1MG_FD_202533 | JGI IMG/M metagenome (GOLD analysis project Ga0307372, IMG submission 202533) | Soil microbial communities from Risofladan, Vaasa, Finland - OX-1 | ecosystem: Environmental > Terrestrial > Soil > Coastal area > Acid sulfate soil | place: Finland: Risofladan, Vaasa | collected... | reverse complement strand
GCTTCATCCATGAGCACACGTAGTGCGCGCAACGGGTGATCCTTGGGTACGAACGTTTCCAGTTGCATCGTCGTGAACAGTGGTTCCTGCATCACATCCGTTCCGCGCATCGCACACTCCTCTACATAGTTATCGTCCCAACCAGTATAGTTGAGCCTGAAAATACTGCAGAGAAAATCAACAACCTGTTAGAGTCTTTGCTGACTTAAGTTTCTCGAAGGTAGTGTATCGCGGGCCTTGCATAGAGCCTTTTGGGGCGTCTCCGAATTTGATTGGCCCTATTGGTATTGCTTTCCCTTCAAAGAGCAATCTGTACTTACCATTCTCTCCGAATGCTTCGATTGATTTGACAACAGCATAATGTGTTATCTGCATTACAGGCGTTGTTATGTATGCAGCAATATAACGAATTTGATTTAGCATTCCTCCAGAAATACGAATTGCGCGCCACTGATCCTCGCCTAAGAATACTTCCTTAAAACCATCTTCATGCGCCGGCACCACGATTGTGTCTCGCACTGCTTGCTTGCCCTCGCTTGGTCGTACTTCATTTCGGATTGCGACAGCCTTAGGTTCCTCAAAGAACGTATCCCGAGTAATGGCAATATCTGAAGTATCTCTTTGAGAAAACTGCGCGTGTAGGCTTTATCAGCTTCGCCAAGGCTAGATTCTCTTGGGTTCACGTCGTTATCTAGATGGCTCTGACCCGCTTTGGATGCCAAGTTAACCAATGCATATTCAAGCCAATCGACATGGGCAGCATTTAGTTCATTGCTTAACGATGAGAATATGACGCCTTTATCCCAGAATTCCTTATTTTTTGAATGACCGTCAATCCGGCTACGAACTTCACGTGTACCCTTACCAATATAAATGGTTGGTAATTCATCTGCTGTATCTTCGCCGTAGCCCATCAGTATATAGACACCAGCCCAGCCTAGTTCATCTCGGGATCTGACTTCAGGCCAAGATGCTCTTGGAAACGCAACACCAATACCAGTCCAGCCGGGCCGATCTACGATACGTATATCTTCGGGATCGCCACTTGGAAGATGAATTCGTATTGTGAATGGATCACTCATTTGTGTTACACCTCTCATAGCTAAATCGTCAGATCATTATGCTGTTTCGTTGGATGCGCCCGAGTCGTTGGCTATTAGCCTGAATTGCTCTAAAGCTGCTTCGAGATCATCAACAATTTCACCGGCGATGACATCTTTGTTAGCAAGTTCAGTTTCGTGTTTGAGTTTTCCAGGACGACTTCAGGTATCGATACTGATAATTAAAGACCTGATCCTATGTGCCCGCCTACTTTGTTATTGTGCCTTCCGTTACTTCCTCTCTGAGACGCGCGATTACATCAGCATACGCCTCACTTTCCAACCATCGGGGCGAGCAATACTCGATACGGCGGTAGATAGATTGATCGTCCGGTGTTCGAATCCCATTTCGAACATTCTCAAAGAAATATTGTTCAAACCCCTCATTTTGTCCAATCCATGCATCGGCAATCTCCGTGGCAGTTGGTCGGTGAGTCAACGCTTTGGTGGCGGTTGCAAGAATTACATGAAAATCGACTGGACGGCCGTCTAGTAGGCTGGGCCAATCAATTTGCAGCACGCCATCGGCATTTATTGGACTAACCGGTGTCGCACGAGCCCGAAAGACATCCCTCCACTCAGCTATCAACTGAGTAGTATTCGGCATGCCAAAAACGGCGCCAACACATCCCCAATTCGTCCCAATGCTGTTAGTAGAGGCGGCAGGTTGCTCCGCTTTCCACAATGCCTCCGCTTCAGCAACCAACCCATCAACTGAACCAGCGGGCTCTTTACACTGCACCAGGATTGCTTGGCCTAGGGTCGCATCTGGACGGAAGGTCATGGTGAAAGTATTTCCGCGCGATTGGGACATTCGCCCATAGCAAATTGGTGCCTTAACACGAATCTTCTGTTCCAACTGCAGACGTGCGCTGCGCCATTCGGCTCTTTTGCCGTTGTCCCATAGTAACGAACCAATAATTAGTATTCCCGCACGCATAGAATGTTTGTAACCGTCCGACAATCCGCTTCCAGCGTAGCAAGACTGTCCCCACAAAGCACTTCCGCCCGCTCCAGGACTAGTACAGTGGCCCGCCGCTCGTCGCCCGTAATCTCTACCTAGCGCCCGCTTGATTACCGAACCGTCGAGGACTCGCGGGATAAACTGGCGGCGGATGACGCCTTCCGTAGTTTGCTTTCGATGCCCTCATAGTTCCCCAGATGCGCGCGCATTAAACTTTTCCAGAGCTTGCCATGATTGGGGACGAAGAAGTGCAGCAGCTCGTGCACGATAACGTAGTCCCAGATCTCGGCGTCGAAAAGGAGCAATTCATCATTGAAATTCAGGTGGCCCGCCGTAGAGCAAGAAGCCCATTTGTTGCTCATGGGGCGTACCCCCAGCCAAACGACTTGTATATCCAGCCTCTCCGCCCAGTGTCGGACGCGCTGCTTGAACTCATTTTTCTTGTCCGTGGCACTCATGGCTTAGATCCTGTCAGCCCGTTCCAGTAACGTAAATAATTCATCCACCATCGCGGTAACACGATCCAAATCATCCGTCTCGGCAAAGATGGCGAAAGTGACTTGCTTGCGGAGTTCGCGCAACGCGTACTCGCTTCGCTTCCAGCCGGGATAATCAGTGAAGGCCTGGCGTATCTTGCGGCTGACGGCTTCCGCATTCTGAATCTTCGCATCCAACAGACTTCGATAGACGAAATACGTTAACCCATCGAACGCCTTCTCCGCCTGTTCCTTTTTGCGAACCTCGTTCTTTTCGACTTCCTTGAGCAACGCATTCAGCGCGTCAGCGGTACTGATCTGGCGATCTTCGAAGCTTTCCTGCACGGCGAGTGCGCGCTCGGCCATGGCGATCAGGTAGGGATCTTCGCTGTGTTCTTCCGCCAGCTTCTCGATGCTTTTCACCAGGTTGATCACCTTGGTTCCATCGCTACCCTGCCTCTTCTTGATCAACTCAATGGTATCGGCGTTGATCTCGACGAGTTCGTTCATGTATTGCACACCGTTGCTGCCCACCTGGTCCTGAACGAGGTGGTTGGTCTTGCGTTGAAATTCGCGATCCACCTGCACCCGTTTGGCGTAGGCTTTGCGGACAATCTGATAGATCGATGTCAGCGTCAGGTAATCCGCGATAAACGGCCGCAGAAATGCATCCGGCGAGATGATCTCGTAAAGCATCTCGATTTCCTTGTATTCCTTGAAGAATCCCTTGCGTCGTTCGGGGTCACGGAAATGCTCAATGAGCGTGTCCACATCCTTGTCGTTGAAGTTGCGCTCGATAAGGCTGAGGTATTCCGGCGCCCTGGACTCCATTTTGTTTTTGAACAGCACCTTCAGGAGCTTAAGATCCTTGACGATGGCGTTGATCTCGTCACTGTCGAACGCGAGCGCCTTCTCCAGCTTGTCGAATATTCCGACGAAATCGAGGACGAAGCCGTGGGGCTTTACCATCTCCTGCGCCTCGTTCTCATAGGGACGGTTCACACGGGCGATGGCCTGTAGCAAGGTGTGGTCGCGCATCGGCTTGTCCAGATACATGGCGTAGAGCACGGGCGCGTCGAAGCCGGTAAGCAGTTTCTCGGTAACGATGAGAATCTTTGGCAGCTGATCGAGCTTGCTGAAGCTCTTGCGGATCTGTCGCTCCTTCTTGGGGTCGAGGTGAAATTCCTTCAGCAGCGCGGAGTCGTTGTTGTTGCCGGTATAAACCACCTCGGAATATCCGGGCGGGAGAAACTTGTCGAGCGCGTGTTTGTACAGGGCGCAGGCTTCGCGGTCCACGCCCACAAGGAACGCCTTGTAGCCAAGTGGTTCGACATTCTCACGGTAATGATCTGCGACAAATTTAGCCACCTTCTGAATACGTTCCTTGCCCTTGAGGAAATTCCTCAGGTTTACCGCCCGCTCAAGAATCTTGTTCAATTCCTCAATGTCGGCCACGCCCTCGGCTTCGGCCAGCGAGAGGAACTCCTTGTCCAATATCTCGTGCGGGACGAGCATTTCGTTGGGGGCGAGCTGGTAATAGAGCGGTAGCGTCGTGCCATCCTTGATGCTGTCAGCGATGGAATATTTGTGCAGATAGCCCTGGTCATCCTCGCAGCCGAAGGTTTTGAATGTGCCCTTGCCGTAGGCGGTCTTGTCTACCGGCGTGCCGGTGAAGCCGAGAAAGGTGGCATTCGGCAAACCGGCCATGAGAAAGTTGCCAAGGTCGCCACCGGTGGTGCGGTGGGCTTCGTCGATGAGGACGTAGATATTCGAGCGCGTATTGAGATTCGCCGGCATGTCGCGGAACTTATGGATCATCGTCACGATGATGCCCCGGTAGTCGTCTTTCAGCAGCTGGTTGAGCCGGGCGATGCTGTCGGCGTGTTCCAGATTGCCCAGGTCGAGAGCAGCTAGATTCTTGAGCAGCTGGTCCTCCAGCTCATTGCGATCAATCATCAAGAGGACGGTCGGCTTGTCGGCCTCGGGCGCGCGGAAGAGCCGCTCGGCCGTCTTGATCATCGTGAAAGTCTTGCCACTGCCCTGGGTGTGCCAGACGAGGCCGCGGGTGCGCTTGGGATCGAGGGCGCGGCGGACGGTCGCTTCCACAGCCCCGGTCTGGTGCTGGCACAGGATGTATTTGTTCAGCTCCTCGTCCTTCTCGGCAAAGATGATGTAGTCCTTCAGGAAAGCCAGCACCTGCGGGATGGCGCAAAAGCTCTTTACCTTGGCCTCAAGCTTGCCGACCTCCTCATCCTTCCAGTTGAAAATATTCCGCCGCACTAGGTTCCAGCTCACCCCGTAGGAAAAGCCAATGGCGTCGGTGGCGGTGAAAAGCTGCTGCGACACGAACAGCTCGGGCGTTTCGCGGTGGTAGCGGCGGATCTGGTCCACCCCCAGTGCGATCGCCTCGTCCTTGTTGGCGTTCTTGCACTCGATCACCAGCACCGGGATGCCGTTGATGAGAAAGACCACATCCTCGCGCGTGCCGTAGTGGCCGTTGTGAAAGGCCCACTCCTCGGTGACTTCATAGACATTACGCGTCGGATCGTCATAATCGATCAATATCAGGTCGCGTTCACGGTTCTCCTCGTGGTCGAAGAACTTACCCCGGTTCCGCAGGTGCTCAACGAAATCCCGATTGCCATAGATGTCGGTGTGGAGATGGCGGAATTTCCCGAGTAACGCACCCTCGGCCTCGGCGTAGCGCGGGTTGAATTCCCGCACCTTGGCGTCCAGCAGGTCATCCAAAAAGAGGGAGCGGTTCCTGGCGCGCTCGGCAGGTGGCGCGACCGGGTCAAACCCGCGCCATTGCTCGGCTTCCTCGCGGGACACAACCGTCCAACCGATGGCCTCGGCGTATTCGAGGATTCGGGACTGGACGGTTTTGTGTTCTCCGGGGGCGGGCATCGGGTCGACCTTTTATAGTGTTGCGGCCTTCGCCAAAGTTCGGCGAACTTTGATGGCCTCAACGATTGCCTTGAGAGCTTTAATATCGTTCCCAAGGTCGGTCGCCGTCGGAACTGGCGCGGCTTTTGCCGAAGCAGGATCATGTGCCGGGACAATATCACAGCTTCGTTTGTGTAGTTTCTTGATGGCCTCGTATTCAGTGCGATCGAAGCCGACAACCTCCTCAAGTGAATCTACTCGAATCCAATCCCTATAGCGCCTTACGACACCATTGAAAACAACGTCCTGAATGACTCGCTCCAATGTCGCGCGGAGCCGATCATACTGCTTCCGCATCTGATCGGATTCTTTTTCGCCTGGATAGGGCGGCCATCCCTTCGCAAGTTTACTTTGGGCTTGCTCGAGTGCATTGATACGCGCCTTGTAGCCTTGGTGATCCCACGGAAGACCTTCATTCACGCACCCAGGGGAGCTTCCCTGCCACTCGAGGAACATCATTGCGTTTGGGATGCCTTCAGCCTCGATCTCATCGCAGAGTTGCCCAAGAAAAGCAGTGTCGTGGGTGAAGATGATGACCTGCCGAATTTTCGCCTCTGCTACCAACCGTCGGGCAACGTCTCTCCTTCGCCAGTGATCCAGTGACGAAACCGGGTCATCGAAAACAATGCCGCAAGAATGCTTAGCGAGCGCGAGTTCTGCCAAGAATGAGCCCAAGGCTATTGCTCGCTGTTCACCTTCGCTCAGAATTTCGTCGATCTTGGCAGCTGTCGGAAGGTCGAGAACCAACTGATGCAACATTTTGCCGCGAACGCTGCGTTCTTTCAGCTTTGTTTGTATGTGGCCAATTCCTAGAGCTTTGAACTCCCGGTTCAGAGACTTTTTCAGCTCCTCAGTGACAGCGATGCTAGCGAACTCCTTGGATTTGTCAGAAATCGGTCGCGTCCGCAAACTAGGCCGGCATTTTTCGAGAGCCGCCTTGTCTTTCATCCGTTGAACCAAGGAGAGGACTGCTTTCAGGCTTTTTTCCAAATGCTGTCTCGCAACAAGTTCCTTGTGCTCGTTTGCTAGTTCTTGCCGCTTCTTCTCATCTGCCGCACGCACCAGCGTCCTGCACTCCTTCAGTTGTTGGGCCGCAAACCGCCGGGTTCTCGTCCGTGGACAACTCACAGGTGCGGTTATCTCTTCCCACTTCGAGGTTTCAAGGCACTGCAACATTGCAGCCCGCCTCTGATCCAGAGAGTTCTGATAATCCTCAATCGCACCTATGATTGAGGCATCTAATGCGGTCAGTTCGTCCCGCAGGGCTTCTTCGGGTTCAACCTGAAGGTCGGCACGTTCAATTTTGCCTTTCGCTGTATCGACCTGCTTCCGTGCCTCGTTGGCCGTCTTTGCGACATCGTTTTTGATGTAGTCCTCGAATCGCTTTAACCTTTCGGCCCCAGATGCCTTGAGGTTCTCTTGGCACAACGGGCAGACCTTTCCATCACCAGAAGGGGGGAATTCCTCGTCAGGGTATGCGACCTCTTTCGAATAACGTCGAGCTGCCTCAAACAGTAGCTTCCAAACCTGTCCGCCTGTGCCTGGCAGTAACTCCTCACCTGCTCGCAATGCATCAGCCGCCTTTGTTTCAGCCAACTCAGCAGCGGTTTTCTCGTCTGCGAGCTTCTGTAGTTTTTCGACGGCTTCCGGGCCGACCCAAATAAGCGGCTTTGCAAGTTTCTCTCCGTAGGTTTTCAGCCTGGTCGCCGACAAACTGAACAATTTCGCTTTGGAGAGGGGATTTGCCTCTTTAAGTGCCCTTTCCAGATCGCTCAATCGGCTCGTGTCCGCTTCTGACACGGTGCCAAGCGCTGTTATGGCTGCCGCATCGGAATCAACGGACAAAGAATCGATCACCTTGCCCACCTCTGTGTCGCCTAGAAGGTGCTCAAATTGCAGCTTGTCGACGTTGATGGCAGCAATCTCCGCGTCGAGCATCTCGGTAAGCTTCGGGAGAACTTGGTCTGCAAGGTTCTCTACGATGTCGAGGCCGTAGGGCAAGTAAGCGACATCCTTCTCGGCTGTGACGTAAGATCGAGCACAACGCAAATCGAAAACTGATATTTTTGAAAGTCGATCTGGAGATGTTGCATCCCGCACCCAAACCACTTCCTCAGAACCTCCAGCTACTTTGAGATCGAACTTTGCTGTGGGGATCTTCGCCATGGCATTTGGATCATGGGCATTCGGGTGAATGGGCTCTGACTGGTCCCTCGCTCGGCAGGCACGCTTCATTACGCGCGCATAGCCAGATTTACCGGAGCCATTGCCCCCATAGATAACTGTCATCCCGGACTCCGCGAACTTCAGTATGTGATCGCTGGGAATACGATTAACGTTTTCGAGTTCACGCAACGCTAAAAGAACCACATTTTCGCCCACTGCGGTTTCAGTAGGCAGGTGTTCCGTCGCGAGTGGGCACGCGGCCAACTCGGAATCCACCGCAATCCCGTTTTCCTTCTTCAAAAGGGCGTAGAGTTCGGAATGGTCGGCACCTGAAAGTCCGCTCTCATTCAGCAGCAAACGGCGTGCAGCGTCGCGCTGCCAGTTCGGCAGCGTTTCAGTCCATTTTAGGATGTCGTTGAGTAAGCCCATTTAACTGTTCGATGTGGATAATTCAATTTCGTTAACACGTGTATTCGCGGTCATCAGTTCGTGAAGGAGGGTGCGGAAGAGGTCTTGGAGTTGGATGCGCTTCTGGTTTGCCAGCCTTATCTTCCGATATGTCGCTGAGAATGCTTCCGCAATTTCCGTCTGCTCTTCGACCGAGGGTAGCGGAACTGGCCAAGGTTTGAGGAACTGAATGTTGATGTTCTTCTGCGTCCCTTTCGGAGCTAGGCGGTCCATCTCCGGCTGCTGGGTAATCAGGTAGTAGTTCAGAAACTCGGTCTGGACGTTCTCATTTGGGGAAATTCCTATGAGGCTGTCCGGGCATGCGGAATCAAATTCTAGAATGCCGGTGAATCCGATGTTGGCGGCAATCGTGATGAGAATGGTGCCAGCGGGAAACATCTTGCTTATAGCGAGACCGTCCTCGTTGAGGGTCTGCGTGTAGGAACGGACGTAGCCGTCGCAATTGGAAACGTCGCCGGTTTGAACGAAGGGGTAGGCGCCGCCGTAGAAACGGGGCTCATTGCGAGGGCGATGAGAGAATTTGCCTCGTTCGATTTTCGCAACATCGCCCAACTCCACTACCTCCCAGCTTTCTGGGACGGGGCCGATTTCGGTTTGTTTTTGGGGTTCGTTGCGGAGGCCTTCGGTGAAGAGCTTGTGCATGAGAGCCTTTTTCAGCTCGGCGGTGACCTGAATGATCCGCTCCTGCATTTCGATTGCCCGTTGCACCGTCGAAAGGATGTGTGCGATCTTCTTCTGTTCGGGGAGCGCCTCCGGGAAATGGACTGGCTCCATGTAAGCCATTTCACGATTCAAGCCCGGTACGCCGACATCTCCCGTGATGCGCGTGAGATCGATATGGCTCAGTAGGTAGAACAAGAATTCGAGGTCGGTATCAGGGGCGTCTTTTGCGGTTACGTAGAAGGTCGTATCAATCGGGCAGAACGGACCGAGTGAACGGTGAACCTGACCAGCAGAGCCCTTTCGCCCAACGATTAGGCCGGGCTGATCAACGATGGCTTCGTTATGCGAACCAACAATTCCGTTGGAACCGTAAACCGGAATTGGACCATCCACGCGGTTTTTCACGGGAAGACTTTTCCCGTAATTGAGTTGGAGCACGTCTCCAAGGGGCTTAGTTTGCCAAACGCTCATTCTCCGATCTTCTCCAGTATCTTCTTCAACGCCTTGTCCGTCTCCCGTGCCTCGGCTTCGATGACCCTCAGTTCTTCGACGATCTCAACAATCGGTCGGTAGGTTTCGGCGTCGCTGGTGTGGATGTAGCGGCTGGGGGAGATGTTGTAGTCGTTTTTCGCAAGCTCCTTGTGATCGACAATACGGCTGAGCTTTTCCACCACCTTCCACCCGATAAGGATATCGGCGAGGTGCTGGATCCCCTTTTCCGGAATGAAGTTCTTGGGATCGCCCTTTTCAAAGACCTGGCTGGCGTTGACGAGAAAAACCTTGCCCTTTTGCTCTTTCGGCTTCGCCTTGTTCAGAAACAGCACGACGCCGGGGGCAGTGGTGTTATAGAAAAGGTTTTCGGGCAGGTAGAGGACGCTCTCGATGAGGTCGTGATCGACGAACCACTGGCGGACGGTCTTTTCCTTGTTGTTGCCGGCATTGCCCGATCCGCGGGACACGGCCCCGGTGTCGAGGACGACGGCGGCGCGGCCAGTGTCACTAAGGCTGGCGTGCATGTGCTGTACCCAGCCCCAGTCAGCGGAGGATTTGCCGGGGAAGCCGGCGCCGGCAGGAAAGCGGTCGAGCTCGTCGTTGTCGTAGTCGGCCTCGGTGAACCAGTCCTGATTCCACATGGGATTGGCGACGACGCGGTCGAATGTGCGCAGCTTGCCGCGCTTATCGCGGAACATGGGGTTCTTGAACGTGTCGCCGATCTCGATCTCGCCTTCCATGTCATGGATGATCATGTTCATATTGGCCATGGCCCAGGTTTCGGCGATGTATTCCTGGCCATAGAGCTTGAGTGGGGCGACGGTTCGCTTTTTGCCTTTGGCCTTGTCTTCCATGGCGATCTCGCATTTCACCAGCAGACCGCCGGAACCACAGCAGGGATCGTAGACCGTCATGCCGGGTTCGGGTTGGAGCACGCGAGACATAATGATGCCGACTTCGGGTGGCGTGTAGAACTCGCCGGCGCTTTGACCACTACCCTCGGCGAATTTACGTATCAGATATTCGTAGCTCTTGCCGATAATGTCCGCCTCAACATCATCCAGACCCAGGCGCTTGGTACTGATGGCTTCGATGAGATTCGAAAGGCGGTCATCGTCAATATCACGCTGACCGTGGGTGGTGGCGTTGAAATCGACCCGATCAATGATGCCCTGCAAAGCCGGGTTGTCTTTGGCGATTGCGCGCATGTGGGTCGTGACACCCTCGCCTATCTTGTCGGCGAGTTTTCGGATCACCGACCAGACAGGTTCATCTGGATTGTCCGGCACCAGTGGCAGGTAGAAACGGACGAGTTTGTGATCGGCCCCGGCTAGTTGGAAAGCCTTCTTGCGCGAGCCGACCTTGGCGGCGATTCGGTTCAATTCGTCGTCGAAAACATCGCAGAGGCGCTTGGTGAAGATAAGCGGGAGGATATAATCTTTGTATTTCGGCGCGTCCTTGGCACCGCGAATGGAGCAGGCGGCATCCCAGATCCAGGATTCCAGGGATTTGTTTTTTACCTCACCGTTCGCCTTTTGTTTAGCGCGGAGCGCGGGTTTTTGTTTGGCGGATGACTTCGCAGCTTTCTTCTTCGGCATTCGCAGTCCCTTTACATTAGTTAAACTACACCCCCTTTTGTAATTTCGGCCTTCCCCTGGCCAGCACTCAACATAATACGCCATGAAATATAGCAGCCCAGCCGGCGTATTTGTACGCTCTCAAACGATTTGCGACACGGGAGGCGGCTTTACTTAAGGACATTTATCCATTGATAGCCTGACCTCGGATATCCTCAATTATGCTTGCCTCTATCCTTGCCCCCATCCTTACCATGATCCTTACACGATCTGTTTATTTCTATCGCCTTTAAACCACCGTTTTCATTTACGCTGACCCACGCTATCCGTGCGAATTTCCATCATTATCAACGGCCAATGCTGAACAGCATGGTCAACGAAGATTGAAATAGTGGGTCAACTTGGGATGGAATTCAACAGGATATCCTTAAAGAGCGTGTGCGCGATGCGTCATCGCCCTGGGTATTCCCCGGCTCGGGCAAGCGCGGGCATCTGGTGGAAATGAAACGGCTCACTCATCGCGTTGCCACCCTGTCCGGGGTGGCGTTCACAAACCATGACCTGCCCCGCACCTTTGCCACCGTCGCGGAGAGTCTTGATCTCTCGCCGTATGCGATTAAGCGGCTCCTGAATCATAAGATGCGTGGGGACGTGACCAGTGGTTATATTATTTTCGACCGCGAACGCTTGCGCGCGCCGGTTCAAAAGATTGCCGACTTCCTTGAGCGAGCCCTCAAGGCTCACGAATCAAGCAATATCATTACCCTCGGCCCCCGCCCGACCGCAGTCAACCCGCCTATCTACAGGGGAAATGCAGGTAGAATTAAAGTCAATTAGCAAAGTGTTGGATAGGGATACGGAATCACCGTTCTAAAATAATTATCCGCTCTGTATGCATGGCCAGCGATCATAAGGAGTTTCGGCCAGCACTGGCGTCAACGTGACCACGTACACGCGCCGTTCCCCACCTTCCTGTGCCACCAAACCTTTTACCCACTTACCGGAAGTGATTTCATGCCAATGGACCTGCCCCACAATGTCCTGCTCTGCAAAACTCTTGACCCATAGCCGCACAGCCTTCGGCTGGTAGCGGTCCCAGTTGCCCGCGTGGATGGCATCCAGAAACGCACAGCCGCCCAGCGGCAGTTTTCCGGCTTGTTTCGGTCGGCGTCCCCACGGCATGAGGGTGATGCCGTCTTTCGTTTGCACGGGAAGTTGCGCGGCCTGGTTTGAAAAAAGCACGCGCATTTCCCGGCTGCCGAGTGTGTAGTGAACGCCGACACACATAACTAGATCGTTTGCCGGTGCCCGGTTGGCTTCCATGAGGGGGCAATCACATTGGGCATATCGCTGCGCTTTAATAGCATGGCCGGTGCCAACGTAAATTCACCGTAGCGCTCATTGATTTTATCCATGACGGCGTTGCGGCGCGTAATGCGCTCATCTCTCCGTGTGAATAAATCCTCCTGGGTGCTGGCCGCGCGTGGGTCCAACGCCGTTACCTGCACTTGATGCGCACCCCATCCCCGCCAGTAGCGGTCGAGATACGCCGTACACAATGCAAAGATTTCACGGCCATCATCCGTGGGTCGAACGGTTTTGAATTTGTGTGCAACATAGCCGCTATCGCTCAACAGCCCGATAAAGAACGACTGGGCTTCCAGGTGGTACTTGCGCAGTCGTGCGCCGATCTTTTCAGCCATGTGTAGCAGGTAGGTTGCTAGCACGTTCCGATCCCTGGTGCCGGGCGGCATGATCTTGCCGTGGCCGATGCTCTTAGGCGGCGGTACCGTAGTGTGTATCGGCTCGGGGTCCAGCCCTTGCGCCATGAGCCAGATACGCCGCCCCGGATTTCCAAAGCGCTGCGCCAGCACGCTGATCGGCAGGCGCTGCATGTCACCGCAGGTGCGGATGCCACGGAGTGCCAGAAAGCCGCCGATGCCTTTTTTGATACCGCACAGGTCAGTCAGCGGCACATCCCGCAGACGCTCCTTCGCCTGCCACGGCGGAATCACGGTAAAGCCGTTGGGTTTCATCAGCTTGGCCGCGTACTTCGCGCTGGTCTTGTCGCCGGATACCCCGACACTGCACTGCAAGCCCGAAACACTGAACACGATGTCCCGTGCTCGCCGCGCTATGCCCACAGGACTACCGAAAGCGTCCTGGCAGTTGGTCAGGTCCAGAAAGGCTTCGTCGACGCTGAATATTTCGATGTCCGGCGTGATCTGCTGTAACGCCTCCATAATCGCGATGGATATTTCCGAGTAACGTTCTGGGCGGGCCGGGCGTTGCACGAACTCCGGGCACAACTGGCGGGCTTCCTTCACGCGCATGCCGGTTTTGATGCCATAGCGCCGGGCTTCGTAACTGGACGTGATGATGCAGGTCCCGGTTAAGCCGTTGGTGACGCCAATGGGACGGCCTTGCAGCTCCGGGAAGTCCCGCTGCTCGATGCTAGCGAAGAACGCATTCATATCGATGAGGACGATGGCACGGGGCCAGCGGAGCGGGGAATGGCTGGCAAGCATGGACGGGACTCTGGCAGTTCACGAGGGTACTGTATGTTTAACCAGTATCTGGTAGGCGTCAAGGGTCGGCCGTGGAACCAGTGTCAGGCACGGGGGGAGAGGTAAACTTCGGCGATGTGCGGGCGCTATTCCCTCGAAAACACCGACAAGAACCGGCTTCCCGAAAGCCTCCGGTGGATCCCGGCCTTCGAACCCCGGTACAACATCGCTCCCCAGCAAAAAGCCCCCATTATCCGAGTCATCGATGGAAAACCTATCTGTGAGGAACTCACGTGGGGGTTCAGACCATCCTGGATGAAAGACAGGAACAAAGCGCAGATCAACGCACGCGGCGAGACGCTGTTTGCAAAGCCCATGTTCAAGCACTCCGCAGTAAACAAGCGCTGTCTCGTGCTCGCCAATGGTTGGTATGAATGGCAGAAACTGGGGAGCAAAAAACAACCGTATCGGTTTCATCTTACGTCCGATGAGCTGTTTGCCTTCGCCGGTATTTGGACGCAATCAGATAGCGAAGCGGGTGAAGTGGACGATACCTATGCCATCATCACCACGGAAGCGAGCCGTTTGGCGGCATCCATCCACAACCGCATGCCGGTCATTCTCAGCGAGACAGGATGCCAAACGTGGCTGGACATGGAAAATAAGGACGCAGTCAGATTGAATAAGCTGCTGGCACCGTATCAAGGCAAAGACCTGGATACCTACCCCATCAGCACCTACGTCAATAATCCAAAGAACACAGATAAGCGCTGCTTAGAACCGATGAAGTCTGATGTTAACCACAAAATCGAAGCTCTGGACCGCTTCGGGTCCAAGCAGGATTAACGACCACGTCGCGTTTCTGGAATTGAATTCTTATCCAGAAGCGCAACCGATTACTGAAGGTATAGAGAACCTCGGATATCCTCAATTTTCCTTGCCGCTATCCTAACCACGATCCTCACCGCGATGCTCACGCCGAGCCTCATGAAGGCCTCACGACTGCGTCGTTGCACCGTCAAACAGGCATCAATGGGGCGTCGGAGGAACGTCAGGGTCTCAATCACAACACCAAAGTGATTTTGCACCGTGGATTACCGTAGACAAAGTGACAATTCACTGCTACATTCGATCCAGGTGCGTTGAGCTTCGCTCTGTGGCGAATCAACGAGTTAGCAAAATTGGAATGCAGTCCGACCGCTTCCCGCCGCCTCCACCA
>Ga0307372_10008357_pt1 | contig 14579 bp, 13 predicted proteins | sample OX1MG_FD_202533 | JGI IMG/M metagenome (GOLD analysis project Ga0307372, IMG submission 202533) | Soil microbial communities from Risofladan, Vaasa, Finland - OX-1 | ecosystem: Environmental > Terrestrial > Soil > Coastal area > Acid sulfate soil | place: Finland: Risofladan, Vaasa | collected... | reverse complement strand
CAGGTCAACCGGCTGTTTGAGTCCAACCTACGCGGCCGCACGGACGAGTCGGCTCTCACGACTTGGGCACCCTCCGTAGACATCTACGAGACGGAGAACGAACTGGTGCTAAAGGCCGATCTGCCCGAGGTCGCCGAGAAGGACATCGACATTCACGTCGAGAACAACATGCTCACGGTGCGCGGCGAGCGCAAATTCGAGCAGAAGGTGAAGGAAGAGAATTACCTGCGCGTCGAACGCGCTTATGGTGCGTTCAGCCGCAGCTTCAGCCTGCCGAACACGGTGAACACCGACGCTATCAAGGCAGAGTACAAGAATGGCGTATTGACCGTACTCATGCCGAAGCGGGCGGAATCCAAGCCGAAGCAGGTGAAGATCAGCACTTCGAACGGCAACTAGTTGTCCGTTGGACGGGGGCCGAGAGGATCAATCCGGCCCCCGATTCCATGCAGAGTTTTTGTAACGTTGTAACGCACTGAAAGTGAGAAAATCTGACCATGCTGCGATTCGACAAATTTACGGTGAAGGCGCAAGAGGCGCTGCAAGGCGCGCAGGAACTGGCTGGGCGCTCCGGGCAGCAGCTGATCGAGCCTTTGCACTTGCTCGGCGCGCTGGTGGCGCAGGGTGACGGAGTGGTGCGTCCGCTGCTTGAAAAATTGGGCGCGCCGGTCGCGGCATTGAGCGGCGAAATTGAAAAGCAGATCGATCGCCTTCCCAAAGTGTCCGGCGTTTCCCAACAATCGCTCGGCCGCGCGGCTAACGAAGCGTTGGAGCGCGGGTTTGACGAAGCGCAGCGCCTGAAAGACGAATACGTTTCGACCGAACACATCTTGCTGGGCATCGCATCCGCCGATAAGGACGCGGCTGGACAGCTTTTGGCGCGCTATGGCGCTACTCATGACGCGATCCTGCAGGCGATGACAAGCGTTCGGGGGAGCCACCGCGTCACTTCGCAAAACCCTGAAGCGACGTACCGGGCTGTCGAGCAATATGCGCGCGACCTAACGGAGCTGGCGCGGCGCGGCAAACTTGATCCGGTGATTGGCCGCGACGAAGAAATTCGCCGCGTCATGCAGATTCTTGCGCGGCGCACCAAAAACAATCCGGTGCTGATCGGCGAACCCGGCGTGGGCAAGACCGCGATTGTTGAGGGGCTGGCGCAGCGCATTATTTCCGGAGACGTGCCGGAAGTGCTGAAGCCGAAGCGCATCGTGGCGCTCGATCTTGCGGCACTGGTTGCAGGTGCAAAATACCGCGGCGAGTTCGAAGACCGCCTGAAGGCTGTGCTCAAGGAAGTGAGCGAGTCTGAGGGGCAAATTATTCTGTTCATCGACGAGTTGCACACGCTGGTTGGCGCCGGCGCCGCGGAAGGCTCGATGGATGCCTCCAACATGCTGAAGCCGGCGCTAGCTCGCGGAGAGCTGCGCGCAATCGGCGCGACCACGCTCAACGAGTACCGCAAGTACATCGAAAAGGATCCCGCGCTGGAGCGCCGTTTCCAGCCGGTGACGATTGGCGAGCCGTCGGTGGAGGATACCATCGCCATTCTGCGCGGCTTGAAGGAGCGCTACGAAGTGCACCACGGCGTTCGCATCAAGGATGCCGCGATCGTTGCGGCTGCCATGTTGTCGCAACGCTATATTACCGACCGGTTTTTGCCGGACAAGGCCATCGACTTGGTCGACGAAGCCGCGGCCGGGCTGCGCATGGAAATCGATTCGCTGCCGACGGAAATTGACGAGATCGAGCGCCGCGTGATGCAGCTGGAAATCGAGCGGCAAGCGCTGCGCAAGGAATCGGATGCGCATTCGCGCGAGCGCCTGTCGCAACTGGAAAGGGAACTGAGCACGCTGCGCGAACAGTCCAATAGCCTGAAGGCGGTTTGGCAGACGGAGAAAGATGCGATTGGACGCATCCGCAAACAGAAAGAAGAAATCGAGCGCCTGAAGGCTGAAGAGCAGCGCTACGAGCGCGCCGGCGATCTTTCGCGCGTGGCGGAAATCCGCTACGGCAAGCTTTCCGCGGCCGAAAAATCGCTTAAAGAGGCGCAGGACAAGCTTGCCGACCTACAAAAAGACCACCCGATGCTGAAGGAAGAGGTGGGCGAGGAAGAGATTGCCAAGATCGTCAGCAAATGGACCAGCATTCCCGTGGGGCGGCTGCTCGAAGGCGAAGTTGAAAAGCTGGTGCATATGGAGGAGCGCCTGCGCCAGCGAGTGGTTGGGCAGGATCAGGCGCTGGCGACGGTGGCGAACGCGGTTCGCCGCAGCCGCTCGGGATTGGCCGATCCGAATCGGCCCATCGGCTCGTTCTTGTTCATGGGGCCGACAGGAGTGGGCAAGACGGAGCTGGCGCGAGCACTCGCTGAATTTTTGTTCGACGACGAGCACGCCATCATCCGCCTGGACATGTCCGAGTACATGGAAAAGCATTCGGTGGCGCGCATGATCGGAGCGCCTCCGGGATACGTGGGATATGAAGAGGGCGGGCAGCTGACGGAGCGAGTGCGGCGGCGTCCGTATTCGGTGGTGCTGCTGGACGAAATCGAGAAAGCGCATCCGGATGTTTTTAACGTGCTGCTTCAGATTCTCGAGGACGGACGTCTAACGGATGGAAAGGGACGCACCGTCGATTTCCGGAACGCGGTGATCATCATGACGTCCAACGTGGGATCGGCGGCGATTTTCGAGTTGTCCGCGACCGACCCGAAGAAAGCGCGCGAAGAAGCGATGACCGCGTTGCGCGCCATGTTCCGCCCGGAGTTTCTGAACCGCATCGACGATATCGTTATGTTCAGCCCGCTGGGCAGGGAGCAAATCGAGAGCATCGTGGATTTGCAGATGGCCACGTTCATGAAGCGGCTGGCCGAAAAGCAGGTGACGCTCAAGCTTACCGCCGCGGCCAAAGCGCTGCTCTTCCGGGAAGGCTACGACCCGGCGTTCGGAGCGCGTCCGATGAAGCGAGCCATTCAGCGGCTGATTCAAGATCCGCTGGCTATGCGGCTCCTCGATGGCGAAGTTAAGCCAGGCGATGCGGTTGTGGCCGACGCCGACCAGAAAACCGGAGAGATGAAGTTCGTTCGCGAGACGCTGAAGGCGGGCGCCGCGCTAAAAGGCGCTTAAAAGGTCTATAAATGAGAACCTTAAAGACTGCGTTTTTGCTGACGGCTCTGACGCTATTGCTTTTGTTTATCGGCAACACGCTCGGAGGGCGCGGCGGGCTGACCATCGCACTCGGCGGCGCGATTTTGATGAACGGAATTGCGTATTTCTTCTCGGATAAAATTGCGCTCAGATCTGCCGGCGCCGTGCCGATCAGCCGCGAGCAATCGCCGCGTCTGTATCAAGTGATGGAGCGGTTGGCCGCGAAGGCCAATCTACCGGTCCCCAAGCTCTACCTGATTCCGCAGGCTGCGCCGAATGCGTTTGCCACGGGCCGCAATCCTCATCACGCGTCGGTAGCCGTCACGCAGGGCTTGATGGAGCTTATGAACGACGACGAGCTGGAGGGCGTGATCGCTCACGAGCTTTCGCACGTGCGCAATTACGACATTCTGACCTCGTCGATCGCCGCCACTGTGGCCGGAGCAGTCACGTGGCTTGCGTATATGGGCCGCTGGGCGGCACTGTTTGGCGGCATGGGCGGCGGCCGCGACGACGACGAAGGCGGCTGGGCGGCGATTCTAATGTTGTTCCTGGCGCCTTTTGCCGCCATGCTGCTGCAGCTGGGCATCTCGCGCCAGCGCGAATACCAGGCCGACGCGTCCGGAGCGAGGATGGTCGGCTATCCCAACGGGCTGATCAGCGCGCTCGAAAAGCTGGGCTCCTACAACAACCGCATCCCCATGAACATCTCCCCATCTACATCGTCGCTGTGCATCGTGCAGCCGCTGGCCCCTAGACAGATGTTCTCGAAGCTATTCAGCACGCACCCGCCGCTTTCTGAGCGGATTGCGCGACTGCGCAGTATGACGATTGCCCGCTAGGTGGAGGAAAAAGCCCGCCCAGAGCAGGAAGCCCGTCTCAAGCTATTACAGTCCTAGTACTCCAGATGATCAGAAAGCGCAGCGGGACGTAAAATTTGCATCGTACTTCGCACCGCCGCGGACGAATCCGCCATCATCGCAGCACACATAAATACCGTATATCGAATGTATTACCCGTAGAGCTGGCCGCGGCTCGATTTGGCTCAGGGCGTGCATTTACTTGGTCCAGCAAGGGGTTTCCCACGGAGGCGATGAGCATGTTTGACGAAAACCAGAACGAGATTACACACGATACCTCGACACCGCGATGGATTGGCATTTCCGTCGTAGTGCTGGCGGTGGTCTCGCTGGCGGCCCTAGGCGCGGGGTGGACCGCTGCGAACCGTTCAAGTTCTCTCAGTTCCGAGGCACAGGCGCTGACCGCACAGACGCAGCAACTGAAGCAGAACGAAGACGTGCTGAGCCAGCGGCTGGCGAACTCCGAAGACACCAACGCGCAGCTGCAAGGTGAGCTGGGCGTGGTGACCAGCAAGATGAAGCTTACTGAAGGCGAGCTCATGCGAGCGCGCTATCAAGCCAAGACGATCAAGGAACAAGACGCCAAGCAACTGGCTGCTCTGCAGAACGACGTCAACGGCGCGCTCGCCACCAAGGCGAACGTGGACGACGTCAACAAGCTGGGCACAGACGTAAACGGCGTCAGGACCGATTTGGAAACTACGAAAACGAGCCTCAACATGACGCGCGGTGAATTCGGCACTCTGATCGCCAAGAACCACGGTCAGATCGAAGAGCTCCGCCGCCTGGGAGAACGCGACTACTACGAGTTCACGATCAACCAGAAGGGCCGTCGCGAGAAGGTGGGCGACATCATGGTCCAGCTCCGCGGCGTGAACCCGAAGAAGAATCTCTACACCGTGTCTCTCTACGTAAACGACCAGCGCTTCGACAAGAGGAACCGCTCGGTGGACGAGCCCGTGTACTTCTTTGCCGGTAGCGGCCATTCACCGCTGGAGTTCACGGTGAACCAAGTGGGGAAGAACAAAATCTCGGGCTATTTGAGCGTGCCGAAGTCGTATTCGACGCGCGCGCAGGTATCCGGGAACTAAAGGCGAGTTGCCGCAGCCTCTGGCGGGGTGTGGCAATCACAACGAAACGGGCGTCCGGCGGGTACCGGGCGCCCGTTTTAATTTATACCGCCCGTTTCAGGGCGCGCGTCTTGCGGCTGAGAAATTTCTTGGCGAGCGCCGGCAGCTTGTCATGGGGAATTTTCCCCTGCTCGTAGAGCTTCATCTTCGCCTTGGCTGTCTTGCGCCTGCGGCGCTGGCGCTTCTGAGCCACATACCGCTTTTCATTAGCCATTCCCAATTCCTCCCTAGAAGTGCGTGACTCGATTGTAACGGACTCGAAAACGGATGCAAGCTCCGCTGTGGCTTTCTGCCGCAGTTCGGGTAGCATCGAAAATCATGCCTGCGACCGTCATTCACGCCAGCCGCATACTTACGCCCGAAGAGGAACTTACCGACAGCATCATTGTGGTTGAAGACGGCCGCATCACGGCGCTAGGCCATCGCGACGAAGTGCACGTCCCCGCCGGCGCGACTGATTACGTGGCCAGCGGCATGACCGTGGTCCCCGGATTTGTGGACCTGCACATCCACGGCGCGGGCGGGCACGACGTTATGGAAGGGACGGTCCGCGCGCTCGATCGCATTACGTCGACGGTGGCGAGCCATGGCACGACCTCCATGGTAGCTACCACGGTGACTGCGCCTATCGAAGACACTTGCCAAAGCCTCGCAGCCATCGCTGATTATATTCGCAAGCATGAGGCGCCGCCGGAAAGCGGCCGCGCCGCAGCGGAGATTCTTGGCATCCATCTCGAGGGTCCGTTCATCAGCAAAAACAAGCGCGGCGTGCATCCGGCCGAGTCGCTCGCGAAACCTTCCGTGGACACTCTGAAAAAGCTGCTGGATGCAGCCGACGGATTGGTGAAGATTGTCACCATCGCGCCGGAATTGCCTGGGGCCATCGAACTGCTTCATGCGGTGGTGGCGGCGAAAATCGTGGCGGCGCTGGGTCACACGGACGCGAACTTCGAGCAAGCTCGCGCTGCCATTCAGGCTGGAGCGCGGCACGCCGTCCACGTCTATAACGCGATGAGGCCGTTCGAACATCGCGATCCCGGCATCCTCGGTGCGATTCTTACTGATCCTGAAATAACCGCTGAGGTGATCGCGGACGGCGTGCACGTGTCCGGCCCCGCGATCCAGGTGCTGATCGGTTGCAAGGGAGCGGACACCGTGCTGCTGGTTAGCGATGGAACTGCGGCAACCGGCATGCGCGACGGCAACTATCGGCTGGGGAATTTCGACGTGACGGTGGAAAACGGCGTCTGCCGCAATGCGGAAGGGAAGCTCGCCGGAAGCACGCTCACTCTCGACCGCGCAATACGCAACCTTGTGGCAATCGGTGTGCCGCTGCAGGAAGCGGTTCGCATGGCCACCATTTTGCCGGCGCGGCGCCTGGGCGTAGCAGGAAAGAAGGGGATTATTGCCGTTGGCGCGGATGCCGATCTCGTCGCGCTGACCCCCGATCTGCGCGTTGCCGGGGTGATGACCCGCGGCGCGGGGCTTGCGTAGGACCATGAAACCCGACTCGCAGCAGAGTTCGGCTCTTCCAGAGTAAGCAGACCTCCGCGGGATAACCCAGCTGATCACTGCGATTTATTTGGAATTCTGGGTAGGCAAAAGCACCGCTGCCTGAGCGTTCAACGGGATGTTCAGTTCTTCGGCGAGCAGGTGGGGATTGAACGGGCTGCACGAAAAATAGCGGCCATCGACGAGAATCGTGGGCACTTTGCGGCGACCGTTGTTGACGCGTAAAACCACTTCCTCGGCCTCTGGCATTTCGTCGATGTTCACTTCGGCGTAGCGGACTCCGCGCTCCTCAAGAAACTGTTTCGCGCGGCGGCAATCCGCACACCAGCGCGTTCCGTATATGGTGATCTGAGCCATTCCCCGACTCCTCACTCAGGTTTATCTACTATTTTCGATGAAAAAAATCCCTTCGCGATTCTGAACGCAGCGATCCGTGTCGATCGAGTTACGATCTCTAGTGCCCTGCGTCCGCACCCGCGGCGCCCGTTTTGGACGCAGCCTGCAAGCGGACCAGAGCGCGCTGCAGCGCCAGTTCCGCGCGCTGCCACTCTTCGTTCCCGGCGCTGGCTTTCGAAAGCTCCGACTGCGCGCGTTCCCGCGCCCGCCGCGTGCGCTCCACGTCGATTTCCTCGGCGGGTTCAGCCACGTCTGCCAGCACGATCACGCGATGCGGCAGCACTTCCGCATAGCCATTGATGACCGTGAGAAAACGCGTTTCGTTTCCTTTGCGATAGGAAAGAAGCCCAATGCCCAGCTCAGTGATCAGCGGCGCGTGGCCCGGCAAAATGCCCAGGTAGCCCTCTTTCCCCGGCACTTCCACGGATTCCACGGTCTCCTGCAGCACGTGCCGCTCGGGAGTCACGATTTGAAGTTCGATTGCGTCGTTGGCCATTAATCCGTTCCAGTGATCGCGCGGGCTGTGGACTACGCCACCGCGGCCATTTTCTCCGCGCGCTCCCGCACTTCCTCGATCGTGCCCACCATGTAGAACGCCTGCTCCGGCAGATCGTCGTGCTTGCCTTCGACGATTTCCTTGAAGCCGCGAATGGTGTCCTCGATTTTCACGTACTTGCCCTCGATGCCGGTGAACTGCGCGGCCACGAAGAAAGGCTGCGAGAGGAACTTCTGAATTCTGCGCGCGCGCGCCACGGTCTGCTTGTCCTCGTCCGAAAGCTCTTCGATGCCGAGGATGGCGATGATGTCCTGCAATTCCTTGTAGCGCTGCAGCACGGACTTCACCGCGCGCGCCACCGCGTAATGTTCCTGGCCCAGAATGCGCGGGTCGAGAATGCGCGAGTAGCTGGCCAGCGGATCGACGGCGGGATAGATGCCCAACTCCGAGATTTGCCGGCTCAGGTTGGTGGTGGCGTCCAGGTGCGTGAACGTGGCGGCCGGCGCCGGATCGGTGTAGTCGTCCGCAGGCACGTAAATTGCCTGTACGGATGTGATCGAGCCCGACTTCGTGGAGGTAATGCGCTCCTGCAGCTCGCCGATTTCGGTGTTGAGGTTCGGCTGATATCCCACGGCCGAAGGCATGCGGCCCAGCAGCGCCGATACTTCCGAACCGGCCTGCACGAAGCGGAAAATGTTGTCGATGAAGAGCAGTACGTCCAGGTGCTCTTCGTCGCGGAAATATTCGGCCACCGTTAGACCGGTCAATCCCACGCGCAGGCGCGCGCCGGGAGGTTCGGTCATCTGTCCGTAGATCAGCGCGCAGCGCGACTTTTCGGAATTGCCCGGATCGATGACGCCGGACTCCTGGAATTCCAGCCACAGGTCGTTGCCTTCGCGGGTGCGCTCACCCACGCCCGCGAAGACGGACACGCCGCCGTGTTTCATGGCGACGTTGTTGATGAGCTCTTGAATCAGCACGGTTTTGCCCACGCCCGCGCCGCCGAAGAGCCCGATTTTCCCGCCCTTGAGGTACGGCTCAAGCAAGTCGACGACTTTGATGCCCGTCTCGAACATTTCCAGAGTGGTGGACTGATCTTCGAGCGAAGGCGCCGGACGGTGAATCGGATAGCGCTTGTCGGTTTGGATTGGGCCGAGGTTATCGACTGGCTCGCCGAGCACGTTCATCACGCGGCCAAGGGTTCCGCGCCCCACCGGCACGGAAATCGGGCCGCCCAAATCTTCGGCTTTCATGCCGCGTACCATGCCCTCGGTGGGCTTCATGGCCACGCAGCGGACGCGGCCTTCGCCCAGGTGCTGCTCGACCTCTGCGACCAAATCGATTGGCTCGGGAACGTCGAAGCCTTCGCTGGTGATGCGCACCGCGTTGTAAATCTGCGGCAGGTGGCCCTCTTCGAACTCGATGTCCAGCACCGGCCCGATCACTTCCGTGACGCGCCCAATTTTTGTGCTATCAGTTGCCATTGCAAGCTCCCGTTAAATTCGTGACTCGTGATTCGTGACTGGTGACTCGTGAAAACCTAGCTCGCTGCGCGTTGTTTAAGCGATCGGCCGAGCGCGTTGATTAGTTGCCCGACGGAGTCACAGATCACAAACGCTCTGTCGATTTCCGGTCCGCTGCTATACCCCAAATCCTTGGAGAGCATCAAAAAGTACCGGACCTCTTCCATTTCTCCGGCCGCGATCTGCAGCGACCTCAGCAATTCCCGGGTGGTCCGTCGGCCAAACCCTTGTGCGATATTGGCTGGAACCGCTGCGGCGGCCCGCCGAATCTGCGCCGTCACGCCGAACCGCTCCGACGGCGGGAACAGTGCCGTGAGCTAATAAACCAGCAAGGCCAGCCCGTGTCCTCTCTGCCAAACTGTCAAATCCGAGAAGCTTTTGATTTTCACGAGTCACGATTCACAAGTCACGAATCACGACATTGCCGACGCGGCTCCGCTTACGATCTCGATCAGCTCCTTGGTGATGGCGGCTTGGCGAATCTTGTTCATCTCCAGCGTCAGGCGGTCGATCAGCTCGGAGGCGTTGCGCGTGGCCGAGTCCATGGCCGTCATGCGCGCGGCGTGCTCGGCCGCGGCCGACTCCAGCAGAATGCGAAACACTTCGGATTCCAGATAGCGCGGCACCAGGTGGTCGAAAATTTCGTGCACCGGCTCTTCGTAAATGTAATCGACCAGCAAGCCCTGTCCGGAAGGCGCCAACTCTCGCGGCAGCGACTGTTCCTGCTTGGACTCCTCGACAATTTCTTCGGCCTGCGATCCAAGTACCGCGGGGTCAATGGGCAGCAGTTTTTCCACGCGCAGGCGCTGCACCAGCACGTTTTTGAATTCGTTGTAAACGGCGTAGACGGCGTCGACATCGTGTTTGGCGTAGAGTTCCGCGATCTTTGCGGAAATTTCCTTGGCCTTTGAATATTCCACTTTGCTTGAGACGCCCAGATACTCGTCCGCCAGCTTCCAGCCGCGCTTACGCAGGGTGTCGCGGCCCTTTTTGCCGATGGCGACGCCTTCGATCTGCTTGGACGAGTTTTCGCGCGCGAACACAAACGCGCGGCGCAGCACGTTGGCATTGAACGCGCCGCAAAGGCTGCGGTCGCCGGTCAGAACAACGACCAAAATACGCTCTTCCGGGCGCCGTTCCAGCAGCGGGTGAACCGTCAATTCGATGCGGGCGGCCGCCGAGCGCAGCACGCGCACGATCTCATGCGCGTAGGGCCGCGCCGCGAACACGCCTTCTTGCGCGCGGCGCAGCTTGGCCGCCGCGACGAATTTCATCGCACGGGTGATCTGCTGCGTGCTCTTCACGGAGCGAATGCGGCGTCGGTAATCAAGCAGGGTAGGCATCGGCGATTACGATTAATCCGCGGCCGCGACGGTGGCCCTAAAACTTTCCTTGAACGCGCCGAGCGCCTCGATGATCTGCGCCTGCAGCGTATCGTCGATGGTCTTCTTTTCGCGCAGAGTCTTGAAGATGTTGGGATAGTTCGTTTCCACGAATGGATACAAGTCGCGCTCGAACCGGCGAATCTCGGAGACTTGCAGATCGTCGAGATAGCCCTTGCCGCCGGCGAAAATGATCAGCACCTGCTTTTCCACCGGCAGCGGCTGAAACTGTTCCTGTTTTAAGATTTCCACCAGCCGCTGTCCGCGGGCCAACTGCGCCTGCGTGGCTTTGTCGAGCTGTTCGGAGCCGAACTGCGCGAAGGCGGCTAGTTCGCGGTACTGCGCCATGTCCAGCCGCAAAGTGCCGGAAACTTTCTTCATCGCCTTGGTCTGCGCGTTGCCGCCGACGCGGCTCACCGAGATGCCCGCGTTGATGGCGGGACGAATGCCGGCGTTGAAGAGGTCCGCTTCCAAGTAAATCTGGCCGTCGGTGATGGAAATCACATTGGTGGGAATGTACGCGGAGACGTCGCCCGCCTGCGTTTCGATCACCGGCAGCGCTGTCAATGAACCAGCGCCGAGCTTGTCGTTCAATTTTGCAGCGCGTTCCAGCAAGCGCGAGTGCAGGAAGAAAACGTCGCCGGGAAACGCTTCGCGGCCCGGTGGACGGCGCAGCAGGAGAGAAATTTCGCGGTAAGACTGCGCGTGCTTGGAAAGATCGTCGTAGAAGCAGACGGCATGGCGCTTCGTGTCGCGGAAATATTCGCCGATGGCGGCTGCGGCGAAAGGCGCGATGTATTGCATGGTGGCGGGCTCGGAAGCGGACGCGGAAACCACGATGCTGTAGTCCATCGCTCCCTGGTCGGTGAGCGTTTTCACCACTTGCGCAACGGTCGAGCGCTTCTGTCCGATGGCGCAATAGATGCAGATCATGTCGCCGCCGCGCTGGTTCAGTATCGTGTCGATGATGATGGCGGTTTTGCCGGTTTGCCGGTCGCCGATGATCAGTTCGCGCTGGCCGCGGCCAATGGGAATCATTGAGTCGATGGCTTTGACTCCGGTCTGCATCGGTTCGCGCACCGGCTGCCGGTCCACCACGCCCGGCGCAATGCGCTCCAGGGGATTGCGTTGATCCGTGACGATGGAGCCCTTATCGTCAATGGGCTGGCCCAGTGGGTTGATAATGCGCCCGATCAGCGCGTCGCCCACCGGTACGGACATGATTTTCTTGGTCCGTTTGACGGTGTCGCCCTCGCGAATTTCCGTGTAATCGCCCAGCAGCACGGTGCCCACTTGATCTTCTTCCAGGTTCAGCGCGATGCCGAATACGCCATGCGGAAATTCCAGCATTTCGCCGGCCATGCAGCGGTCGAGGCCGTGAATGCGGGCGATGCCGTCGCCCACGGAAATCACGGACCCAACTTCGTCGACTGCCAGGGTCTGCTGATAATTTTCTATCTGCTCGCGCAGAATGCTGGTGATTTCATCCGCTTTGAGAGTCGCCATTAAAGCTCCTATTCCGTTTCGAGCTGCTCGCGCAGCCGCGTCAATTGCTCGCGCACCGAGCCGTCGTAAACCACCGAGCCGACGCGCACCACCGCTCCGCCGAGAAGCGATGCGTCCTCGTGGAAGCGCGCCTCGATTTTTTTGCCGGTGCGCCGTTCGAGTGCGGCGGTTAGCTCCACCCGCTCCTCAGTGCTCAGCGCTCGCGCCGAAGTAACTTCCGCGTCAGCGATTCCCAGCCGCGCATTCAGCGCCTGGTGGAACGCCTGCTGGATTTCCCGCAGCATTTCCGTGCGGCGGTGGTCGATCAATAGAAACAGAAAGTTTCGCACCGCCGTCGTCAATTCCATGCGCTGGGCGAGCTCGCCCACAATTTTCCGCTTCAGCTCCGGCGGGACGACCGGGGTCTCCAGCGCGTTGCGCAATTCCGCCGACTCATCAAATGCCGCCACGAACGCGTTCAGGTCGCTCCGCACGCGATCCGCGATTGCCTCGTTCATGGCCGCGTCGGCCAGAGCCGCCGCGTAGCGCGATGCAACCGCTTCGCTCAATTCGGGCCCCTTTCAAGTTCCGCCACGAACGTGCGAAAGAGCGCCGATTCATCTTGGGAGGTCATCTGCTCGCGCAGCATCGCCGCAGCGCGTTCCACGGCCAGCCGCGCGGCAGCCACTCGAAGGTCCAAGCGCGAAGCCCGCTGTGCCGCGGCGATTTCCGCCCGCGCGGCGCGCTCGATCATTTCCGCTTCCGATTTAGCGAGGGCGCGAATGCGCTCCGCTTCCACTTCGCCGGCGTGCTTGGCGTCCGCGCGCATGGCGGCCAATTCCGCGTCGATGCCCGCCATCTTGGTGCGGACTTCGCGGCGCAACTGTTCAGCAGCTTCGCGCGCGCGCGTGCCTTCCGCAATTTTTTGGGAGATTTCCGCGGCATGCGCCCGGAATTTCGGCGCCGCTTTCGAGAAGCCGTAAACCAGAATCGCCACGAGAAGGCCGAAGTTGATCCAGCGAAATACCCATCCGCTAGCGCTGTCCGCGCTGGCATTGCTGCCGCCTTGCGCCAACACGGGAGCGGCCAACAGGAGCAGAGAAATCACCCCGGCACCCAGGGCGGCGCAGGTCCGCAATACGTGTGACTTTCCCCGGGAACTGCGAATCATTGCACCACACCTACGCGCGTCGGCTCGGGACTCTTTAGAATCGTCCGGACGATGTCCCTGGCCAGCTCGGGAATTTCCGACTCCACTTGCGCCAGAGATTCGTTGAAATCTTCGGCGATGCGCGCCTTGGCGGCCGCCACTTCTTCTTGGGTGCGCGCGCGCATTGCTTTCAGAAACTTCGCGCGGCTCTCCAAGGCTGCCTGGCGGGCTGCTTCCTGCTGCGTGAAAATCTCCCCGCGGGCTTTCCGCAGAGCGTGATGATAAGCATCGAGTTCGTGCTTCGCTTCCGCTTCCACGGCCGCGGCTTCCGCGCGCGCTCCTTCAATGCGGGCGGTGCGCTCCGCCATGGTTTTCTGCAAAGGGGTGAAAAAGGCCCACTGCATGAAAGCGTAGAAAAGAAGGAAAAGAACGACCGTGGGCGCAGAATCAAGGAACAAAATTGCGAGCTGGTGGAGGATTGCCATCGAATAAACGCGCTGCTACCGTGCTCCTGGTTATTTTCGGTGATTCCCGGCGTGACGTCCGGTTTGCCCACCCCACTTCGAAGTGGTCGAGCAAAGCGAGAAATTATCGCATTGAGCCCATCCGTGCGTCAATCAGTTTGGTAATGCAGACGCGGATCGGCTTTCCATCATCATTAAGTTGTCATCATGAACTTGCAGCCGCCCCGGATGCCGTTCCGGAAAGAAGCGAGACCAATTGCGTCGGTTCGGTGATCGGCGGGTGGCATGTGGTTCCCACACAAAGGATTGCCTGCGGTTTCGCGGCATCCAGGTGCGGCAAGGTTTCGCGGAGCGCCGGCGGAAGCGCCTGTGCGGCGAGGTGCTGCGAGGTGATGCGCAGCACAATCTTGCCAAAACGATAGACGTCCAGCGCGCCGCGCTCGAGCCGCGCAGCCAATTCATCGCCCGCATTTCCTGTGACCACCACTTGCAGCGCGTGGCGCGAATGCAACAGCGCGGCCAGCGCGAAATTAGCGGCGTAGAGGCCGTACTGCGGCATCGAGCCGATGAACGCCTCGAGCGTTTTTTCCGCGAACTCGCTATAGCGCTGCTCGCCCGTTAGCGTAGCCATGCGGTCCAGCACCATCGCCGCCACGGAATTGGCGCCCGGTGTGGGCGAATCTTGCAGCGGCTTGCGGCGAACATCCAATCCGCCCAGCGGCGCAGCGTCTTTGGCGCGATCGAAGAAGCCGCCGCGATCGGGATCGGCGAATTGCTCGATGCAAAGGCGCGTGGCTCGCTCGGCGATTGCAAAATAGCGTTTATCGAGCGTGGTTTCCCACGCATCCAGCAGCGCAGCGATGGCGAAGACTTGATCCTCCAGAACGCCTTCGAGCCGCGGCCCGCCAAGGCGATGCAGAAATCCCTTGGACTCGTCCCACGCTTCGTCGAGGATTCGATTCATGGTTTTCAACGCAAACTCGCGGCAGTCGTCGCGCTGCAGCACGCGAGCTGCTTCCAGATAGGCGGAAATAAACA
>Ga0307372_10008356_pt1 | contig 14581 bp, 9 predicted proteins | sample OX1MG_FD_202533 | JGI IMG/M metagenome (GOLD analysis project Ga0307372, IMG submission 202533) | Soil microbial communities from Risofladan, Vaasa, Finland - OX-1 | ecosystem: Environmental > Terrestrial > Soil > Coastal area > Acid sulfate soil | place: Finland: Risofladan, Vaasa | collected... | reverse complement strand
TCCGAAGAAGAACAGGAGCATGGTCGCGCTGCTAGCAAGGCAGCACGCGCCGAAGATAAAAGCGGTGGAAAGGTTGACATACGTCTGGAGCCAACCTGCGATAGCCGGGCCGATGCTAAAGCCCAGGCTCCAGGTGACGGAATAGAAACCGCTCAGGGTAGCGCGGAAACGGTCTGATACCTGCTCCATCTCGAACGCCGCGTAGATCGGCTCGATCAGGGTGCGCATGAACGAACGCGTATATTCACCACCCACCGCAAAAAGCAGGCTTGGCGCGAAGCCCACCAGGATCATCAGCGGACAACTGAGATACATGACGGTGGTGATGATGCGTAATTTGCTCCAACGATGCACGAACAGAGGCGCGGTCAGCGAGAAGATGCCTCCGACCAGCCCGGAAATGGCGAAGATGATGCCCAGCGTTCCCGGCGAGAGATGGAAACGTAGCACGAAGTAAATCTGGATGAGCGCGACAACGGCTCCCTCACCCATGGTAAAGAGCAGATCAGGGACGAGCAACTGCGCGAAAAGCCTGACCGGCAAGCGTTCTTCACGCCGGACGGCTGGCACGGGTTTTTCGGTATGAGCGGCGGTCGCAGCAGACGAAACTGCGCCTGCAATCTCTCCATTTCTGGCCGACCGCGCGCGTTTCGGTTCGCGTAAAAACCAGAGCGGCAGGCCAAAGACAAACGTACTTAGCGCAGCGATCAACACACCCCAGCGCAGCGGGACAGTGCTGCTCGCCGCTACATGCAGCAATTGCCCAACAAACTCTGGTATCGCGCCTCCCAACAGATTACCCAGCGCGCCCACGCCGAGCAAGAGAAAGCTATTCAGCGCGAAAACGCCGACGCGCTGTCTCTCAGTCGTGCTTTCGGTAAGCAATGGCAGGTTTGTTACCCAGTAAGCGGTGGATACCACCCCCTGCATGAGCGCGCAGATCAGCAGCCAGGACGCGGATGTCCCCAGCCCGATGCCGGCCAGGAAGAGCGGCGTCAGGATGGCAGTGGCGATCAGGACAGCTTTCCGACCAACGCGATCCGCCAGGAAACCAACAGGAATCGCGCCGACCAGCGAGCCAATGGCAGGCATAGCGGTCAAAAGCCCGATAAAATCGGGACGAAAGCCCAGGCTATGAGCATAATAATTGACCGTCAACGTCGAGATGCTGAGTTGAAAACCCTTGCCCAACGTGAAGCAGAGCAACAAATACACATTGAGCGGCAGGCGCGGGAACGCTAAGGTCAGGCGGCGTTTGCGCGGCAAGCTGGATGTGCGTTCTTGCTGCGGGGAACCGGGCGCGCGCGGCATGTATGTACTCCTGATTATCACCAATGGTCAGTACAACATACCGTATCACAGCGCGCCGCTCCCGGACAATGGACAAAAGGACAGGCAAATTACGAATTGAACTCGTTGACTATCACAATCTCAACCTCGTCCTCTTCCTCATGATCCTTATCGTCCCTGTCTTTATGCGCGCAGTGTTGCACTGCCATGAACATGCTGCCTGTCGCGGTACTATTCCCTGCTCCCGAAGTTGCCGGGTCCAATCTGTCCCACTGTGTCGTATCAGAAGCTGCATTGAGGATAGCATCTTGTGCATTGCCGGGTAGCAGTCCCTCCGCCTGCAATTCCAGCACGCGCGCCGCTATTGCGCTGACGATGGGAGTTGCGAATGAGGTTCCCACCCAGTTAGCCCAGGCATGATCGTCGGGCGCGGTATAGTATTGAGCAGGCGGATCGAGTGAGAGTGGCGGATACTCGACGGAAGTATAAATGCCACGCAGCATATCGTTCGGTCTCACATCTGGATTGCCGCTGGTAGGATAGGGTGGGGTGGGCGGTACCACGGACGGCACTTCCCCGCCATAAGTCGCAACACCTCGTGGCCCGGCATAGCAGCTATACGAGGTCACATCCCCACTTGAGTCTACAGCGCCAACCGGAATGATGCCATTCAGGGGATTCTGGTCATAGGCGAAAGCCGCGGGATAGAGCGCCACAGGCCGATAGGGTCCAGGCATCTCACGCTCATCCCCCTCATTTCCGGCGGACGCCGTCACAATAACGCCCAGGTCGGTCAGGCTCTTCAGAGGTTGCTTCAGGCTTGACCAGGGAGGAGTAGCGGGGCCACCTGCAGTCGTATCGACTCCCTGTGATTGGGCTTCTTCGTCGGTAGGGATCACCAGGCTCAGATTCACGACTACTTGTTTGCCGTAGAGGTCTCCCGAACTCAGCGACTTACGATAATAAATCTGATTGAGGGCGTTCGCGATCACCTGCACATCGCCCACGCACAGATCATCCAGAACGCGCACGCATTCGATGCGCGCGTGTGGAGCAACATCGCGCACGATGCCGGCGATGAACAGCCCATGATCCTCCAGGTGAATGGGATAATGTCGTCCATAGACGTCTTTGCCGACAAAAGTGCCGTTGGTATCACCAATTTCTTGCACATCCTGTACGCCGGACATGAAGCTGTAGTCAAATGTCGCCGTTTCGTTGACATTGCGCAGAAGCAGGTTGTCCTCTGCGGCCAGGCGCGCCGCCCGCGCAATTACTCCTCGTTCTGGAAATGCATCCAGCACAAAAACCGTCACGCCATCGCCTTTTTTTGATTTGAGATTATCGGGAAGGTGAGGCAACCTGATATGCCAGCTAGAGCAGGAGTCCGTTACTGGCATAGGTGGACTGAGAGGACAGCCCTGACCCGCGCCACTCGGCGACCCCCCGGTTAACCAGGTGGGTGCGGCAACGGTGATGGGGATACCTTCAGAATTGAGAGCCTCCAGACTTGCATTGAGCTTCTCCACAATCTGAACAACAAGACTATCCATAGAGCCTTTTTGTCCATTCCCATTCCCATTCCCATTTCCGTTGCCATTATCGCCAGTTCCGGGCATTTGCATCGAAGAATTGCCAGTTCCACCCTGTGAGGGGTTCGGCTCGATCTTCAAGAAGCTAATCACACTGGTCCTGATGAATCCAAACGAATTCTCAAGAGGTGCGGGGAAGCCGAACGCATAGACGCCGCCAGGAAGCTGAGAGTCATTTGCCATGTTGCTCATTTTCATAGCGTTCTTCTGCGGCTGCTGTGGCGGTGGATAGGGCATTGATTGATCGCTGTCATCCAGAAAATGTAGTGTGGCCGCTATCGGGTTGTCCTGTCCCTGCAAGAATGTATTGATATTGACCAGTTGCTGCCGCACATTCAACTCCTGTAGAGGCTTCTGCTTGAGCATGCCACCTTCAATGAGGGGATGTGAAGATTGAAACAATATAGTGACCTGGTCATCACGCCAGAATGAGTTGTGCATTTCGACCATTGGCGACTGCTGCTTATCCATTGGTGCCTCCGTGCATCTCTACCTGTATTGCCTGAATGGCCTGTAGAGAATGTATATAGATGTTACTATTCTGACAACTCAACGATCAAAGATGCTTTTTTTAGCGGTTGAGTTGTAGTTCCAGGAAAGTATATCAGGGTCTCAGATATTTTAAGGGCCGGATATCCCCGACAAGCCGAAAGGCGGCCCAGAAGTACGGATGAGTGTATAGATCAGGCATTGACCCATCCTGACGTAAGAAGTGACACTGTGCAGCGCGTAATGCCTGAACCTTGCTCTCTCCATGTAAAAGATGCTGGTAAAAGAGTTTCATCAACTCGCTGGTGGCGTTATCCTCCACGGGCCATAGACTGATAATCAATGAGTTTGCCCCTGCTGCCAGGAACGCTCGTCCCAGGCCCAACTGCTCATCGCCTCCGCTGCTCAAAGCCAAACCCGTTTCGCAGCCGCTCAACGTGACCAGTTCACAACCTACCAGGTCTAGACTGAAAGCATCAATCGCATTGAGTTGTCCATCTGCCAGCCGCACATAAGAGAAATTCGGCGCGTCCAATCTGCTCTTGCCATGGGTGGCGAGATGAATAAGTGGAGTAGATGGAGCCTGTTGTATAAGATTGGCGATAGTGGCATCTTTCTCAAGATAGCAATTTCCACCTAGAAGCGATGCTACATTTCTTGCTTCGTCATGGACACGCTGCAATTGCCCATTTTCTGAAAAGCCAAATACTAAAGGTGGTTTCGCAGCATGTTCCCCACGAACGGAGCAGTCATCCAGTTCGCTTCCAGAAGTGTCGAGGCGCGAGAGCAAACTACTGGCCGGAAGATAGCTTACCTGGAAATTTTCGATGAGAAAGCGCTCGCCATCGTAAAGCGCGTGGAAAGGCAACTTATGCAATGGACCGTAAGGAACAATGACGAGATGACCCGATAATGAAGGGAGTAAAGAGTTAACAGGCGCAATCAAGAGGGTATAAAGCTTATTCAACAGGCGGCGGATGGTCTTCTGAGGCGGATTGTGGAGATCGGGCCATCCGCCTGTCTGAAGATGAGCATGTAATAGAGGGAGTAGATTTTCTAATTCTCCCGCCCCCTCGGGATTTTCATACATAAACATGCGATCTGTTGTCAAAGCAAAGATGATGAGCTTCTTCTTATGTAGGTAATAGGTGAGTAACAGTTGATCGGGTGAGAGATGTTGTCGCAGCCACGCAGGATCGATTTCCTGGGCTGAAAGCAATCGTTCTTTTGTTTTGATTGGCTTGCTCGAAGGTGACCGGTGATCCTCTCTATTCACCGTCACTTGATGCAGATGCAGGCGTTCGAATAGCTCATTTACTTTCGCTTCGCATTGCTTTAGCTCTTTCTCGATGATTGCTTTATCAAGGGCAGGGGATACAGAGGTATCGATTTCCGCAAGCAAGGTACTATAGAAACGATGGCTCTCCTGCCAGTCCTTTAGCTCCAGTTGGATGCGCAGCGCCTCGTTGGGAAGAGGTTCCTCCCGCACCTCTTCTTTGTTTAAGGATAGTTTCATTTTATTGAGATGTTGACGAAGTGCGAATGAACGCGCTCGTTCGAGATAGCTGAAAGCCTTTTCGGGCTGATCTTGCTGCAAGCACAACATGATCATTTCCTCGTAGATTGCCCACGTCGTGCGCAGAAATGAAGGCGAGAGATCATGCACAAGATTGCCCAGCATACGTTCTATCTGAGCAATAGCGATCTGGTAATGCCTGGCAGTTTTCTGGAGGTCATTTTGAAGCGCAAAGATTCTTCCCATTAAATAATGGCTCTTGTAGACCTCTTCTTGCAAATCGTGTAGACGTGCCTGTGACATCGTCTCTTTGCACAGGCCAATAGCTTCCTCCAGAACTCTACCTGGCTGCTTTTCTCTCTCTAGTAGAGCATTCTGCGCTTTTTCTATCAACACACCAACGATGACCAGGCTCACCCGAACAGAACATGCCATCAAACCTTGCGAGTCAAAATAATACTTAATGGAGTGAGCCAGATCATACGCGGAAGTAGCCGAACCCATCTCTAATAAAATTTCTGCCTGGTGCAGTTTGGCAAGATAAGCAAGTGGTTCGAAGCCTCCATTTTTAAAGAGATTCCACGCTTCGTCGAGGACGGTCAGCGCCTCCTTCAATTTCCCGGCAGCCACTAGCGTTATGGCATGTTGATGCAGCGCATTACCAATGCTCTGCGACATACCAACTTTACGGTATGCCTCGACTGCCTCTTCAGACACACGACATGCTTCCTGCATGCGATCAAGTTTGACCAGACAATTCGCCATGTAGACTTTGAGCATAGCTAAAAGCAGCGTGTTATCCTCATCGCTCTGCATCAATCTTTCACGAGCCTGGTAGTACCGTCTCAGAGCCGAGCCGTAATAGCCCTGTGTATAATCGAGTTCAGCCAGATTCTTCTCTACCCGAATGGCAAGGTCCGTCTCATTGAGAGTATTAAAGCTAGCAAGAGCCTTCTGCTGTAGGGAGTAAGCCTGTTCAAAATCACCAAGCCAGAAGAGGTGTACAGCCTGGTTTAGTTGTGCCAGGGCTATCGAGCGCTGAATAAACGTCTTGCTCTGACCGGTCACTGTAGGATAAATAGCCAGCATATTTTCATACAACCTGACGGCATCCTCATTTTGCCCCATATTACCCATGATCATAGCAATGTTATTGTCGATGACGCACACCCAGTATGGTTCACCCAGGTGCATGAACACTGCGCGAGCACGAGCAGCGACTTTCAACGCTTCTCCTGATTGGCCTAGCCACGCGCAAGCAAGTACCCAGCTGATACGAGAACGCGCCCGGTTTCCCTCATCCCCCAGGCGCAGAAATTCCTCTTCCGCCGCGTCTGAAGCCTCCATTGCGGCTCGATTATGTCCAACTCCCACCAGAGCATCCCCTTTCGCCTTCAATCCAAGAGCGTGTGATGGGAGATGTGAAGTATAGTCACCATAAAAGATCAGCAGTTCGGCCAGTTTGAGGGAAAGAAAAGGTGTGTAGAGTACACGCAGAGCTTCTTCCGCCAGCAATTCGCCGACTGCTTTGTGGTCAGATAGCTCTGAGATATGGTACTGAATAAATAAGCGGCCTTCTTCGAGAGGCAGAACGCGCAGGCGTTCTAAAAATAGATCGCTTTCCATACTATGTTTCTTCGATGGTCAGGCCCTCAATAATCATTTCACGCCCTGGAAGACTAATCACCATTACATAATTACCGGCAGGCACGGGCTTGAAGACGATATTGCCTATATCATCTACGCGGGTTTGCAGCAAAGGTAGAGTCTTCGACAGATAGCCGTTAACTTCTACAGGCAAGGGCGCGATGTATAGCTCGGCAAGCACACCTTGCAGCGCGTCCACGTCCTCGGCGTGGTCGGCGCTTGTCAGGATGCCGAGCAGCATATGTTCGCCGCTGCTGGTGCGGGAAAGGTGCAAGGAAAGATCGACAGATTCGGCTTTGTACTGGCGCGGCCAGGCTGTTTCCTGCGCGCCACCGCGCACCACGAATTGCATCTGCGGGCGTTTCACCAACGTGGCAAAAATGCGGCGCACCAGGGCGTGCGGTGCAAAGGCGGGAACAGGAAACTCGACAGGCTGTGCTTGCATAAAACGGCGCGTTTCCTCGACTTCAACCATACAGAGCGGGCAATCCAGCAGGTGGCTGGCGATACGCTGGCGGTCTTCTGACGAGATTTCACCAGCGCTGTAGAGGCTAAGTTGCATGCCAGTTGGACATTGACTGCGGTAGAGGCGCGCAACAAGGGAGGCGTTGGTTTGCTGAAAGCGGGCAAGTCTTTGCTGGCAGACTTCACACTGCTCCAGGTGACGCTGCGTAACCGGCGGCAAAGCTTCGTCATCCAGGGCCAGGGCAATCAGTTCTTCGTCGGTGGGGGCGCTCCCATGCAAACTATCCATCACGCATTTTCCTCATTTTCTATGCTGGCACACATAGCACATCATAAACAACCTTGCGGACGCGATAAATCGTGTCCCCACAGATTTTTCGTTGCTCACGAGTGTGTCGTTGTATAAACGACGTACCCGTAAATTTTGGAGGATCATTTACTTTTCCTGGTCTCCCAGCCGCCAGCGAATCTGGTCCTTATTGCGCATAAGGCGTTCTTCGATATTGCGGCGCAGGTGATAGATTTCACCTACATTGCTAAACATACCAGGACAACGCTGCATGATCTCTCGCGGCTTGAGATTGCAGTGAAAAATGAGATAGGCAACGCTCTTTTCACGCTCTGTCGGCAGAAAACTCTGAATGACTTCCCACAGCTCGCGTCCAGTGTCTTGCTCCTGCGCGGCAGGCTCTTCCGGGAAGCCCACCCCTGGTTCAGGCAACTGTAACATCTGCTTCTCATGAGCGCGCAACGTATCGAGTACTGCGCCGTTGAGACTGAGCTTCAAGTACTTGAGCGCCGCTGCCAGTGTATCGAAGACAAGCATCTGGGCGTGGGTCGCCAGCCAGAAACGTTCGAACGTAAAAGCAACGTAGTCCATCTCGCCATAATGACGCAGCGCGCTCTCGCGGCGCGGATGACTGCGCAACCAGCCCGCCACCATGTACCTGAAGCTGAGCATCAGAAGTTCCATCGCCCGCTCATCCTGCCGGTTAATGGCGCGATGAAAAATTTCCAGGCAATAGCGGTCGTCGTATAATTCGCCTTTACGAAAATTGATGATTTCGCGCTGGCAACGGTTTTCGAGGTCTCCCAGACTCCATTGATCTATTTGATCGGGTGGGTAATCCATCTCTATACCCATCGCTCTCGACCTGCTTTCCGCAAGGGGCCTCTCCCTGATCCCCTGCAAGCGAAGACATAACCGGCACGCGGGCGAGGCAAGCTGTTGCCCCTACGTGGACCCGTTAAATCGAAGCCCTACGCGCAGGATTGTCAACGTATTCGCTGCTACAAAACAGTATTACGACTTAGTGATAGACGTAATTAATGTACAAAATTCAAATTGCAATGTCAATGCAGATGTTCGCCTTGCGGTCGCCCTGGTATCTCGCACTCGATCGCTCGAAAACTTGTCGGAAACAACAAAAAAGGATATACTTTATATGAAAAGGCGCTTTGTTTTTCGCGAGTGTCCTGATAGCCCGCAGATTTGATAGAATAAAGATAAGGTGGGCGGGGATAAGCTGCCGCCCCTATAACGTAAAGCGGGAACGGCCATGCATAAGCGAATCTTGCTTGGAGTCGATGCACCAGTTTCACCAGCGACACAAAACGCGCTGCGTACAGTGTGTGAGTTCGTCGAAGAGGCCACATCTGAAACGTGCCTTATTCTCCTGCACGTAATTCCTGTTCCCAACATCTCTTCACCCACGCTTGGCATGTATACCGGCCAGATGCAAACAGCAGACCACACCTCCGAACAACGCGCCCTGGGCGAACTGGCATTGCGCCGCGCGCGCACTGATTTGGAGAATCGCGGACTCAGGCCGGAGCAAATCGAAACGCTGCTGCGACAGGGAACACCGGCGGAAGAAACCGTCAAGGTAGCGAAAGAGATGCAGGTTGATCTGATTGTGATCGGCTGCCGGGGCAATAGCGTCCGGCAGCAGGCGCGGCGCTTCTTCGCGGGAAGTACCTCGCGGCGCATCCTGAACATAGCCAGCTGTCCCGTCATGATTGTCGTTCCGCCAGCCCCTCTCCGCATCAAACAACCCCACGACCTCGTGAAATGGTATGAAGAAGCCATTACACGCTACCTGCAAGAACATAGCGGCGATCTGACCGTCTTCACGCCCCAACAAGTCGCGCTGGCCTTCGCCCCATCGGACAGAAAAGAACCAGGGCGCAAAGAGCAGGCCGCTGCCATCCTTGCCCTTGAAAAACTGACCCGCAGCGGCCTGCTTTGCCGTCGCGATGTCAAAGGCGAGATGCGCTACGTCAATGATTAGAACAGCAGCTTTTCCAATTCCTGCGGGGCGATGACGGGCGCGAGGCAGGCGAAATTCTGGCAGACATAGGCGGTGGCTTTGCCAGCGCGCATGGGCCGATCTGCTAGTAGAGGTACAGCCTGTATGGCTTCAAGATTAGCAGCATCAGCGCAGGCCAGCACGCTGTTAGGAAGAAAATGGCTGTTTATGACGCGCAGCAAAGCGCCGGTGTCAGCCGCGCGCGCATCGCCGATGATGGCAAATTCCTTGACAGGCGACATGGCGAAGTCGAGCGCGCCCAGCGCGTGACCGAACGATTGCGGGTGCTGCGCCATGATGTCGGCCAGCGAACGCAGGTAATCATCCGCGTGCTGGCGATAAAGCGCATCCCCGCTGAAGGCTGCCAGGCGTAAGAGCACATCGATGGCCACGCTATTACCCGCGGGCGTGGCATTATCCATGATATCTTTAGGGCGACTGACCAGCACCTCGTGATCGCTCCCCGTATCGAAGAAACCGCCGTTTTGCGCGTCAGCAAAGAGCCTGATGGCCTCATCCATTAAGCGACGCGCCTCCACAAACCAGCGCGCATTGAAGTCGGCCTCGTACAGAGCCAGCAGACCATCCGCCAGAAACGTGTAATCCTCCAGGTAGCCATTCAGTTTTGCGCGCCCATCCTTATATGTGCGCAGCACGCGCCCGTCACGACTCAATTGCTCCAGCAGAAACGCGGCATTCTGGCGCGCAATGTGCAGATAATCAGCGCGCTCAAGGGAACGCGCCGCCTCCGCGAAAGCGCGCAGCATCAACCCGTTCCACGAGGTAAGTATCTTCTCGTCGCGCGCCGGTTTGATGCGCCGCTCGCGCAGTTGAAAAAGCGTTTCGCGCCCGCGTACCAGCACATCTTGCAGGTGTTCCAGGCTTACCTGCGCCTCGTCGGCTACTGTTTGCGCGTCCCGCTCGATGTGCAAAATGTTTTTGCCCTCGAAGTTGCCACGCGGCGTGACATCGTAATAAAGCATGAAGAGCGCGGCGTCCTCATCCGGTAAAGCGGCCTTGATCTCGTCAGGCGCCCAGGTGAAAAACTTGCCCTCTTCGCCCTCGCTGTCGGCATCCTGGGTGGAATAAAAGCCGCCCTCCGGCGAAACCATCTCGCGCGCGACATAATCCAGCGTTTCTTCAACGATGCGGCGATAGAATGGATCACCCGTTAATAGAAACGTGTTCAGGTAGAGACGAGCGAGCAAGGCATTATCATAGAGCATCTTCTCAAAGTGCGGCGTCAGCCACTCGGCATCGACCGAGTAACGGTGAAAGCCACCACCCAACTGGTCGTAGATACCACCATGCGCCATCTTATGCAGCGTAGTCTCGACAATCTCCTTCTCAGGCCGCGTCGCCTTACTGCCAATCTCACCGCGCTCGCGATGCAGGTGCATACGCAGCAAAAACTCCAGCGACATGGTATTGGGAAACTTGGGAGCGTTGCCAAAACCACCGTGCGCAGGGTCAAAATCAGCCGCCAGTTCACGGCTGGCAGTCCCTAACATCTCCAGGGGCAGCGTGCCAACGGGAGCCACCCCGCCTCTGCCCGCAAGAGGCGAATTGCTGCGCTTTTGCATGTATTCAGCCAGTTGCGCCGCCCGCTCCTCAATCTGCTCGTGGTGATTTTTATAAGCCTCGGACATCGTCAACAATACGCTCGGAAAGCCGGGCATAGTCTCGCGCCCATATTGCCGGTCACGCGGCGGGAAGTACGTGCCTCCATAAAAAGGCCGTCCATCCGGCATGAGGAACATGGTCATGGGCCAGCCACCCTGCCCGGTGAGCGCCTGCACCGCCTGCATATAGATAGCGTCGATATCGGGCCGCTCCTCGCGATCAACTTTGATCGAGACAAAATTATCGTTCATAAGCCCTGCGATCTCTTCATTTTCGAAGGATTCGCGCTCCATCACGTGACACCAGTGACAGGCCGAATAGCCCACGCTCAACAGGATTGGCCTGTCGAGTTCCTTCGCCTTGTGCAGGGCTTCTTCACCCCAGGCATACCACTCCACCGGGTTGTGCGCGTGCTGCAATAAATAAGGACTTGTCTCGTCTATAAGCCGGTTCGTATATTTATGTTGTGATGCCGTATCGGACATGGCTTTTCTCCTGTATCTTTTATTGACAAACGAATGCAGTAAGAGAGGGGCAAAACGTCGGGAACGCACGCTTCATTCCTCTATTCAGTTGTCAATATCATCAGATCACATACTACACTCAGGCCATTGTACGACATGTCGTGGGGAATAGGAATATCAAGAAATCACTAAAATGAAACAATTCTAAACACCAACCCCTTGACATTTTATGCTAACAATATTATAACTATGACCAGATAAGCTTATTCAGTCATTATGAACAAATGGTCACTTAGTCACGATTAGAGGGAAGGCACATATTGGCAAGTCCACGCAGAAGCGAGAGAGGTCAAACCGAGGAACGCTCGAAACGAGAAGAACGCGCGGATAGGATACTGGACGCCGCAGGCGAGTTGATGTTGCGCTGGGGCTATAACAAAACGACGATCGATGATATCGCCCGCTATGCAGGCGTGGCAAAAGGCACCATCTACCTGCACTGGAAGACGCGCGAAGACCTCTTCACGGCCCTCATGAAACGAGAGTACATTCGCCTGGCGGACGACCTCCAGCAGCGCATCGCCAGCGACCCCGAAGGGGGAACTTTACGTGGGATCACCAAACACACGATGCTGGCTACCTTGAAGAGTCCTCTCACTAAAGCGGTATTTCTGCGCGACACCGACCTGCTCGGTGAATGGATGCGCAAAGAATATGCCAGCCCGAGCTTCTCAGAACAAATTGCTCAATCTCTGGCACTCGTTGAACTCTTCCGCACTCGTGGAGTAGTACGCGATGATATAGATACTCGCAAGCTGGTCTATATGCTCGACGCCATCACAATAGGTTTTTTAGTGATTGAGCAGCATATGCCCGACGACTTCAAATACTCCGACGAAGAGGTTGTGGAGATGACGGCTGAGGTAGTCGAGAGGGCACTCGCTCCTTATCCGCCCTCAGATTCGCAGCCGGACGAGAAGACAAAACAAGAGATGTCGAATACTTTAACTTCGTATATCGATGACGTCATAGCTATTAGAAGTAGAATAGATCAAGAGGAGGAGAAACCATGACAACCCGGGAACCGGTATTTATAATTGATAACCTCTACAAATCATATGGGAAGATCCAGGCCGTCAAAGGCATCTCCATGCGCGTGGAGCGAGGCGAGATCTTTGGCTTTCTGGGTCCGAACGGCGCGGGCAAAACCACCACCATTCGCTGCATGCTCGACGTCATTCGCCCCACGTCCGGTACGCTGCGCGTGCTGGGGCTGGACGCGCAGCGCGACAAGATGGAACTGCACCAGCACATCGGCTACCTGCCTGGCGATGTGCGCCTGCCGGGGCAGATGACCGGCAAACAGGTCATCGACTACTTCTCGCGCTTGCAGGGCAGGGAACCCGTGCTGCTGCATGACCTGGTGGCGCTCTTCGATGTAGAAATAAAGCGGCCTTTGAAAAGCTACTCCAAAGGCATGCGTCAGAAGATCGGCGTCGTGCTGGCCTTCATGTGCGATCCCGAAGTGCTGATCCTGGACGAGCCAACATCCGGCCTCGATCCACTCTTGCAGCGCACCTTCAACGAATTTTTGCTGCAAGAGCAGGCACGCGGCAAGACCATCTTCATGAGTTCGCACATCATGAGCGATGTTGAGAAGGTGTGCCAGCGCGTGGCGGTCATTCGCCAGGGCGAAATCGTCACCATCGAAGAGGTGGAGAAGCTGCGCCAGAAAGCCGGTCAGCGCGTCACGGTCGAGTTTGGCGATGCCGTCAGCGCGGATGAACTGGCGCGTATGCCAGGGGTAATTAATGTCACCCGCAACAACTCCGCTTACCACTTCAATATAAGCGGCAGCATGGACGCGCTCATTAAGGCGCTCAGCCGCCACGAAGTGCTGCGCTTGCAGGCTGAAGAGGCTCCGCTGGAAGAAGTGTTCCTGAAGTTTTACGAAAATCCACAGGCGGAAACAACGACAACGGGTACGCGCTAAATCCTGTATTGGTGAAAGGAGAGCTAATAATGGCTGCTACATCCATCTCGAAAAATATCGCCGCGCCGAAGAAACGCGCGCGCAGCTTGATAATCACAAGGGTCTCGTTTGTCAACGCCAAAACACTCTTAGGAGCCGGCGCTTTCTACATCCTTTTTATCGCGCTGGTGATCGGCTTCCTGTACCCCAGCCTGTCCCAATTAAATTTCAATGCGTACCTGACCTCTAATGCTGTATCGGGTCTGATAGGCGCAAAGCTCACGAATGTCAGTTTTTCCTCTATCTTAGCGGTGGAGCTGTATAGCTCTCTATATGCTCTGATCTGGGGCGGCATCATCGCCTTTATGGCCGGGGCGGCACTGCCTGCCACCTTCGAGAACGGCACGCTCGACCTGGCCCTCGCGCGGCCAATTTCTCGCACGCGCTACTACCTGGAAATGTGGCTGAGCGCGGTCCTGGGCGCCATCTTTTTGAGCCTGGCGGCTGCTTTCTCGGTCTGGCTCGCTACCCTTTTTGTGAAAAACCCTGGTATCGATTGGGGCTGGCTCGCCATCGCGGAGTTGGTCGAGCTGGCGCTCATGTTCCTGGCCAGTGGCATCGGCATGCTCTTTGGATCGTTCATGAATGGCAGCCGCGCGGCCGGCGGCGCAGCGCTTGGTATCATCGCTCTTGCCTACCTGATGAACACGCTCGGCAGCCTTTCCGATAAACTGACCTGGATGTTAAAAATCCAACCGCTCTATTACGTCCAGGGCATCCAGGCTCTCGCAGAACACTCTATCACCGGCTGGTATCCCCTGGTACCAGTGATTGGAGGTTTGATCTGCGGCATCGCCGGGTTGATAATCTTCAACAGGCGCGACCTGCCGACAACGTAAATATATAACAGAAACTACATGCGTATTGGGACGCAAGTGTCCCCCGCCGTGCGTAGGGACAGGGACGCGGGGCTGGGCGGACGCGGGGGCCTTGCGCCTGTCCCCGTGAGCTACAGAAAGCGACGCCCCACCCCCTTTATCAAACCGCGCTGTAAGACCCCTGGCTTCAGCCATGGGGATATCAGGCGCGCCACCCGCAGGCGGAGCAGGCATTGAATACGAATACTAGACGAACGTTCTACTTTGTGCGATAATGCGCTCATGCATAAAATGTTCCAGTATCGGATATACCCGACAAAAAAGCAGGTGAAGCTG
>Ga0307372_10008354_pt1 | contig 14586 bp, 15 predicted proteins | sample OX1MG_FD_202533 | JGI IMG/M metagenome (GOLD analysis project Ga0307372, IMG submission 202533) | Soil microbial communities from Risofladan, Vaasa, Finland - OX-1 | ecosystem: Environmental > Terrestrial > Soil > Coastal area > Acid sulfate soil | place: Finland: Risofladan, Vaasa | collected... | reverse complement strand
ACTTGGTGTATCGCTCCGATAATTTCTGCTTCCGAAAACTTCCGCTTCGGCATCGCCTTGCCTCCCTTTTGTCCCAAAATCATATCTGACTTTGGTACAGTTTTTGGGGAGCAGGTCAGCCGTTGTTCAGTTTTCTTGAATCCGGAAGGTAGACTGTTCTACATGCTTATTCTTTATATGGATGAGAGTTACAACAATCGCACCATGTGCTTGGGAGGGTGGCTTGCAGACAAAGAAAAGTGGAGGGAAATAGAGCGAGCATGGAGTGAACGAATCGAATATGAGCGTCGAACCTCCGCGAAACGGGCAGAGCCTCAAATCAGCCGTTATCATGCTTCGGACTGCGCAAGTTTAATGGGCGAGTTTTCTACATGGGAAAGGGGGCGACAAGTCTTATTTGTAAAGCGCCTGTTACAAGTAATTACGGCCTTCCAGCCCTTTGGAATTGTGCTCGGGGTGTCTGTGATCGATTTTTTAAAGCATTTTCCTTCGACAAATAAGGCTTGGAGATGCAGCCTGTACAGATTGTGCATGTGGAGGTGTTTAGAGGACGTTGGCGATGTCGTCGCAAGATGTTTCCCTGGAGAGCACGTGGCAGTTATCCACGACAAGGGTGATTTTGATCAAGCGGCTAAGGCAGCATTTGATATGGCACTTAAAGGTCGTCACGGAGAAGTATTCACCACTATCGCCCCGATCTCGTGGGAAAACAGCATCCCCTTGCAGTGCGCAGACTGGATTACCTTCGATGGATTCAAGGCTTTGGATGCAAGACTGCATTGCAACACAGACTACCTGCGACGCTCCCTACGTAAGCTCTTCGGCAAGAAACACCCAATGTACGTTGGGTATATCACGCCAAATCTGTGGCCGTTCTTAATAAAGAAGATGCGCGAGACCATCGCCAAGAGTTACGAATCGTAAGTCTCAGAAATTTAATTGCGTGCGGCGGCAAACGGAGTCTTGGGATAGAATCTGAGTATACCAAATGCCACAGTCGAAGAACGGAAAGTTCAAATTAGAACAATACCCTGGAGTGGAAGAAACTGTCGCGCGACCACTCGGTCTCAGTCGTGCGGACCCAGTGTCTCCGCGCTAAACGGCCTTGTCACCGCTCCATTCGCCATGAGCTTCAAATAGACGCTGTAGTTGGGCAGGCGAATCAGGTCTGCGGCGGAGAATTCCGGCCAAAACTCTTTCGAGAGAATCTCGGCATCAGCCAAACCCAAGCGAAAAGAAATAATGGTTCCGGCATTGCCCAGGATAGCGTCGCGGACCTGGAGGTCTAACTGCAAGAGATATTGATGGGCTAATATTAAATTCACGCGGTACTTTCTCAATTCTGACATCATGCTAGCAAGACTCAGCGTCGTATACGACTGGAACTCATCGAGGTACAGGTAAAAGTCCCGGCGTTCATTCTCGGGCACCTCGGTCCGGCTCAGGCCTGCGAGTCCAATCCGCGAAACCAATAAGGCTCCCAGCAGCGCGGCGCTATCTTCACCGATCTTCCCCTTCGCTAGATTTACCAGGAGAATCTTTCCCTCGTCCATGAGGCGCCTCAGATCGAAGGCACTTTTCGGCTGCGTCAAAATGGCGTTCAAAACCGGATCGGTCAGGAAAGCTCCCACCTTGTTCTGGATTGGGGCGATGGCTTCCGCCCGAAAGCGCGCGGGATAGCTTTCATATTCCCGGAGCCAAAAGCTGCGCACCTGCGCATTGCGGACCCTTGAGGCGGCAATTCTCCGGAAGGCCGGCTCATCCATCATCCGCAGAATATCGGCCAGGGTCGCCTGGGGCTGGTCGAGTAGGGCCAAGAGGGCATTCCGCAAGATATGTTCCAAACGCGGCCCCCAGCTCTCCGCCCAGATCTTTTTGAACACCTCCAGCATACCCGACGCGGCAACCGGCCGTTTTGTGAGCGGCACGCTTTCGAGAGGATTGAATCCGAGAGGCCGCAAACTGTCGGGAACATTGAAGTAAACCAGATCGTCTTTTCTTTTCTCCGGGAACCAGGCAAGCACGCGCTCCACGAGGTCTCCGTGGGGGTCAAAGAGTGCGAGCCCCCGCCCTGCCTCGATATCCTGCCGGATCATGGTTTCGAGCAGTGTTGATTTTCCGGTCCCCGTTTTCCCGATGACATACATGTGGGCGCGGCGATCCGTCTGCCTGATCCCGAAAGCCTTGTGCTGATTGCGGAAATTCGTCCGGCCAATCAGCGTGATGGGATTATTGTGTCCGTTGGCCATTGCCTTCATCGTGGCCATGAATTGACAAGGGACAAGGCTCCCTGATTGGCGGCTTCCGGCAGGGGTTGCCGTCTTGCTTCATGGCAAACCGTTCAGTCCCTGCGCGAAAAAAAGAGCCGCAAGCGGCTCTTAAAATACGACACTAACCGTTTTGGAGGAGGTCGAGGTAACGTTCGCGGGCCATTCCTGCGGTGCGGAGGAGATTCTTGATGATGAACACGGGGACTTCCTGATACATGGGGATCACCAGCGGCCGTTTCACGCCGGCCTTCGTGTAGATGAGATGATCACCACGTTGCCGGTTGAAGGCGAAGCCGTCCTGCTCGAAGATCTTGATGAGGGTCCGATAATCAACGGGGCGGAGCGCCGGCATCTACTTCACGCTCGTAGTGAAGCGATCCAAGGATATGAATTCAGGCGCCCGCCAAGCGTCGCCTTCGCGCACGTAGCCTGCCTCTTCGAGAATTTCCGGCAGCGTCCCCATGTCAGCGCTGGTTTCCACAAACCCCCGAACCGCGTCCCGAATGTTCTGGCGCGCCTCTTCGTCGGTAGCCCCGCAGCTTGATACGTCGAGTTCGGGGACGTAGGCGACATACGTCTCGCCCTCCTTGAACATATGGACGGTGTACGCAATTTCTTGCATCTGATGGGCCTCCTTAGGTTGTTTGGTCATGGTTCTCGATTAAGGGTAGCAGGCGGAGAGCCCGTGTCAAGAGCCTGAGGCGATCCAGGCAGCACGGCAACAGACCGGGCGGGCAGAGACGGTCACATTTGGGGGCAGGGCTCGCCGTCCTCCAACAATTCCTTGATCACGATCTGGGCGACTTCTTGGATGTTCTTGATCGCTTCGTCCTTGGTGTTGCCCCAGGTCGCGGCACCTTTCGCTTCGAGTTCCGGCACGTAGGCACGCCACACATCTTCGTCTGACTCAACGACAACAGGGGAAACGTATAACTTCACGGCCTTATGCTCCTTTACACTGGGATTCTTCATGCTATCGAGTACATTACCATGCTGGCACCGCTCGTGCATACCTACCTCCTGACCCAACGCGGTATACTACTCCCATGCTCCCGCAGGAACTCCGCACACTTTTCTGGGATATCAACGTTGAGACGTTCGACCCTACGGCGTATCCCCAATATTCCATTGGCCGGGTGCTTGAATTCGGAGACGAAAGCGCCGTGAAGTGGATGAAGCAAACTTTCTCGGAAGTGGAGATCAGACGGGTCATTACGACGGATCAGACGCTCTCGAGAAAGTCAGCCAACTTCTGGGCGCTCGTCTACCATATTCCTACGGACCAGGTGGCAGCGCTACGGCCTGGCAACGACGCCTCAATGTGGCCGTCGTCCCGCAAGGTCTGATTTTTCTCCGCTCATCGTTTGCCCAGCCAGTCCGCAGCAATGCGGCTTGACTGCCTCTCTTTGCGCGGTTACGCTTACGGTAGTTATTTGAAAAATCCTCTCAATCAAGAGAGGAAAGGAGGTATGTCATGAGCGAAACGATACGCGCCCGCGTGAAAGGCGGGGTATTGGAGCCCCTCGAAAAGACCGATCTGCCGGAGGGGAAAGAAGTCTTGATTACGGTCATCGGCGTCGCGGAAGACCCAGACCGCGAAGCCTTTCTGCGCTCGAAAGGTGGTTGGAAAGGCCTCATTGATGCCGAGAAGTTTATCCGCGACATTTATGAAGACCGCCTACTCAACACCAGGGAGGAGCCAAAGCTATGACGCTCGCCTACCTGGTAGACACCGACTGGGCCGTCCATTGGCTCCACAGCAACGAACAGATTCAACAGCGCATGGACGAATTGGAGGGGCAAGGACTCGGGCTCGCGGCCGTCTCGCTCGCCGAACTGTGGGAGGGAGTACACTATTCCCGCGATCCGCAGGAAAGCGAGCGGCAACTGCACGATTTCTTGCGGCGCGTTTCCTTCGTCGGCATCGATGAGGAAACCTGCAATCGGTTCGGTAAAGAACGGGGCCGGCTGCGCGCCGAAGGAAAGCGCGTTGCCGACTTCGATCTCATCATCGGCGTGTCCGCCCTCCAACACAATCTCACTCTTCTGACCAATAACCGCAGGCATTTCGAAAACATCGAGGGTCTGCGGATCGAAAGCCTCTCTTAGCCATTCCTCTTTTTGAGCCTCTTCCAGAGGCTCCTTTTTTATCCTTTCCGGCAACTTTACCCTTCTAGGCAGCCCCTGTGCGTTTTCTAGGCTGAAATTGGTTCTTTGAGAACCCAATTTCACAACGAGGAGAAATTCTGTTATGACCGAAACACAGATTGAAGCAAGGCAAGAGCGCGCCGGAAACGGAGCGTTCGTGGTTTCCAGGGTCGAGGAAGGCTATCGCGTCTACTCGGTCCATAACCCCTCCCACCTGTATCTCATCCGGCAGGAAGGTGAACGCTGGACCTGCACCTGCCCGGATTTTGAATACCACCAGGCCGACACCACCTGGCGCTGCAAGCACATCCTGGCAGTCGCCCCGTGGAAGGAACAACAAACCCCTCAGCCTTATGAACCCGGCAATGGCCAGGCTGAGGCAATACCTGTTTCACCTGAACCCAACGAGCAAGCCGCTCTCTCCAAGAGGCGCAATCAAAAAACCACGAACGGCTTTGCCCAGATGCTCATCAAGCGCAGCGTAAGTCCCGATGGCCGGATCGACTCCGTGTCGGTCGAATTCTCGATGCCAGTTGCAGAAACCGCAAACGGCGAGATCAAGGCCAAGGCCCTGAACACGCTCAGACTCCAGAAGGAAATCGTTGCCGATTTTCTCAAGCTCAATGGTTCAAAGCCGGCGGCTTTCCCTCCGCCTGCGTCAAAACCGCCCGAGCCTGCACCCGAGAACGGTCAGCCCGTCTTTGCCCGCCTGATCGATATCGGCAAGGTAAATGGCAAGTGGGGCGAGCGGCTCTCGCTCAACGTAGCCGTGAATGGCCGAACATCACGCCTGTTTGGATCACCGAAGCAGCTTGCCGAACGCATCCAGTCGGCGGGCTATGAGATCGATCCCGCAAACCTCGAACCCGGCCTCCGGCTCAATCTCGCCTGCCGTGTCGTGACCAAGCCCAGCGACGACGGCAGGTACCTGAATGTCGAAAAAGTTCTCCCTTTGGGGGGAAAGACAGGGGGCGGCGATGACCAAGCCATCCCTTATTAACGAACCCGAAGCTGCACTCGATCAAAACCACGCCCCGAACCTCTCCTATTCCCGCATCAACCGCTACCTCACCTGCCCTGAACAGTACCGGCTCTACTACCTTGAAAAGCTGAGACCCAAGGTGGAAAGCGCGGGGCTCGTCTTCGGGGCCAGGATTCACCTCGCCCTCGCTGATCTCTTCCGTTCCGGGGTTGATCCGGTCGATACCTTCGAAAAGGACTGGGAAAGCCTCAAGGAAATTGAGCTGAATTACGGCAAGCGGGAATCCTGGGAGGGTCTCAAAGGGAAAGGCGCAAAGCTGCTTGAAAAATTCCTCAAAGCAGAAGCGCCGAAGATCCAGCAGATCGAAAGCGTCGAAAAGAAGTTCGAACTCAGGATCACTTTGCTGGAGCTTCCCTTTGTGGGGATTGCCGATCTCGTAGCCCAGGTCAACGGTCTGAAGACGGTGGTAGACTTCAAAACCTCCGGCTCAGACTACGAAGACCACGAGGTCGTGCTCTCGGACCAACTGACGGCTTATTGGCTGGCGGACCCTGAAGCTCAAAAAGTGGCGCTTTGCGTGCTCGTCAAGACCAAAGAGCCGCGCATCGAGTGGCACTTTGCCGAAAGGGACGCGGAGCGCCTCACGGAATACCTGGCCAAGGTCCGAATCATCTCCGAGGACATCGCTGCCGGGAAGTTCTACAAACGCTCCGGCAAGCACTGCTCCTACTGCGATTTCTTGCCGGTGTGCCTGGGGGACAAAAAGAAGGTCCAGGAAACGCTGGTGAGGATCGCCTGACCTCTAACCTTTCCAAGAGCCATACGAAATCTCGCGTGTGGCTCATTTTTTTTCGGCGCGTGAGCGGTGAGCAGCAACGCATGCGGCGGGGCGCATGAAAGGGCCCCTCAGCATAAATCGGAGTAAGTCTCTTCTCGTTTGTGCATAGAGGGGAACCCCTTAAGACCATTTAAGACCATTGACCATTGACAATCATCTTGAATTGATATATTTTTCTGCGCTAGAATAGAGTCCATGATCTGGAACAGTTTGATACTTCCGAACTGTTCGACTTCATGAACCAACGGCTGGCGGAGCGGCGATCTTGACGCGTGAAGAATTGCTCACAAAAGAAGAATGGCTTCGCCTACAGGTAGCACTCATCCGGTATTCGGGAATAGGGTCTAAGGACTCGCTCCTGTCAGACCCGCTTGAGGCCGCCTTACTCGTCGCAATGGCTCGCCAAGACAAAGACTATCCGTACCTCAATCAAAATCAGTTCAGTGTTCTCCTCAACAAACCCAAGAAAGGCACCCTTGCCAGCGCCAAAGGCAAGCTTGAGGACAAAGGGTTTTGCAAGGAGTTGAGTGCTAAAGAGCGAAAAAACTTGAACTTACCGGTTAATCGCAGAGATAAATACTTCCGGATCACCGACCGTGGCCTGCGAGCACTCAAAGACCATGATAGAGTCACGGCTGCCTTGCCTGGCGCGATTATGGATCATGTCAGACTAGGCCCAAGCTACGCCTCAGTCATTAACGAGACCAATGGGTTGCTCAATGATTATCTGAGAGAGAGATTTGAAGGCGCCCGACAAGCAGGCGCGAATGGTCCCGTCCGCCGGGGGTGCCGTTGAAAAACCTCTGATTGCCGCGAGCGTTTGAGCCGATCCTATAGTAAGGACGTGCGCTGGGGCGGTCAGGTGACCCAGTTGACGAAGCAGCGTGGAGGCGATAGCATTATTGGTAGTAAGCCATTTTGTTTCAGTTGCTTATGATTAAATGCCGAACAAAAGAGGGGCAAGGTCGGAGAAACGGCATCTCAATACGAGGAGGAAAGAAGGTGTACCATGCGTAGTAGTATAGTTGCGGCAAAAACGATTGGGAAGAACGGAAATGGACATCGCAGAAAAGCATTGTCTTTGAGTAGCCACAACGGGAATGCATCAAATGTGAGCAGCGGCCTCGAATGCCAGGCGGATGAGTTCCGTTTGAGGTTGGCAACTGAGATCAGCGAACACAGGTATCAGGAATACCTTAAACGAGGCGACGACCCACAAGTGGCAGCGGCACTCGCCGAAACAGCGAAATTGACCTTCGGTCGAGAGGCAAAGAACGACATTTTCTAAGGGTAGTTTCTACTCCTCCCCGAGCCCTCTGCGTCTGCAGAGGGCTCTTCATCACTACCATGGACAACGGAGTTTCCTCCAATAGCATTGAGGTTGTGCTTCGGAGGCTTACTATCGATGCGATGCGCCGGACGCGAGAAACGCTCCTTGCAAATCTACGCCTTAACCCGGATCATGAATTACAACACCTCCTGGTTGAGGGCGCAACCAAGTCAAAGGAGATGCTGAGTTGTGATCGTGATGCTGAGCTAAACTGCAAGAACGCATTACTACTGTCCGCTCAAAAGGAAAACATCAACATAAGAGTCTTGGGAGAAGAATCCCTTTGGGATACCTCTATTGTGCTTTCACGAAGAGACCCATATGTGGTTCTCCTCGACATGGTCGACGGCAGTGATTTATTGGAACGAGATTTGGGGAATTGGTGCTCCGCCGCGGTTATTTTTAAGCCGAAGAAGGGGGAAGTTCTCGCTTCGATTGTCCAGGACTCGCACAATAATTTCTATGTTGCGACTCCGAAAGGAGCGCTTTTTCAAGAAGCAAAAACGGAGTTTATCAAGTTTGAAGGCAAGCTCCTATGCTCAATCGATCTTGCGAATGCCAGATCGTTGCGAGGGCCGCATCCGCCGTTTCAACCCTTGAACCCCGCAAATAAGGATGATCGATATGCATCAATCTGCTTTTATGCTCAGAAAGTAAGGCATTTCGTACGGTTGCCGGAAGGCTTCAACTTTTGGCTCAACAAGTTCAAGTTCGCAGGTAGGCTGTATACACTCGCCGGGAACCCCATGATGGCAAAACTCGCTAACGGGGACCGGGTCCATGTTGTTTTTGAACACCTCGGACAATTCGCCCACGATGCAGTTCCCGGCCTGTACATTGCTTTAAAGGCAGGAGCTGCTATTGTGAAGCTCGACGGAACCAGAATTTTCGAATCCGATCTGGCGAATTCGCTCTACACGCCATCCAAAGACAAAGCGCTACAGTATGTTCTGGCTTCCACGGAGGAGCTTGCTAAGCAAGTGGCTCTTGCCTGTTCTCCCAAGTCGTTTATATATGCATGTGCCAATCACGAACCGCCGATCAAAGTTTCTGTGCGGACCATTTCCAAGGATGGTGGCCCGAACCAACCCCAGCATGTGTGTGGCATATGTGGGCGCGAGATGACACGCACGCCCTATCCAGTATCTGGGCAGGACACGCCAGCGTGATGTTCGAATTCAGGAGAGCTGTATCCCAAGGCTTGTTCTGCCAGCGCGCCGCAACCGTGCTATAACAAGTCCAAGCACCCACGGTGAATTTCCGGCGCAGTTTCCGTTTCACCTCAAACTTAATAAGTCTTAATAATTCGCCTTGACTTCGCTAATCGCATCAACAACGTTCAGCGATACCCATCCACATACGACGTGGGGATAGGGTCTTTATATGGAAATGGCAGGAATTTTCTATTCCCCGGCCCCATCGACGACGTCCGCATTTACAACCGCGCCCTCTCGGCCTCTGAAATCCAGGCCATCTACAATGCGGAGAAGTAGAAAACTTGTCGCACATATCAAATTGGTTCAATTTCCCACCTCCGCTTGAAATTTCTTGAACCGCATTTCAGACAGCCATATTTTCCTCTGAAAGACCTGGCAGTATCCCCGCGAAGTCCGATATTTCCTGCATCAGGCGGTTCAAGCATTCTCCCCCAAATACACCGAAGTGGCCCGGCTCTGCGGCGCTCCGCGAAGCGTAAACCACCGGCACGGATATCGCACGCTGCCGCAAACTGCCTGAGCCTGCCTTCCTCCGGGTAGGTTCCGCTTTACAAAGCGGCGCTCCCGCCGTTCAAGTGTCTCGCTATACATCGGTTATCGTCATCAAAATGAGCCGTTTATCCTGCCCCTCCACGGTGCCGTAGTGTACCTTGCCACGCTCGTAGAGTTCCCGGCGCGAGAGGATGGCCCGAACCTGACGCCCGGTCCACGGCTCTCCATTCCGGCGGCGGGCCGCACGGTGGTTCAAGGCATTCACGATCTCCCGAACGGGAACGCCGCCCCTAGCGAGCCGGATAATCTCGCGGACAACCTCAGCCTCAGCCGCATACGGGACCAACGTCTTCTTCACGGTCCGGTAGCCGTAAGGGATATTGCCGCCGGGGAAATGGCCCATGCGGACCCGTTCCTGGCGGCCCTTGAGCAGGCGTTCAATGATCTCTTTGCGATTGTCCTCCGCGATGGCCTCGCGAATTTGCCGGAGGAGCACGTCCCGACGGTCTTGACCGTTATACCCAGGCATATCAGCAATCAGCACCCGGACGCCGTAGCGCTGGAACCGCCAGAACAAGTTCTCGGCGATGCGTACATCCCGCGAGAGCCGGTCGAGCGATGGCAGGATGACCGTGCCGACATGATGCCGCCGACATTGCTCAAGGAGCCGTTGGAGCTGCGGCCGGTTTTCCAGGACCCCGCTCTCACCCTCATCGCGGTAGAACTGGTCAATGAACAGGCCCTGCGCCTGGGCAAAAAGGGTGACGTCCCGGATCTGGATCTCCAGGCCCAGACCATTCTTCTTTTGTTCGAGGGTGGAGACGCGGCAGTAGGCCACGACCAGTTTCTTTCCCTCCATATCAGAACAAGTGTGCCATTGTTGCAGAAGGGCGCCGCTTTGTAGAGCCACGCCTCCGTGCCTTTTATCTTCGCTGTTCTGCAGAATCCGTCAAGCGGGGGCGGTTCCGGCTGGCCGAGCGTGCCCGCCGCCGCCTCAGGGCACCCGTTTCCTTCTTCCGTAGGCAGGCGCTTTCGCCTATTTACTTATTAGTTATATCAAGGTACGGTGAGGGCAGTTCCGCAGGTGCTCCCCACCCCTCAACTGGTCAGGCTTTAAAGAGTTTCCTTCTGCAGGCAGTCCCTGCCATCCACAACTTCAGAGAGGAGAAAGGCTATGAAACAGCGCATTCGGCTGTTGGCAGTAGCAGTGTGTCTCGCCGCCTGGCAGGTCGCCTGCGGCGGCAGCGGCGGAGGGAATATCATCCCCTCGCCGCCGAAACCAACGGTAACTATCTCGGCCTCCCCCACAACTATCACCACGGGGCAGTCGAGCAAACTCACATGGTCCAGCACGAACGCAAATGCGTGCACGGCCTCGGGGAGCTGGTCGGGGACGTCGGCGACGAGCGGCTCGCAGATGGTAACCCCGTCCGCGACCGGCAAGTACACCTACACCCTGGCCTGCACCGGTTCCGACGGCACTGCAAACGCGTCGGCAACCTTGACGGTCAATCCCACGTCACAACCTCTTGCGGTTTCCGTATCGGCGTCGCCAACGACGGTCAATACGGGAGCCACGGTCACGCTTACCGCGACCGTGACGGGAGGAGACGGGAACCCTACGGTCTCATGGAGCGCTCCCACGGGAACATTTAATCCCGCAACGGGGCTTTCCACGACCTACACGGCTCCAGCCACCGTACCCAGCCCGGCAACGGTAACAATCACCGCGACGGCGACGGATTCAACCGGATCCGCCACGGGAACGGCGAGCGTTACGGTGCAGCGGGTTATTACGATCAGCGTTGCTCCGAATTCGCCTATTCCGAACGACGAGTTGTACTCGGACTTCGGCGCAATGATCGGTGAGGTGTTCTCGTGCACAGGCTGCGAAACCGGAGACACCCTGAACGTGCAGTCAACGGCTGGCGGCGACACGACGACCACCTTCAGCCAGCCAACGACAACCTGGTCCACGGCGTTTAACTTCGTCGGTCCGGGGTACGTCCCAGGCCCCATCTCCATGTGGGTAGTAGGTTCCGACGGCGCAAAGTCCAACACGCTCTTGCTTACCTTTGACGGGAGCCAGAATGTGGCTGTCCAGGATCCGTCGTCCGGGGAGGTCTATTACTACTCCGCGGGTAATGGGTCGGATGGTTCGGGCGAGATCATGAAATTCAAGCCCGACGGGACGGCCGATGGGAGCCACGGGTATAGCAGTGGAGCTAGCGCAATTGCGTTCGACAGCGGCACCCTCTTCCTAACGCAACCAGCGCTACTCACGTCCACCATCAACGGAATCGCCACTTTCGATGCAGGCTGGAACGGCGGGCTCATCCCCATCAGCAACGGCGAGCCGCTCGCCATTGACGCGAAGGATGGACTCGCATGCATCACGGCTCCGACGGGCGGCGGTTCGCCAAACGCTACGGATGTCGTGGACTGCAACGGGAATGCGGGGCTCTTCACGGTCCCGAACATTCCCGCGAACAGCGCGCCCACGCCCATCAGGGTGCTGGACACTTCCCACATCATCGTATACGGCCGGGGCGATCAAACGCTCCGGTGGTACACGATCTCGGGGACCACGGCAACCGCCTCGGGGACGCTCCAGCTCTCGGAGTTCACGGCAACTGACGCGAACTACTGGAAGACGTACCCCGCGACGGGCGGATGGGAACTCGTCACGATCGGGTCAACGATCGGAGTGATGGGCCAGGTCGTGAACTCTGACGGGACTGTGAGCCAGAAGCTTGCCCTCGTCAACAACACGAACCAGACTCTCACTCAGTACGTAGACCTTCCTAACGGCACGGTTCACATCACGGCCGATCCCACGAACAACGCGATCGTCGCGGAGTATCCGGATTTCACGGACTCTCCGCCCGTCACGCGGTTCGAACGAATCTACGTGGACACGGGGAATTCGGTCCTTCTCCAATCCACGTCCACCCTTGTCCCAGGAGCCGGGTTCCTCATCACGAACGACGGCAGCAAAATCGCCGTTTTCGTGGAGGGGAAGGCCGACTTCCAACCAAACCAGTAAAACAAAACTCAGCCCCCAAGGGACCCTATCCCACGGGGGCTGTTCTTTTTTTCATAACATCAGTTACGGGTTTATTTCGTGGACGTTCGGCCCTTGCGTTATCACGGTCGTCTGCGTAGTAACGGTATTCGTCGGGCCGGAACCAAAGCCTTCGCAGGAGAGGGTGTAGGTCGTATTGGTCGTGGGCGAAACCTGCTCACTGCCGCTCGTCAGCACGCCAGCGCCGTCCAACTGGCAGGAGGCCGCGTTCGCGCAGGACCAGGAAAGCGTGGATTGCCCCGGCGGGACGATCCGCTGGGGACTCGCCCCGAAGGTGCAGCTCGGCGGATTGGACGGCGGCGGGGGCGGGGGTGCCGCACCGACGGTGAAGGTAACAGCGACCGTTGTAGAGGCCACGTTTTTGACAGTCGGGAGCGAGGTTCCATTGATAGTCACTGTTCCCGTATACGTCCCCGCCGCAAGCCCACTGGAATTTGCCATAATGGTGAGGTATTGGAACCCGTTGGTATCCGAACAGCCGTTCACGGCTTTCCCGCCCGCATTCAAGCACCCCGAAGCTGGCCATACCTTGAGCCACGGCTTATCGGAAGAAGCGGTCCAGTTGAGCGTCGAGCCGGTGGTGCCGGTATTCGAAAGCGTCACCTGGCCGGAAGCGGAATTAGGGCTTGTCGCGCTCAACGAAAGCGCTGATGGACTCACGCTGATTGCCGCCACCGGATCCCAGAGAATGAAGAAGTTCGCAGTGTCGCCGCTGTTCGTAAGCGTCAAGGTGGGCGTAAAGTTTGGACAACTTGAAGTTCCATTATTCACGAATCCGCAGATCACCGCCGCTTTTGTGGTATTGAAAAGGTTTGAAAAGAGATCGGCAAGCGGATTTCCGATCGTCGTCTTTTTGGCAACCGGTGCCTGCTCAACGGAACGGAAGGCGTAATTCATCATGGTGGACGATGCCGAAGAAGACGATACTGAAAGGGAATACTGGCCGAGAGGCGTGTTGTTATAGAGCTGGTACGTCCCGGTGCACGAGGCGACCGCGCACGGGTCGCCGGAAGTGGGATGTTGCGAGAAGAGCCATGACGCGTTGACTTGCGTGCTCGTCGCCACCGCATTCTCCGAGGTGACCGTGATTGCGCCCGCGGGCGAAGACTGCGGGCTGCAAACGCCCGGCGCCGTGGGAACGTAGTTTACCCCGCCGGTGCTCAACGACGATTCGCAATACGTGACCGCGTTCAAATAAACACTGACCGATCCACCTCCCCATATATCGTATGAACTATGCGGGGCGCAAGCATTGATGACGTTGACGTTAACGGGCTGCCCCGGGTCCACCGTCCCGCTTTTGGAATTGACTGTGTCGTAACCGGCGCAGTTGGTACCTGCCAGCGCGCCCCAGTTATAAAAACAAGTGCAGCTCTCGTTTGAACCGTTCAAACCGCCGTTGATGTAGTAATTACCCCCGTCATTAGGATTAAAATAACCGGCCGTCGCGGACATCCCGTTGAAAAACCCGGTATTGTAGTAAGGGGAATTATAGACGTCCGAGCTGGGCACGTAACCTTGGTTATAATTCGTCACAGACCAGCTGTTGTTGGATTTCGGATTAACGTAGGTGAGCTTCCCCGTCCCGTCGCATTCTTGCCCTCCAGGCCCTCCTGATCCATAGAGATAACATTGCGAGGTCCCATAGTTGCCTGGATTGTAGGAAGTTATAAATCCGCAGAATGACGCTCCGTCGGTACAGGTAACTCCCACTGTCACCGTGGCCGTGCCCTTCGTTGTACCGTCACCTACCCACGTTGCGGTAATCGTCACGGCGCCCGGCGTGCTGGACGCCGTAAACCCTCCCGCCGAACTGATCGTTCCCGCGCTTGCGCTCCACGTGACAGCGTTGTTGTAAATTCCTGTTCCTGTGACCGTCGCAGTGCACTGCGCGTACCCGCCGTAGAGCGGGACGAGATTCGGGTTACAAGAGACAGTAACCGAGGTGATGGAGCCGCTGCCATAGGCGATGGGAACATGCGTAACCGGCAGCAAGAACAGCGACCCTGCCGCGACAACGAAACCTATGAGGCTAACCCTAAAGGTAAAACGATTTATAGAAGGCATAGTGTGGATTATTGTTGAATGGCGGTGTTTACTGACCTGCTCCCCAAAAACTGTACCAAAGTCAGATATGATTTTGGGACAAAAGGGAGGCAAGGCGATGCCGAAGCGGAAGTTTTCGGAAGCAGAAATTATCGGAGCGATACACCAAGTGGACGCG
>Ga0307372_10008353_pt1 | contig 14586 bp, 13 predicted proteins | sample OX1MG_FD_202533 | JGI IMG/M metagenome (GOLD analysis project Ga0307372, IMG submission 202533) | Soil microbial communities from Risofladan, Vaasa, Finland - OX-1 | ecosystem: Environmental > Terrestrial > Soil > Coastal area > Acid sulfate soil | place: Finland: Risofladan, Vaasa | collected... | reverse complement strand
TCGGCGCGTTCGCGGCGGATCTGGTCGAGCGTATCGCGCTGGGCCCGGAGTTTGATCTCGGTCTGCGTCTGCTGGGCGCGCGCGGCGCGCGGTGCTCCCACGAGCGCGAGCGCACCAGCGAGAGCGAGCGCGGCGACGAGGCCCGGGGGCCGCGTCACAGCGCGCGTAGGTGCCTCCCGACGGCCACCGCGCTGCCGAGCACACCGAGGAGGGCGCCGGCGGCCACGCCGAGCGCGGCCATCCACGGGCTGAAGAACACCGTGTGGAAGTGTAGGTACCGGTCGATGAGGTGCATGCCGGTCCAGGTCAGGAACAGGGCGAGCAGTCCGCCCGCCACGCCCTTGGCGAACCCCTCGAGCAGGAAGGGTCGGCGAATGAACCCGTCGGTGGCGCCCACCAGGCGCATGATCGAGATCTCCTCGGCGCGCGCCAGCACGGCCATGCGGATCGTGGCGCCGATGATGATCACCGCCACGGCGGCAAAGGCGAAGCCGAGCACCAGCCCGGCCACGCCCGCGATATTGCGCAGCCGGTACAGTTGCACCAGCCAGTCCTCACCGTAGCGAACGTCGTCCACGAACGGGTAGCTCTTGAGCCGCTGAGCCACGCTGTCCACGGTGGCGGGGTCGCGGAATCCCGGCTTGAGCCTGACGTCGATGGACGCCGGCAGCACGCCCGATTCGAATACGTCGGAAAACTCCGGGAGTTCACGGCGGGCGCGGGTCAGCGCCTGATCCTTGGAAACGATGTCCACGCTCTGCACTTCGGGAAACGCGCCGATGTCGCCCGCCGCGGCGGCCAGCGCCTGGGCGTCGGTGCCGTCAGCTACGAAGGCGCGGATCTCCACACGCGCTTCCACCTGCTGAAGCGCGGCGCGGATGTTGAGCGCCACGAGCCCGAACAGGCCGAAGGCGAACAACGAGAACGCGATGGTGGTGATGCTGAGCGCGCTCAGCAGGGGAGCGCGGCCGACGGCGGCCGAGGCATCGCGCACGGTACGTCTCACGCGGCGGGCTCCGGCGTGTCGGTCGAGTCGTACACGATCTGGCCGCGGTTGAGTTCGATCGTGCGATAGTCGGTGCTGCGCACGAGGTCGAGATCGTGCGTGGCCATGACGATCGCGGTGCCAGCGGCGTTGATCTCGCGCAGCAGTTGGAACACGCCCCGCGTGGCGCGCTCGTCCAGGTTGCCGGTCGGTTCGTCGGCGATGAGCACGAAGGGATCGTTCACCAGGGCGCGGGCGATGGCCACGCGCTGCTGTTCGCCGCCGGAGAGTTCCTTCGGGTAGGCGGTGGACTTGGAGGCCAGCCCGACCTGGGTGAGCACGCGGCTCACCTTGGGGCCGATCTGGGCGCGTGGCGTGCCGGTGACCTCGAGGGCGAACGCCACGTTGGCCTCGGCCGTGCGCTCCTCGAGCAGCCGGAAATCCTGGAACACGATGCCGAGGCGGCGGCGCAGCTTGGAGATCTCGCGGCGCGAGGCGTGCTCGGAATTCACGCCGCTCACGCGCACGATGCCGCTGGTCGGCCGCTCGTTGAAGTAGGTGAGGCGCAGGATCGTGCTCTTGCCGGCGCCGCTGGGGCCGGTGAGGAACAGGAATTCCCCTCGGGCCACGCGGAGCGACACTTCCTTGAGCGCCATGCCTGACCTCGGGTACTCCTTCGTGACCCGCTCGAACCGGATCACCCCGACCGATTCGGTGGCGGTCAACGCAACGCCTGGTCGAGGTCCGCGATGAGGTCGTCGGCACTCTCGATGCCGATGCTCAGCCGCACGAATCCATCGGCAATTCCCGCTCGGGCGCGCTCGTCGGCCGGAACGGCGGCGTGCGAGGTGTGGCGCGGCTCCGAGACCAGGGAGTCGACTCCGCCCAGGCTCGGCGCGTGCTGGAACAGCCGCAACCGGCGGAGCATGCGGTCCACGGCGCGCGCGCCGCCACCGAGTTCCAGCGCCAGCATGCCGCCGAACCCGTCGAGCGTGCGCTTGGCCACGGCATGATCCGGGTGAGAGGGCAAGCCCGGGTAGTGGACGCGCCTGATCTCTTTGCAGCTCTCGGCCCATTCGGCCACGCGCATACCGTTGGCGTTCTGCCGCTGCACGCGCACGTCGAGCGTTTTGAGTCCGCGCTCGAGCAGCCACGCGGCGAACGGGTCGGGCGCCTGGCCCCAGATCATCATCTTCTGCCGCACCTCTTCAATATAGGGCGCGGTGCCCGAGACGACGCCGCCCATCACGTCGTGGTGGCCATTCAGGTACTTGGTGGCCGAGTGGATGGACACGTCGGCGCCATGCTCGAGCGGGCGAAAGTTCACCGGGCTGGCGAACGTGGCGTCGACCACGAGCGCAATGCCCGAGTCCTTGCACACGTAGCTCACCGGCTTGAGGTCGAGCACGCGGCAGCTGGGATTGACCGGCGTCTCGACGAACACGACCCGCGTGTTCTTGCGCACGGCGCGGCGCCAGACGCGCACCTCGTTCGGTTCGATGAGCGACACCTCGATGCCGAGGGAGGTGAATTCCTGCTCGAGCAGGGTGCGCGTGCCGCCGTAGATCCACGCGCTGGCCACGATGTGATCGCCGGGGCGGAGCAGAGCGGTGAGCGCGCAGGCGGTGGCGCCCATGCCGCTGGCGAGCAGCACTGACGCTTCGGCGCCCTCGAGCGCGGCCATCCGGCGCTGCACGGCTTCGGCGTTGGGCGCGTTGCCGTACCGCGGATACCGCATGCCCTCGGCGGTGCCGATTTCCTGGATGTAGTTGACCGACTGGTACAGCGCGCGCACCACCGGGGCGTCGACGTCGCGGTCGCCGGCATCGAGGCCGCCGTGGAGCGGCAGCGTGGCGCGATCGAGCGGGCGCCGTGGTTTCCTGGTCATCGGCCGGTTGTCATGCGTAAGCGGGCGGTCGTCCGCGCGAATCCAGGTCTGGTTTGATCACCCGCACGATCTCGGACGGCGAGGCGCCGACGACGTCGCGCAGCACCACGTCGCCGCGGGGCAGTGCGTCGTCATAGTGCACCGTGGCGAGTTCGTGGCGCCGCGGACCGTACACCCACGCCAGCTCGCCATCGGTGAGCAGGCGTTGGCGGGCGTCTTCGGGGTGCATGAACACCGCCGATCCGCGCGCCGGGTCGTCCGGCTTGGTGGCGATCAACTGCGCCACCCGCAACGGACGGTGGAGCCGTTCAGCCACGCTCTCCTCCGAGCACCACGTATTCCTCATCCAGACGCATGACCAGGCGACGGCGCCACAACGCGTCGAGCGTGCGGCGGATGTCGGGCTCGTCCTCGCCGATCTCGCCAGCCAGGTCGGCGGCCGCGGCGCGCCCGTGCCGCTGAACCGCCTCCCACGCCCGGCGCTCGCGCTCGCTGAGCACCCCCACCACGTGCACTCCGTCTTCCTGCTCGATGGCCAGCGCCAGGCCGTGGCGCTCGAGCACCGTCTCGATGGCCTCCCAGTGGTCGTCGGTCATGCCGCGGAACAGGAAGTACGCTTCGTGCGGCGGATTCTCGTCACAGTAGCGCAACAACAGCTTGGCGATCACCTCGTCGGCGCACGAGAAGTCCATCATCGACACGTGGGAAAAATCGAGGACGGTGAGGGTGCGCTCATGGGCCTCGCGCATGAGCAACTCGATCTGATTGCGCACCGCGGCCCCCGTGGGCCGGGTCACGAGGTTCGAGTAGAGATTGGCCGATACCGTCTGCCGCAGCACGGTGCCCAGGTCGATGTGGTTCATTCTTTGCCTGCCGTGCGCTCAGGGATCGTGACCTGCACCTGAGCACCGGGAAAGGGGGAGAGATCTTCCTCAAGCGGGACGTCCTCATCCCACTTGGGCACGAGCGCGATGCGCGCCGTGCCACTGCGAATTGAGAGTTTGCCTTCCCATCGGCCGCAATACCGCCGCACGCCCGACAGCCCCTGGCCGCGCCCCGGATCGCGGAACCGGCTCACGCCGCGGATCACCGCCGCCTCCAGCGCCGCGCCGTCGTCCCACCGGTCGTCGCGCACCCGGCCCGGCGCGCCCTCCAGCGAGTTGCGGAACCCCATGCCGGCGTCGCACACGGCGATCTGAACCACGCGCCGCCCGAGCCGCTTCTTCCAGGTGTAGGCCTGGACGGCCACCCAACCGCCGCGGCCGGCGTGTTCGACGATGTTCTGGCAGATCTCGGAGAGCGTCATCGCGAAGCCCACCGTGGCCTTGGCGTCGAGATTGAGCTCGGTGCTGATGATCTGCTGGGCCTTCTGCTGGATGCGCTCCACCACCTCGTGCACGTCCTCGCTCTTCGCCACCGGCGTGACCTCGAGCAGGACGCGCGAGTCGCCGCCCGCGCGCTTGGGGACGGTCCCGTGCAGCTCGTACAGCTCGTCGGCGTACTTGAAGAAGTCGGTGCGGGCCCAGTAGCCCACCGTCTCCTCACCCTCGGGCGCCGCGAACGCCGGCCGCTCGGCTCGCGTCTGGGCCAGCGCGAGCAGCGCCGTGAGCCCGTAGGGCGATGCCCACCGGCAGTGGCGCGCGTCGACCAGGACCTTCTCGTCCATTGGCACGGGCGCCAGCTGTTCCAGCACCTGCTCGAACGACTGATCGTCGAGCGACGGCGGGACGTTGATGACGGTGGTCACGTGGCGCTGAGTTCCCCTCGAAGGTGTTGCGCGAGCCCGGTGGCTCCGCGGTGCTCCAGGTTTCGGCCGGCCGCGCGATGCGCGGCGAGGATGGCGTGCCGCAACATATCACCGGCGAGCAGCCGAGAGAAATAGGTCGCGCCCCATACGTCTCCACAACCCGTCGGGTCGCCCCCGGCCGGACTTGACACGGGCGTCGGCACGAGCGCCGAGCGCAGCGGCCCCGCCGTCGCCCCCAGCGGCCGCGGACGGTGCAGATCGCTCAGCCGCTCGAAGTCCGGCGCCGCGAAGTACACGGCGCCCCGGGCCCCCAGCGTAACCACCAAACACCGCGCGCCGGCGTCGAGCGCCGTGGCGGCCAGGGCCAGCGGGTCGGGCGCCATCAGGGCCATTTCGTCCTCGTTCACCTGGATCAGGTCGAAACAGGCACACCAGTCGCGCACGTTGGGCAGCGGTCGTGGGGTCCGCAGGCCGTCGGGCTGGATGGCAAGCATCAGCGAATGGAGGTCGCAGTAGATCGGCCCCCGGAAGTGCTGCCGGATGAGCTGGGCGGTCTCGAGGTCCACCTCCCACCCGGCGAGCAGATTGATGTAGAGCGCGTCGAGCCCGTGGAGGAGCGGTTGCAGCCCGGCCCAACTCCATGGCGGCACGCCGCCGGTGAGCCGCTCCGTGCGCCGCGACTCGCTCACGTAGCGGATTTCCACCCGGTTGTTGGGATAGGGCACCTCGATGAGCGGAGCCGCAGGGCTCATACGGCGGAGCGAGCGACAGTACTCGCGCGCCCGCGGCGCGAGGTCAGATCCGACCTTGATGAGGGGGACGATTTCCCAATCGTCGGGCAGGGCAGCATCGAGCCCCGCCAGGGTATACGTCACGCCGCCCCATTCTTCGATGGGCAGTTGCCGGACATCGCGACCATAAATGATGTCCCAGACGAACGTTCCGATGAGGCCCAGTCTCTTCACTGATAATTTCCGAACCTCTGAACGTATTGGCGCAGGCTTTGCCGGGGCTGTCTAGCTGTCAAGGAAGGTCCTCACGGCCCCCACGACTCCCGCGGTCCCCGGCAACTCCCCCGCCACGATCTTCACGGCCGCCACCGCCGGCGCGAACGCTCTGCGCCGCACCTCGGCGCCCAACGGCGTGAACAGCCGCTCACCCGCCAGCGTCACGCCGCCCGCCACCACCACCACGTCGGGATTGAAGATATTGAGCAGGTTCGCCACGCCGGCGCCCAGATAGCGCGCCGTGTCGCGCACGATTTCGTCGGCCACGGGATCGCCCGCCTTGGCGGCGTCGTAGACCGTTTGCGCCGTGAGTCGCTCGAGGTCCCCGTGTACCATGTTCGGCATGAGCGATCCCGTCCCTTCGCGCATCAACACCTCGCGCGCCCGAGTGGCAATGGCCGGGCCCGACGCGTATGCCTCGAGACACCCGTAGTTGCCGCACGTGCAGTGGCGGCCGTTCACGTCGATCGTGGTGTGCCCGATCTCGCCTGCCACGTCCGACGCGCCGTGGAACAGCTTGCCATCGATGATCAACCCGCCGCCGATCCCGGTGCCGATGGTGAGGCCCACCACGTGGCGCGCCCCGCGCGCCGCGCCCAGCCACCATTCACCCACGGTGGCGCAGTTGGCGTCGTTGTCGAGCGAGGCCGGGAGGCCGACGCGTTCCGAGATGCGGTCGCGCAGCGGGAAGTTGCGCCACCCGAGGTTGGGCGCGACGATCACCAACCCCCGCACCCGGTCGAGCGGACCGGGCGCGCCCACCCCGACGCCCCGAAATGCGGCTCGCGTCACCCCCGCCTGGGTCATCGTGTCGGCGATCGTCGCCTCGATCTGGGCCACGATGCGGTCCACCACTCCTTCGGCGCCGGCCTTCACTTCCGTGGGCGCCGACCGTACGCCGTACGTGCGTGATCCGTCGGTCGTGAGCGCTCCGGTCACGACGTTGGTGCCGCCGAGGTCCACGCCGATGACGAATTCCTGCGTCGCAGCTGCGGTCATGTTGGTTGGGTGATGATCGTGAGAAGATGGCGCACGTGCGCGGCCACGTCACGGGCCGGGAGTTCGCGCATACACTTCCAATGGCCGAGCGGGCACTCGGGCGGCCCGTGCTTGTCGCACGGCCGGCACTCCAGTCCCGCGCGCTCCACAACTATTGAATGCGGTGCCAGCGGGCCGAACCCGAACGCCGGCACGGTGGGGCCGAACACGGTCACGGTGGCCGTGCCCATGGCCGAGCCCAGGTGCTGCGGCGCCGAATCGTTGGTCACGAGCACCGCGCATCGGCCGATCAGTTCCGCCGAGCCGAGCAGCGACAACGCCCCCGTGGTGTCCACGGCGCCTGGACCCGCGGCGGCGAGAATCTCGGTGGCCAACGGGCAGTCGTCCGGGCTGCCCAGCACCACCACGCGCGCTGCCGGGGCGAGTTCGCGCGCCAACTCCCTGTAATATGGCCAGCGCTTGGTGCCCCACACGCTGCCCGGCGCCAGCGCCACCAGGGGGCGTGCATCGCGCGACGCGCCGATGAGCGCATCCACGGCCGCCCGCTCGGCGTGGCCGGGATAAAGCCGTGGGCGGATCTGTTCGGTGGTGGGGACACGGTCGGGAGCGGCCAGCTGCCAGAGCCGCGCCGCGTGATGCAGGTCCTGCCGATAGGGCACGGTGCGCGAGTACAGTGGCCGGCCGGCCGAGCTGGCGAATCCCACGCGGGTGCCGGCGCCCGCCGCCATCGCCAGGGCGGCGCTGCGCATCGAGCCCTGGGCGAGGTAGACGACGTCGGCGCCGCTGGCCCGCATGTCGCGAGCAATCCGCCGGAACCCGCGAATGCCGCGCCCCGAGCGGCGCTTGTCGTATACGATCACGCGGCGCACCGACGGGTTGTTGTCGAGCAGTCCGGCCGACGCCGGCGTGGCCACGACGTCCACGGGCCCGCGCACCGCCAGCTCCGCGATGAGCGGAGTGGTGAGCACCATGTCGCCGAGAAAACTGGTCTGGACGACGAGCGAGGTCATGCGCACGGGGTCGGGGGCACGAGCCAATCTACCCCCGCTGCGCCCGCTAATCGACCTGCAGCACGGCGAGGAAGGCTTCCTGCGGGATCTCCACGGCGCCCACCTGCTTCATGCGCTTCTTGCCCTCTTTCTGTTTCTCCAGGAGCTTGCGCTTGCGGGTGATGTCGCCGCCGTAGCACTTGGCCAGGACGTCCTTGCGCAGCGGCTTCACCGTGGTGCGGGCAATGACCTTGGTGCCGATGGCGGCCTGGATGGCCACCTCGAACAGTTGGCGCGGGATCAGCTCCTTGAGCTTGTCGGCGATCTTGCGCCCCCACTCGTACGCCTTGTCGCGGTGGATGATCACCGAGAACGCGTCCACCGCGTCGCCGTTGATCAGCATGTCGAGCTTCACGAGATCGCTGGGCCGGTAGTCCAACATCTCGTAGTCCAGCGACGCGTAGCCGCGGCTGATCGTCTTGAGGCGGTCGAAGAAGTCCAGGATCACCTCGGCCAGCGGGAACTCCCAGTCGAACTCCACGCGCGAGGGGTCCAGGTACGTCATGTTCTTGTAGACGCCGCGGCGTTCGTTGCCCAGCGTCATGATAGGACCGATATAATCGGCCGGCGCCATGATGCGCGCCTTGACGTACGGCTCCTCGATGCGGGCCAGTTCCGCCGGTGCCGGCATCTTGGACGGATTCTCGATCAGCTGCATCGCGCCGTCGGTGTGGTACACGTGGTACTCCACGTTCGGCACGGTGGTGATGAGATCGAGGTCGAACTCGCGCTCCAGCCGCTCCTGCACGATGTCCATGTGGAGCAGGCCCAGGAATCCGCAGCGGAATCCGAATCCCAGGGCAGTGGACGATTCCGGTGTGAAGTGCAGCGACGCGTCGTTGAGGATGAGCTTGTCCAGCGCGTCGCGGAGCGTCTCGTACTGCTGGGTGTCGGTGGGGTAGAGCCCCGAGAACACCATCGAGTGCACGTCCTGGTAGCCGGGCAGCGGAGTGGCGGCGGGCCGTTCGAAGTCCATGATCGTATCGCCGGCCCGTGTCTCCTTGACCGACCGCACGTTGGCCACCACGTAGCCCACCTCGCCGGGGCCGAGCTCGGGCGCCATGACCTGTCGCAGTTGGTTGACCCCCACCTCCGCCACCTCGTACGCGTCGCGGCTGCCGCTGGCGAAGAAGATCTTCTGCCCTGGCCGGATCACGCCGTCCACCACGCGCACGCTCGGAATCGCCCCCCGGTACCGGTCGTAGTACGAATCGAAGATCAGCGCGCGAAGCGGCGCGTTCGAGTCGCCCTTGGGCGGCGGAACGCGCTTCACGATCTCCTCCAGGAGCTCGGCAATGCCGATCCCTTCCTTGGCGCTCACCAGCAGGATCTCGTCGGGGTTGGCGCCGATCAGGTCGTGCACTTCCTTCTTGCGGCGTTCGGGCTCGGCGCCCGGAAGATCGATCTTGTTGAGCACGGGGATGATCTCGAGCCCCGCGTCCATGGCCAGGAACAGATTGGAGAGCGTCTGCGCCTGGATGCCCTGCGACGCGTCGACCACCAGGATCGCGCCCTCGCACGCCGCCAGCGAGCGCGACACCTCGTACGTGAAGTCCACGTGGCCCGGCGTGTCGATCAGGTTCAACTCGTACGTCTGGCCGTCGGGCGCCGTGTACGACATGCGCACGGCGTTGAGCTTGATGGTGATGCCGCGCTCGCGCTCGAGGTCGAGCGTGTCGAGCACCTGCTCCTTCATCTCGCGCTTCTGGAGCATGCCCGTGGCCTCGATCAGGCGGTCCGCGAGGGTGGACTTGCCGTGATCGATGTGGGCGACGATGCAGAAATTGCGGATGTGCGAGAGATCCACGGCGCTCGATGCTGGCGGTGACGACACGATGCGCGGCGCTCGCGGGACGCGAAACCGAGCATGCGTTGGGTAACCATCAAAGTTAGTCGGCCCGGGCGGTCGGTCCAAGCCGCGCCGGTGTGCCCGGTGCGCTCTGCGGGCATCCAGAACCCAGCGGTTCGGCCGGAACCTCGGGATTGATCGGATGCTCCTGATCAACTGCAACTGACTTGGGGGCTCCGAAGGGGAGACTCGGTGCGCCGGAGTGCGGCTGGGGGGTGTCTACGCCTCGCGCCGGGACGGCGGTGACCACGGAGATCTCGGCGCCGAAGCCACCGGGTTTCTCGATCCGGAGCATCCGGTCAATCCGATGTATCCGTACAACCCCTCCGCTCTCGATGCAGTTTCTGCGGCGCAATGACCCGGAAGAACCTGGGTGTCGGCCCGAAATGCAGCAGCAGACCGACATCGAGAAGTGTGGCGCGCAGATAGTTGTAGACCTGGCGCGTGGCGGCCCGGTGCAGCTCGTAGGTGGACTTGGTCTCCACCACCAGCGCGTCGTCAACGATCATATCGAGACGTTGCCTGCCCAGGAGTTCCCCTTTGTAGCTCACTGGCACGTACACCTCGCGACTCACCCGATGTCCACGCGCGCGTAGTTCCCGTTCCATCGCCATGACGTACAGGTGCTCGAGAAAACCGAATCCGAGGCTGTTGTAGACCTCGAAGAATGCACCGATCACCGAGTGGGTGAGTTCTTCGTGGAGTAGGTCGCCGGGGGCCATGCCCCAGCTTCGGGGCGCCGGTAGCGGACCGGACCACCAAAGCTACGCGGCGCACATCATTTAATCGGGAATTCGGGCGCCCGATGCGCACGCAGACACGCCGCAATTCAAACCGACATCCAGAACGCACGGGTTCGCACGGATGCTCCGGATTGATCGGATGCTTCTGATCAACTGCAACTGACCTGGGGGCTGCGACGGGGAGACTCGGCGCGCCGGGGTGAGGTCGGCCGGCGGTGTCTACCCACCAAATCGGGACTGCGATGACCACGGGGATCTCCGCGCCGGAGCCCCCAACCATTTCCATCCGGAGGATCCGTTCAATCAGGAGCATCCGGATGAACCGGTCCGTTCTGGATGCACGCCTGATGCCCACTCCGCGCTCGAACCTATTTGCCCGCGTGGCGCGCGCCGTCTAGTTTTCGCCTCCCAATGGAGACTGCCCGCGCGACGCGAGCCGATCTGCTCGACCCAGCGCATCTCGCCGCGCTCGGCCGCGTGGAAATTATTGCTCGTTGGGTCGTCGACGGCTTCATGACGGGCCTCCACCGGTCGCCGCGCAAGGGCTTTTCGGTGGAATTCGCCGAGCACCGCCCCTATCTGCCCGGCGACGACCTCCGGCACGTGGACTGGCGCATCGCCGCCCGCGCCGACCGCCTGGTGATCAAGCAGTACGAGGAGGAGACCAACCTCCGGGCCACGATCGTGCTCGACGTGAGCCGGTCCATGGTGTGGAGCGGCGCCCAACTGCCCGCCGCCGGGCGGGGCCACGCCGCCCCACGGCTCACCAAGCTCGCATACGCCGAAGTCGTGGCTGCGTCGCTCGCCCTCGTGCTGCTTCGCCAGCGCGACGCCGTGGGTCTCGTGCGGTTCGATGACCGCGTGCGCACTGCCGTGCCCCCGCGCGCCCGCCACGGCCAGTGGCGCCGGTTGGTCACGGCCCTGGGCGAAACGGGCGCGGGACGCGCCTCGAGCGCTCCCGCCGCGCTCGCCCAGGCGGCGCGGCTGCTCGACCGCCGCGGCATGGTGGTGCTCGTTTCCGATTTGCTCATGGAAGTGGACGACGTCGTGCGTGCCCTGCGCGGGCTGCGCGCCGCCGGCCACGACGTGACCGTCCTGCACGTGCTCGATCCAGACGAGCGCGAGTTGCCGTCGCACGGCGAGCTGCTCTTCGTCGATCCGGAGTCGGCGCTCGAGGTGCCGGCCACCGTCGCCGAGGTCCGGGCCGCGTATCGCGCCACCGTGATCGAGGTGCTCGACGAATGGCGCGCACGCCTGGGCGCGGTGGGCGTGGGCTACGAGGTGGTGTCCACCGACGCGCCCTTCGGCGTGCCGCTCCGCAAGGCGTTCGCCGCGCGGCAGCACCTGCCATGAGCTTTCTCTCTCCCTGGTTCCTCGCCCTCGGCGTGGCGGCCGCGGTGCCGCTGCTGTTGCACCTGCTGCGACGGCGGATCGGGGCGCGCGTGGAATTTCCCGCCGCCCGCTACCTGGCCCGCGCCGAGCGCGAGCACAGCCGCACGCTGCGCCTGCGCAACCTGCTGCTCATGGTGGCGCGTGTGGCCGCCGTGCTGCTCATCGCGCTCGCCGCGGCGCGGCCGGCGGCCCGGTTGTTCGGCGGCGGACATGGACCCACCGCGATGGCCGTGGTGCTCGACAATTCGCTCAGCACCGCCGCCGTGCAGGACGGCCGTCCGCTGTTCGCGCACCTGGATTCATTGGCCGAGCGCGCGCTGAGCGGCGCCACGACGGCCGATCGCGTGTGGCTGGTGACGGCCGACGGACAGGCTCGCGCCGGCACGGCCGCCGAGTTGCGCGATGCCGTGCGGCGCATCTCGCCGCTTGGCGGGGCCGGCGATCCCGCACTGGCCCTGGCCCGCGCGGCCTCCGCCGTGCGCAATGCCGGACTCGCCGGCCAGCAGGTGGCGCTCATCACCGATGCGCAGCGCACTACCTGGACCGCTCCCGCCCAACTCGGCGCGGTGCCCGTGGTGGCTTGGGTGCCGGCTGGTGCGCCCCCCGCCAACCGTGCGGTGGTGAGCGCCGATGCACAGCCCCAACGGTGGACTCCGCGCGGCGCCGTGAGCGCGCGCCTCATGGCCCAGGATTCCACCACGTATCGCATCGCACTCGCGGGAAGCACGCTGGCCCGGGGCACGGCAGCCCCGGGCGAGGAGATCCTCGTGCGCGCCACGCCGGCGGCTCGCGGCTGGCTGGCCGGTACCGTGGAACTGGACGCCGATGAACTGCCGGGCGACAACGTGCGCTACTTCGCGGCCTGGGTGGGCGCTGCGCCGCGGGTGCGCGTGGCCCCCGACGCGGGGCCGTTCGTGGCCAGCGCCGTGGACGTGCTGCGCGGCGACGGACGTGTGGCAGCGGGAGGCGACGTGACCGTGGCGCCGGCCGACGAGGTCACCGCGCTCCCGGCCCTGATCACCGCGCCCACCGACCCGGTGCGGCTGGGCGCCGCCAACCGTGCCCTGGCCCGGGCCGGCGTGCCCTGGCAGTTCGGGCCGGTGCGCCGCGGCGCCGTGTTGGTGGCCGGCGACGGCGCGGGCGCCACGCAGGCCACGCTCCGCTATTCGCTGCTCGCCACCGGGGCCGCGCGTACCGACACGCTGGCCCGCGCCGGCGCCGAGCCCTGGATCGTGGCCGGTCCGGGGTACGTGCTCGTGGCGTCGCCGCTCACGCCCGACGCCACGACCCTGCCGGTGAGCGCCGGTTTCGTGCCCTGGTTGGCGGGCGTGTTCGCCAACCGCCTGTCGGGCGACCCGGGCCGCGTCGTTTCCGCCGCGCCCATACAACATTTGATATGGCCGTCGTGGGCCGGCGCCCTCGACGGCGCCCCCGGCGCGGCGGGCACCGAGTTCACGGCGCCCGACCGCGCGGGCACCTACTTCTTCACCCGTGACGGTCGCCGCGTGGGCGCCCTCGTGGTGAACCCCGAGCCTCGTGAGTCGGAACTCGCGCGCTGGGCGCCGGCCGATTTCGCCCGCCTCCTGGGCGGCCACGCCCGCGCGTTCACCGCCGCCGACCGCTTTGCCGCCGCCGTGTTCGACGTGACGGCGCGCCGGCCGGTGGTCGTCCCGCTGCTCGCCGCCCTGCTCGCCGTGCTCGTGCTCGAGGGCGCGATCGCGGCGCGCGGGGCGGGGGGAGAGGGCTAGTGCCGCTCGACGCCCTGCTCGACGGCCTCGAACGGCTGCCTGCGTTCAACCGCACACTGGCCGCGCTTCCCGGACCGGGCGCGGCGCTGCAGGTGACCGGGCTCCGTGGGTCGAGCGACGCCGTGCTCCTCGCCGCGCTCGCGCGCCGGCTGCCCGCGCGGTTCTTCGCCGTGGTCGCCGAGGGGGTGCCCGAAGCCGAGCGGTGGCTGGCCGACCTGCAGGCGCTCATCCCCGAGGGAGCCGCGGCCTTCTACCCGCCGCGCGAGGGGCTGGGCGAGGCGGAGCCGCACCTCGAGATCGCGGGCGAGCGGGTGGAGACCATGGAACGCGTGTCGCGCGGCAACGTGCGCGTGCTCGTCACCACGGCCCGCGCCGTGCTCGAGCGCACGCGCATTCCCGGCGCCCTGCGCAGCCTGCGGCTGGAACTGCGCAAGGGCGGGCTCCACCGGCTGGCCGACCTCGTGGCCCGCCTCGAGGCCATGGGCTTCGAGCGCGTGCCCATGGTGGAGGACGTCGCGCAGTTCAGTGTGCGCGGCGGCATCCTCGATATTTACAGTTTTGGTATGGCCGATCCCGTGCGCGCCGAGTTCTGGGGCGACGAGATCGTGGAGCTCCGGCAGTTCGACATCGGCACGCAGCGGTCCACGCGCGAGGTGCCGCACGCCCTCGTGCTGCCCGCCGAGGCGCCGGCGCTGGCCGCCGCGTCGGGCGCCGAGCGCACCACCCTGCTCGCCCTGCTGCCGCCCGACACGGTGATCCTCGAACCCGAGGGCACGCATCTCGAGCCCGAGCTGCGCCGCACCTGGGACGAAGCGCTGCACCACATCGCCGTGGCCCAGCGGCGCGGTGAGGACCCCGCCGCCCGCGACGACCTGTTCGAGGCCCCCGACCGCGTGCTCGGCGAGCTCGCCGCACTCGGCACCCTGCGCCTCGCGCCCGCCGGCGCCGAGGCCGACGTCGCCTTCCCGCTGCTCGAGCCCGAGTCCGTGGACCGCGACATTCGCCTGCTGCGCCGGCTGGTGCGCGACCACACGCCCACCATCGTGCTGTGCGACAACGCCGGCCAGGCCGAACGCCTGGAGGAACTGCTCGCCGACGAGGCCAGCGGGCCCTCCCCCGCGGCCCTCACCGTGGGGGTGCTCCAGGGCGGATTCGTCATCCCCCCCGGCGACGGCTCGG
>Ga0307372_10008352_pt1 | contig 14586 bp, 10 predicted proteins | sample OX1MG_FD_202533 | JGI IMG/M metagenome (GOLD analysis project Ga0307372, IMG submission 202533) | Soil microbial communities from Risofladan, Vaasa, Finland - OX-1 | ecosystem: Environmental > Terrestrial > Soil > Coastal area > Acid sulfate soil | place: Finland: Risofladan, Vaasa | collected... | reverse complement strand
CGGCCTCGAGGTCCTCCGGGTGCAGGTTCCTCCCGCGGTGCACAATGAGGTCCTTGATCCGGCCCTGGATGTACAGATCCCCGCCGTAGAGGCAACCGAGATCACCGGTTCGCAGGAACAAGTCGGCCTCGCCGGGGACAGCCGCGCGGAAGGCAGCGGCGCTGCCCGCCGGGTCCGCCCAGAATCCGGAGCCTACGCTCCGGGAAGCGACCAGGATCTCTCCGGTCTGCCCCTCGCCGACCGGCGCCATAGTGACGGGGTCGACCACGCGCACGGTGGCGTGGCGCGGAAGCGGGTAGGTGACCAGCTCTCGCTCACGGTCACCGCCTGGGTCGGCTTCCGCGGCGCGTCCGCTCTCCAGAGAGGCTGCGGAGAACGTCCTGGTGCCGAACCCCGCGCCTGGCTCGGCGCTGGCCACCAGCAAGGTCGCCTCCGCCAGCCCGTAGCACGGCAGGTGCGACGAAGCCGGGAAGCCGGCCTCGCGGAAGGCCTGGCTGAACGCCCGCGTCGTGCTAGGGAAGACCTGGCCGGAGCCATTGAACGCGACCCGCCAGCATGACAGGTCGAGGTTCGCCTTTTCCGCAGCGCTGACCTTGCGCACGCATAGCTCGTAGGCGAAGTTCGGTCCTCCGCTGATGTCCGCTCGCTCCCGGGAGATCGTCTCCAGCCAGCAAGCCGGTTGGCGGACGAACGACAGCGGGTCGAGTATCACCCCGCGGGCTCCGGCGAACAACGGCTGCAGCAGGCCGCCGATCAGGCCCATGTCGTGGTGCAGCGGCAGCCAGCTCACGATCGTCGAGTCCCTACTGACCTGGAAGGACTGGCCGATCGCCGCCTCGTTGTGCATCAGCGCGGAGTGCGACACCATGACCCCACGCGGTGACCTGGTCGAGCCGGACGTGTACTGAAGGAACGCGATGTCCTCCCCGCGGACCGGGACCAGCCTGCCCGCCTCACCGTCACCGGGCTCGATCGCGTCGGCGAGTAGCCATTCGAACTCCTCGCGCAGTTCGCGCAGCTCCGGCCCGGCCGAGGCGACCAGTTCGGCCACGAACGAGGCGGAGACGATGATCGAGGGGGAACAGTCGCGCACCACGCTCAGCACGCGTCGGCGGGAGGACTCGTCCACCGGGAGCGGCAGCGGAACCGCTATCATGCCTGATGCCAGGCAGCCGAGGAACGACACCGCGAATTCCGGCAAGGCGGGCAGCAGGATCAGCACCCGGTCACTGGGCTTCAGCCGGCTGGCGAGGATCCCTGCCATCTGGCGGGAGCGCGCGATGAGGTCACCATAGGTCAGGGTCACCCGCTGCCCGTCTAGGTGCAGCGGCGCGAAGGTCAGCGCGGTACGGGACGGGTCCTCAGCGGCGTGCTTGGCCAGCCGCGAATACAGGTCACCGGGCATGCGCGGGGCCACCTCCCGTCCAGTCGGCCGTGAACCACAGCTCGCTCGCGCCGAAAGTCAGCCGCGGGTCAAGCAGGCGGCTAGCGGCGTAGTCGACCGAAAAGCTGCGGGTCTGGGCCAGCAGGCGGTCGAGAGCTATCGATATCTCCAGGCGGGACAGCGCGGCCCCGAGGCAGTAGTGAATTCCGTGGCCGAGGGCCAGATTCGTATCGGGCGGCCGGTCTATCTCGAAGGCGTCTGGCCGCTCAAACTTCCGGCCGTCCCGGTTGGCCGCGGCCAGCCAGACCAGCACGTCCTGTCCGGCCGGAATGACGTGCTTCCCGATGGAGACGTCCCGGACAGTTCGCCGGGCGACCCGGGTCGTCTGGTTCCGGTATCGCATCACCTCGTCGAGCGCGGGCTGCAGCAGCCCGCGATCGGCGCGCAGCCTGGCCGCCGCGTCCGGGTGCTGGTCCAGGCAGATCACCACGTTGCCGAGCGTCAGCGGGGCCGCCTGTCCGCTGGACAGCAGGAACCCGATGACGCCGACGACCTCGTCATCGGTGAGCGGCTCGCCGTCCACCTCGGCTGTGAGCAGCTCACCGACCAGGTCCTCGCGGGGAGCCTGGCGCCGCCGCTTGACGTACTCGTGCAGGTAAACGTCGATGAGCCGGGTGCTGGCGGCCACTGCCGACACCCGGTTGCTTGTCGTGCCCGGGTCCATGAGGGATAGCAGGTCTTTCGACCATCGCCGGAACAGCTCCTGCCCTCGTGGAGGCACTCCGACCATCTTCCCCAGCACGGCCGAGATGATCGGGGTGGCGAACTCGCCGATGAACTCGACGCGGGTCTTGGACCTGATCTTTCCCAGGAACTCTTCGACGGTCGACCCGATCATGGGCTCGAGGTCAGCCACATACCGGGGAGTGAAGAACCGGCTCACCACGGCCCGCAACTGCGTATGCCGCGGCGGGTCCATCCAGGACAGGCTGCCATCCTTGAACAGCTTGAATGCCGAGCCCTGCGCGTCGGTCGCGACGGCGTTGGAGAACGCGACATGATCGGACAGCACGTGCACGGCCTCCTGGTAGCCGAAAATATGCCATCTGCCATTTCGCGGACCAGCCTGGACGGGATCCTCCTCGCACCTGGCATGCAGCCAAGAGATGAAGCCCTCTTCATCTGCGGGAGGGCTGGTCCATACGGCTGCCCGGGTCGCCATGTGGTTCCCTTCAGGTCGTCTGGCAAGAGGGCGTGCCCCGGCGAGCGCCCGCCGCGGGCCGAGATTGGCCGCGACCCACGCCGGGTTGTAGATGGTGTCCGCATAAGGTTCACCGCGGTCGGCGCACAAGAAGGCGACTACCGGCGACGGCCCGCGATGGTCATCGAAGTGACGCCTGATCGCGGCATATACGCAGCCGGTCGACCCTCCGGCCATGATCCCGTGCTCGCGGAGAAGATCGCGGCAGCCGATGACCTCATCCCATTCCGACATGATGATGAAGTCCGTGATAACGGCATGGTCGATCATTGGCGGATGGATGCTCGAGCCTATCCCCGGAATAGACCGCCGACTGGGCGGGCCGCCGGAGATCACGGATCCTTCCACATCGACCGCCATGACGGCGGCGCCGGCGTTCGATTCAGTCACTCGCTGGGAGATGCCGGCGATTGTCGCCCCGGTGCCGAGGCCGACGAACAGGTAGTCGATGCGTCCAAGATCCTCGACAAGCTCACGGCCGGTGAGCTCGTAGTGCCCGCGCGCGCCGTCCGCGTTCGCGTACTGATCGGGCCAGTAGGCCCCGTCGATTTCCGCGACCAGATCGGCGACCCGGGCGAGGCGGCTGATCAGGAAACCTCCCGCGCCGTCGGCTCTGTCCACCTTCTCCACGCGATCACAGGCCTGGCGCAGCGTCCGTTCCGTCGAGCTGTTGACATTAGGATCGAGAACGGGAATGAACTTGATTCCCAGGCGTGCGCAGAAGAATGCCATCGAGAGCGCGAAATTGCCGGACGAAGACTCCACGACGATGGAATCCCGGGTGATCTCCCCACGGCGGATAGCCTCACGCAGGACCCAGTAGGCAGCCCGGTCCTTGACGCCGCCGCTCGGATTCGCGCACTCCATTTTCGCGAACAACTGCAGGGCCGGATGGGCCAGCCTCCTCGTCTCCGTCCTCGGAAGCAGCCGGCGCAGGTCCTCAACGCGGCGCCATAGCAATGCATCGGTCATTCTAGCGCCTTTCGTCCGGCGACGACGGTCAGGATACCGCGCATACCCGGAATCCCATGTCGTAGCAGCTGTAGTCGGGCGGGTTGTATATCCGCACCCAGACCAGCACGCCGCGCGGATCGCAATTGTTATAGAAGGAACCTCCCCTGATAACACCGAGCTTTATCTCGCGTCCTCTTATGGTGATGATCTTGGCCTTGTCCCCGTCAAAGGGATACCGGTGGTAGCCGTTGCCCATCACCTCCCAGACGTTTCCTGCCATGTCCTGCGCACCGTAGGGGCCGGCCGCGTCGGGATACATTCCGATCGGGGTGGTGTCCCCCACGTGCATGGTGTGATTGCAGGATGACGGCGTTGGCGCGGAATCGCCCCAGGTGTAGCGCCTGCCGTCGGTCCCCCTGGCAGCCTTCTCCCACTCCGCTTCGGTGGGCAGCCGGGTTCCCGACCAGCGGCAATATTCCATGCAGTCCAGGTAACTGACATGAGTGACAGGATGGTCACTCTTGTTTGCCACATCGGAGCCCGGGCCGCGCGGGGACCGCCACGTGGCCCCCGCGGTGTTACGCCACAACTGGTCCTGGTCGGGTGTTGTGATGTCGTCGCCGCCGTGCCACACCCAGCTTTGCCCAGATCGTTCCGCTGTCGTCACGTACCCGGTTTCCGCTACGAAGTGGGCGAACCCGGTCACGGTCAAAGGCCCGCGCCCGATGCGGAACGTGTCCACGTCCAACGTGTGCGCGGGCGCCGCGGCCGATGGCCTGCCGTTCGGCCTCAACTCGTCGGAGCCCATGATGAACGGGCCGCCGGGCACGGTTACCCAGTAGTCCGGCTCCCCATGCAAGGACCCAGCCGCCCGTTCCGTATGGCTGCTCGTGACCATCAACGCACCTCCGCATTCGTCGTGGGGCCGCCCGCGCCCGCTACCGTGCCGTCGTGCTCGCCGTCGAGGTAGTACCGCCACACCGTGGCCAGCGGAGCGTTGCCGCACCGCATCAGGCGGTCGTGAAAGGCCTTCAGCGACGGCCGTGATGCCGCGCTCACCGCCGCGCGCCATTCCCGGATCCTGAGCTTGGCCAGGGTGTACATGGCCGGGGTCGGATCGGCGGCCACGACCAGGACCTCGCGCGCGGCTCTTTCCGCCGACCAGTCGCATGAGCGAGCGGCCAGAGCGGCCGCCTCGGCGAATGGTGACCGCATCAGGTGCATCGACAGGTAGCTGACCAGCCGGACGGCTGATTCCAGCGCGGACTTGAGCTGTGCGATCCTGACCAGTGGCTGGCCGTCGGCGAGGCCGTACTCGACAGCGAGTTCCTCGGCGTAGTGCGCCCATCCCTCGGCGTACCCGGTGATCGAGGGGAAACAGGCACGCACCACGCTCGGCCCGCGTGCGGCGGCCTCGGCGTGGAGATAGTGGCCGACGTAGACTTCGTGGACCGCGATCACGTTGATCATAGGATCGTTCAGGTACCGTCGGCGAGCCTGGAACCGCGCGTCCTCATTCGCCGCGGGCAGCTCCGGAAGGTACAGAATGTGCGGCTGCCTAATCGGTTCCAGCGGCGGGGAAAGGCTGAACTCGACCGCGGTGGCGGTACCGGGACCGACCGCGGGGCGAATCTCCAGCGGGACGACGGTGTCCATGGAAACGACGTCCAGATGTTCCCAGAAGTCCCGCAGCCGCTGGATGACCGAGGCGAGATGCTCCGTGACCGGCGTGTCGCTTACGTGGTCCGCCATGAGCTCGCAAGCGGCCCGGCGTCCCCCGGCCCCCATGTCCCTCGCGGCGGAATCCAGAGCCGACAGCAGGGACGCCACTTCTTCGATGGCTTCCTCCAGCAGGTCGCCGGGCCGACGGTCGATCCCCTCCTTTATCCGGAGGAACTCGGCTAGCCGGTCCGGCCCGAGAAGGCCGGGCGACGGCCTGGTGGCCGCCGCCACCCGCGCGAAATCCGCGCACGCGACCGAGGCGGCCTCCCCGGCGGCAATACGGCCCTCCGCGGCAACCGCGCGGCGTGCCCGACCGTCCGTTCCTTCCGCCTGGTTCAGCTGCCGTACAACGTTGCCTATGGTGATGGCCTGTGCTTGTGCCTGTTCCACGGCGAGCAGCCGTTCTCCGGCGGGAAGGCGAGCAGGCACGGTATCCGCCGCTTCGGCCAGGAACGAGGGCAGCCGTGACAGGTGAGTGTCGAGCGCGTCCAGTCGCTCGGTGAGCGGAGCGTAGGGCCGCAGGAAGGGCGACAGGTCGGTCTCTGCCAGGACCTCTAGCGGCGTGAGGTGCGGCTGCGCCAGTTCGGTCGCCCGGAACCTCTCGCCCTCGGCCATGCGCATAGCAGCGTCAAGGTCCGCTCGCAGTTCAGGATCCGCGTCATCCGGCAGCGCGCCCAGGTGACGTGCCGCGGTCGCCGCGAGAACGCCATGGCCGACCGCCGAGCGCGCGCAGGAAAGGGGAAGGCAGCCGTCCAGCTCGTGCCGCCCCGCCTGCCTCGCCGCACTCGGATACTGCCCGAAGAGGTATGCCACAATGTCCGACACGCAGGACGCGGCCGCATGCTCCGCACCGCTGACAGCGACGGATGAATCCGATGATGTCATCGTGGCAGACCGCGCGATCTTTCCATAGTAGCTGGCCGTTAATCTTCTCAGATCAGAAAGCCACGGAAAAACGTTAATACTAGCAACTAAGATCGCCGGAGCGCGCAACTCCTAACGATGGTATAATTCGGTACCTGATGAGGACATTTGTGTTGAGTTTAGATTGGTCGAGAAAGGAATGTCAAGGGGTGTCGTGACGCCGAGATGCCCTGAGTACGCAGAGTCGTCTCCGACGTACTGACCGGAAAATCGATTGCTGCCTCAGCCTGAGCGCGGCTGCGAACCTCTGCTGGTGATCGCCGTCGGGGCTGGTACAAGGTGGCGGGTCAGGCGGCTGAGGCGAGGGTGACGGTGAACCCGAGCGCTTCGAGTTGCCGGACGTGGCCGCGGGCTTCCTTGTCCTCGTCGGTGCGGCTGGCCCTACCTGTCCCGCGCCGACACCGTGCCCAGCGAGCTGGCTACCGCCTTCGCCTTCGCCTCCTGTGCCGTACTTGGTACCCGGCATGTCGAATCAGCCTTCCCGCGATCCGCGGTACGCAAGCTCGCCGGGGCGCTTTCTACTTGACAGAAAAGGTAGTCAACTACCAACATGACAGCGATGACGACTCACCCTCCCCTGCCCGCCCGCCCGAAAGCCGGGGCGGCAGCTGACAAGGCGGGTATCTGATGACAGCTGGGGATTGGCGGAGCGCGACTATCATAGACCTGTTCCGCGAACAGGTGCGGCGCCGTCCCGAGGCGATAGCCCTGCGATTCGACGGCAAAGATATGACGTACGCCGAACTCGACCAGCGGGCCGATCGCCTAGCTCGCCTGTTGGGCTCGCTCGGGGTCAGCACGGAGAGCGTTGTCGGCGTGTTCTTCGAGCGATCGTTCGAGATGGTGGTCGCGCTCGTCGGTATCTTGAAGGCGGGCGGCGCTTACCTGCCCGTGCATCTGAACGAGCCCCCCGAGCGGTTCCGGTACATGCTGGCGCAAGCTGGCGCCCGCGTCCTGCTCACCCATGATCAGCTGATCGACCGGGTTCCCGAGACCGACGCCGCCGTGGTGAGCCTCGACAGCGAGATGGGAACGCCTCCCGGCGCAGCGGCGATCGAGCCCGCGCTCAACCCCGACAACCTGGCTTACGTCTGCTACACGTCTGGCTCGACCGGCATGCCCAAGGGCGTGGCCGTGCGGCATCGGGGTGTGGTGCGGCTGGTCCAGGATGGCGACTACGCCTCGTTGACCTCAGAGGAGACATTCCTGCAGTTCTGCTCGCTGAGGTTCGACCCTTCCGCCTTCGAGATCTGGGGATCTCTGCTCAACGGAGCCCGCTTGGTCATCTACAAGCCGGGGCCAGTGTCGCTGGACGAACTGGCGGAGTGCCTCGAAAGGGAAAGAATCACCACCCTGTGGCTGACGACCGGCTTGCTCCACCGCCTGGTGGATGGTCACCTGGAGCGCCTCGGCGGGCTGCGGCAACTGCTCGGCGGCGGGGAAGCGCTGTCACCCACCCACATCAACGCGGTACGCCGCGCCTATCCGGACCTGCTGCTGGTCAACGGGTATGGGCCGACGGAGGACACGTGCTTCACGACGTGCCATGTCGTGTCGGGGTTCGTAGGCGACACCGTGCCCATCGGGCGTGCTGTCACCGATACACAGGTGTACGTCCTGGACAAGGATTTGCAGCCCGTCGCCGACGGCGAGTGGGGTCTGCTGTACACCAGTGGCAGCGGACTGGCCCGCGGCTACGTGGGTCGCCCGGCGATCACCGCTGAGCGGTTCCTGCCTGATCCATTCCGCCCCGGTGAGCGGATGTACAGCATCGGCGACGTCGTTCGGCGCGACGATGACGGCGTGCTTGAGTTCCGCGGCCGGATTGACGACCAAGTCAAGGTGGACGGCTACCGGATCGAACTCGGTGAAGTCCAGGCCGCGCTGGCTGGGCTGGCGGAGGTGAAGGAGGCCGTCGTACTCGCCCGCGATGACGTCGCACCGGGACGGAAGGTCCTGGTCGCCTACGTCGTGCCCGAAGGCGGGACCGAACGGCTGGTACCGAAGCTGCGCCTAGCCTTGCACCACAAGCTGCCGAGGTACATGCACCCCGGTGTGATCGTCGAGATGGACGAGTTCCCCCTGACCCCAGGCAACAAGTTCAATCGGCGGGCTCTGCCGGTACCCGAGCGGCTGCCACGGGACGTGGACACGCCGTACGAAGCTCCGCGCACACCCGTGGAAGCCCTTCTGGCGGATCTTCTGGCCGACGCGCTTGCCCTGCAAGAAATCGGTATCCACGACAACTTCTTTGAGATCGGAGGAGGATCTCTGCTCGCCATGGATCTCCTCACCCACATCCGTAGCGTGCTCGGCGCGGATGTGCCAGCGGCCGAGTTCTTTGGGAACGCAACAGTCGCCGGGCTAGCGGAGATGACCGCCTCCCGCCAGGATTAGCCGCACCTGGCGAGGGCCGACTTCACGGACGCATCGACAATCTCCAGCGCCATGTCGATGTCGGCGTCGGCGACATTGAGCGGCGGCAGCAGCTTCACGACCTCGCCCTCCCGGCCAGAGGTCTCCACCAGGAGACCGCGCTCGAATGCCGCCGCGCTGATCTGGCTGGCCATCTCGCCGCCAGCGGTCCGCAGGCCCCGGGCAAGACCGCGGCCCCGGCCCGCCAACTTCGCCTCGGGATAATCGTCCGCGATGCGCTCAAGGCCATTGGCGACGCGTTCCCCTTTAGCCCTGGTGCCCTTCTCCAGTTCGTCATCGCTCCAGTAGGCGCGTATCGCCTCAGCGCTGGTCACGAACGCGGGGTTGAACCCCCGGAAGGTACCGCTATGCTCCCCCGGCCGCCATACGTCCAGTTCGGGCCGGATCAGCGTGATCGCCATCGGGAGACCGTAGCCGCTGATGGCCTTGGACAGGCACACGACGTCCGGTTCGATCCCGGCGTCCTCGAAACTGAAGAAGGGGCCTGTGCGACCGCAGCCCATCTGGACGTCATCGATGATGAGCAGGATGCGGTGCCGTCCGCACACGGCAGCCAGCTCTCGCAGCCACTGATCGCGGGCGGTGTTCATCCCGCCTTCGCCCTGCACGGTCTCCACTATGACGGCGGCCTTGCCTGTGAGGCCGCCACTGGATGCCGCCAGCAGCCGTTCCAGATCCGGGATGTCAGTGAGGTGCTCGTCGTAGGGCAGTTCGACGCTGTGGGAAAGCGGTATCCCCGCGCTGCGGCGGACCGCCGGATTACCAGTTACGGACAGCGCACCGAGGGTCATGCCATGGAACGCGTTGCTGAAGTAAACGACCCACTGCTTTCCGGTGGCCTTGCGCGCCAGTTTGAGCGCGGCTTCCACCGCGTTCGCGCCTCCAGGACCAGGGAAGACAACCTTGTAGTTCAGCCCGCGCGGGGTGAGGATTTTCTCCTCCAGCGTCTCCAGCAGGCCCGCCCTGGCCACCGTCCACATGTCGAGGGCGTGTGTTACGCCATCGCGCTCAAGGTAGCTGATGAACGCCCGCTTGAGGACGGGGTCGTTATGACCGTAGTTAAGGGTGCCAGCCCCGGCGAAGAAGTCCAGGTAACGCGTACCATCCTCGGCGTAGAGCCAGCTTCCCGCCGCCCGCTCGAACACTACCGGCCAGCTCCGGCTATAGTTGCGCACCTCTGACTCACGCCGCTCGAAGATGCTCATGAGAGGAAATCCGCCTGTCGTAGGTCGTGGTGCCGCTATACGCTCGCTATGAGATGTACGTGAAATAAGACCTCAGGGCCGGCATGAGCACCGCTGGCGGCACCTTGCCGATTACTCCGAGACAGAAGAGCAAGTTATAGCCCAGATTGCGCGCGGGCATGCCGTCCCCAGCCGCGATGAGGCTGCGAAGCGCGCTTCGCGGGTCGTGCCAGTCAATGTTGAACGAAATCGACGAAGTCAGGGACGTAACTTTATGCAGGGTTCCTGGGGGCATGTAGAGCAAGTCACCGGGTTCCACCAGACAGGTCAGCACACGGGCGCCGCGGAACCGGGGGTATCGCTCGGTATCCGGCTCATCGGGATCTACTGGCGACCACCTCCACTTACGTATATAACAACGGTCCCGGTCGCCGGGGTGGACCATCACGAACCGTTTCGTGCCTCTGATCTGAAAGAATAGATTGTGCGTTAGAAGCGAATCGAAGTGCAGGGGCGTCACCGCGCGGGATGGTCCGATAAACCACTGAGTAAACTCCCACCACCGATTATGAAAAAATTTTGGGAAGAATTCCGTGGGGAAGCCCTCCAAGTCGCGCATCAGGCGCGGAATCATCCTCAGCAAAGGCAGGTCGTGCAGGTACGACGGTGGTTCAGCCGAGTCTGGGACTGCCGGTCTCTCTTCCCACTCCGTCACGGTCCGGCAGTAGTCGTCAAGCCGGGCCGTCGTAGTGCGGCCATCTGCCAGGGAGCCGGTCTTCAGCCGCACCTGCAGATCCGGGGCAAGCGACGCGAGGTAGTTCACTGACCAGCGGGAGACAGCGGGCAACCCGGAGATAGCGCCCCGCATCACCAACGGCTTCTTGTTGACGTAGCCCGCATAGAAATCTTCCGGTGACAGCCTGGGACAGACGTCGACCGGCAGAGCCGAGGTGGCGACCGACATTTCCCTCTCCTCACAGGATCAGAGACAGCAGCACCTGATCGAAGGCGGATTAGGTAACCGGAGGTTGTTACGAGCCGAGGTCAGTTGTTTCCTTTTCGGTTATCGGCCAGGATCGTTTCGTTGTCGAGTTCCGCAAGCATTCCTGAAGTTCTTCAGGGCTAAGCGCACTCACCTCGCCTGAACCGACTAGCTGCGCAAGAATGTACCGCACGACCCCACCTCCAGCGGCGACCCCGGTATCTCTTGGGAATGGCTGCGAAATGTAGTGTATTGAGATATTCCGTGATCGTCAAGCGGGAGGGACTCACCAAAGTCAGCGACACTGCCTAGCCTGGTGGGCGCATGCGAGGCCAGCGGTCGCAGAGTCCGGCGCACCAGTGCCCACGCGGGCGGGCTCATGACGCGCAGGACGGTCTCGGCCGTCACGGGCGTCCAGCAGGCATCCGGGCTTTCGGGATACTGCCAACGCTGCTCCTCCCCCTCGCCTGCTCCCCCTCGTCGAAGACGGCACCTTGAGTCACAGAAGTCATTGGCAGTTAGTGCACCGTTGCCGCGACGCGGCCCGGGTTCCCCTCCCCCTTTCAATCCGTACGTGCGGTTTCCCCAGCGCGCGGGGGTCAGGGGCGTGCCGTGCGCGGAGGCGGCCGTGGAGCCGCTGATCGGCCTCCGGGTCGACGGCCAGGTAGCGGCGTTCGGTCCTGGCAGCGGCGTAGCGGGCGACCTCGACTAGGGCTGGCGCGCCAACCCGGCCTACATCGACGCCGCCCACCGGGTGCACGCTCCGCTGATCGCCGCGACGCCGACGGCCTGGCCGCGGCTCATCGCGCTGGACGGCAAGCTCGCCAAAGCCGCGCCGAAAACGCTGCGCTACAAGATCTTGCACGCGTACGGGCGGCTCTTCCGCGGCGCCCGCAGTCGGCAGCTGCGCATCCAGGCCAGCTGGCCATGGGCGCAGGCCCAATGGCCTTGCCTTAAGGTGTAACGTAATAATGTAACCGTTTTGTGGCTCATGATGGTTCTGAGGGTCTGCCGCCGGACGGGTGGCTGCCGGACCGGGTCTCGGTCGGGGTGCTGACCCGGGCGTTCCCGCCGGAGATGGTCGATGAGGTCGTCGAGGCGACGGGGACGCGGGAGCGGCGGCGGCGGCTGCCGGCGCGGCTGATGGTGTACTTCGTGCTGGCGCTGTGGCTGTTCCGGGGCCGGAACAGCGGGTACGGGCAGGTGATGGCCAAGCTGGCCGGCGGGCTGTACCATCAGCGGCGCGGCGCGGGCCTGCTGGCCGGGCAACTGGATCCGGGCGGCTGGGTTGACGCCGGCGGTGGAGGCAGCCGGACATCTCCTCGCTGTCCCGGGGCCGCGGCAAGCTCGGCGCCGGTCCGGTGCGGATGCTGTTCGGGCAGGTAGCGGGGCCGACGGGCGCGGACGGCGCGCCGGGCGTCTTCTGCTGCGGGCTGCGCGTGGTCTCGATGGACGGGTCTGTCACCGACGTGCCGGACAGCAAGGAGAACGACGCGTTCTTCGGCCGGCCCTCCAGCCAGTCCGGGGACGGCGCGTTCCCGCAGGCCCGGTGGGTCGCGGCGGCCGGGCCGGGAACCGGGAGCCTGCTCGGCGCGGCCATCGGCCGGTACCGGACCGCGGAGCAGCCGCTGGCCCGGGACCTGCTGGGATGCTCCGGCCCGGGCATGCTGGTGCTAGCGGACCGGAAATTCCTGTCCTGGTCCCTGGCCCGCGATTTCCTCGCCACCGGGGCGCACATCCTGCGGCGCGCTTCAGCGTCCTTCGCGCTGCGGCCGGTGAAAGTCCTGCCCGACGGCACTTATCTCGCGGAGCTGAAGCCGCCCCGCAAGAGCGACGGCCCCCCGGTCACCGTCCGCGTCATCGAGTACACAGTGCGCACCGCCGCGGACGACGGCGGCGCCGGGGAGTCCCCGGAGGTGCTCGCGCTGGTCACCAGCCTGCTCGGCATCGAGGAGTACCCGGCGCTGGACCTGGCGTGCCGCTACCCGGACCGCTGGGACCGCGAAACCGTCATCGGCCATCACAAGACAGGCATGGGCGAGGGCCAGCCCGTGCTGCGGTCGAAGGACCCTGACGGCGTGATGCGGGAAATGCGGGCGCTGTTCGCCGTCTACCAGGCCATCTGCCGGATCGTCGGCATCGCCGTCAGCGCCGCCGGCATCCCCCCGGACCGGATCAGCTTCCCGCACGCCCTGGCCGCCGCGACGGATACCGCCGCGGCTTCCCCCCTGACCAGGCAGATCTCGCCCTCGCTACGTTCCTGCTGAAGATCCTCATGCCCGGATCCTTCGACCGCGACCGCCCTGACCGCGCCAGCCCCCGCAAATCCAAGAAGGCCGGCGACTTCCCCGCCCGCAAGCCCGGCGAGCCGAGCGTCATCAACGTCACCCGCAGAATCGAGTTCCACCTGCCCTGCCCCTGGCAAGTCACCTAAAAGCAAGGCCATCGGGCGCAGGCCTGTCAAAACCCCGGCCAGCCGGCCATTGTCATACCCGGAACCTAAAACCGCGGATCAACAGCCAGCCCGTGGCGGCCTGGCCTGCGACCACTCAGGTCCCGTGAATGATTGAGGTAAGCTCTTGACCTACCGCATCCCGGGTTTTAGGCTTATTTCGCCAATGACATTCTTTAATGCGGCAAAACAGGAGGCGCGGTATGCTTGTCCTCGGTATGAGCGGAAACCTTTCGCGTGAAGACGTGGATCTTGCGCCGTCTCTAAGCCGAGGGTCTTTCCACGACGCCGCGGCCTGCCTAATCAGGGACGGCGAAGTTGTCGCTGCCGTGGAGGAGGAGAGATTCAATCGGATCAAGAAGACAATCAAATTTCCAGCTAACGCTATACGTGCCTGTCTAGCCACGGCAGGAGTTTCCCCTTTGGAGATTGACGCTGTTGGTCACTATTTCGGGGAAAACTCTGTTGATCAATTTCTTACCTCCCTCTACATAAACTATCCCGACATGCCGACGCTCGGTTCGCGCGAAATTATAATGAGTTATCTGAACGCCGATCTTGGCTTCGACCTGCCGAGCGAACGCCTTCTGTACGTTGAGCATCATACCACTCATGCTTTGTCATGTTTTATCCGATCCGGCATGAAAGAAGCGTTAGTGGTGGTCATGGACGCGGCTGGAGAAAATAGTCCGACAACAATATTCAGAGGACGGAACGGGCGTCTAGAGACCCTAGCTAGGCACGCCAGGCGCGATTCCCTCGGACTATTCTACGAGATGGGAGTCCGACTGCTAGGTTACGATCTTGGTGATGAGTACAAGGTTATGGGCCTCGCCCCTTACGGGAACGCGGACAGGTACCGCGAGGTTTTTGATTCCCTATACGTCCTGAAGGACAATGGCGATTTTGAGCTGCGACTCCAGCTTGGAAAATTTTTCGCAAATGGATTCCGACTGCGCCGGAGAGGAGAGGAGTTCACTCCGCAGCACAAAGATTTGGCCGCAGGCCTCCAGCGCACACTGGAGAAACTGGCGATGCATGTGTTCGGATACTGGGCAGACTCTACGGGTCTCCCAAATCTGTGCTTCGCCGGCGGAGTGGCCCATAATAGTAGCCTGAATGGCCTAATACTCCAGTCAGGAAAGTTCCAGGAAGTCTTTATCCATCCCGCGGCACATGACGGTGGTGCCGCCGAGGGGGCCGCGTTCGGCGCTGCCTATAAGCTGGGAGCACCCGCGTTCAGCCAGCCGAGAATGCGCAGTGCAAGCGTCGGCCCTAGTCTTGGCA
>Ga0307372_10008351_pt1 | contig 14586 bp, 7 predicted proteins | sample OX1MG_FD_202533 | JGI IMG/M metagenome (GOLD analysis project Ga0307372, IMG submission 202533) | Soil microbial communities from Risofladan, Vaasa, Finland - OX-1 | ecosystem: Environmental > Terrestrial > Soil > Coastal area > Acid sulfate soil | place: Finland: Risofladan, Vaasa | collected... | reverse complement strand
CACCCCAAGGCTGATGTAATCCGTGACGCGACTTCCGGTGGGCAAACTGGCAAGAGTGCGAGCCATGGCGATATTCTGTCCTCCTGCCAGACAGAATACTCTATAATTTCTTAAGTGAACAGTATTGCGGCTAGAGGCACTTTTTCTCGCGCAAATACGGCGCTTCGTTAGGAAAGCTGCCAAGCCGTATCAAAATCAGGGCTTTAGCTTTTGCTCGCACGCGACTTTGCGAAATCGCCGGCTCTGGTGGCTCTGGTGGGGAATTCGTTGTGGCCAGTGCAGCAGGAGCATACAATGCGCGAGACGGAGGTCCAAATCGGAAATTCGTGATAAATCCCCGCGTGAACCCTCTGGTGAACCGTCTTTTGAAAACGATCGCAGCGCTCGCGCTGTTGTCTGCTTGGCCCGCCAGTGCCCAGATGGGCCAATCTTTGCGGGCTTCGTCAACCGCGGCGCCCCCCGCTCCGCCGAGCACGTCCGCCGAACTGGCCGACGCAGCCGAGCGCGTGGCACAAATGGAGCGGGCGCTCGCCGACTGGCCCAATCTCGCGAAATACCGCGCCGCCAACGCCGCGCTGCCACCACCGGAGGCTTCCGAAAAACGCGTCGTATTCATGGGCGATTCGATCACCGAAATCTGGAGCGGCGTGGATCCGGAATTCTTCACCGCGCATCCTTCCTACGTCGATCGCGGAATTTCCGGGCAGACAACGCCGCAAATGCTGATCCGCTTTCGACAGGACGTGATCGCGCTGCGGCCCGCCGTGGTCGTGATTCTCGCCGGAACCAACGACATTGCCGAGAACACCGGCCCCACGACGGTGGAAGCGATCGAAGACAATTTGGAGTCCATGGCGGAGCTTGCCAGGGCCAGCGGAATTCGCGTGGTGCTTTCTTCGGTGCTTCCGGTGCTCGACTACTCCTGGCATCGCGGGCTGAACCCGGCGTCGAAAATCGCGGCTCTTAATTCATGGACGAAGGATTACTGCGCGAAGGGAGGGTGCGTCTATCTCGATTATTTTTCGGCCATGGCCGATGCGCGGAAAGGCTTGCCGGCCGCTCTAAGCGGCGATGGCGTGCATCCGAACCAGGCGGGGTTCGCGATCATGGATCCGCTTGCGGAAAAGGCCATCGCTCAGGCGCTCGCTCAAGAATAGGCCGCGACCTTACCGAGCCGCTTCGCGCGCCGCGCTACACCAGCGCTTCGGACACTTCCATCCTGCCCCTATTAAACCCAGTCGTTGTTGTTTTTCCTGCCTTTTAAGGATTAACAGTGCTTGAGATTGTTTGTGGAAAATCCCATGGTCGCACTAATGAAGCTCTTCATGTCGAATCCCGAGATTCATCCCGTGCTAGATCTCATCGAGTTCGTTCGAGACCATTCGGCTGAAAACGCCACTCCCTCCTGTAGGCCCGTCCAAGACTGCCCGTAGTCCCCCGGTGAAGCGCCGCCCGGATTGTTGGACCTCGCAGAATGTACACAGGATTGTCTAACCCTAGCCTAGCGAGCAACTGCGGCGGTAGACTCGCGAATGACCAGCTCCGGCTCTACGGTGACGGATTTGGGCGGTTGACCGTTCTTCGATGATTTATTGATTCTCTGCAGAAGGGTCTGCGCGGCAATTTCACCCATCCTGCGCAAAGGTTGGCGAACTGTGGTGAGGCCCGGATATTGGAAGGCGGCACTTTGGATATCGTCAAATCCTACGACGGAAACATCTCCGGGAACTCTGCGACCCGCTTCGCGGATGGCACGGATTGCTCCGATTGCTGAGACGTCATTGAAGGCGAAAAGCGCGGTAAAATCGTCCTTAGCCGCAAGCAATTTTTTTGTCACTTCATATCCCAACGCGGGCGAGGAAGAATCTCCTTCTAGTTGCGCTGTTAGTTTTGGATTGATGCTCAGCCCTAGCTCATCTGCGGCATCCTGGATGGCGCGCCAGCGCGGTTCCGTGTCTGAGCTGAACCCTTGGCCCTTGATAAGCGCGATCTTGCGATGACCAAGCTGAAATAAGTGTGTCAGAGCCAGCTTGGCGGCGAGCGAATGGTCGAGGACGATGTTCGTCACACCTTCGACTTCGCGGTGACCCGAAACGGAAACGACTGGCACTGGCAGCGCGCGTCCGCAAGGTGAATCGATCGCGATAATGCCTTCGACGGCGCGGTCAAGCAGAATTCTAGGGTACTCTTCGATTAAGTCGGTGCGATGCCGGTGGCTAACCACAAAGTAAAAGTAGCCTTCCTGAAGCAAATCATCCTCGATGCCACTCATCACCAGGGCAGCATAGCCTTCGCTTACCTCAGGCACGACAACCCCGATCGTGAAACTGCGCTGGTTTCGCAAAGAACGAGCCAGGAAGTTCGGCCGGTAATTGAGTCTCTTAGCTTCTGCGAGGATACGATCTTTTGTTCTTTTCGGTATTGAACAAGATGCCGGAGAGCGATTAATCACAAGTGAAACGGTCGCTGGCGCCAGCCCCAGGGACTCCGCCAAGGATTTTAGGTTGACTGGATGGTCCGGGCTCGGTGCTACAGAATCCTCTGAGCGCACCGCTTTCTTACGGGGCATGCGCGAAGTCTCCCACAAGCTGCCATGTTATAGCAAGCTGCTCTAGCGCGGCCGAAGAACAAATATCTTCGAGCTGATTCCGTCTTGGTTTCGCGCAGCCAGCTTTTGTTACGAGGGCTCGGTTTCAAAAAGAACAGCTGCGAAAAGAAACTTGACAAATAGGGGCTGGGTAACTATATTCGCGCCCAAGTATGGGGTAAACCGATTTATTGAAAAGTATTATGGGGTGTCGGTTTCGGGCAAATCGATCAAACTTGGAATGCGGAGGAACGTTATGCGCCTCGCGAAATATTTTTTGCGCACCGCCCTGTTGCTTGCCTGCCTAAGTTTTCTGGTTACCGCAGCCCATGCGCAATATCGCGCCGGGATTCAGGGTGTTGTGCTGGATTCGCAGGGCGCGAGTGTGCCCGGCGCGACCGTTACGCTAACCAACAAAGAGACTAACCAGATTCGAACGGCGACCGCAGACCGAGGAGGCGCGTACACGTTCACGAATCTGGCGCCTAGCCACTATTCAATGACAGTGGAAAAGGCCGGTTTCAAGAAGCAGGTGCTCGAAGACGTGGTGATAAGCACGGAACAAATTCAAGCCGTCAACGTTACCCTCGAAGTCGGCACCGCGAACCAGTCGGTGACAGTAAACTCTGAGGTCGCACCGCCCATTGACACGGAAACCGGAAATATTTCTGGAACGCTGACCACCGAAGACATTCAGGCACTTCCATCCTTCGGTCGTGACCCCTATCAGTTGGCCCGTCTAGCCCCCGGTGTTTTCGGCGACGGAGCTACAGGCACGGGGGGAGGGGGCACGGCCCTGCCCGGCAGCAACCAGAGTTCGTCTGGTTCAACGGGCAGCATCTTCATGACCGAAAACCAACCGCAAATTGTCGCTGGCGGAACTCGGAACAACGGCAACAGCTACCAAATTGATGGCGTCGAAGTGAACAGCTTGGCGTGGGGTGGTTCGGCCGTCATTACACCGAATGAAGAATCCGTCAAGGAAGTGCAGATTCAGGCGAATCCATACAGCGCCGAAAACGGGCGCAACAGCGGCGCACAGGTTCTCGTGGTTTCCAAGAGCGGCACCAACCAATTTCATGGGAGCGCCTTCATTAAAATCCACCGGCCCGGGCTTGACGCCTATCAACGGTGGGGCGGACCCTTCGGGCAGCCGCAGCGAGACGCGAACCGTTTCAATCAATTTGGCGGTAGCGTTGGTGGACCAGTCATCAAAAACCGTCTCTTCTTTTTCTTCTCCTATGAGACCCTCCGGAATAACACCGTTGGTCAGGGCACTGGTTGGTATGTGACGCCCCAACTTCTCACCCAATTGAAATCAACCGCGCCTATCGCTTCTCAGTACGCATCGTTTCCGGGAGCGGGCGTAGTTTTCAGCAAGATTAATTCGGTGGCTTGCGCTCAAGTGGGTTTGCCTGCCACGCAATGCAACACCATCACAGATAGCAGCGGCAACCCGCTCGGGTTGGATGTCGGCTCGCCGATGACCGGCGCTACTGTCGGCACGCAGGACCCCACTTTTGGACAGTCGGCAACGCCTTTCGGGGTGGGCGGAGGTTTGAAGGGCACACCTGACGTCTTCAACGTCACCACAGTTCAACCTGTCCAACAAACGGCAACACAATACAACGGCCGCGCGGATTTTCAGCTTACGAACAAGGATCTGCTCACCTACAGCCTGTACTGGGTGCCGAACGACAGCACGTTTTTCAACGGTCCGGCGTTTAGCTCCAATCAATGGCATAGCAATAGGCTGAACTACGCTGATCTCCTCTTGTGGGATCATACTTTCTCTCCCACCCTCATTAACGAAGCGCGTTTTGATGTGACACGCTGGTGGTTCGATGAGGTAAAGTCGAACCCCCAGGAGGCGTTTGGATTTCCGGCAGATAACATTAACGGCATCGGTCAGGTCGGTCTGGCTTGTTGCCCTGTGTTCGGCGCTCCCGGCCCGGGCGTCTTCTACCAGACGACATATAACGTTCGCGATACGCTCACCAAGGTGCTGAATAGCCATTCGCTGAAATTCGGCACGGATATATACAAGGAGCAGGACAACGACGTTACGACATGGGCCGGGATTCCAAATTATCAGTTCAATAATCTGTGGGCCTTTGCCAATGATGCCCCAATTTCGGAGAGCTCGTATTTTGATCCACGTACGGGAAAACCCACCTCGAGCTACAAGTATATCCGGTCCAATATCTACGCCTTCTTCGTGCAGGACGATTACAAAGTAAAATCGAACCTGACCGTCAACGTAGGCCTGCGCTGGGAATATTTCGGTCCGCTTCACGAGAAGAATAACAATCTCGGTACCACACTCCTCGGGAACGGCGCGAACACCTTGACCGGTCTCAGCATCAGGGCTGGCGGGAACCTCTATAACTCCAGTCATAACAACTGGGGTCCGCAAATCGGTTTCGCCTGGAGCCCGACGGGAATTCTTAGCCACGAATTCGACAGCAGGCTCGTGATACGCGGAGGAGCTGGCATTGCGTACAACAGAATGCAAGAAGCCGTCACGCTCAATGGGCGCTTTAACCCGCCCTTGGTAGTCCAACTCAACAATTTGACAGGGTCGAATATCGTTTACAGTCTTTCGAATGCACCGCATAACATCTACGGCTACCCATCCAACGGGGCTGCGGTAGAGACCTTTTCCAGCACTACGGGCCTTCCAACATGCGCCCCGTCGACCTGCGCGCCGGTCAGCTTGACGGCCTTCGACCAAAACTTGCCAACGCCGGTCGTTTACCGGTATTCACTCGAAGGGCAATATGACTTTGGACATGCTTGGGGAGTGGCCACGGTTGGTTACCAAGGCAGCCAGAGTCGTCACTTCACGCGGCAGATCAACAACCTGAACTGGCTTTACCCCTCTGGTTTGAACCCTGCCGTGCAGGGGGTGGATTTCTACACCAACGATGCCAATGCTCATTACAACGCGTTACTCACCGAGTTCCAGCATCAATTCAGTCAGTCGTTCCAGGGCGACGTGCAGTACACGTACAGCTCGTGCATGGATCATGGTTCGCAAGACTATTACGCCGACCCCTATCCTTTTAACGTCGCGGCCTCGTATGGTCACTGCGATTTTGATGCTACTCATTCCTTCAAGGCTTTCGCTATTTGGACACCGCCCATCTTCCGCGGCGCAAATGACTGGAAAGGGAAAGTCCTTGGCGGGTGGGAACTCAGCGGAATCTACACTTATCATTCCGGTTTCCCATTTTCCCCGTTCTACGGCGTGAACGTCATTAACACCCCCTCCGGTAACACGTGCAGCCTGATCTACGACAACAGCGGATTCTGCAATACGGAACCCGCAGCGTATACAGGCGGAGCAGGAAGCAACTACAGCAACGCTACATTTAAACAACCGTTTGGAAACTTCCCCAACCTGGCCACCAATCCGAATGCCTACTTCACCCTCCCCACATTGTCGTCGACAGGGGTGCCTCCCACCCCTGGCGTGCAGCGCAACTCCTTCCGTGGGCCGCGCTATCAGGATTTTGACTTCACGCTCGGCAAGGATTTTGGTTTGCCGTCGATGAGGATCCTGGGTGAAGGTGCCAAACTCTCACTTCATGCCAATTTCTACAACCTGTTCAACACTCTCAATCTGCAGCCCCTGGGTTCTCAACAGTTTTTGGGGAATATCACGTTGGATGCGACCACAAATAAGATTACTTCGTTCACACCGAATACTGGCTTTGGCCAGGCCCAAGGCGCGCTGGGGGCGCGCGTGGTTGAGTTGCAGGCTCGGTTTAGCTTCTAGGACGCGGGGGCTCGTTCCGCGCTACGGTATGGGCCTCTCGCCCTTGTACTCTTGGAACCCGCCAGCCGGTGACGAAATTCCAACTGTGGTTTGACAGCTTCTCTTTTTGTTTCGACAATCGGGAAGGAATTCGCCATTTACGCGCCGCGCTGCCATTCCGTCGTTACTTCTCCGTTGGCCCATCGCGCGCGGTGCGCCCTGCCGCTCTTTTTGGTTTTTCTACCTGTGTGCGGGATGGCGTTAGCGCAAGAGCATCGGCCAGCGGCTTTAGATTTCGACAAGCTCTCGGCGCAAGCAGAGCAAGCAAGCGAGCAAAACCGGCTGGGCGAGGCGATCGGACTCTACCGGAAGGCACTGGTGATACAGCCGAAGTGGGTGGAGGGCTGGTGGTCGCTGGGAACGCTGCTGTACGACAGAAACGAATATGCAAATGCGGCATTTGCGTTCCAAAAGGTTGTGCTACTCGATACGAAGGACGGAACAGCTTACGCAATGCTCGGACTCTGCCAGTTCGAGCTGGGGCGGGACGCGATTGCGCTCAAGGACCTGCAGACTGGCCGGCAATTGGGCCTCGCGAATGATCCGCAACTGCGAAATGTGATGCTATACCATGAGGGTATCCTGCTGCTCCGCAACGGTCAGTTCGGAAGCGCACAGGATACTCTGGTGCGCTTAAGCCGTGACGGCGTGCAAAACGAAAATCTTTTTCTAGCGTTGGGCATGTCCGTGTTGCTTCTGCGCCCCGGTGCTCTGCCGGAGAAGGCGACACCAGAAAGAGACGTGGTTTTGCAAGCCGGGCAGGCCGAGGCCCAGGCTTCCATGAAACAATTCGAGCAGGCGAAGCAAGTATATATAGCCATCGTGAAAGAGTATCCCGATTATCCAAACTTGCATTACGCGTATGGCCGGTTTCTCCTGGAAATGCACGACACCGACGAAGCCGTCAGGCAATTCAAGAGAGAACTGAAAAACAATCCGGACCAAGTGAATGCGATGCTGGAAATCGCGGCGGTGCGATATAGGATTGACTCCGCCAGCGGATTGAGATATGCGGAAGAGGCGGTCAAGCTCGCGCCGCAGCTTCCTTTCGCTCATTATCTGCTGGGATTGCTCTACCTGGATACGAACCAGGCGGCGGTCGCAATTCCGCATTTGGAAGCGGCGCGCCGAGCATTCCCGAATGAACCTTCGGTTTACTTTGCCCTAGGCACGGCGTACGCGAAAGTGGGACGCAAGGAAGATGCAGCGCGGGCCAGGCTGATATTTTTGCGGCTGAACCAAGAAGCGGGCGAGCAAGAAGGCGCGACTGTCTACGGAGGGCAGACGTTGAGTCCCTCCCAGCAAAAGTTGCGCGTAGGCCGAACAGACTCACATCCGAATTAAATGACCGGAACCGCGGTGGAAGAGTTGAACCGGACAGGGAGCGGGACGAACACGATCAGGCGGAGAGAATTCTTGCGTGCGCTGAGCGCGGCGGCAGTAAGCACCAGCATCCGGGCACCATCCTGGGAAGCCCTCTCGGGAACGTTCGCCGTGTGCGGCATTGCGGGAGCGCAACGGAACGGAGATGCGCTTTTCGCAGCAGTGCCGCCTGCTACAACTAAAATCGCTTGGCGGCACGTGAACGGCCGCTCGCCGGACTACTACCTTCCGGAAACGACCGGGGCGGGGTGCGCGTTCCTGGATTTCGACAACGACCGGTGGATGGACATTTATCTGGTGAACAGCGGCAAGTGTGATTTCTACAATCCGGATCCGCCGCTGCGCAATGCGCTCTATCGCAACAATCGCGACGGCACTTTCACAGATGTGACCGAGAAGGCGGGCGTGGCCGGAGGCGGCTATGGAATGGGCGTGGCCGTCGGCGATTATGACGGCGACGGCTGGCCGGATCTCTTTGTGACCCAGTACGAGCGGAGCATTCTTTATCACAACAACGGCGACGGTACATTTACCGACGTCACGGAAAAAGCGGGGGTAGCGGCGCCGGGATGGGCGTCGAGCGCCGTGTGGTTCGATTATGACAACGACGGGCGACTGGACCTGTTCGTCTGTCGCTTTGTGGACTTCAATAAGTCGAAAAATAAATTCTGCGGGAACGAGAGCACTAAAGAACGCTACTACTGTGTCCCGCGCGTGTATCCTCCCGCGCGGAGCTGGCTATTTCACAACAATGGAAACGGCACTTTCAGCGATGTTTCCCTTGAATCAGGGATCGGCAAATCTTTGGGGAAGGCGTGGGGAGTGGTCGCCACGGACATTAACAACGACGGACTCATGGACCTGTTTGTGGCTAACGATACGATGCCCAATTTTCTATTTGCGAACCGCGGTCAGGGGAAATTCGAGGAGATTGGTCTCACCGCTGGTGTGGCCTATAGCGCGGACGGAAGGACCCGCTCCGGCATGGGAGTGGATTCAGGGGATTATGATCAAGACGGTTGGGAAGACCTCTTTGTCGACAACGTGGACCAGGAAATGTATTCCCTTTACCATAACGACCATGATTTGACGTTTGACGATATGGCCGAAACTATGGGAATCGCGCGTGTCACCCGCCTGATGAGCGGATGGGGTGTAAAGTTTTTCGATTACGACAACGATGGGAACTCGGACCTCTTCATCGTTAATGGCCATCCCGACGATAAGATTCAGGAGCATTCCAGCGGCGTGACGTACAAAGAGCCGCTGTTGTTGTTTCACAATAATGGCAAAATTCTCGAAGACGTCAGTGCGCGGGCAGGGCCGGTGTTCACGGAGGATTTTGCCGCGCGCGGCATGGCCATCGGGGATTTTGACAACGACGGAGCGGTCGACGTATTAGTGGCGGTTAATAACGGCGCTCCCGTTCTGCTAAAGAACATTGCAGCGCAAGGAAACCATTGGCTTGGTGTGCGCCTGGTCGGGAAGAGAGCCAACCCGGATGCCATCGGTGCGCGCGTTGCGTGGCAATCCGGAGACTTAAAGCGTACTCGTTTGAAAACCGGTGGCGGCAGCTATCTCTCTTCGCACGATCCGCGCATGGTGCTGGGCATTGGAAACCGATCGAAAATGGACAGACTCGAGATCCACTGGCCGCTGCCCAGCACGCGCGTCGACACTTTCACTGACCTTCCCATCGATCGTTACATTTCCGTGGTCGAAGGCTCGGGGATCAAATGAACGCGACGAATCCGCTCATGTTGCCAAGAGCTTGGGGATTACGTTGAAGCGGATATATTCGAGATACAGTTTCCCGTTCGTTCCTATTAAATACAATTGCTCAATCCGTTGCCTGATTCTAATTCTTGGGATTCTGTGTCTCCCAGCGGAGATGCTCCCGGCTGCCAATGCCCCTCGTCGCATCCCGCTTTCCCTCAAAAACGATGACGTAATACCTACCGGCAATGAGTGGATCGCGCTCCCAACGATCCGTGCATCCGATGGGGCCATTATGAACTTCAATGTGCTCTCCATGCGAGACCGAGGCTTGCTCGAAGTGGCAGGGAGCCGTGGCAGCCCTGCACTGCAACCGTATTTTATGATCAACGGAAAGGAACTTGCGTTCCAAAATCCGTCATGGGAGTTGATCGAGTACTGGATACCGGTGGCCCACCTCACCGTGGATGGCCTCGAGGCTACCATCACCTATTGCGCGCCGCCCGGAGCACGCGCGGCCTTCATACGAATGGTTCTCGCAAACCGAGGAACCAAGCCAGTACCTGTGAGTTTGGGTCTGAAGGCTTCGTGGGGGGCTCTAGACCGAGTTACATATCTACCCGTTGCGCTGAGGGGAGAACGAACGATCGCCCCGGCACCCTGGGTGGATTCAGCCGAGGTCTTTAGTTTCACTACCGACGACACGAAGTTCGCATGGTCGTTGGTCCATCCGGGCTCGCTGGCAAGTGTCACTGTGCCTCCGTTGACGGTGTCTCCACAACTTGACGCCCGGCGGTCAGTGACCCTAGCTCCTGGCGAAGCGACCGAAGCGAATTTCGTGCTAGGTGTGGGCATCGAGGAATTTAGCGCCGCTCATTCGGCAATGATCCTCCGTGACGAGGTCGATCGTGACGGTGCCGCTCACGTGATCGATCAAGCAGCAGCGTGGTGCCGGCAGCGCACGCGCACCACGGGCCAACCGGAGCTCGACCTCCTGATGAACCGCAATTTCCTTTTTACTGCTCTCTATGCCTGGGGAAGAACCATCGACACCGAACAGTTTGTCGGCGTCACTTCGAGGAGTCCGAACTATTACGTCTCGGCTGCCTATTGGGATCGCGATGCAATGCTGTGGAGCTTCCCCGGTTTACTCGACATTGACAAATCTTTGGCGCGTAAAGCACTGAATTATGCCCTCACGATTCAACTCCGGAACACAGGAACCCACAGCCGATTCATTGATGGCGTGGTCCTGGAGGACGGATTCGAGTTGGATGAGGCGGCGGCACCGATTTTGGCAATGACGGAATACGTAAATCGCACGAGCGACGATGATTTTCTGTCTTCGCGTCGTAAGGCGCTATTGGCGATACGCGATCGCCTTTTTTCTCGGCTCGATCCTGGAACGGGCCTCTATTCCACGCTTCAGGACGCGCAGGACGAGTACCAAAGACAACGTTTTTCTACTTATGACAATGTCTTGACCTGGAGAGCGATGCTTGACCTTGGCTCGCTTTTCGAGCGCTTGGGCGATACTGCAAGCGCACATGACATAACACAACGCGCCGAAGGCCTAAGAAAAGCGATCATGAGATATTGCATCTCGGCGATGGCTCCCGGCTCCACAGGCCCGATCTTCGCTTCCGCAACGGACGGTAAGAATCCGGTCTTTGCGGATGTTCCTCCTGGCTCGCTTATGAAGCTACCGTCTCTCGGCTTTGTCTCGGAGAATGATCCAGCGTTCGTCCGCACATACGAGTGGCTCCATTCCAAGAACTACAAATATTCTTACTCTGATCACCCGTATGGGCTGCCAGGCAGCTATCGGCTGCCCATCACTACGTCCTGGAGTGTCGCGGATCATTTGGGCCTGTCGCAGGGACGAGCACAGGCCTTAAAGATACTCCGTGACAGTGCTTGGGACGGTGGAATCATCACGGAAGGCCTAGACCCTGACTCAGCCCTGAGGGATTACCCTGGACGTGCTTTCGCCACAGCGGCAGGTTACGTGGCGCATGCTATTTGTCAGAATTTCTGCCAGGACCAGCAACACTAGCGTGCCATCCCGGAAGACCCACCCGCAAGAATTTGCATCGACGTGAGCACACTCGCCAGCGAATCACTTTTGCAGCTCAAGGTGGAGCGGTGGCTGGGACGGTTTCTCCTGGCGTGAATTATCTGGAACGAAACCGATACGGTCCAGCATGGGATGGATTTCTGGATTCGACATAAACAGCTTCCACAGAAGTCCCGTGCGATAGTTTTCGACCATCACCACGATGGGTGCCTGATTGAGCCCCATGTAGATCGGTGCGAACCAGTTCTGATCGAGATTAAACGCGTCGCGGGGGCCATAGATGCCCCAGAGACGATCTCCCAAATCACGATAATAATGTTTGAGCGCGGCCATGGATGCTTTGGGAGTATAGGGGAACGAAGCGAGTGCGCCGGTGGGAGTCATTGTGCCAGTGTCGTCGTTCGCATCGGGCGCATTCGGCGAATAACCGTTCGGACCATCGCTTGCCGTGAGGCCCCAGGAGTCAATGCCATAACCTTTGTGATGGCCCGGATTGGCGATGCAGTAAGCGCGATTGATCAAAGCCAGATTCCGGTTGTTTTCGAAGTAGTCGGTAAACGGGTCGCGGATACCGCGTGGATCGAAGCCCATGTAAGAATAATGCGCGAAGAAAAGTGGATTGCCGGTTCTGGAACCCACGTCCAGCTTGATACCGTAATGGGTTTTGCCATCGATGAACTCATTGTTTTTGGAGACGCTATCTTCCTCGCTGCGACCGTGGCCGGGCACGACGGACCCCCCCGCCCAACCCGTGTAATAAAGACTCGCAGGCACAGGGTGAGTCGGCGAAGCAATCGCCAGAAGATAAACGATCATCACTTCATTGAATCCAGTCAGGCGGTGATTGATGTACCAAGACCAGTGAGGCGACCAGTGCCAGTAAAGTGTAGGACTTTGCGACGATCGGCGATACCAGTCCCACTCCACAGTTTCCCAGAGCCGGGAAATTCTGTGATAGAGCAACCTCTCCTCATCATTCGATTGATTCAAGTACTGTCGGGCGGTCAGTAAACCTTCCATTAGAAATGCAGTCTCGACGATATCTCCCCCGTCATCGAACATGTCAAACACAGGCAAGCTCTTGCCCGTGCTGTCGTCCATGAAGTGGGACCATGCGCCGTGATAGCGGGGAGCCATTTCGAGGAAGCCGACGATCTTGTTCAAGCGCTCGATCCCCTGCGCCCGAGTAATAAACCCCCGGTTGATACCGACGATCAAAGCCATGATGCCAAAGCCGCTCGCGCCAGTGGCGATGATGCGATCGTCACCCGGGACGTTCTCACGCGCCATCCCGGAATGAGGACCTGCCGATTCCCAGTAGTATCGAAAACATTCTTCCTGCAGCATGGAGAGAAGCTGGTCGTCTGAGAGCAGCCGGGTGGAAGCGCTGGTCGGCGAGGACAATTGCGAGACGTGCCCGCCTGAAAAAGACGCAGCGACCTTGTAATAGGCGGTCTGATTGGATTTGCCGAGGAAGTCAGCGTAGCGCTCGAGGCCGGGCTCTTGAATTCCTATCGGCTTGTAGTTGATTCCATCAGTGGAACGGTAAACCAAATAGTACTCCAGATTGCGAGAGTCGACGGGCTGCCAGGAAACATCGATGTGAAGTTCATATCCCTTCGCCCGAACATTTTGAGGCGCCGGCAGCACGCTTGGTGTAGCGGCATGATGGGAGGGGCTGATCGTGATCTGATCGATAATTAAAGAGTGCTCGGCAGCATCGGGAGAAGCCTGAGAAAAAATCAGGCTCTGAAGCCGGTCCGCATCGAGCCCGTGAATGGAAGCGGATATGAAGGCATCGAGCGGGATTTTCACGTGAACCCATTGGTTGGCGCGCATGGTGCCAATGAATTTTCCCAAGCGAACAGGAGCGGAGAAACCGCGTGAGGTGTCCGCAATCCGGAGGAGGGGCAAATCTGACGCTAGGATGAGCTGCGGAGCGAAACACCATAAGGAAAGGGTGTCGCCTTGGAAATGAATATCGCGGTTCCTGAATTTGACGACATTAACCGCTGCCACCCAATCGCCGCCAGCCTGTGAGTTCCATTCCAACCGGAGAGCGTTAGGCGGAGTAAAAAACGTATGAGTTTCGACAGGCAATCTGCCGTCGAGGAGAGTGAGGCGGCTCGGTGCGGAAGCTTTGCCCGAGCTGTAGAAATAAGAGTCAGGGGTGAGGCTGTTGTCGAAGAAAACGCGGTGGTAATACTCGGTGTCCGCGAGCAACGGGGTCGCCACGATAAATATCAGCAAGGCCACGACAAGCTTCCTAGTCAGTGGAGGTAAAGAAAAGGTCCTACGGCGGAATACGGTCGCGATTGGAACGAGGGAGAAAACTATCGGGAGCCCTTGAATTGCGTGAGGCATTTTGGTCCTCCGGGGAGCTGGTCGCAAGAACAGCAGCGGCCGGTAAGGCGGACGGCGTGAGAAAAAACGTTTGTCATTTCCGCGAACAGACGACGGGAAATCGACTCTCGCGGAGCGGTATATATCAAAAATAGCATTTGTAGACAACCAAAAACATGATGCCTATACTGTTGCCCATCAGTAGTTAACCGATTTAGTTGGGAAGAGGACTAGGGTTGGTGTGAACCGGCCCCCAGCTTCTGGAGCAATGAAGCTAGTCGCTGGCCGGAACGACGATTTATAAAAGAGACATCCTTCGTTCGCAAACGCTCTCGTCGGTGCTGAAAACAGTCGCTGTTTTGAGATCCGCGCGATGGCGCGTAGCTCAAGGTCGACGTTTCAAATCGCCTGTGGAGAAACCTACATAATGAGAATTTTTGCACGTCGCTTGAGACTTAGCACAAACCTTATCTTGCTCTTGCTTGCTATGGCTTGGCGTCCGGGTGTGCTGTTCGCCCAGGCAAGCTCATCGCCCCAAACAGTAACAATCATAATTGACGCGCGGGCACCGTCGCGTCCTTTCCCGCACTATTGGGAGAAAATGTTCGGCTCGGGCCGCGCTCCACTGTCGCTGCGGGAGAGGTACCGCCAGGATTTGCG
>Ga0307372_10008347_pt1 | contig 14592 bp, 10 predicted proteins | sample OX1MG_FD_202533 | JGI IMG/M metagenome (GOLD analysis project Ga0307372, IMG submission 202533) | Soil microbial communities from Risofladan, Vaasa, Finland - OX-1 | ecosystem: Environmental > Terrestrial > Soil > Coastal area > Acid sulfate soil | place: Finland: Risofladan, Vaasa | collected... | reverse complement strand
CGCCAGGTGCGTTCGGCCGTCTTTCATCTTGGTCATCCGCGCGTCCTGGTCCTGCGGACTCACCCAGTCCTTGTTGCTGGCCTGGTTCTTCCGCTTGCGGTCCAGCCGCGCTAGCTCTTCCCGTGTCGGCGTCGCGATCCCCGAGGCCTTCGCCAGCCCCTGCTCGGCCAGCCGCCCCAGAATCCAGAAGAACAGCTTCCGATGCGTCTCCACGTCGATCAGCCGCCGCGTCCGCGAGATCGTCGAATGATCGGGCGGCTGCTCGTCCAGGCCAATGCCCAGAAACCGCCGCAGCCCCAGCGAGTCCGCCGCTCGCCAGGCGATCCCTCGCTCGGCATCGATCCCTTCGAAATAGCCCACCAACAGCAGACGGAAATAGATCCCCGGCGTCAGCGACGGTCGCCCGTTCTACTCCGCGTAAAACTTCGCGCATTCCTGCTCGGCGAACTGGTCGAAGCCGGCTCGATCGAGAACCTCGTTCACCCGCTTGTAAAACGGGTGCCCCGGCCCTTGCGCCAACTCGCTCTGGCTGATCCAAAGCCGCTCCTGCCGCTGCCTCCGCCTTCGCGTTCCCATCGCCATCGAGTCTGCTCCTGAACTCTCGATGAGCATTCTACGGAGATCCCTTGCACATACAAGTGACATCACGCTACAAATCCAAGAAATCTTTCGTGCCCGACTTTCACCACGGGCTGCTAGGGTATGAACGCAGATTGACACGACGCCTCCGTGCCGAGGCCGGAATCGTCAAATGGAGGCGGCGGGCCAATGGGATTAGACCTGTGGTTGGCGTTCAGCTTTTCCAGTTGGCTCACGTGGAGAGAAACTTCTGCTTAACGCAATCGGTGAACAACTGTAATGCATGGGATCGGTTTTCGGGGCTGTATGCTATTCCACACTCTACCGTGGGCGAATTTTGTAGCCGGCGAAAAATCACGCCGTTGCCGTGAAGTGGTTGGGCAGCAGAATCGCAAACCACAGCTAGGCCGAATCCGGCCGTGACGAGTTCCATGCGCATATGCAAATTCTCTATTTCAAGCACGATATTCAGGGTCATTTTGTATTTCTGGCAGAGCCCAAGCACCATGTCATAGCCAAACGGATTCACATGTCGCGGGAACAGAAGGTTCGGCTCCCCGGCTAGTTCGCGTATCGAAATGGATCGGCGCAGCGCCAAGGGATGTTTTGCAGGCATGGCAACGACGAATTGTTCATGAAGGAGGGTTTCGACCACGAGCCCCGCTGTATTGTTAGGCAGCGCAATGAATCCAACGTCGACGCGGCCATCGCGGATGAGTTGGATATTGTGTCCTATCACGTCACGCAACGAAATCCGCACATGGGGATATAGGTTCGTGAACGTCTTTACGGCCCTTGCAACGATGTTGGTTCTCGCCGGGGTGTATCCCAGGACTAAATGCCCCACCAGTCCGCGGTTTGCTTGTGCCGCCAAGTCCGCGGCGTGCGCCACTCGCGCCATAATCTGACGTGCTTCGTTTGCAAACGCGCGACCCGCATCCGTAAGTTCAACCCTCCGACTGGTTCTGTGCAGCAGTTCTACTCCCAATTCTTCCTCGAGTTGCCGGATCTGTCTGGTTAGGGGAGGTTGGCTGAAGTGCAGCCGTTCCGCGGCCCGGGTGAAATGCAACTCTTCGGATAAGGCGATGAAATACCGAAGTTGTCTCAGTTCCATTAAGCCTCCGGTTTACAGAAGAATTTGCGGGCAAATCTAGTGTAGTGCGTCACATATATATGTACTTGTTGCCTGCCCTTGGGTATCCTGCCCGGCATGAGCCGGAGAGCCGAACCGATCCTGCTTTCCGTTCAGGAACGTGCCACCTTGCAAACTTGGGCCAGAGCCAGAAGTCAGCCGCAGCGCCTCGTTCAGCGGGCACAGATCATCCTGTTGGCCGCCGACGGAGTCGAGAACCAGGAGATTGCCCGCCGCGTGCATGTCTCGCGACCTACGGTGCAACTCTGGCGTGGGCGGTTTCTGGCCCTGCGCACCGCCGGTTTGGAGAAGGACGCCCCTCGTCCCGGCCGCATCCCCGCCATCAGCGACCGGAAGAGGGCGGCGATTGTGGAAGCCGCACTGCACAGCCAACCGCCTAACGCTACACACTGGAGTACCCGGTCGATGGCCAAAGCGCAAGGCGTCAGCGAAGCGACGGTGCGGCGCATTTGGAGGCAGCACAGCTTGCGGCCGCACCGTATCTCGACCTGCAAGGTCAGTCGCGATCCCCGGTTCGTGGAAAAGCTCATCGATGTCGTGGGCCTTTATCTCAACCCGCCCGATCGGGCGCTGGTGCTGTGCGTGGATGAAAAGAGCCAAATTCAGGCCCTCGACCGAACCCAGCCGGGTCTGCCGCTGCGGCACGATGACGCACGACTACACGCGCCACGGCACCACGACCTTGTTCGCGGCTCTCTCGACGCTCGACGGCGCCGTCATCGGGGACTGCATGCCGCAGCACCGGCATCAGGAGTTCACCCGCTTCCTCAAGCGCGTCGACCTCGAAACGCCCAGCGAAATGGACTTGCACCTGATCGTCGATACTTACGCCACTCACAAGCATCCTGCTGTCGAGCGTTGGTTGCGCCGCCACCCGCGCTTCCACCTGCACTTTACTCCTACGGCTTGTTCCTGGCTCAAGTTGGTCGAACGCTGGTTTGGCAATCTCACCCAACCGTGCCTGCGCCGCGCCTCCTTCCACAACGTGCAGGAGCTGACCCAGGCCATCGACGACTACATCAGAAATCATAACCAAACCCCACGCGTCTTCGTCTGGAGTGCCCCGGTCGAACGCATCCTGAAAAAGGCCGCCAAATGTAAAGAAGCGTTGGACGCACTACACTAGGGAGATCCCTTGCCGTTTCGCTCCTCCGAATGACAGCGCGCCGAGGGCGGCGAGGCGTAAACTGGATCGTAGGAGCAACGGGGACAGAAGCGGGATCGCGAATTGCGGATTTGAAATTTCAAATCCTAGATCACCGATTCAATATTGCGGATTTGGAATGGCGGAAGTGATGGCGACGGGGAAAGCGTTGAAGCGGGCGGCATTTGCGTTGGCGGCGGCCGCGTGGCTGATGGCGAGCGCGGGGATGCCCGCTTGGGCGCGCAACCCCAGCAATTCGGCGGCCGCGGCTCTGGTGACCAAGGGCCTGGACGCCAGCAACATCGAGGCAAAAGGGGCGCCGGCCTTTCGCTTGGAGGCGCGGATTCGAGTCGAGCCCGGCGGGGGGCAACCCGAAGAAGGCAAACTGGTTTTGATCCGGACTCCGGCCGGCTGGTGGCACCAGGAGATAACGCTTCCCGGCTACCACAACATCGAAATCTCAAGTGAAATGAAGCTGTGGACGAAGAGCACGGCGAACTACCTGCCGTTCCCCGTATTTCTCACCGGGCGGGCGGTGAACATTTGGAACTGGCTGCGGCACGCGGGAGGACAACAGCTCAGCGGTCCGCAAACGTCGGCGGCGACCGGCGAGGCGTGCGTGACGGCGACGATCTCTGCCGACGTGCTGCGTTATTGCTTCGATTTGCTCAGCGGGAACCTGACGAGAGTGGTGGATAGCCGGTGGAACATGGCGTTTCGCTACTCGGAATATGCGCCGTTTGGAACGAAAAGCTTTCCGCGGCTCATGGAAGTGGGGCGTAGGGGCGAAAATCCGTTCATCGAGATTCGCGTCGTGCAGCTCGCCGAGGAGGAAAAACCGGATTTGCGGCTCTTTTTGCCGGTGAAGGGAGCCAAACAGACGCCCTCGGAGGCCGCCTGCGACAAGGTCGAGGCGGCGCAAGTGGAAAAGATGGTTCCACCGGGATATCCGCCAGAGGCCCAGAGAGCCGGGATCTCCGGAATCGTGAAGCTATACGCGGAGGTGGGCACCGACGGAATAGCTCGCGGAATGTGGCCGGTGAATTCCCCGACGCCCGTTTTGACATACGCCGCGATTAACGCCATCCGCCGCTGGAGATATCGACCGCGAACCTGCCAGTCAACCGGAACCAAATTGCCGCAAATCCAATTGATTACCATCGTATTCAGCTCACCCTAGCTCTTGTCCCCGTTGCTTCGGGCACCCATCGGCTTGCACCGGCATGGCGCAGGCGATGGCGGCCCGGCCGAAAGTGTCCGCGCCGCTCGGTTTGCAGGGGCCGGCCGCTTCGTGGTTGTCTGTGAAGATCAACCCAATTGGCGAGGTTTTTCATGGCAAAGTTCTTCGGCTGGTATCTGCTTTTTACCCTCCTGGCGGCGCTCGGGGCGCGGGCGCAAGTGGTTGAGTTCACGGGCGGCGATCGTTTGACGGGGAAATGGGTGAGCGTGAAGGGGGACAAAATCGCCTTCCAATCGAACATGGTCGGAATGGTTTCGATTCCCGTGGGCAAGGTGAAATCGCTCATGATCGAGGAGCCGGTCGTGGCGATTGTGGCCGGCGGGAAAAAGATCTCCGGCAAGGGGGCGTGGCTCGAGAACGGGGTCTGGACGGTCGAAGCAGGGGGCGCCGGGCGAACCATCGCTTCGGAAAACCTGCGGGAGATCATTCCGGCGGCGGCGTATCGCCAGGTCAAGGCCGAGACGTCCGCCAAGCCGTGGCGCGGCTGGAAGGGTGGCACGACGTTTGGCTACAGCCTGCAGCAGGGCGATCAGCAATCCCGCACGTTGAGCGTCGGGGTGAATGCCGTGCGGCGACAGATGGGTTCCGGCGGCATAAGCGAGCGCTGGCGCACGAACTACACCTTCAACATGCTCTTTGCCAACGCCAAAAGCGGAGGGGTGGAGGTGAAGTCCAACAGCCTGAGCACGGCGCTGCGGCAGGATTATTTCTTTCGGCCGCACAATTTTCTCTTCGTGCTCGGCGAGGCCGATCATATCCAGTCGCAAAGCCTGTCCCTGCGCCAGACCTACGGCGGAGGGTACGGGCGCGATCTGACGGCGGGAAAGCGCCTGAAGATCAGCCTGCTGGCCGGCGCGACGTTTGAAAATCAGAAATTTATCCACTCGCCGGCCGAGCAGTACGGCGAAGCGCTCCTGGGCGAACAGGCCGGGATCCAATTCAACGGCGAGATCCGGTTCGACCACTCGCTGAATTTCTATCCGAATCTTTCGAGCGCAGGCCAGTTCCGCTTCGATACCACGTCGACGCTGGCGTTCAAGCTGAATTCGTGGCTCAACGCAAATCTGGGCGTGATCGATTTCTACGTGAGCCGGATTCCGGCCGGGTCGGCGACCACCGTGACGGTGATCGGGCCCGGGGGAACGATTACGACAACGACCACGCCGGCGCACAACAACAATCTGACGATTACCGCGGGGATTGGGGCGAATTTCTAGGGTGGTGAATGGCGCGCTCGCCGCTGCCGGGCGCGATGCAGTCAGCGAATGGCGGAGGGAAGAGCCGGGACGCGGCGACGATAGAAACGGCTCGCCGCGTAGATCGCCGGGCCGGCGGCGATCAGGAGCATATCGAGTGTCAAGGCGTTGAACGGGCCGGCGGGCTGCGTGGCGTTTCGCACGAAGGCCAGACCGATGAGCAGGGTCGGCGTAACGCAGACAGCGACGGCCCCGGCGAGGCCGCCCGGCACGCGAAACGGCCGCGGCAACTTCGGCTCGCGCAGGCGCAGGGCCACCAGCGCGGCAAATTCCAACAGCACACTCAGACCCGAGAGAAGCACGTCCATCACCGCCAGAGCGACGAATCCCAATCCGAACGCGAACGCCCAACCGACGGCGCAGGCCGCGATGGCGACCCAGGGCATGCCGGTGCGTTTGTTGCGGCGGGCGAAAATGCGGGGCAAATAGCCGTCTTCGGTCATGACGAGCGGAATGCGGGAAAGAGACAACATAAGCGCGTTGAACGTTGCGCACGCCCCAATCACGCCGCCGGTCGCGATGGCCGCGGCCAGCCATTCGCCTCAGAAACGACGGCCCAGATCGACCCAGCCGCCCGTCGTCCAGGAGGCGGGATCGATGCCGGAGCGGGCGACGGCGGCGATGGGCGTCAGATAGACGAGGGCGATCATCACCAGCGAAACCGCCATGGTGAGCGGGTAGGAGCGGCGGGGATTTTCGACTTCGGCGGCGAAGGTCGAGGGATTGTCCCAGCCCATCAGGTTCCACATGGCGATCAGAATGCTGCCCATCCAATCGGCGCGGCCCGGGGGCGCGTGCCGGGCCAGGCCGGCGGCCGGCGCGGAATGGGCCAGGGCCAGGACGACGAGCACGACAAACGGTCCGAGCAGCACGACCCCCAGGAAAATCGAGCTGATCCCGACGGCGCGCGCGCCCCAGACGTTCCACACCGTGCATATCAGAATCATGCCGAGGCCGAGAATGGTGGGCCAATGGCCGGCCGAGAGAGCGGGGAAGAAGTGGGAGATGTAGAAGACGAAGAGGGTGGGATAAAGGGCCATGTCGAAGACGCTGCCCACCATGGTCAGCCAGGCTTCCTGAAATCCCCAGAAGGGGCCCATGGCCCGCGTGACCCAGACGTAGAAACCGCCCTCCTCGGGCAGGGCCGTGGACAGCTCGGAGACCATCATCGCCGTCGGCAGGCTCCAAACCAGCGGCACCAGCAGCAGGATCAGCAGAGCGCCGCCGTAGCCGGCGCCTTGAATAATGTCCTCGGTGCCGTAGGGTCCGCCGGAGACGATGAAAAACGTGGCGGCAATCAGGGGCAGAAGGGCCAGTTTGCGCCAGCGCGCCGGCGAAGTGGCCGACCTGCCGTTCAACGGTTTCCTCGCCACTTGCGCGGTTCCCGCATAACGCGCAGAGTTTAGCACCAAGCCGCCCGGCCGCTGCCGCCGGCCGAACACCGAACGGTTCTTTTTCTCGCGCGGGGTTTGTCGAACCGGAATCGACCGATACAATCGAAAGAACGTGGCGGGAGCGCATGCGTTTGCCATTCTTGAAACTGCCGGCGAAATTCGCGCGGTGAGGGACTACTTCATGGACGCGGTGAAAAAGGCGCAGCTCGGTTGCCGGCGGCTTGGCGATGGCCGCACGGAATTTCTGGTATGGGCGCCGCGGGCCGAGCGGGTGGAAGTGCATCTGGTCGAGCCGGCAGAGAGAAGGATCGAAATGCGGGCCGGCGAGCGCGGCTACCATCATGCGATGGCCGAGGGGGTGGAGGCGGGCAGCCTCTATTTCTTCCGCCTGGACGGGGAAACCGACCGCGCCGATCCGGCCTCGCGCTGGCAGCCGCGCGGGGTCCACGGCCCATCGATGGTGGTCGATGAGGGTTTCGAGTGGAGCGATGGCGCCTGGAAGGGGTTGCCGCTCGACGAGTATCTGCTCTACGAGATTCACGTCGGCGCGTTTACGCCCGAAGGGACATTCGAGGCGATCGTCGGACGCTTGGACGAGCTCAAGGCGCTGGGCGTGACGGCGGTGGAACTGATGCCGGTCGGGCAGTTTCCCGGCACGCGCAACTGGGGCTACGACGGCGTGTATCCCTACGCGGCCCAGGACAGCTATGGAGGGCCGCTCGGTTTGAAGCGCCTGGTCGATGCCTGCCACGCCCGGGGACTGGCGGTCGCTCTGGACGTTGTTTACAACCACCTCGGCCCGGAGGGGAACTACCTGGCCGATTTCGGCCCCTACTTCACGCGCCGCTACCGGACGCCCTGGGGAGAGGCGATCAATTTCGACGGCCCGGAAAGCGATGAAGTCCGCCGGTATTTCATCGGGAACGCGCTCGCCTGGATCACGGAGTTCCACATCGACGCGTTGCGGCTCGACGCCGTGCATGCGATCGTCGACCGGTCGGCGCGGCCGTTCCTGGAAGAACTGGCCGAGCGGGTGCACGAGCGGGCCCGGGAGCTGGGTCGGCGCGTCTGGGTGATTGCCGAAAGCGACCGGAACGACGCTCGGCTGGTTCGCGAGCGCGAGCGGGGCGGGCTGGGCCTGGACGGGGTCTGGAGCGACGATTTTCACCACGCCGTGCACGCACTCATCACCGGTGAGCGCAACGGCTACTACGCCGATTTCGGACGCCTGGCGGATTTGACCGGGGCGTTTACCGACCATTTCGTCTATTCGGGGCAATATTCGACGTTCCGGCGAAGGAGGCACGGAAATTCGGCCCGAGACATCCCGGCGCGGCGGTTCGTCGTTTTCGCGCAAAATCACGACCAGACAGGCAACCGGATGCTGGGCGAGCGCCTGGCGAGCCTCGCATCGTTCGAGGACGCGAAGCTGGCCGCGGGGGCGGTTTTGCTCAGCCCCTTTTTGCCGCTGCTCTTCATGGGAGAGGAGTATGGGGAAACGGCGCCGTTCCTCTATTTCGTAAGCCACGGCGACCGCGAGCTGATCGAGGCGGTGCGGCGCGGGCGAAAAGAGGATTTCGCCGCATTCGGCTGGGGCGGCGAGCCTCCCGATCCGCAAGCGGAATCCACGTTCCTGCGCTCGAAGCTCGCTTGGGAATTGCGCGCGAAGGGGCGGCACAATACCCTTGGCGAGTTTCACCGGGAATTGATCGGCTTGCGGAACCGGACGCCGGCTCTGGGCGCCCGCGGAGGGAAAAATTTGCAGGCCATCGCCCATGAAGAAGAAAAGGCGCTTGTAATTTTGCGAAGATGCGGCGAGAGCGAAGCAATGGTTGCGCTTTGTTTCGGCGACCGCGCGGCCCGCTTGCCGGTGACGCTTTCTTCCGGATCCTGGCGGAAGGCGCTCGATTCGAGCGAAGAGCGGTGGCTCGGGAGCGGCGGCAAGGCCCCGGAGCGGCTGGCGGGCGAGGAGCGCGTCGGGTTGGAAGTGGCGCCGCGTTCGGTCGTGGTTTATCGAAAGGGCGAGTCTGGCTGAGGGGGAAGATTTGGAGCGCTATATCTGCATTCACGGTCATTTTTACCAGCCGCCGCGGGAGAGTCCGTGGCTCGAAGCTGTCGAGATGCAGGACTCCGCCTATCCCTATCACAACTGGAACGAGCGGATCATGGCGGAGTGCTATGCCCCGAATTCCGCATCGCGGATTCTGGACGCAAGCGGCCACATCGAGAGGATCGTCAACAACTATTCGAAGATCAGCTTCAATTTCGGCCCGACGCTGCTTTCCTGGCTCGAAGAGAAAGCCGCGGATACCTACCAGGCCATTCTGGCGGCCGACCGCGAAAGCCGCAGGAACTTTTCCGGCCATGGATCGGCGCTGGCGCAGGCGTACAACCACATGATCCTGCCGCTCGCCAATTCCCGAGACAAGCAAACCCAGGTGATATGGGGCATCCGGGATTTCGAACGGCGCTTCGGGCGGCGGCCGGAGGGGATGTGGCTGCCGGAAACGGCGGTGGACCTGGAAACGCTGTCGGTGCTGGCGAGCCACGCGATCCAGTTCACCGTCCTCTCGCCGCATCAGGCGCGGCGGGTGCGGCCATTCGGCAAACGGGCGTGGCGGGAAGTGAAAGGGGGCAGCATCGATCCCTCGCTCCCCTATCAGCTCGTGCTGCCCGACGGGCGCTCGATCGCTCTGTTTTTCTACGACGGACCGATTTCCCATGCCGTGGCGTTCGAGGGAATTTTGCAAAAGGGCGAGTATCTGGCCGACCGTCTGCTGGGAGCTTTCGTGGATTCGCGGACCTGGCCGCAGATCGTGCATATCGCCACCGACGGGGAAACCTACGGGCACCACCAGCGCTATGGGGACATGGCGCTGTCCTACGCGCTTCATTACATCGAGCGGAATCAGCTCGCCCGTCTGACGAACTACGGTGAGTACCTGGCGAAATATCCGCCGAACCTTCAGGGGCAGATCCATGAAAACACTTCCTGGAGCTGCGCGCACGGGATCGAGCGATGGCGCCGGGACTGCGGCTGCCATTCGGGGCAGAAACCGGACTGGAACCAGAAATGGCGCGAGCCGCTGCGGGAAGCGCTCGATTGGCTGCGGGACCAGATGACCGGCCCGTTCGAGTCGATCGGGGCGAAATATCTGAAGGACCCTTGGGCGGCGCGCGATGAATACATCGAGGTGATCCTGGACCGATCGCGCCAGAACGTCGACGCGTTTTTCTCGCGCCACCAGACCCATCCGTTATCGGACGGCGAGCGCGTGGCGGCGGCGAAGCTGCTCGAGCTGCAGCGGCACGCGATGCTCATGTACACCAGTTGCGGATGGTTTTTCGACGAGGTGTCCGGACTGGAAACCGTGCAGGTGCTGCAGTACGCCTGCCGCGTCCTCCAGCTGGGGCGCGAAGCCGTGCAGAAGGATTTGGAGCCCGGGTTTCTCGTGAGGCTCGACCGCGTGCCCTCAAACCTGCCGCAGTTTTCGACCGGGCGGACGGTGTACGAAAAGCTGGTGTGGCCGGCCATGGTGAACCTCGAGAAGGTGGGCGCGCATTACGCGGTCAGCTCGCTGTTCGAGAATTACGGATCGCGAAGCCAAGTCTACTGCTACTCGGTGGATCAGGAGGACTACCGCACGCGCGCGGCGGGGAGGATTCGTCTGGCGGTGGGCCACGCGCGGATCACCTCCGATATTACGGGCGATTCCGGGCAGGTGACCTTCGGCGTGGTCCATATGGGCGACCAGAGCATCAGCGGGGGCGTGCGCCCCTACCAGGGCGGGCTATCCTACGAAAGCTCGATCGACCGGATTGTGAAGCTGTTCGAGGAGGGGGATTTCGCCGAAGTCGTGCGGGAAATGGACCGGAGCTTCGGGGCCGGCGCGTACACGCTCGAACTGCTGTTCCGCGACGAGTTGCGCAAAATCCTGAATTCCATCCTGGAGACGACGGTGGCCGAGGCCGAGGCGAGTTACGGCCAGATGTTCGAAAACCATGCCTCGCTGATGCGCTTCATGAAGCGCATGGGCATTCCCCTGGCGCGGCATTTGCAGATGGCCGCCGAGTTCACGCTCAACGCGGCGCTGCGGCGGAGCCTGGAAGCGGAGATTCTCGACGCGGAGCAGATTCGCAAAATCCTGGACGAGACGGCGAATATCGGCGTGCAGCTGGACGTGGCGACGCTGGAATATTCGGTCCGGCGGAAGCTGGACCGGCTGGCGGACTGGATGCGGGAGGAGCCCACCAGCCTCGAGCGGCTGCAGATTCTCGATCAGGCGGTGACGCTGGTCCGGATGCTGCCGTTCGAAGTGAGTCTGTGGAAAGCGCAGAATGTGTTCTACGGAATCCTGCAATCGCTTTATCATCGGTTTCAGAGCGAAGCCTCCCTGGGAGATGAGTTCGCGCGGAACTGGCTCGATCAGTTCCGTTTGCTGGGCAGCAAGCTATCGGTTCTGGTGCCCTGATGCCGCCGACCAAAACCCTTTCCGCCACATACCGAATCCAATTCAGCCTGAATTTCCGGTTTGCCGACGCGCGCCATCTGGTGCCGTACCTGCACGAGCTGGGCGTGAGCGAACTCTACGCATCGCCGCGCTTCAAGGCGCGACGGGGCAGCTCTCACGGCTACGACGTGATCGATCCGCAACGGGTCAATTCGGAGCTGGGCACCGAGCGGGAATTCGAGGAGCTCGTGCAGCGGCTCAAGGACTACGGCATGGGGCTGCTGCTCGATATCGTTCCCAACCACATGGCAGCCAGCGCGGAGAACCCGTGGTGGACCGACGTGCTCGAGAACGGGCGGTCCTCGCCCTACGCCTCGTTTTTCGACATCGACTGGGAACCGCTCCCGGACGGCGGCTCGGAACCGGTCGTGCTGCCCGTGCTCGGCGATCTCTACGGCCGCGTGCTCGAAAATCAGGAGATCACGCTGCGCCTGGAGGAAAGCGGCTTCTGGTTCCTGTACGGAGAGGCGCGATTTCCGCTCGATCCGAAAACGACGCTGCCGATTCTGGAATGGTGGCAGGCCAAGGCGCGGCAATCGCTGCCCGAGGAGCACGCCGGAAGATTGGGCGTGCAGGAAATCATCGAGCGCGTCCGGCAACTGCCCGGCCGGGAAACCTCCGGCGCGGACGTGGCGGCGGCGCGGCGGGCCGGGCGGGAAGCGATCCGGGAGCAGTTGTGGCGGCTCTTCCGCGGGGAGCCGGAATTGCGGCGTTGCTTGGAGGAGACGATCGGCGAATGCAACGGCATCCGCGGCGATTCGGCCAGCTTCGACCGGCTCGACCGGTTGCTGCAGGCCCAGGCCTACCGGCTCGCCTTCTGGAAAATCGCGGCCGAACAGATCAATTACCGCCGCTTTTTCGACGTCAGCGACCTGGTCGGACTGCGCGTCGAGCTTCCCGCGGTGTTTGCGGCGCGGCACGCGACGATCCTGAAGCTGGTCGACGACGGCCTGGTGGCCGGCTTGCGAATCGATCACGTGGACGGCCTCTACGATCCGCGCGCCTATCTGGAGCGGTTGACGGAGGCGTGCGCGGCGCGCGCGGGCGGCGCGAATTCGGCGCCGAATGTGATTGTGGAAAAAGTTCTGGGCGCGAGCGAGCGTCTTCCCGAAGAGTGGCCGGTGGACGGCACGACGGGCTACGACTTCTTGAATGCCGTCAATGGGCTGCTGATCGACGCGCACGGGCTCGATCTGATCGAGGCGGCCTATACGAAATTCACCGGCGAAGCCGCGCCGTTTACCGAGGTGAGCTACCAGGGAAACCGGAAGGTGATCGAGCAGCTCTTTGGCCGGGAGTTGCGCCGTCTCGGCCGGAAGCTGAGGCGTCTGGCGGCCCAGGATCGCTATGGCCGCGACGTGCCGCTCGCCGATCTGGTCGCGGCGCTGGCCGACGTCACGGCCTGCCTGCCGGTCTACCGGACCTATGTGGCAAGCGGCGCGGCGTCGGCTCGCGACCGGGCCTACATCGTGCGGGCTCTCGATGCCGCGCGCGAACGGGGCAAAGACGATTTCTTCCGCCGGTATGCCGCGGATTTCCTCTCCCGCGTGCTGACGCTCGATCTTCCCGCCGATCAGGAAGAGCAGCGGCAAGAGTGTCTCTCGTTCGTCATGCAGTGGCAGCAGTTCAGCGGACCGGTGATGGCCAAGGGACTCGAAGACACCGCCTTGTACGTCCACAACAGCCTGATTTCGCTGAATGATGTGGGCGGCGATCCACTCCGGATCGAGCCGCCGCTCGACCAGGTCGCTTTTCACCTGTTCAACCAGGAGCGGCTGGCGCATTGGCCGCGGACCTTGAACGCCACCTCGACGCACGACACCAAGCGCAGCGAAGACGTGCGCGCGCGCATCGACGTCCTTTCCGAGCTGGCCGTCGAATGGGAGGAGCGGGCGTTCCGGTGGCGGCGGTGGAACCGGTCGAAGAAGCGGCAAAAAACGGGGCGGGAAGTACCCGCGCCCCTCGAAGAGATGTTTCTCTACCAGACCATGCTTGGGGCGTGGCCGCTCGAGGGCGCGGAGGTGGCGGGACTGGGCGAGCGGCTGATCGCCTGCACGCGGAAGGCGGCTCGCGAGGCCAAGGTATACACGAGCTGGATCGCGCCCGCGCCCGAGCACGAGGAGGCTCTGGCGGAATTCGTCGAACGGATTCTCGATACGTCGGAGGAGAACCGCTTCCTGAAGGATTTCTCGCGGTTTCAGAAGCGCATCGCCTTTCACGGCGCCCTGAATTCCCTCTCGCAGCTCCTGCTGAAGATTGTCTCTCCCGGGATTCCGGATTTTTATCAGGGTTCCGAGCTGTGGGATTTCAGCCTGGTCGATCCGGACAATCGTCGGCCGGTGGATTTCCCGAAACGCGAGCGGATGCTGGCCGAGCTGGCGGCGGGCGAGCACAACGGGGCGGAGGCGCTCGCCGAACAGATGCTCCTGCACTGGCCGGACGGACGGATCAAGCTGTATCTCACGCGCAAGGCGCTCGAGTTCCGCCGCGCGCACACCGAGCTGTTTCTGGAAGGCGATTACGTTCCCCTGCGCGCCTCGGGCAAGAAAAACGAGAACGTTTGCGCGTTTGCCCGGCGAAGGGGCAGCGCCTGGGCCATCGCCGCCGTGCCCCTGTTCACGACGCGGCTCGTCGAGCTGAACCAGATGCCGCTCGGCGAGCGGACCTGGGGCGCGAGCGCCATTCTGCTGCCCGACGATGCGCCGCGCCAGTGGCGAAATGCGTTTACGGGGGAGACTGTCCGGGCGGGATCGGCCCGGCGGAAGAAATGGCTTTCGCTCAAGAGCGTGCTGCGCACGCTGCCGGTGGCCCTGCTCGAAGGGACTTAACCGCAGGCGATGGCGGGAGGCGGAATCTTTTGGAGACGTCTCGGAGGAACCAGAGAGATTCCTCGTCGTCCCGAATCCCTCGGGGCTCATCGGAATGACAACGCGCCGAGCCTGTCGTTTTCGTCGGAACGACCGTCACGGGACATCGATACATTCTGAACCGCTCAACCGACCAGACCGGTTTCCGGCGGGAATGGCGTTATGACCCCTTCTTCCACGATCGAGTTCCTGATTTGGCTGCTTCTGGCGGCCTCGGTGGTCGCGGTCATCACGGCGCGGCTGCGAATCCCCTATACGGTGGCGCTGGTTCTGGGCGGCCTGGCGCTCGGCTTGATTCATCTGCCGCTGATCGATCAGCTGATCAGCCAGCGGCCGAATTGGCTGACGCCCAGCGTGGCGCTGGTGGTGTTTCTTCCGGCGCTGCTCTTTGAGGGCAGCCTGAAGATCCAGTTGCGCCAATTGCGGGAGAATCTGGTTCCCATCCTGT
>Ga0307372_10008345_pt1 | contig 14592 bp, 15 predicted proteins | sample OX1MG_FD_202533 | JGI IMG/M metagenome (GOLD analysis project Ga0307372, IMG submission 202533) | Soil microbial communities from Risofladan, Vaasa, Finland - OX-1 | ecosystem: Environmental > Terrestrial > Soil > Coastal area > Acid sulfate soil | place: Finland: Risofladan, Vaasa | collected... | reverse complement strand
CGTCACGATCTGGTGCATCGTGGCCGTCCCGTCGTGCCGCTGAAGCCAGGCGACCATGGCGTTGACGGCCCTGTCCTCGTCGGTCTGGGAGACCATGCCACGGGCCACGGACATGTGCTCCGCGAACCACCGAACGAGCTGCCAGCCCATCTCGACGGACACCGCGTCGACCGTCTCGCTCTTGGCGTCGTTGATGATGTAGCGCACCATGTGCAGCGTGAGGGCCAACCGTCCTGCGTAACCCGGCAGCTTCGACCAGCCGCCTTCCATGCCAGGTGGCACGGAGTTCGACGCCAGCCGAGCCATGTGGGCGTCGTGCGCCGACGCAAAGGCCTTGCGTCCATCCGGCGTCAGCCCCAGCGGCACCGGCTCCTTGGTGAATCCGTCCTCGGCCACCTGCTGCTGGAGCCCAAGCAGGCCGTTCACGATGTCCGCGTACTCAGCCAGGGTTCGCGGATCCATGGAATCCGTCTCGAACACCGAAACCCGGCGAGGGGGCACCACCATGAGCCACCGGTCCACCATCCCGTCGTTCCTCCCGTCCGGGCGGCGAAAGGTGCCCAACATGTCAGGCTGGATGCCGCCCATGACCGACACGCATGGGTGCTCGACCACGATCGGCTCGCCTCCAAGGCTCACCCGGTCAATCGTCATGTCGGTCGAGCTCCAGAGGCTCAGGTACCGAGAGCGATCGCTCCCCTGGCCGCCCTTGTACTGATTCATGCCGCCGATGAAGCTGGTGAGCTCGTCTGCGAGCAGCACCAGCCCGCCGGTGTTATCGCGCAGCAGCGGCGCCAGCGCCTCGATCGTCGTGTCGTCCACGCTGATGCGCGGCAAGGTCGGACGCTCCTCCTCGAATGCCTCCTTGCTCTGTCGCGCCTGAAGGCGACGTGCCTTCCAGCCCACCATCGCACGCTTGAACTCGGCTCGCGCCCGCCGATTCCACGCGCGCAGGGGCGCCTTCACCTCGCTCATCACCGGGGACTTCCGCTCTCCGGGCTGGGCCACGACCGCCAGCCAAAGCACGGACGGCTCCCGCCATTGTGGTTTGAGCACAATCTCGCGCCGTGCGCCGAGCGAGCCGGCAAGAACTCCGAGGACCATCGGCAGGATCAGCTCAGGCGATGAGCTGTACGCCTCGGCAGCTTCCTCGACGTACTGCCGGATAGGACGCGGCAACGATTCAAGCGGCGCCGGTGGCAGTGTGCGCGACCCAATGTCCGTCGGCTGGCTGGGCAGGTCAGCAATGCGGCGCCGGCGAGCACTGGCCAGCGCCAGCACCTGGCTCTGAAACTGCGGCGGGCGCGGTGCGCCTGTGACACGTGTGGTTGGCAGCGGAAGCACGTCGCCGCTACCCATTGCACTCTGCGCACGATCCGTGGTATTGTCAGAGTGCTTTTCGGCTTGGGCCCTGTCGTCCTCACGGACGGCGGGGCTCATCTGCTTTCACCCACTGGGTGATGGCCGCCCGACCGCTCTCTGAAGGCGATCATCCGATCGACGAACCCATTCCCGTCATCGGCGATGATGATCGCTCGCGTGAGCCCCCGAACTCTGAGCCATGCCGCGATGCTCATCCCCGCCTGCGCCGCGTTCCTCTTGAGGACTGCGTACTCGTCGGGCGTCATCCCGACTGAGTAAAACTGCCGCCGCCGTGTTCCGTCAGACTTGGCCGCCATCGCGATTCCTATTCATGTGCCTAACCATACCATCAAGTTCATATCACGGTCAAGTCAATGTCTCCTGGCAACGTGTCGCAGATCGCCAACAGACGGGGTCATCGGCGCTCGTTGAACGCCTGTCCGATATCTACCACATATTTTGGACAGCCATCGCCTTGTCCACCGGGTCCCCGGCATCCCTCTGTCACTCTTCGAACCGACGACCGGAGCCATCCCATCCCTCGGACCGAAGCCGGCCCGCGGCGGACGGTGCGGATGGTCCGTCCGCTTGACTCGCTATCCGTCGACGCGTTGGTGGTGATGATGCCCGGCCCGCGTGATCGGGCCCCCACGCGCTACGCCGCGATGTCGATCCCGCCGGCCGTGTCACGCTGCGGCGCCGGGTCATAGGCGACCCATCGCCCATGCACCACGGTGGCCACCAGCCGCCCCTCGAAGTCGAAGTAGGCGCCGGCCATTCGGCGGACCATCTGGCGCCCGCTCGGGAACGTTACCGTCGCGGTGCCGTTGTGCAGCTGGACACGGCACCCGCCGGCGCTCCGATCAACACTCCGCCACCGTCCAGCGCCGCGCCTCTCGGCAGAGCGCCACCAGACGGTCGCGTCCTCGTAGACACGCACCGGGTGGGGGTCGGTCCAGGTGCCGACTCCCATCCCACCTCGCAGGCTCTTGCGCAGGCACGCCGGCGCCTGCTCCCCCATCACCGCCACCAGTCGGCGCGCGGTCTCGCTCAACTCGCCGTGCTGCCGGCACCGAGTCCATCCCACACCATCATCCGACTCCAGCGTGTGCGTCGTCCCGGCCGCGACGAAGCGATGCACCATGACGGTCATCGCCCGTCCCCCGCCTGCCGCACCGCCGTCAAGATCGCTCGCCGCGTCGCCGCCGCCACCGTGTCGCCGTCCCGCTCGGCCAGCTGCTTCAGCGCTTGGCGCTCGTCCTCCCGCAGCCGCACTTCCAATCGCTCGGTCCGCCGCTTCGTGTCCTCCATGGGTCACCAATGCGCCGCCAATGTGCGGCTTGAACATGTCTATTGTCCGGCAGATCGCCGTACGTGTCCAGTCTCGCTGTATCTGGCGACGGCCGCCGGGGCCCTGTCCACAGTCCTCCACCTATGTAGGACAGTCAGCCAGTGCCGGATCGTGCGCACCCCCTATAAGCTCCCGACGCCCCTCGTCCCGTTCGGTGCTACGCTCGGTCCACCATGGCCGCGCGCCCGACACCCTCCCCTCCCACTGACCCTCTCGCGCTCGACGTCGGTGTGGCCACCTCCGCCGTCCACGGCATGGATCGCTCCCTGGTCGAGTCAGACGCCCGGCTCTTTGCCGCCTGCGATGGAGTGGGGCCCTACAAGAGCGCCGGCGAGGCCGCCGAACTCGTCGTCAAGGTGCTGCGCCGGCGGCTGGCTGGGCTCACCGGCCCCTTGCCAAGTCGGGAGCGAGTGGCGCGGCTCTGCGGTGCGATCAACCATGCGCAAGACGTGAGCCAGATGGTTCGGCGCTGGGGCGAGACCACCTGCACGGCGGCTTGGCTCGGACCGCACGGCGCCGCGTGGACGTCGGTCGGCGACTCGCGGCTCTACCATCTGCACGGGACCGACCTGCACCAGATCAGTGTCGATGAGACCGACCCCAGGCACGCCCACGTGCTGACGAACTATGTCGGCAAGCACCGGTTTCGGGTGGCGTGGGTCACGAACCAGCGCGGCTGGCTCACCCTGGCGCCAGCCGATGCCCTGATCCTCACCACCGACGGCATCCACGGATCCGAGCCCGCCGACTTTCTGACCGCCGACGAGCTTGCCGCTGCGATGGCCAACCAGCCGACCGCCCAGACCGCCGCCGATGCCCTGCTCGCAGCCGGGCGCAAGCACGACGACCGGACTGCGATCGTGATGCGGGTGCTGCCATGATGGTGGGTGGGTCCGACGACGCAATAGCGATCGTCCTCACGATCGCCGCCTACGCCCTGATCGCGGGCGGTGCGTGGCTGCTCTGGGGCCTTGGCGGCTGCCTGCTGGCAGTGGCACTACTCCTACCGGTGGCCCAGGCCACCCAGAGTCCGCGCGGTCGATCCTGATCCGGCGGATATCACCGTGCAGTGTGGCAGGCGGCGCGCATTGTCACATCCTCCTTCCTTGCGATGCCACCATACTGCTTACATGCGCCTCGACCTTGACAACGCTGACCAGACCGCTACTGTCGCACTCAGTTGCCGCAACCTGCTTTCGTTGCGGCCAAGCTTCACGGCTGTCCCCCGAATAGCCAGTGCACGATCTGCCTGGGTGGCACGACCGACGAGCCCGAGCTGCGCGTTACCGCTGTGCCGAGCGGGCCGGACGTCCAAGTGGCCCGAGTGGACGAGGGATTGCTGCATGTCGTGATCGCTGGCCCCGCCATCGACCACCTCCTGGCCGGCGGGCCCGCCATAGCACTGCCCGGCTTGACTGTCACCGCCGAGGCCGACCTCCTCCACTACGCCGACCGGCCGCCTCCTGGCCCGATGCACCCCGAGACGGAGTTCGGACTCGTCTCGTAGCCCGCTCCCGCCGATCTTATAGCGAGGTTGTGAGTCTCACGTGTCCCAGCGTTCATGCGGTAGAGCGACGTTCGGTCCCCGAATCGGGTCCCGTTTATAGACTGGTTACGCGCGCGTCACTTGCTCGGGCTCAGAGTTCGAGCCCGACGCTCGTCGGCGCCGAACGGTGCAGCATCTGGCGGATGCGCAGCTGGCCCTCGGCCTCATCCCGCTTCAGGCCGTCACGGATCGTGCCGACTGCCGTGAACTTACTCCCGCTCGGCAGGCAGTAGCGATCCTCCGTGACCACACGCCAGCCCCCCGGATGCTTGGGATCGCGACGGATGGCGGTGCGGCCCGCGATGCGATATGGGTCGAAGCTGCGCGGGATGACGCTTTCAGTGACCATAGATCCAGTGTACCTAGCGCCAGCGTCATCACGGCGACGATGTGTGGCATGTGCCGGGGAGTCGGCCAGTGCACCGGGATGTACGCTCATCTGCTCACCTCGGGCATGGCTGGCACTGCGCGACCAGTCAAGGGGTTCGGCGCATGCACATGGACATCGACCCCTTGGACTCCCCCGTCCGTCATCTGGGCCTGCCTGGCTGGCGGCACACTAACCGACCAGAGCACCTCCCTGCTCGTTCCGACGGGCTGCCCGCACCGCCTGGACGTCGACCGCGCCGTTCCAGCGCCTCCGTGCCCTGCACGACCGCCTCAGCAGCGGCCACGCCGTCCCTGCTGGCCACCGTCACCTGGACCGGCGCCTGGTTTGAGTCCCCGGGCGGCGAGACCGGCTCGACGAGCTGGACCTCGACCTCGACCCGGACGCTTGGCGAGATCGTCCAACTCCAGCCCACCTACGAGCTCGCCGGCGGCTGCCAGCTCAGCGCCGGCCCCTAGCAGGCCAGCCCCGGCACCTCGATCACCGTGTCTCTCACGGGCGCCTGCGCCAGCCTCATCGGCGTCACCATCCAGGTGATGACCGCCACCCAGCCCTGGACCACCCTGGGGTTGACGGGCGGGCTCGGCACTTATGCCTGGGACACCACCGGGCTCGCGCCGGGGATCTACGACCTGCGGGCCGAGAATGCCGGCACCACCGAAGCCGCGACTTGGGTGAACCTCAGCTGACGCTGGCCAGCCGGTCGCGCAGCGGGTGCCGCGCTTGGGTCGAGCGCCGAACCCAGGGCTGGGTGCTGGGCTGAGTGTAGCGGGCGACCAGTGCCGCCATCTGCCGGTGTGTCATGTTCTGAGCTTAGTCCAGAGTCAGCGACACGGGGGCGTGTCAGTCGATCGACATCGCTTGCCGCCCCACCTGCTGCGCCACCCACTCCCGCAGCTCGCGAACCTGGGCCACCGTCGCCTCACGATCGAGCGGTGGCAGGGTCCGCAGATCGTCGTCGGAGTCCGTCCCGTACCGATCCAGGGCATCGTAGCGCCCCGGCACCGACCCGTAGAGCTCACCCACGGCTCTGGCCAACCCGACCAGGTCCCGTGGGGGCCGGCGGTCGTCGTAGGCGGCGACCAGGGTGCCCACCAGCATCTGCCAGATGGCGTTATGCGCCCACAATCCGACGAGGCCATCGGACACCTCATCGGGGACGCGCTCCAGCTCCCGGACATAACCGTCAGCTCTGGCGATCCACCACTGCGCCATGGTCTGCCAGTCGGCATCATGAACCGGTCCCGGCGTCGCGCCGGCCAGCGCCAGCGCATGCCGTACGGGGTTGGCCGGCAAGCGGGCGAGCTTGTTTGCTTCGCGCTCGCCATACACCAGGGCTTCAACTGCCACATTCCGGCTCGCATTGCTCGCCCCGCCCGCGTTGCTGGCCTCCTCGATCCCGGCGACGGCACGATAGATCGCCCCCCGCCCCGTGACCAGCTCGGCGTCGGGCAGGATGACCACCACGTCGAGATCACTGATCAATGTCGCCGTCCCGGTGGCGCGCGAGCCGACGGGCAGGACGGCGAGCTGATGCAGGTCGGGGATGGCTCGGATCACATGCTCGGCGTGGGCGAAGCGGGCTCGATCGGCGGGGGTGGGGGCGTAGGGGCTCATGCCACCCTCTCCAGCGTCCGCCCCATGTCGGGCGCTTGTGCCTGCACCTCCCGCTCATGGCGTTGGGCTGGCGTCAGCTCGGGCTCTGGCCCCTGGCTCGCCACATCGTCGCCACGCGACTGGCTCGCATCGCTCGCCCCGCCCACTTCGTGGGCCCCGTGGCTTGTCGCCATCTCGTGCTCCGCGTCAGCCGCGGGCGTCGCCGTCGACCGGTCCACGCTCGCCGCCGCCCGTGCCATCGCCTCCTCCCGCATCGCGGTCTGGGCCAGCTCGGTTGTGTTCGCCACTGCCGCCGGCAGGGTGTCCTGCTCGGCCTGGCCCCACCGTCGAGCCAAGGCCGCCACCGTCTCCGCCTGGGTCGCCGTCACGGGGTCCAGCCCCAGAGCCTCCTGGCTGGCGACGATCACCGTGGCCTCTCGTGCCCGGCTCACCGCGACATAGGCCGACCGGGCGTCCGTGTGCCAGCCGCCGCTCATGACGTAGGCCCGATCGACCGTCGTGCCCTGGGCTCGGCTGATGTGTCGGGCGTAGTCCAGGCGCAGGCACCGCAGATGCCCGTCCCCGGACACCTGCACGACCTTGGCCGTGTGATCAAGCTGGATGCTCACCGTGCGTGCCTTCGCGTCCACCGCCACCACCCGAGCCGTCACGCCATTCTTGACGTGAACCCGTGCCGGCGTCGCGGTCACACGGTCCTCGGCATGCGCCAGACGATTGGCCATGAACCACTTGGTGGTCGCCACCCGGTCGCCCGCATGCAGGTCTTCCACGCGCTCGTAGCCGTCGCCGATCACCCGCACCGTCACGCTGGCCGTGGGGTCGATGCCGTTGTCCAGGTGGCGAGCGCTGATCGTGGTGGGCGTGGGATGGTCGATGATGGCTTTCTGGATGGCCGCGTTGAGGTCATCGATGACGGTGTTGTCACCCTCGACAATGACAAGTTGGCTTGCCGGGGTCACCGTGGCGATGGCGGCGGTGGCAACCTGCCGGGCCGCGTGCTTCTCCGCTCGACTTGCTTTGGGGTCGTGGGCAGCCGCGTCGGCTCCCGCGACGATGGACGTGGCATCACCGAGCGCAGCGTCACATCGTGCCTGCTCGGCCACCCGGTCCGCCGTCACCCGTGCCACCAGCTCGTCTATCGCCTGCTTGGTGGTCGCGGTGATCACCACCTGGTTCTGCGCAACGAAGTGGCCCAGCGCCGAGTCGGCGTGGCCATGGCGCAGCCGCTCCCACGCCGCCGCATCGTCCTCATGCCGGGCTCGCTGGTTGCGACTGAGTTCGGCCAGCTCGCCCCGCTTCTCGGCCTCATCCGCCAGGTGCTCGAAGAGCCCGCCGGCCTCGATCGACCGTAGCTGGTGGCGATCGCCCACCAGGGCCACGCTTGCCTTATGACGGGTGGCCGCGTCCAGGACCGTCTCCAGGCGATAGGTCTCGGCCATCCCCGCCTCGTCCACGACGATCAGGGTGTCGTGGCGCAGTTGAAGGGTGCCCGTCGAGACGGCGTGGGCGAAGGCCTCGGCGCTATAGCCGGTCCCGCTGATCTCGGTGGCGAACGCCTCGGCCCGGCTGGCGGCAACGGCCACGGCCACCACCTGGGCATGCGGACGTTCGAGGCGCCACGCTTCGGCGTACGCTTGCATCACCACACCCTTGCCGCTGCCTGCCGGCGCCTCCAGCACTCCCGCCCCTGCCGTCCGCGCCATCGTGCCGAACGCTACCCGTTGATCCGGCGAGAGCGTCTTGCAGATCCGCGCCTCAGCCTCGGCCAGCCGGTTCACCAGGGCGGCCCCCCGCTCGGGCCGGGCCAGCTCCGCGAACATGGCGATGCAGCGGTTGCCCCTGTTGATCTCCGTTCCGGTGGTGAGCGCCAGCTGTCCTTGGCGATGTGCTTGCGGACGGGGCGTCCCCTCCTCCTGCCTCATCTTTCGGATCGCTGCATTCAGCTCTTTGCGAGCGGCCTTGCGGTTGTCCACGTTCGGCATCGCTTTGATACTCGCCTCACCCTCCTTTCGCATGGCCTCAATCTTCGCTTCGGACGCCAGCCACGATGCCTTGGCTTTGTCATCCAGGATGGCTTGCTTCTCGATCGCCCCCTTTTGCCGTGGGCTTACCACGGCCACCAGGTCGGCATGCAGGTCGGCAGGTCGTCCGTCCCCCTTCGCCTGGTCCACATTGTCCAGCAGTGTCCGCAGCTCGGCGGGATCCAAATGGCCCTGGGCTTCGATGGCGATCTGGGCCGCCAGAAAGCGCCAGGCGAAGATGCCCTCCGCCTTGGCTACTTCGGCCACCGCCCGATTCAACACGTCGGTAGCGGTGCGCTTGGTCGTGCTGCGGTCTTTCACCCGCAAGGTGGCGGCCTGGTCTTCGGTGAAGCCCTCCTTGTCCAGTCGGGCCTGCCACGCGGCAAAGAGACTCCCCTCGGCGATCGCCTCCTTCGCTTGACGGGTCTTGGTGGCGAAGTCGCGGGCCTCCAGCACGGTGGGGGCGCGACCGACCTCTTCCGTGAAGCGCTCGACCTCCTTGTTGACTTCGTCATGGCGCGATGAGAATAGTGTCTTGATCTCTTTCGGCACCCCGGCCACCTGCACATAGTCCGTTACCTGCTCATGGGTGTCCTTGCCGCGCTCGGTGGCGTAGCCCAGCTCCTGCAACTGGTGCCCGAGCGTCGCGCGGTAGATCGCTCCCGCCTCACGCCTCATATCAAAGGCCGCCTTCGACTCGAATGCGCCCGTGGCCAGCTTGTTGCGGCCCACCCATCCCCTGCGCCACACCACATTGAACACGACCACATGGCTATGCAGGTTCATGTCCGGCGGCTGCCCGGCATCCTTGTTGCTCTCCGACTGCCGGCTGGTCTCATGGTCGAAGGCGGCGGCGATGATGCCGGCACTGGCCTCCTGCCAGACGTGATCGTGTTGCTTACGTCGCACCAGCTCGCAACGGTCCTCGATGTGACGCAGCGCCTCGTCGACGGCGGCCTGGTGCGCCGCAGCCAGCTCGGCTCGGTGCGCCTCGTCGGCCCGCGCCCAGAGCACGCTCACCGACTTGTCGGCTGAGAACGTCATGTCCATGGCGGCGACATGTTGCCCACCTGCCTGCATGACCAGCTGGCGCTTGGGATGGTTGGGGTCCAGCCCCTTGCCCAGCAGCAGCATCGTCCGCTTGTCGATGGGCGTCTCACCCAGTCCCAGCGCCGTCACCCCCTGGCCGAACCAGCGCGCGATCTCTCGCTCGGGCTCGCCGTCCGGGCCCAGGTAATATCCACCCGCCGCCTTGGCAATGCTGCCATCGTTGTTCAGGGCATTATCCCCGCTCGCTCGTGTGTGGCCATGATGCGCCGACACGGCCCGCGCACTCTCTTCGCCCGTCAGATACTCAAAGAGCTTTTCGGCATCGGCCTGGCGAATGACCTTGATGGTAAGCATGGTGGCGTAACGAGCCTACCGCACAGGATGCGTATGTCAGTGGCAGCGCGTACATTGTCGCCATGATGTCGACCACCACACCGCGCCTCACCGTCGAGCTGGTCCCTGCCACCTGCTGGTGGTCCAACCTGCGTACCCTGCTCCCTAAGCGCGAGTGGGATCGCATCCGACACGACATCTATGCCAAGGCAGGCAACCGGTGCGACATCTGCGGGGGCAGCGGGCTACGCTGGCCGGTCGAATGCCACGAGCGCTGGCGTTACGACGGCGCCACCCACATCCAGTATCTGGATGGTCTCATTGCCCTCTGCCCTCGCTGCCACCAATGCAAGCACCTTGGCCATACCCAGATCATCGGACTGCTGGACGTTGCCCTGGACCATCTTGCCCGAGTGAACGGATGGGACGCCGACACCACGGATGCTTATGTCTCAGACGCCTTTGCCCAATGGCGAGAGCGCAGTGAGCACAAGTGGACCCTGGACGCTACGACCCTGGCGGATCAGTATGGCATCGCGCTGGAACTCCCAGCAGATGCTGCCTAGCCCGTGTCTTGGTTGTGCCCCACCATGCCAGTCAGTTGGCGTTTCACCCTGCCGATGCGTACGTTCCCTAGCGTATCGGTCTAGCCCTCTGCATGTCCATTCGGACGTGGGAGCACACTCGACGCACATAAAGCGCTGCCGGGGCCCGCTGCGGCGGGACGATGCCGTCCAGACGGCGTGAGCGCAACGTCAACGGGGTCGCTCAGGCAGCGGCTCGGCACACCCGATGGGCCACGTCCCAGCCCTTGGCTCCCCTGCCCAGCAGCACTCCCGCGCCTGCTGGCACCCCCTCGCCACACGCGCTGCATGTGCCAGCGTGCCGGTTGGGCCGGCCCGTGCGGGCGGCAGGTGTGTCCGGCGCCGTTGTTGGCGCGGTTGAGCCGATCGACGTGGCTTTGGTCGGCGCCATAGTGTCGTCCTCCACCCCCAGAGCATTGACCCGACTCAGGTCCAGCGTCGGCCTCGGGTCTCGGCAGGACGAGAGCGGCACGGGCAGGCGTGGCGCCGGCATCGCCAGCACCAGATCGTTTCCTAGGGTGGCGCCGATGTCTATGGCTTCGTCGCAGACCATAGCCAATGGCTCATCCGGCAGCCCCACCAGCTTGACCACGGGCTCGCCGTCGCCCCCCACCGGCCCCGGCACCACCAGGTCGCCGGTGCCCACCCCGTCGGGCTCGTCCCACGGCAGCGCCAGTTGGACCTGGCGGTCCACCTCGACGCCCGGCGGTTCTTCGACCGTCTGATCACCTGGCATGTCGGCGTCGTCCCCCAGTCCCTCATCGTCCGCCGGCGCCTGGCTCGCTGCGCTGACCCCGCCCACGTTGTAGGCCCCCTCATCCTCGTCCACCGCGTCCCACCACCCGTCGTCATCCGTACCCGTACTGGCCTCGTCGGGCTCGACGTTCCCATCCAGAGCTGGCTCGATCCCCGCCCCATCGTCCAGCCCCGGGCTGCTCATCTCTTCGATGATCGGTAGCTCGCTACCCTTTTCTGCGGCAGGCCCCAGCGTGAAAGGCGAGAGCCTGGCCACCCAGCTCTTGAACGGTTCGGTCCTCCACCACAACGACAATGTCACCACCCTCGGTGCTTCACCACCGACCAGCACCCACGCAGTCCCGCTCTTCAGCTCGCTCAGCTCATGCGCCGGCAGCCGGGCGCCAGCCGCGACGTGGGGCCCACCCGTCACCCCCTGCGCTTGCGCCTGCTGCTGGGCCGCCGCCTCCTTGGCCCCGACCACCGTCGCCAGGTGGTCGAGCAGGCGGGCGTCCGCCACGCCCCTGAGCAAGACCTTGCAGCCGTAGATCGTGAGAAACGCGTCGGCCAGCTGCTCCCCCCACCGATGGCGGATCTGGCCCAAGTCTTGCGTCGCCGCCAGCGTCACCAGTCCGCGCCCCCCACCCTCGGACACGATGGCATCCAGGCTCGGGATCGGGCTCAGGTTGGCCACCTCGTCCAGCGCCAGCAGCAGGGGCACCGGCAGCCGGCCACCGGGCGAGTCGTCGCTCACCTCCCGCACCGCACTGCGCAAGTCCTCCAGCAGACCCAGCACCACGGGTGCCGCGCTCACATGAGCGTCGGCGGGCACCACCAAGAAGAGCGTGCTCGGCTCGGCCAGAAACGCCCGCCAGCTCATCCGCTCGCCACCCGCCTCCATGTCCCTGAGCAGGGGCGACCCGAAGGCCCTCAAACACCCAACCGCCGTCGACCAGATGCTCCCCATCTCATTCGGCGGCGTACCACTAAAACTGCTCGCGACGGCCAGTGCATCCTCGGCCTTCGCCCCCTCCAGAATGTCCCGTGGCGTCTCCAGGTCGTGCACCGTCGCCCAGTGACCCACGGCTTGCATCGGGTGGCCGCCCAGCGCGGCGGCATGCAGCAGCAGGCTCACCAGCTGGGCACTGCGGTGCTCCCAGTGCGACCCCGACGTCACCCCCTTGCCACTGCCCGATGTCAGGGCGTCGCCGTGCATCAACGCCACGTGCCAGTCCCTGGCCCCCGTCACCGGCGACCATGCGAGCCTGATGCATCCGGGCGGTAGGCCGCCCTTGAAGATGCCCATGGGGTCAAACACCCACACCGTGCCCATCGTCTGCCGATGGGCGGCGCACCGCTCGACCAGCTCACGGCGGGTGCTCGTGGCCACCACGGACCCCTGCCACGCCAGCACGTTGGGGATCACCAGCCCCGCGCTCTTGCCCGTCCGTGGCGGCCCGACGATCAGGGCCCCAACATTCGGCGGTGCCGTCACCCAGCGCCCCCCAGCCAGGCCCAGCAGAATCCGGTCACCCGGCAGTCCCCGCCGGCCCCGCCAGGTGCGCCGAACGCTGGTATCACTCTGCCCGCCCCCGAATCCGAAGCTCGGCCACCACCCCGTCGCCTCGTCCAGGTGCCCGTGCATCCACCAGAGCCGGCCCTCCAGGGCAAACGCCGCCACCGCCAGCAGGGCCAGGACGATGCCGTAGCTCTCGGCGTGGCGGGTGGTCCACGCCAGCCAGAGCGACGCAAAGCCGCCCTGGACGCCCGTCAGCCACCCAGCCGCCCAGGCACATGCCAGGATCGTCGCTGGCCCCAGCACGATAAAAAAAAAGTCCGCTTCAATGTCCTTGGCGGTGCGCTGGTGCGGACTCATGCCGCCGCCCCCCGCCGCCACTGCTCTGCGAACTCAGCACTGGCCAACCAGTCATCCAAGGCTGGCACATGGCCGCGCTTCCACCCATCGTGCATCCCAGGCCCGTCGGGACCCGCGTCGCCCGTCGGTACGGCGATGCGATGCTTGTGCTGGCAGTCGTGTGCCCAATACCGCGTCTCGACGTGATCGAGCGCATAGCGCCACCAGTCGAGCGCCGGCCCTGGCTTGGCGGCATCCGCCCATGTTGCCTGCAACAGCGCCAACAGTCGGACCTGGCGGCGGTGGCAGTGCCAGCAGGGCCAGGGGGTCGCATCATGCGACCGCAGCCACTCGACCCACGGCTCCAGCCCGCGGATGCGCTCCCGCAGCGCGTCCAGGCTCAGGTGATCCAGGTCAAACACGGGTCCGAGCGCACCCGTGGCGTCATCCGTGGGCACGGTCTTGGTGCTCCGTCCGCAGCTCTTTCAGCAGCCGGATCATCCACACCAGCCTGACGCTGTCGTCTGGATATCCCGGATCATCACGCCGGCGTTGGGGCAGTGTCCGCAGCCGCGGCCAGCTCTGCGCCGAGTCCCACGCCACGCTCATGACCCCTCTCCCCGCGAGCTGAGCCACGCCAGCGCCCGCCCCAGCATGGACTGCTCATGCACCGGGCCCAGCCTGCCCAGCTGCGCCAGCGTGAGCACTGCACACACGTCGCCCGCCACGGCCAGCACACCAAGCCACGCCAGCCACCAGACCAGGCTTCCCATCGCATGACGGGCTACCACCCCTCCCAGTAACGCCAGCGACCCCAGCACCACCAGAGCTACCACCCGCGTCTGCGCCGTCCGTCCATACCCCGTCAACGGATCACGCGCTCGGTGCGCACACCATGTCCCGACGTTTCGCAATGTAGTCATCATCGTCTCCATGCTGATGTCTTACCATCGCGGCGGCGGTGACGCAAGAGTCCTGCCTGCGACGATATGCAAACATGGCGGGTGCCGCCGATGTGCCACGTCCGGCTCGGTGGTGAACGGCCACGGCTCGTGGTCACACCTGGGCTCAGCGGGTCATTCGAGCTGCCGAGTCCCAACGCTTGGGCTCTCGCCACAAGCTAAGGTCCGGATGCTCGCCCACGGCGGCTCACTCGATGCCTGGGCCGTCGGAATCCGTGATGTGCTTGGCTCGCGTCGCTTGCCCCGCCCGCTTTGCGGGCCCCCTGGCTCGCATCGTTCGCCTCGCCCGCTTTGCGGGGCCCCTGGCTCGCATCGTTCGCGTCGCGAGCCGCCTCACCTCCACATCCGCGTCCACCCCCAGTCGGTCCAGCACCTCCGGCGGTGTCGAGCGGTTCTCAGCCACGGGTTTCCGCACCGACATGTTCCCGTGCCCCGCCAGCCGTCTCAGTAGCTCGGGCGGTGTCGATGGGTTCCCAGCCAAGACCAAATGCATGTGTATGCGCACATGGCTCGACAGCCGTCCCCGCATCTCTGGCAGCGCCGATGGGTTCCTGGCCACGTCCCACCGCATGTATTCGCTTGCATCCTCCGCCAGCCGTCTCAGTAGGTCTGGCGGTGTCGCGATATTCGACGCCACGCCCCGCCGCACCAGCTCGTCCGCATCCTCCGCTAGCCGATCCAGAATCTCTGGCGGCGCCGATGGGTTCCTGGCCACGTCCCACCGCATGTATTCGCTTGCATCCTCCGCCAGCCGCCTCAGTAGGTCTGGCGGTGTCGCGATATTCGAC
>Ga0307372_10008343_pt1 | contig 14593 bp, 9 predicted proteins | sample OX1MG_FD_202533 | JGI IMG/M metagenome (GOLD analysis project Ga0307372, IMG submission 202533) | Soil microbial communities from Risofladan, Vaasa, Finland - OX-1 | ecosystem: Environmental > Terrestrial > Soil > Coastal area > Acid sulfate soil | place: Finland: Risofladan, Vaasa | collected... | reverse complement strand
CCGCGCCGAGGCCGGCGTCGACCCACCCTTCCATGGCGACGACGAGGACCGGTGCGGTGAGGACCGGCGAGGTGTGCACCTCGAAGAGCTCGCTCACGATGTCCCGAGGGTAGTGGCCGCGAGCCGCACCAGCCGAGCCACGGTGGCGGGGAAGTGCTCCACGCTGTCCGGGTCGCCCGCTCCGGCTCCACCGAGGTAGCGGGCGTAGACGCCCTGGAGGATGCACGCCAGACGCCAGTACCCGAAGGCCATGAAGTACCCGACGTCGGAGACGTCGGCGCCCGAGGTCGCCGAGTACCGGTGCGTCAGGTCGTCGCGCTCCGGGAAGCCGTCGAGGGCGCTCGCGGGGACGCGTCCGAGCACCGGCTCACCGTCGGCGGGAAGACCCCAGTAGTCGAGGAACGTCCCGAGGTCGGCCATCGGGTCGCCCAACGTGCACAGCTCCCAGTCGAGGACCGCCGCGACAGTCCCGTCGGGGCGGAGCACCGCGTTGTCGATGCGGAAGTCGCCGTGGACGACCGAGGTGCGACGCTGCGGCGGGATCCTGGCGGCGAGGTCGGCGCCGACCCGCTCGACGAGCCCGGGGGCGGCCACCCCCACCGTGGCTGACTGGGCGAACTGCCGCCCCCATCGGCGGAGCTGCCGATCGACGTAGCCCTCCCGTTTGGCCAGGTCGCCGAGCCCGACGGCGTCGGGGTCGAGCGCGTGGAGCGCGGCGAGGGTGTCGACGAGGCCGAGGCCGGCCGCACGGCGCGCGGCCGCGGCGGGCAGGAGCGGTCCACCGCTGCCCGCGTCCCGCAGCACCAGGCCCTCGACGAAGGTCATCACGTAGAACGGCGCACCGGTCACGGCCGGGTCCTCGCAGAGCCCGAGGGGGGTGGGCACCGGCACGGCCGTGGGCGCGAGGGCCGCGAGGATGCGGTGCTCACGCCCCATGTCGTGCGCGGTGGGCAGGACGTGACTCACCGGGGGACGACGCAGCGCGACCGCCCCGCCCGACGCACCGTCGACGCGGTAGGTGAGGTTCGACCGGCCGCCGGCGACCAAGGTGAAGCGAAGCGGGGGCTCGACGTCGCCGACGTGGGCACGGAACCACGCCGTCACCGCCTCCACGTCGATGCCGACCGGCGCGGGATGGCCGACGTGGTCCACGCCCGCGCCGTCGGTCGACATGTCCGCCGACGCTACCGGGGGCGGGTCGTGGGAAGGGCGGAGGCCGGTATCGTCGTCGCCATGTCAGACGTCACCGACGCCACGTTCCAGACCGCCGTGCTCGATCGTTCCGCGACGGTCCCGGTCGTCGTCGACCTCTGGGCGCCATGGTGCGGGCCCTGCAGGACGCTCGGCCCGATGCTCGAAGAGGCCGTCGCCGCGACCGACGGAGCCGTCGAGCTCGCCAAGGTGAACGTCGACGAGAACCCTCAGGTCGCGGCGAGCTTCCGGGTCCAGTCGATCCCCGCCGTGTTCGCCATGCGCGACGGGCAGGTCGTTGACGGCTTCATCGGCGCGGTCCCCCAGTCTCAGGTGGCCGAGTTCGTCGCCAAGCTCGCCCCAGCCCCCCCGAGCGAGGCCGACCAGCTCGTGGCGGCCGGCGACGAGGCGTCGCTCAGGAAGGCGCTCGACCTCCAGCGGGACCATCCCGGCGCGGTGGTCGGGTTGGCCAGGATCCTCGTCGATCGGGGCGAGCCCGAGGAGGCGCTCGAGTTGCTCACGCGGATCCCCGAGACTGCCGACGTCCGCGCCGTCGCCGCAGAGGCCCGGCTGACTGCGCGCGGGGTCGAGCCAGCGGGCGACGTCACCGCGACCCTCGACGACCTTCTCTCCCGTGTGCGCGACGACGAGGACGCGCGCCAGCAGTTCGTCGACCTGCTCGAGACCCTCGGGCCGGACGACCCCCGCACCGGGGAGTACCGTAGGGCACTGGCCAGCCGGTTGTTCTGAGCTCGCCCCTGTTCTGAGCTCGCCCCGCTCCGTCCTGTAGCCGGAGCCCTCGCCCCTCAGCGCCCTGACGCCAGGGCGGCCTCTGCGGACTCGAGCGTGGTGAGGTCGATGCCCCCTCGCTCGATGAAGATGCCCACCTCGTCCGGCGGGAGAGGCCGGGCGAGCAGGTAGCCCTGACCGCGCCGACAGCCGAGGCGCAAGAGCGTCGACAGGTCCTCCATCGTCTCGATGCCCTCGCCGACGACGTCGAGCTCGAACGCGCGGGCCAGGCGCACGATGGTGTCCACGATCGCCTGGTCCGTCGGGTCGTGGGCGATGTGGTCGACGAAGGTGCGGTCGATCTTCAGGCAGTCCACCGGGAGGGACTTCAGCTGGCTCATGGAGCTGAAGCCGGTCCCGAAGTCGTCGATCGCGAGCTTGACGCCCATCGCCCGGATGTCCTCGAGCACCTGCACCGCCTGGTCCACGTCGGCGATGACGGCTTGCTCGGTGATCTCCAGGCACAAGAGCTCCGGGGGGAGACCCGATCGCCGCAGGCAGTCGGCGACGAGCCCCACGATGCCGGACACCCCGAGCTGGGCGGGGGACATGTTCACCCGCATCACGAGGTCCAGCTCGCCGTAGGTGCGGCGCCACGACGCGAGCTGCTTGCACGCCTCCTCGAGCACCCACCGGTCGATGTCGGTGATGAGGTGCGTCTCCTCGGCGATCGGCACGAATTTCGCCGCCTCCACGAATCCCTCGCCGCTGCGGAACCAACGCACGAGGGCCTCGACCCCGAGCAACCGCCCCGTGGCGAGATCGAACTCCGGTTGGTACATCACCCGCAACGCATCCTCGTCGAGCGCCTGGCGCAACAGGAGCTCGATCGTGGAACGCTGGGCGACGCTTGCCTCGAGCTCGTGGTCGAACACGACCGCGCGGCTCCGCCCGTGCGACTTCGCCGCGTACAGCGCGATGTCGGCCTGCCCGAGCAGCTCCTCGGCCGTGAGGCTGTCCCCCTCGGTGATCGCGATCCCGACGCTGCCGGTATGGGCGACCCGCTGCCCTCCGAGGTCGATCGGGAGGGCGATGAGGTCGAGGAGCCGGTTCGCCGCGGCGACCGCCCCCAACCCCCCGTCGGCGTCACCGAGGACCACGACGAACTCGTCGCCACCCAGGCGGGCCGCGAAGTCGGTCGGCCGCAACGACGTCCGGATCCGGTCGGCGATGACCTGGAGCACCTTGTCCCCGGCGCGGTGCCCGAGCTGGTCGTTCATGACCTTGAACCGGTCGAGGTCGATGAAGAGCAGTGCGAGCGCCCCCTTGTTGCCCAAGCTGCGGTTGGTGACCTCCTCGAGGAGGGCTCTGCGGTTGGCGAGGCCGGTCAGGTCGTCGGTCAACGCGCTGTGACGCAGGCGTTCCTCGGCATCCACGCGGCGCAGCAGCTGCACGAGCAGCGCGGCGACCGCCCGGAGCGCGTTGATCTCGTGCTCGGACCACGTGTACGGAGTCAGGTAGACGAAGGCGAGCACGCCTTCGGTCGTGTCGCCGTGCACGAGCGGCACCCCCGCGCCGGTGAACTCGTCGGGACCACCGGCGTCACGTACGCGCTGGAGGTAGCGGTCGTCCGTCTCGGCCGCGTTGCGCACGATGAAGGGAACCTTCAAGTCCTTGGTCGCCGCGAAGATCGGGTCGGAGTCGAACGGCACGATGCCCAGGGGGTCCTCTTCGAGAGGCAGACCGCGCGGGGGGTAGAAGGCCATGAGAACGCTCATCCCCCGAGCGTGATCGTTGCGGCGCAAGAAGGCGACGTCCGCCCCGAGGAACTGGCACAGCACCTCGACGGCCCAGTCGAGCGCGAGCCGCAGCGTCGGGCCGGTGGTCGACATGAGCCGTTCGCTGATCGTCGACACGAGGTCGTCGAGCCTGCGCTGCTTGGCGGTCGCCTGCGGGGCGACCCCGGGGGCGGTGACGGCATTCGCGAGCCGAGCGAAGAGCCGCACCGTCTCGATCTCGTCGGCGGCGAGCGGCGGCCGCTCGCGGAAGGCCACGGCAAAGGCTCCCGTCGAGACCCGTTCCCCCTCGGCGCCTGCGCCCGACCCTGTGTCTCTGTCGTCGCCCGCCGAGGCCGCCGGGCCCTGGGTGGCTTCCGTGGGCTCGATCCACGACATGTTCGAGCCGGCCATGGCGGCGCCCCAGGGACCGCCCGCCGTCAGCCGTTCGCTCACGGCCGTGTGCAGGGCGGCGGTCGTTGCCGCGTGTGTCAGGTCCGCCCAGACGATCGGGGTGTGGGCAGTCGACGCCGGGACGTACTCGACGGCGACCGCGCCGCTCAGCAACCGGAGCGCGCCGGCCAGCACCTCGCCGAGATTGTCTCCACCGACGCCGTCTGAAAAGAGGGCATCCACGGTCTTTCCCATCCCCAACTCCTCCGACCCCGATGATCTTAGCTGGTCAGCGAGCCGGGCGCCCGTCCAGCCGGGGTGAAGGCCGGTTCAGGGACGATTGGCGACCGAGTGCCGCCAGCCCCTCGGAATGCTTCGGGGTAGGTCAGGTCAGCTCAGGACTCGGCCCGACGTCGGAGCACCTGGTCGAGCGGCAGGCGGGCGCTCCTGACCCTCGGCGGCGCCGCGTGCCCGAGCCGCAAGGTGAGGATCGGGACTGTGTGGGGACCGAGGTCGAGCAGCCGCCGGAACCTCGCCGAGAGCGTCCGGAGGTCTTCGGCCCAACGGCTGCCGCCCAAGGCGTCGAAGTCCCGCTCCTGCACCGCGTAGAGGAAGGCGGGGGCGATCGCCTGCACGGCGAGTCCCGCTCGCTGCGCCTCGATCCAGACCCGCTCGAGCGCCATGCCGCCGGTCAGATAGGACGCGGGGCTGGCGCTCTCGACGGTCACCACGGCGACGGCGGAGCTCGATGCCAAGGACCGTTTGAGGTAGTCGCCCAGGGCGCCCCCGGCGTCCCAGCGATCGAGCAGCTCCATCACGTCCGCTCGCTGGAGCAGCTGGAGGGAGCCGGCCTCCGGGCCCGAGAGCTCGAGGGTCGCGACGTCGATCCCGGTCGAGACGTCCTCGCCCGGCCACCGCAGCTCCCGGATGGTCTCCTCACGGAGCGTCGGGTGGAGGAAGCGCACGCGCTCCGCCGCAGCGAAGATCTCCGCGCACTCCGCCAACCTGTCGGGCCCCGTGACGAGATGGAGCCTCGCCTGCTCGGCGGCTGCGGCCCGGGTCATGCGGCTGACGACCGCGAGGTCGAGCGCGACGGGGGAGCCGTGCCTCCGGTTCGAGCAACGCTCGAGCATCGCATCGCGGAGCTCTGCGAGCGCGGGATCGGATGTGGTTCCGAACGTGAGGGAGGCCGCGACGTCGGAGCTCGGGCCCTCGGGGAACAGCTCGAACGCACCCAGACGGCCCGCAGCGGCAGCGGCGACCCGGGCGTTGAAGAGCGCGGCGCCGAGTCCGACGTAGCTCGCCCGTGACCGGACGTCCATTGCGCCGCAGGTCCTCGACCGGTCGAACGCGATCGCAAGATCGCGGGCGCTCAGGTCGAATCGCCACGGCTGTCCGTTGCCGCAGGAGGGTGCGAGGGTGGCGGCGTGGACGATGAACCGTCCCCAGTCCGACGGAAGTGCCCCGAGGGGACCGGCGATGCCGCTGCCCGCAGACTCGGGGCTCTCGAGCGAGGAGACGATCGCGTCCAGGTCCACGCGAGCCCGACCTGAGGGCACGTCCTCACCGAGCCCGAGCCGGCGCACGGTCGCAGCGACGATCGCGCCGCCGAGGGTCACCTCGGACCCGAGCTGTGGCCAGCTGGAGATGGTGCGACCGATCTCCGCCATCGACGCGGCACCCCGTGCGGACCCCTGCGGCGCGTCGACGATCGCGAGCACGTAGGGGACCTTCTCGGCGGTGGTGAGCGACACCAGCGCGTCGGCGCCGATGTCGCCGAGGAGGCCGTGAAACACCGGGCGATCCGGCTCGAGGTCGAACCGTTCCACGTCGATCATCCCTCGGTCGCTCGTCTCCATCACGACGGCGACCCGCTGCCGGCGGGCGGCTTCTCGTACGAGAAGCTTCATCGCCAGGTCGTCGCACTCTTCGATGACCACGTCGAGCCCGGCGATGAACTCGTCGACGTTGTCCGCGCCGATTCCGTCGGTGAGGGTCTGGACCGGCAGGTACGGGTCGAGCTCGGCGATTCGCCGCGCCGCCACCACGGCCTTGTTCGTGCCGACGTCGAGGATCGAGGCGGGCAGCCGGTTCAGGTTCGACACCTCGACCTCGTCGAGGTCGGCGACCCGCAGCTCGCCACAGAGGCCCTCGAGGGCGATCGTCACCGCGACGGCGTGGCCTGCGCTCAGCCCGACGACCCCCACGCGCTGGCGTGCAAGTCGCACCTGCTCCCCTGCCGTGATCCGGTGGCGGTTCCTGTCGAGGCGCAACGTGGCGAAGGCGCGGGGCCCGAGCATGTGAACGACGGTCCGCCGCCACGGGAGGTACACGTGCCTCGAGGTCTCTTCCCAGAGATCTTCGGGCGGCGCAGGGAGGAGCCGGCCGAGCTCGTCGCGCTGCCGGTCGATCACGTCGACGATGTCGATGCCCGGATCGGCGCGAAGGTTCGTGAGGATTTGGCGGTCTGGGCGGTGCCGAACGTCGAGCAAGATCGGACGCCACCCGGTTGTGAAGGACCGCTCCGGCGGTTGGCGCAATTGCTCGGCGTCCTCGCGGACGAGTCGTGCCTGCGCCTCGGTGAGCAGCCCCTGGTAGCGGGGCCGTCGCATGCCGGTGAGGATCGTGCGGTACTGCTCGGTCGGGTACGGCACCGATTCGGCCCCGAGCATCGTGCTGCCCACGGAGGCCATCACCGGCCGCATCCGGTCCGCGACCGCGGCGAGGAGCACCTCCGCGTTGAGCCACTCGATTGCGTGGGCGCAGCAACGCACCATGGCCGCGCCGACGAGCGGGCTGCCGTCGCCGCTCATCTCACGCCACGCCCCCTTCATCTCGATGACGCCGTAGGGGGCGACCGCCTCGACGGCCGCGCGGTGCTCCTCCCACTCCGGGGATGAGGCCATCTCGGCGAGAGCCTGCGCCGCGGCGGCATCGTCGAGCGGCCCGTGGCACCGCAACCCGGCCACCACACGGTCCTGCGCGTCCACGCCGACGAAGAAGAGGGACACGCCGTCACCCCGCTCGAGCGCCTGCGGGTCGACGAGCCCGTCGATTCCGTAGCGCGCGTACTCGCGGTTGGCGCCCTTGAGGTAGGCGCGCCAGCGGTCGGGGCGGCTCAGCGGGTGGTGCGCCTCGAAGCGCAGTCCGCTGGCGCGGTCATAGAACGACGCGCCGTAGCGGAAGGTCTTCATGGAGCGACAGGGCCCCTCGCAAGGTGCCGGTTCAGCGCGCCGAGCGTCGCGCGGCTCGCCGCCTCGACGTCCTCGTTCCCGGTCGCGACGCCCAGCCGCTCCACCGTCCTGTTGGTCTCCACGCCGGGTCCCCGCCTCGGCGCGAGCACCACGACGACGGGCTCGCCGGGCACGCCGTGCGCCCGCTCGGCCGAGACGAGATAGAAGGGGATGTCGATGGAGAGGGCGCGCAACGCATTGAGCGTTGCCTGTGCGCCGCCGGCGAGGGGGCCAGCAGGCGCTCGGCCCGTCCCGCGCGTCGCCCCGAGGGAGAGCGACACCTCGCTGGTGCCGCGCTCGGGGTCGAAGCTCGCCTGGAGGAACGACACACGTGCGCCACCGCCGAGCTCGGTGGTGGCGCCGCCGCCGGGCGCCGTGGCGGAGATGGCGTGCGGCGTGGCGTCCTCCACGCGGCGGTTGCCGTTGCCGTTGACGTGCTCGGGTTCGGTCGTGCCGCCACCCCCCGCCGAGGGAGCCGGACGCGCCGGACCTCCCTGCGCGGCGGCGGGCTCGTCGGCGAGCGAGAGGATGCTGACGGACGCGCCGGGAAGGCGCGACCGGGCCACCCGGTGCACCTCCTCGTGGGAGGGGTCCGGCGCCGACGCCGACAGGACGACGATCGGTGTGGCCATGGCGACGGACACGACGCCGGGGACGAGCCGGAGCTCGAGCTCCAGTGTCGTCGCGGGGTCGGAGGCCACAGGCGTCGCGACTCCGGCGTCCGAGAGCCGTTCTGCCGTCAGCCGCTCCAGTTCGGCGGGGTCGACGGTCTCCGAGGGCGAGCTCGCCGTGGACGCGTGGAGGTCGATGTCGTCCCTGCCGGCCGCGCTCAGGGCCGCGCGCACCCTGGCAATGAAGGGCCGGACTGCATCGGGGCCTGCATTGCCGAGGATCGCGAGCGCGATGCCCGGCGATGTCACGCCCGCCTCGTCCCCGCTGCGGAGTGCGTGCCGCAGCGCCGCGGCCAGGGCGCGCCACCGATCGCCGCCGGGGGAGTCCCCGCCCGTGGTCAGGCGCACGAGCGTCGACGACCATCCGTAGCGGGCGGCGCAGGCCGTGGCCCGGACGACCGCGGCGCGGATGGCGGTGCGGCTCGAGAGGCCCGAGAGAGGATCGACGGCCGCGCGCAGCGAGGTGACGGATCCACGGAAGCACATCGCGCACATCGCGGCGAGTCCCTGTCTCGTCGTTGTGTCCAGTTCGTGGGGCTCGCCGTAGACCCCGGGGGGTCGCCGCAGCAGGGCCGCGGCGGTGCTCACGGGAACCGGTCTCCCCCCGAGCGCGAAGAGTTGCGGCCCGGCGGACGGCGCGGGGTCCGGGTCCGTGCCCGGGTGCAGCACGAGCCAGGCGCCGGTGAGGCTGTTGCGGGCGGCCACCTCGGTGAGCAGGTCGTACGCCCAGGAGATGCCACTGGCACTGGCGAGGAGCTCGGCAGCGGCTGCCAGGGTCCCGTCGACGGTGGCTGGCGAGTCGACCAATTCCCCCATACCCCTTCGGTTCCTCGGGCGCCCGGCCCTCGTCCGATGCGAGCGCCCACCACGTCGGCGCGCACATGAGCAGAGAGCGTGGCGACCGTGCGCGGTGCACGGCCTTGTTCGTCCGGCGCAGCGTCGACGATTGTAGGCATACGGGGCCGTCGGTATGGTTGATATGCCGGCCGTCGAGCCTTACGGCGCACCGAGGCGCGCGGCCGTCGCTGTCGGAGGTCCGGCGCGGCCCAGTGCAGTACGGTTGCACTCCGATGGAGATGATGAAGGTGACGGAGTCGGCAATGGGGGGCGGGTCGATCGACGATTCGCTCCGCACCGCGCTCGACCTCTGTCTCGGCCTGGGCTCGTTCGTGGTGACCATGACAGGCACGGTGCACCGCGTCCTTTCTGACGCGATGCCCCCCGAGGACGGCTGGCGACGCATCGAAGTGCTGGCGCGAAACTGCCTCTCCCACCCCGCTGCGCTCGGCCGGGAGCTCTTCTGGAACGCAGAGGTCTCCACAGAGGCGGAGTCCGCGGACCGTTCGCTCGCGTGCGTGGTGGTGCCGGTGTGGTCGGACGGCGCGCAGCGCGGGTTGCTCGGCGTCGTCGACATCTGGTTGCCCGAGCCCGACGACTACCAGCGCGACGGGCTGCTGCGTCTTGCATCGGATGTCGCACGCCTCTTGCCGAGCCCAGGGTCGCCCCCCGCGCCGGCGCACCCGGTCGATGAGCCCGAGTCGGGGACCACGACCGAGGTGCGCCCCCCCACGGCGCCCAGTGCCGCGCGCTCGCCCGTGCACATCGACGCCGCGGGGCTTGTCGCAAGTCTCGACGACGGGATCATGTGCCTCGACGAGGCGGGGATCGTGGTCCTCACGAACCGTACGGCGGACGCGATGCACGGGCTGCCGCCGGGGCGCACGCTTCTTGGCTCGCAGATCCCGATGACGAGCGGGCTCCGGACCGAGGACGGCAAGGTGCTGGCGCACGACCGTCACCCGGGACTGCTCGCGCTCCAAGAAGGCGTCGCACGCGACGCGCACCTCACGGTCGGCGAAGAGGCGGACGGCCCGCGCCACCTGGCCGTGTCGGCGAGGCCGTTCCCGATCGAAGGACAGCGGGGCGTGCTGGTGGTGCTGCACGACACGACTGCGGAGTGGATGGAGCAGCAGCGTCTCAGCCATTACGCCCTCTACGACCCGCTCACGGGGCTCGCCAATCGGTACCTCCTCCTCGAGGAGCTCCGCCGCATGTTGCAGGGGCTCGGTCGCCGCGGCGGTTCGGTGGCGCTCATCTACACGGACCTCGACGACTTCAAGCGGATCAACGACGAGCACGGACACGACATGGGAGACGAAGTTCTCGGGGCGTTCGCCCGCCGTCTTCGCGGAGCCGTGCGGAGCGACGACGTCGTCGCCAGGCTCGGCGGCGACGAGTTCGTCATCGCCCACGCCACCACCGTGCAACCTCCGGACGACGACCTCGTCGTCTCCCGTCTCCGGAAGGTGCTGTCCGCGCCGTTCACGGTTCGGGGCATCGCGTTCGACGTCGGCGCGTCGATGGGCTGGGTGAGCACCGACAAGGGTGACGTCGGCCCGGATACGCTGCTGGCGAAGGCTGACCGCGCCATGTACCGGCACAAGCGCGACCGGGCCACGAGCCGCCGGCCGAACTGACGGCGTCGTTCACTCGTGCACGTCGGAACGACCACCGTCGAGAACCTTCTCCGGGTCGCTCGCAGCGACGCCGCTGCGGGCACCGCGTTCGCCGCGCTCCGGGCCGGAGGCGGGCTCCGGATCATCTCGGTGCCCGAAGCGGGGTCCTCGGACGGGCTCACGCCCGGAGAGCTCGCCGAGCTCGTGCAGCAGGCATCGGCGGACCCCGAGTTCTCCCAGGCTCGGGTGTTCGTGAGAAGCGTGCAGCTCGGCGGGGCTCTGACCCTTGCGGTCGCGCCGCTTCGTGGCGCTCGTCGCGACAACATGATCGGGCTGGTGGCTGAGCGCGACCGGACGTTCGACGCGCCGCAGCTCGAGGTGCTCGAGCGGCTGGCCGAGCGCCTGTCCCGCCATCTGGACGTCGTCGCGCAGATGAACGGAGGCTCCCGAGCGGGAGAGGGGGGATCGGCCCGAGAGGGGGGATCGGCCCGAGAGGGGGGCTCGGCGGCGGAGACCGCTGCCGACGGCGTTCCCTGTGCGGCGAATGCCGCGCGCACTGTCGAGACCCGCCAGGAATGGCCGTGGGCCCTGCCGAACCGCGCGGCGCCCCCCACAGCCGGTCTGCGGCTGACCGCGTTCCGTGCCCCCGAAGCGCACGCGCCGGCCGTCCGTGCCGACGAGGGGGAGGTGGAAGCGGAGGCGACGGGCGACACCGCCGCCTCCGTCCGGCCTGCGACCGTGCCCCCCGAAGTGACCCCGCCGGGCACCGCGCCGGCCGGAGCCGCCCCGCAGGCCACCCCGCCCGGCGAAGCCCCGCCCGGCACCGCGCCGGCCAGCGAAGCCACCCCGCCCGGCACCGCGCCGGCCGAAGCCACCCCGTCGGGCACCCCGTCACCCGCGACCGGTCAGTTGCCGGTCTCGCCGGCGCCGCCAGTTCCGCCCGAGGCGCCGGCGGCTCCTGCCGGAGAGACGCCCGTCGACGTGCCGGCCGCCTGGTGGGCAGAGCCCGATCGGCACACCGGACTGCCGGGGCTCGCGCAGTTCTTCAGCGCGACGGGGAGGTTGCTCGACCCCGACAGCCGTGCCGCGGGGACGTTTGCGATCGTGCTCGTGGAGGTCCCCGAAGAGCGCACAACGCCGATCGCGGCTCGTGTCCTGACGAAGGAGCTGCGGTTCGGCGATCCGGTGGCCCGCATCGACGGGCGCGTCCTCGCTGCGGCGATCGTGCTGCTCCCGGCCCGGACCGGCGACAGGGTCGAGCGGCGGCTCGCGGCGGCGGTCGGGGCGGCGCTCGAGCGACCCGGTGCCGTGCGCACCGCTCACGTGGAAGCGGGGCCGGGTGACCGCCGCGACGTGGACGAGCTGTTGCGGGAGGCGGTCTTGCGGCTGCAGGACCGATAGGCCGGTGGCGGCGGAGCCCCCTGGCGGGGGGCGGGGGGCTCCGCCGCTCGGCTCCCTATCCCCTGAGGCGACCTGGGAGGGAACCGGCACGGCGCACCCGACCCGCGCACTGCCCACGGGTCGACCCTGAACGGGACGATCGGTAGCCCACGCCGCCCAACATGCGGCTGGTGCTCTCTCCCATGAGTGCCATTCCCTCCGTCTTGGCTCGACGAGCCGACCGGGGAACGCCGGAAGATGGCACGCTTGCGGCGGGCCGATTCGGCGGTCCGGCTAGCTCGGAGAGCCCCGTGACTTTGCGTCCCCACCTCACGGCGGGTTTGCCGTTTCGTCGGCGCCTGCACGAGCGCACCGAGACCAAATCATTGTAGACCGGAGAATCGACGGGCGCAAGTGGAAGTTCCGGGCCACCGCCGCGTGACGCCCCTTCACTATGGTCGCCTCCGTGGAAACGGGCGACAGCAACGTGACGGGGACGGATTCGACCGCCTCGACCGCCTCGACCGCCATGACCGCCATGACCACCACTGCTCCGTCACCCACGGTGTCGCCGGCCACGGCAGTGGGCCGGCCCGTCAGGGCCCTGACGCTCGGCGCCCGTCGTTACGACATCGGCCACCGCGCCCTCGTGATGGGCATCTTGAACCGCACCCCGGACTCCTTCTACGACCGCGGCGCGACCTTCGAGCTCGACGAGCTCTTGCGGCGTGCGGAGCAGCACGTTGCAGAGGGGGCCGACGTTCTCGACGTGGGCGGCGTCAAGGCCGGCCCAGGTCCCGAGGTGAGCGAGCCGGAGGAGTTCGACCGGGTGGTCCCGGCGATCGAGGCCATCACGGCGCGGTTCGACGTCCCGGTATCGGTCGACACCTGGCGGGCGGGGGTGGCCGCGGCGTCGTTCGCCGCGGGTGCGGTGCTCGGCAACGACATCAGCGGGTTCGCCGATCCCGACTACCTGCAGGTCGCAGAGGCCGCGGGAGCGTCGGTCGTCGCGACGCACATCCGCCTCGCGCCGCGGGTCGCCGACCCCGAACCCCGCTACGTCGACGTGGTGGCCACGGTCGCGGGCTTCCTCGTCGAGCGCGCGGCGCGGGCGGTCGCAGCGGGTCTGTCACCCGACAGGATCGTCCTGGACGCGGGGCTCGATCTCGGCAAGACCGCCGCCCATTCCCTGGCACTGTTGCGCGCGTCAGACGTGCTCGCCGGGCTCGGGTACCCCCTCTTGCTGTCGGCGTCGAACAAGACGTTCCTCGGGGTCGAGCTCGGGCTGGAGCTCACCGAGCGTCGCGAGGCATCGCTGGCCGCGGCCGCGATGGGGATCACGCTGGGGTGCAGGGTGCTGCGCGTGCACGACGTCGCAGGGACCGTGCGGGTCCGCGACGTGCTGGCCGAGATCCTCTCTGCCCGCGCGGGCGAGCCGGTGCCGGAGCGGCAGGCGCCGTGACGCCGCCGCGGGCGGCGGGACGCGCCCAGGTGCCCGTACATCTCGTTCGCGGGGACGACCCGGCACTCGTCGCCCAGGCGACGCGGTCGCTCGTCGACCGGCTGGTGGCCGGCATCGACCCGTCGCTCGCCGTCGAGGAGCACGGCGCAGGAGACGAGCTCGACGTGGCCGCGATCGTCGACGCCTGCACGACGCCCCCGTTCCTGGTCGACCGCCGCGTCGTCGTGGTGCGCGAGGCCGGCCGCCTCGGCGCCGGCGACGCGGCGCGACTCGCAGACACGTTGGAGAGCCCGCTCCCCTCGGTGCATGTTGTCCTCGTGGCGGGCGGCGGCACGATCCCCGCCGCACTGGTCAAGGTGGCGACCGCGGCCGGCGAGGTCGTCGACGCCGCCGCAGGGCGGGGGAGGGAGCGCGGCCGGTGGTTGGCCGAGCAGCTGCGGCACGCGCCCGTGAAGCTCGACGCTGCGGCGGCACGCCGGCTCGAAGAGCACCTCGGCGAGGACGTCGGCCGCCTGGAGGGGCTGGTCGAGTCGCTCGCGGCGGCCTACGGCGAGGGCGCGACCGTGAGCGTGGTGGCCCTCGAGCCCTTCCTCGGCGAGGCGGGGGCGGTGCCCCCGTGGGAGCTGACCGACGCGGTGGACGCCGGCGACGTCCCGGCGGCGTTGCGCGCCCTGCATCGCCTGCTCGCGGCGGGACGGGCGGCCCCGGTCGTCGTGGCGACGCTCCACGGCCACTTCTCCAACATGCTTCGCCTCGACGGCGCGGACGTGGTCACGGGCGAGGACTCCGCGGCGCTGCTCGGGGCGCGGAGCCCCTTCGTCGCGAAGAAGGCGCTCGAACGGGCCCGCCAGCTGGGGAGCGAGCGCATCGGTCAGGCCGTCACCCTCGTCGCCGATGCCGACCTCGACGTGAAGGGGATGACGGCGCTCCCGACGGACCTGGTCCTCGAGGTCCTCGTGGCCCGGCTCGCCCGCCTCGCGCGCACGAAGAGCGCGGGGGGACGCACCTCCCGGAGCGTCGCCGGGTCGCGTGGGCGCGTGCGCCGTTGACCCTTGGGGCCCATCGGCCCGAGCGCTGTACGGCAGTCCCGCCGTCCCGGTCCGGCCGTGACGGGCGCAGCGGCCGGACGCGCACGTGGATCAGGAGGAGAGTTTCGCGATCCGCTGCATGAGCCGCGACTTGCGGTTCGCCGCCTGGTTCTTGTGGATCACGCCCTGCGCCGCAGCCTTGTCGATGCGCTTCACCGCGGCCCGCAGGGTCTCGACCGCCTGCTCGCCGCCCGCTTCCGCCTCCGCGACGGCCG
>Ga0307372_10008342_pt1 | contig 14597 bp, 7 predicted proteins | sample OX1MG_FD_202533 | JGI IMG/M metagenome (GOLD analysis project Ga0307372, IMG submission 202533) | Soil microbial communities from Risofladan, Vaasa, Finland - OX-1 | ecosystem: Environmental > Terrestrial > Soil > Coastal area > Acid sulfate soil | place: Finland: Risofladan, Vaasa | collected... | reverse complement strand
CGGATGGCCGCCGCTCTTGATCGCCGATCGCGATAGACTCGGGCGCTATCCCGCAACGGCCTAGGCGTACCGCCCGTCTGACACGCGATGCTCATCCGCCTGGCCGTCAGTGGCCAGTTGCGTTTGCCGCAGATCGAGACCCGCGAGGCGGTGATTATTGTCACTCCGGAGAGTCGTTGACGGTCGCGGCGGGACGCGCGATCAATGCCTGATCGTGTGCGGCCTTCGCATTGAAGCTGTGCGGCAGGTAGATGATCTGTCCGACACTCAACTGATCGATATTGGTCAGTTGCGGATTCGCTTTGATGAGTTCATCCATTCCGGACTTCGATCCGAGATAACGAATGGCAATATCCTCGAGCGTATCGCCGGACTGCACAGTGATTTGACTGCGCAGCGGCGGGGCCGCGGGTACGCCAATCGGTTTCTGAATCGCGGCGCTGGCGGCGGCCGCGGCCGGCGTGTTTGGAATGGCCGACACTCCCGGGGCGGTCGCTGGACCGGCAGGATCGCTTCCGGATGCCGCGAGTGGCGCGGCTCCAGGTGCAATCGATGCTTGCAGTTCGACCAGATGGGGCGCGGCGTTATTATCGATTTGAAGCTTCGCACCGGATCCCGCCTGTTCGACGGCAGCGAAGTGCTTATCTTTTTTGCGGTGCCGGGCAATCTCGACTGGCTGAGCCGGCAGTTCGTCCGCATCGCCGGTTGCGGCGCTGCGATAGCCAAATAAATCCGACCAGACCTTCGGATAGAGAATGCCCACCGCCAAAAGCGACGCCAGCGCCACAGCCGCGATCAGCGCGGACATCACCAGACGCCGCGCGCCATCTTTCGGCTTCGTGATTCCGACCGAGTCGTGGTAATCGGCGGCAATCTTCTTCGCGAGCCTGACGGTGATTTTTCGATCCCCCGCATAAAACGCCGCCATCATCGCGCCATGGCAGAGCATATTGATTTTACGCGGGATGCCGTCGCTCCGCTTGAGCAGATGGTTCAAGGCGTGCGGCTCGAAGATTGCTGAGGATTTGCCTCCTTGAACATTGAGCCGGCACTCGACGTACATGATCGACTCCACGGTGGTTAACGGCTTGAGCATCCCGCGGGACGAAATACGCTGATTCAGTTGACGCAGTTCCGGCCTCTTCAAACGCTCGGCGAGTTCCGGCTGGCCCACCAGGATGAGCTGCAGGACCCGGTCCTCGCGCTGCCCGCGATTGGACAGCAGCCGCAGCTCCTCCAATACGTCGTCGCTCAGCGCCTGGGCCTCGTCGACCACGATCGCGATCCGTTCCTCCTTGCCGTGCAGGTCCAGCAAATGGTCCAGCACTTTGAGGTAATCGAGTTTGGTCGACCCGGCGGAATAAAGATTGAGCTGCGAAAGAACGACCTGCAGCATCTCCAAAAACGAGAGCTTGGGGTCGTCGATATGCGCGATTCGGGCGCGCTTGAAGTCGCGCTGCAGCAGGGAATAGATCAGCGTGGTTTTGCCGATCCCGGCTTCGCCCGTCAGCAGGGTCAGTCCGCTCAGATCAGTGGTCAGTCCCGATTCGAGCGTGGCGAGGCCCTGAAGATGAGTTGGGCTGAAATAGACCGCGCTATGAGGAGACGCGGGCTGGAAAGGAGGACCGTCAAGGCGAAAGTACTGATAGTACTCCATCAGACTTCAATCTCTACTCTAAGTTAAAGAGGAGCGAAATAGGCACGCCAGTAGTTGAATGAGCGACGCGGCCGCCGCTGCGCGTCCTCGACCGGGGATGCCGGGGGGCGGCGAGTCGCCGGAAGTGCACATGGATAGCCCGATTCTCACTCATTTCCAACATAGGCCGACACTCTGCCGCTCGCTCGCGGAAGCTCAGATAGAGATCTGTCCGTGGCGTAGTTTATCGCTTGTTCGAGCGACCGCCAACATAATATCTGGGTGCGCCGGGACTGGGATGGATATTACGCCGATCCGGATTTCGCCATGCGAAAGCGGTAGATAATGGATGGGGGAATGCGTTCGCGGTCGATGACTATTGCTCGGCGCACTATCGCGATGATGGCGGCGGCATTATCAAGACTAATGGCGACCGTTGCGGCCTATAATAGATTAAGTACGCCCAGCCGACTTCGAGCCGCCCTCCGACATACGGCGGCAACGGTCTTTCATGCAATAGCGTATCGAAGGTGGGAAAAGGTCGTGCCGGGTTTCATCCGGAGCACGATTCGTCCGGGTAGTGTCCTAATTTCGGATTAGGACACTACCGTCGAGCGCGTTTGGTTATCACCGGCCAAAAAACATATCGAGACCCTGGCTCACGGGTGACCTGTACCTCGGTGAGTCATTGTATTCGTACGGCTCGGGCGCCGCGTAGTAATTTGGCTCCGGCGCGTAATAGTTATTCATCGGCTGTCGCTCATAGCCGCCCCGATAGCCGCGGTTGTAGCCGTGATGGTCATGGCCGTGTTCGTCGGCGCGGGCCGGCCCGACCACGAAGCTGCCAATCACCAGCGCAAATCCGATGGCCGCCGCAATCCTGACGACTTTTGAGCGCGACCTGACTTTGGGCTTTAGTGACACTTCCATAGTAACCCTTCCTCGCGTAATCGATTTCCGCTTTAGTTGCTCGAAGCGGTCTGTTTTGCGGCCGACGCCTTTTCACGGCTGCGGAACAGCGAGTCGGCGGTCTTCTTCTGCGCGTCCGACATCGTGTTGTACAGCGCCTCGAACGGCGGAACGAATTTCTTCATTCCAACTTCATGCGCTTCGATTACCGATTCGTAGGATTTGACCACGTCAACCGCGCTCATCGACTGCGCGTCCGCGGTCCGCTGCTTCTGCAGATCGACCATTGCCTGCGCATTAGCGCGCATCACCTGGGTCAGATCGTCCCATTGCGGCTTCTGCGCGGCGGTGATGTGGAGCTTTTGGTGCAGATCCTTGATGCGGGCTTCGACCGCGGTCATTCCGGCAGGTTCCGAGGCCATCGGCGACATCGCCATCGCCCGATGCGACGAGGGCGGGATGACAACTTCTTGCGAAGCCGCGAACGCAGGGCTCGCGAGCGCGATGGCGCCGAGTAGAGTTACCGCCGCACCCGCCACGCGCGCGGTCCGATTAGTGAAAAGAACCATGATGTATACTCCTTGTCAATTACGATTGACTAACGGTTCGATGCTATCTCGTTCAATACTTCGTTGCCGCGTTGCATTGGCTAGTCCACTTCCGATGCGTTAGCGGCGCCGTTCAATTGCGGGACCATCGCTTCATTAGCCTCTCACTATCATCGACAAACAGTCCATCAGCATTCACCCGTGCCCGTGCTCCAGGGCACCAACGGCCTCGCCCGGCGACGTTCTCCACAGCACCATTAGGGCTGTATTCCAACCTGATGTTTCCTGACTGAGCTTCGCAGCCGGCGGCAATCCCCGGGGGGGGCGCATCAGCCAAGCTTCGCGCACGCGGGCCGCAGCGCGCGCATAGTCACTGCGCGATCGCGGGGCGGTTGCGCTAGTTCGTGTGCAAAATCGCGACGGTGTCGGGTGGCAGATCGACGGTCGCGTCGGACAGAGTAATGCGCGGGTCCGACGCCATCACGATTCGCCGCGGCAGGCGATCGCCCAGCGCTACTGGTTGTGTGCGATCGGCGAGATTGCACGCCAGCGTGATCGCCCCGCGCGTGATCGTGAGCCAGCGCGCCGCCTCGTCGAAATGCACCTTGACCAGATCGAGCCGGCCGTCGCGCAGTTCGGGCGTGGCGGCGCGCAGGCTCAGCAGTTCGCGATGCCACGCGAGGATCTCGTCATGCGGCGCACGCGTGACTTCGGACCATAGGAGTTTGCTGCGGGTGAAAGTTGCGGGTGCCTGCGGATCGGGAACCTCGCCAATCGCGCCGCCCGCCGCCGCAAAGTTGCGCTTGCGGCCCTCGCTGACGGCCCGCGCGAGGACGGGGTTGTCGTGCCCGGTGAAGTAGAGAAACGGCGTCGAGGCGGCCCATTCCTCGCCCGCTAAAATCATCGGAATAAATGGCGCCGTGATGACGATCGCCGCGCCGATCTTGAGCCGCCCGAGACTCATCAGGCGCGCGGTGCGCTCGCCCTGCGCGCGATTACCTACTTGATCGTGGGTCTGGAGGTAGCCGAGAAAGCGATCGCCCCGGATTCCGGCGGGCCGGCGTCCGTGGCGCCGCCCGCGAAAGGCGGAATGGCGGCCGTCGTAGACAAACGCCCGGGTAATCGCCTTGGCCAGATCGGCGACGGTGCCAAAGTCGGCGTAGTAGCCGGTTCGCTCTCCGGTCAGCACGCTATGCAGCGCGTGATGGAAGTCGTCGCTCCATTGCGCCGCGATGCCGTAGCCGCCAAGTTCGGGCGGGCGCACGAGGCGCGGATCGTTGGCGTCGCTTTCGGCGATCAACACGAGCCGGCGGCCAAGCAACGGTTGGAGCGCGGCGGTCTCCTCGGCGAGCTGCTCGAGCAGATGCCGCGCCGAGTTGTCGTTGATTGCGTGGACCGCGTCGATGCGCAGGCCGTCGGCATGATAGTCGCGCAGCCACATCTGCGCGTTGTCGCAGAAGAACTGCCGCACCTCGTCGCTGCCGCGGCCGTCGAAATTGATCGCGTCGCCCCAGGGCGTCGAATAGTGGTCCGTCAGGTACGGACCGAAGCGCGGCAGGTAGTTGCCGTCGGGGCCGAGATGGTTGTAGACCACGTCGATCAGGATCGCCAGGCGATGGGCGTGGCAGGCGTTGGCGAGGCGCTTGAGGCCGTCGGGTCCGCCGTAGCCGTGATGCGGTGCGAAGAGATCGACGCCGTCGTAACCCCATCCGCGATCGCCGGGAAATTCCGCCACCGGCATCAGTTGCACATGGGTCACGCCGAGATCGACCAGATGGCCCAGGCGCTCGATCGCCGCGTCGAAGGTGCCGGCCGGCGTGAAGGTGCCGACGTGCAGTTCGTAGATTACCGCCGCCTCCAGCGCCGGCGCGTTCCAGCCCGCGTCGCTCCAGCGAAACGACGCATGGTCGACGAGGCGCGACGGACCATGCACTCCCGCCGGTTGCCAGTTCGATCGCGGATCGGGAAGCGGAGGGTCGGCGCCGTCGAGGATGAAGGCGTAATCGGCACCGGCCACGGCCGCCGGGGTGTCGGCGAACCACCATCCGCGGTCGCCGAGCGTCATTGCGATGCGCTGGTCGGCGATCGCCAGTTCAACGCGGCCGGCGTGCGGCGCCCATACCCGGATGACCATCGTGGAGAGCTTACGGCGCGGACGCCTCGCGCGAAAGCAGGCCGACCGGAAATTGCCCGAGCAAGGCCGCGAGCGGAACGTCGCCGCCGGAATAGCTTGCGCCGGTATATTCGTCGCACCATCGCCCGCCCGGCAATTCGAGCGTGGTCTCTTCCCACTTGCCGGCGAGGCGCAAAGGCAGCCGCGGCACGATCGTGATCGCGCCGTCGCCGCGGCTGAACGCGACCACGTGGTCGGCCCGCGTGCCGCGCGCGCGCAGCGGATGGTACGCGGCCGCGGGCCCGAACAGGTCGGGGCGGCGGCGGCGCAGGGCGAGCGCGTTGCGGATTACCCACATTTTCGGCAGACCCTCGTCGGCCCGCGCGAGCACCTGCTCGGCCGTCGCGCAGCGCAACTCGGCGAGCAGGCGGCGGCGCAGTTCGTAATCGATCGGCCGGCGATTATCGGGATCGACCAGCGTCAGCGACCACAGTTCGCTGCCCTGGTAGAAATCGGGCACGCCCGGCGCGGTCAGCTTGAGCAGGGTCTGGGCGAGCGAGTTAACCCGGCCGGGCCAGATCAGCGGCGCGACGAATTCGCCCAGGTCGGCGACGAACTCGGCGTTGGCCAGCGCGCCCTGGATGAACCCGGCGAGCGAGCGCTCGTATTCCTCGTCGGGCTTGGTCCACGAGGTATGGACTTTGGCTTCGCGCGCCGCCTTGCGCATGTATTCGAGAATGCGCTCGAGTTCGATCGGCCATGCGCCGACCAGCGTCTGGTACATCAGGTACTCGGCGTTGCTGTCGGAGAGGCCGCCGCGCCACCACGGCCGATTCATCTCGGACCATTCGCGCACCGCGCGCGCCCAGCGCTCGGGAATTTCGGCGACCAGGCTCATCCGCGCGCGCACGTCCTCGCTGCGCTTGGTGTCGTGGGTCGACGTCGCGAGCATCCGCAACGGCCAGCGCGCGTGGCCGTCGGCGCATTGGCGATGGAATTCCTCGACCCCGACGCCGAAGCGCGCCGGGTCGCCGCCGACTTCGTTGAGGCAGACGAAGCGATTGAAGATATAGAAGGCGGTGTCCTCGATCGACTTGGCCATCACCGGTCCGGTGAACTGCTGAAAGCGCATCGCGAGTTCGGTCTCGAGCGCTTCGCGATGGCGCAGCAGCAGGATCTCGCCGAGGAAGTCGAACAGCCGATGATCGATCTCCGGATGATCGAGCTTGGCCGCATCGATCGCCGCGCTGACGTAGCGCTGGTCGTCGGCGTCGAGCGGGCGGCCGGGCGATTCGCTGACGTAGGTGCGATAGACCGGCAGCCGCGCGACCGCCGCGCACAGCGCCTCATGCAGTTCATGACGGGTGAAGTCGCGATGGCGCGGATGGCGTTCGCAGACCTCGACGAACAGTGCGGTCAGGCGGCTCAAGTCGCTGCCCAGGATCTCGCGCATCACGAGATTTTTTTTCTCCAGCGCCAGCCGCGTGAAGTCGGTTGGCTCGCCGGTGAATTCCGCATAGAGCCGCGTCAGTGGACGCTCCCCCGCCGGGTCGATGAACAGACCGCCGGCCAGGTTCATGAATTCATAGCCGCTGGTGCCCGCGATCGGCCACGAGGCGCGCAGCGCTTCGCCCGGTTCGAGGATTTTCTCGACCACGATCCACGCCGTCGGACACGCCTGATGCAGCCGGCGCAGATAGCGCTCGGGCTCGCGCAGGCCGTCGATATGGTCGATGCGGATGCCGTCGAGGGTGCCGTCACCGAGCCAGCGCAGGATCAGGAAGTGGGTGTCGGCAAAGACCTGGTCGTCTTCCATCCGCAGGCCGACCAGCGTGTTGATATCGAAAAAGCGCCGGTAGCCCAGATCACGCGAGGCGGCGCGCCAGTAGGCCAGCCGATAGTTCTGGCGCTCGAGCAGTAGATGCAGCGCGGCGGGCCGTTCGTTGATCTCGTCGATCACGGCGTCGAGCGACGGGCCAATTTCGCGATGCTCCCGCACCACTTGTTCGAGATGCTTGAGCAGGACGTCCTTGTCGCGATGACGCCGGCGGGTGCTTTCGAGATCGGTCGCCGTGGCCAGCGGCAGCCGCGCAAAGGTGTCGGCCAGGAAGGCGAGTTCGTCCGATCCGCAGCGCGCGGCGGCCGCCGCCAGGATCGTATCGAGCGACCGCGGCGCGACCGGAAAGCGCTGCTCGTGATAGCGAATCGTCAGCGCCGCCCCGTCGCGCGCCAGGCGAATCGCGCCCGATTCCAGGATTACGCCATATTGATCCGCAAGCACCGGTATCAGTACCGCGTTGCGCAGCCGTTTCTCCGGCGTCTCCCAATCGACGTCGAAGTAAATCGCGTAATTGCTTGCCGGCCCATTCTCCAGCACGTCCCACCACCACGGATTATACGGACTGACGATCGCCATGTGATTGGGCACCACGTCGAGGATCTGGCCGAGGCCGTGATGGCGCAGCGCGGTATGCATCCGCGCATGCGCGGCGGCGCCGCCGAGGTCGTCGTTGAGCCGGCGATGATCGACGACGTCGTAGCCGTGGGTGCTGCCAGGCGTCGCCTGCAAATAGGGCGAGCAATAGAGATGGCTTATGCCGAGTTCCGCCAGGTAGCCGGCGAGCCCCGCCGCGTCATCGAAGTTGAAGCCTGGATGCAACTGGATGCGGTAGGTGGCGCGCGGTTCGACCATCGTAGGGACCGCGCGCGATCAGAGGCGCGGAACCTCCAACCATATCACCGCCAGCGGCGGCAGGATCATCGCGATTGAGTAGTCCAGTCCGTGATACGGCGTCGCTTCGGCGGCGATCACGCCGGCATTGCCCACATCCGAGCCGCCAAAGGCCGCCGCGTCGGTATTGAGGATCTCGCGGTAGACGCCGCCCACCGGCACGCCCACACGATAGCCCGCACGCACCACCGGCGAGAAGTTGCATACGCAGATGATGCGCCGCCCGCTTTGCGGCGCGATACGCATGAAGGCGATCACGTTGTCGTCGGCGTTGTCGGCGTCGAGGAAGCGGAAGCCCGCCGTGTCGCTGTCGGCTTGCCACAAGGCCGGCTCGGCCAGATACACGCGATTAAGTTCGCGCACCAGCGTCTGCAGCGCGCGATGCTCGTCGTATTGCAGCAGATGCCAGTCGAGACTCTCGTCGTGATTCCATTCGCGCCATTGGCCGAACTCGCCACCCATGAAAATCATCTTCTTGCCCGGCCGCGCCCACATGTAGCCATAGAGCGCGCGCAGGTTGGCGAATTGCTGCCAGCGATCGCCCGGCATCCGCGAGAGCATCGCGCCTTTGCCATGCACGACCTCGTCATGCGACAGCGGCAGCACGAAATTTTCCGTCCACGCGTAGAGAAAGCCGAAGGTCACGTCGCGATGGTGAAAGCGGCGATGGATCGGGTCGCGCGAGAAGTAGTTGAGCGTGTCGTGCATCCAGCCCATGTCCAACTTGAGGCCGAAGCCGAGTCCGCCGAGATAGATCGGCCGGCTGACAGCGGGCCACGAGGTGGACTCCTCGGCGATCATCATGATGCCCGGATGGTTGGCGTAGGCGACGCGGTTGAGCGCCTTGATGAACTCCACCGCCTCGAGATTTTCGCGCTCGCCGTACTGATTGGGAATCCATTCGCCTTCGCGCCGCGCATAGTCGAGATAGAGCATCGAGGCGACGGCGTCGACGCGCAGGCCGTCGGCGTGGAATTCGCTCAGCCAGTAGAGCGCGCTGGCGATCAGGAAATTGCGCACTTCATTGCGCCCGTAGTTGAAAATGTAGGTGTCCCAGTCCGGATGAAAGCCCTTGCGCGCGTCCAGATGCTCGTACAGCGCGGTCCCGTCGAAGCGCCCGAGCGCGAACTGGTCGGTCGGAAAATGCGCCGGCACCCAGTCCAGGATCACGCCGATGCCGCGCTGATGCAGATGATCGACCAGGTAGCGGAATTCATCGGGCGTGCCCCATTGCGCGGTCGGCGCGAAGTAGCCCGTCACCTGGTAGCCCCATGAGCCCTCGAACGGATGCTCCATCACGGGCAGCAGCTCAACGTGGGTGAAACCCATGTCGCAGACGTAATCGGCCAGGATCGGCGCGAGTTCGCGATAGCTCAGCGAGCGATGGTCCTCGGCGGCCAGGCGCCGCCACGATCCCAGATGGACTTCGTAGATCGAAAGCGGCGCACGCGCGGTCTCGCGCTGGCCGCGCGTTTCCATCCATGCCGCGTCGTCGAAGCGATAGGTCGATCGATCGATGATCGACGCGGTTTGCGGCGCGGCCTGGGCGGCGTTCGCAAACGGGTCGGCCTTGAGCACCAGGCCGCCGTCGCGCGCGCGAACCTCGTACTTGTAGAGCGCGCCCACCGCGATCTCCGGAATGAAAATCTCCCACACGCCCGAGGATCCGAGCATGCGCATCGCATGCACGCGCCCGTCCCATTCGTTGAAGTCGCCGATCACGCTGACGCCGCGCGCGTTGGGCGCCCAGACCGCAAAGGCCACGCCCGCGACGCCGGCCATTTCGAGCGGATGCGCGCCGAGCTTTTCGTAGATCCGTTCGTGGCGCCCTTCGTTCCACAGATGCAAATCGAGATCGCCGACCGTCGGCAGAAAGGCATAGGGGTCGTAAATCGTCACGGCGGCGCGGCCGGGATATGTCACGCGCAAACGATACGGGAAGACTTCGCGGCGATCGTCGATCAGTACCTCGAACAGGCCGGCCGCATCGATCATGCGCATGTGCCGCGCGGCCTCGTCGTCACCTTCGCCGTCGACGATCACCGCAACGCTCTCCGCGTCCGGCCGAAACGCGCGCACGACGACACCGCCGCGCCGCGGATGGGCGCCGAGGATCCCGTGCGGATTCGGATGGCGCAATTCGATCAGGCGCAACAGGTCGTCGGGTGCGATCGCCCTTGCGCGGAGCTTGGCGGCGCCAATCGCGGGTGTCCGATCAGCCGCGCGCGTCATCGTGATCGGCCCCCAAAAACTGCTCGATACCGTACAGCGGCACGCCCGTGCGTTGCGGCCGATTGACCAGGTCGGCGCTGAGTTCGAGCAACATCCGCTCGAGCATGAAGGTGTCGAGCATGATGCGCAATTCGGCGCGATCGCGCGGCATGAACGGCGCCGCATCGACCAGCGCGAAATATTCCTTGAGAAATGCCCACGTCGTCCAGGTCTGCCACAGCTCGAGCCACGGCGCCATCGCGGCGAAGTCGCGTGCGCCGAGCGCTCCCGCATGGAGCCGTTCGTTGAGCGTGTCGATCGCGACGCGCTGGAACGAACGCAGCATCCCGGCCACGTCGCGCATCGCCGCGCGCTTGCGCCGCCGCTCGCTCAATGGACGCTCCGCCTCGCCCTCGAAATCGATAATGACGAAGTCGGCGCCCGTGTAAAGCATCTGGCTCAGATGCAGATCGCCGTGGCAGCGGATGCGCGCCGCCGTGATCCGCTGATGCATGAATGGCGCGAAGCGCGACAGGATACGTTCCGGATGACCGTGCAGCGCGGCGGCGCGCTCCCGCAGGTCGGCCGGCAACAGGCTCTGGCGCGCGTGCAGCAGGCGCAACGTATGGCCCGTGAGATTGCGCATCGATTGATAGACCGACCGTTGCCACGACGGCAAAAACGGCTCGGGTGCGAAGCCCGGATCGTCGCTGCGCGCGGCCAGCGCCAGATGCATCTCGGCCACCCGCCGCCCCATCAGCCGCGCCGCTTCAAGGTACGCGCCGGCCAGATGGACCGCCGCTTCGCCGGGCGTGTCGAGGTCGAGCAGATCGATCAGCGGGGGTGCCGGCGGCGTGACGATTGGCGTGCGGACGGCCGCGCGCTCGAAGTAGCGGGTGAGCTCGCCGCGCGTGTAGTCGGCCGCGTCGCTCTGATTTGAGACGTAACGGCTGAGCAGCGCCGTGGTGCGCGGCGGTTCCTGCCCGGTGCGATATTCGAGCCAGCCGAGCAGCGGCGCAGCATTGGCGAAGGTCGAGGCCGCCAGGAAACGTCCGACTTCGAGTTCGGGGGTCAGGCCAGGCTCGATACGCCGCATCAGCTTCACCACAAATTGGTCGGCGAAGGCGATCGACGAATTGCTGTGCGTGCCGGTCAGCGGGCGGCCCATCGCGACGTCAAGCTGGCCGCCGGGCAGTTCGCCGGCGCCGCCGGCAATCAATCCGGTCAATTCGCCGGTGCGTCCCTTGAGCTTGCGTCCGCGCCGGATCGTGTCGAGAATCGCGCGTGCAAAAGTCGCGTCGGTGCTCGCGTCGAACAGCACGCGCCGGCCGTCGCCGTTGTCGCCGGGCAGCGCCAGTTCCGCGACGATCGCGCCCGGCGCGCGCTGGCGCATCTCGGCCGCCTGCCGCGGCGTCGCCAGCGCGAGCGGCAGGGTGACCGTATCCGGTTCGCCTTCGCCGTATTCGACCTCGATTATCGCCAGACAGGCGCAGTTGTGGCGTTCGCCCACCGCAATCAGATCGACGATGCGCGCGCTGCGGACCAGCCCCGCCCGTCCGTTGAGCCATCCGCATTGCCGCAGGTAGCTGGGCAGCGCGCGCTCGAGGCTCTCCTGCCCGGCACCGTGCATCGCGCGCTCCCACGATTCGCCCAGTTCGACGAGCGGCGCCGCGTACTCGGCGATCGCCGCCGCACGCGCATCGTCGGCCGGCGCTTCGAGCGCGAACCAGTCGAACATGTGCGGGCCGAGCGTCAGCAGGTAGGGCTTATCGCCGATCGGCGGAAACCGGGTCTGCCCGAACAGCTCGACCGGGGTGGTGCCGTGAAAGCGCGCGAGGTCCAGTTCGACGCATTGCACGAAGCGCGAGAGGTTGGCGACCACCAGGATGCGCTCGCTGGCGTACGATCGGATAAAGGCCAGCACGCGCGGATTTTCGGGATGCAAAAACTCGATCGTGCCGCGGCCAAAGGCCTTGAACTGGGTGCGCAGCGCCGTCAGCCGGCGCATCCACCAGAGCAGCGAATGGCGGTTGCGTTGCTGCGCTTCAACGTTGACGGTCTGGTAGTGGTACTCGTGGTCGATGATCACGGGCAGGATCAGGCTTTGCGCGTCGGCCTGCGAAAAGCCCGCGTTGCGATCGCCGCTCCATTGCATCGGCGTGCGCACGCCGTCGCGATCGCCCAGATGGATATTGTCGCCCATGCCGATTTCGTCGCCGTAGTAGATCACCGGCGTGCCCGGCAGCGACAGCAGCAGGCCATTGACCAGTTCGATTGTGCGCCGGTTATTGCCGAGCAGCGGCGCCAGGCGCCGCCGGATGCCAAGGTTGATGCGCATGCGCGATTCCTGCGCGTAGGCGCGATACATGTAATCGCGCTCCTCGTCAGTCACCGTCTCGAGCGTGAGCTCGTCGTGATTGCGCAGGAACAGCGCCCACTGGCAGGTCTCGTCGATCGCCGGAGTCTGCGCCCAGATGTCGGTCAGCGGAAACCGGTCTTCCATCCGCACCGCGATGAAAATCCGCGGCATCAGCGGAAAATGGAACGCCATCTGGCATTCCTTGCCCTCGGCCAGATAGGTCACCGCGTCCTCGGGCCATTGGTTGGCCTCGGCCAGCAGCATCCGATCGCGAAACCGGCGGTCGATATGCGCGCGCAGCTCGCGCAGAAACGCGTGGGTCTCGGGCAGGTTCTCGCAACTGGTGCCCTCGCGCTCGTAAAGGTAGGCCACGGCGTCGAGGCGAAAGCCGTCGATGCCCATGCCGAGCCAGAAATCGAGCACCTTGAAAATCGCCTTGCGCACCGCCGGATTGGCGTAATTCAGATCCGGCTGATGGGCGAAGAAGCGATGCCAATAGTAGGCGTGCGCGATCGGATCCCAGCTCCAGTTCGACGGCTCGAAATCCTGGAAGATGATGCGCGCGTCGCGGTAGCGATCGGTCGTGTCGCTCCACACGTAAAAGTCGCGCGCCGGGTCGCCCGGCGGCGCGCGCCGCGCACGCTGGAACCACGGATGCTGATCCGAGGTGTGGTTGAGCACCAGCTCCGTCACCACGCGCAGACCGCGGCGATGCGCCTCGCGCAGGAAAATCTTGAAGTCGTGCAGCGTGCCGCAGTCCGGATGCACCTGCATATAGTCCGAAATGTCGTAGCCGTCGTCACGCAGCGGCGACGGATAGAACGGCAGCAGCCACAGCGCCGTCACGCCCAGGTCGCGCAGGTAGTCGAGCTTGGCCGTCAGGCCGGGGAAATCGCCGCCGCCGTCGCCCGAGCTGTCAAAGAACGAGCGGACGCGGACCTCGTAAAAGATCGCGTCTTTGTACCATGTGGGATCGTCAGCGAGGATGCGGTTGTGATTCATGCATGCCTGCCGGCGGAAATACTTCGCAATGTGCTGATTTCGTCACGGTCCGCCACCTCGCCTCATCGCCGCATGCGACTCGTCGTCAATCTGGAAATTAACTCGAAATGCTGATTCAAGCCGCCGGAGCGAATGTGCGGTAGTCGGACGTTGACGCTCAGACCAGCTTACCAGCCCGCCGATCCGGTCGCGAGTCCCCCCTTGCGGCCGCGATCGATTGATGCACGGGGACGCCTATCTGCGTGGGGCGCGCGGCGCCGGGTCGCCGCCCGGCGTCGCGCCGACCCGTGCCGGCGGCCGCGCGGCCGCATTGCGCGCCGGCTCGCGGACGTCGATCTCCGCGACGCGGCGCAGCAACGCCAGCGAACGATCTTCGAGCGGAAACGATTGGCCGGCCGAGTAGCGGCGATCGCCGGCCGCATTCCAGTCGGCGCGGCTCGTATCGACCATCACCTGCCAGACCGAGGGCGTGGGCAGCGGCGGAATGATGAACGGGATGGGCTCGTGATGGCTGTTGAGCAGCAGAATGAAATCGTCGTCGACCAGCGGCCGGCCGTGATCGTCGTCTTCGGCCATTTCACGGCCGGCCATGAACATGCCGAGGCATCGCGCGAATGACTGGTTCCATTCCTCGTCGGTCATCTCGTCGCCGTCGGGCGTGATCCAGACGATATCCTTGACCGCCGCGCCGCGGATCGCGCGCCCCTGGAAGAAGCTGCCGCGCCGGAACATCGGATGCGCCTTGCGGATTGCGATGAGGTGGCGCACGAAGTCGAGAAATTCGAGCTGGCTCGCGTTGAGCCGCCAGTCGTTCCAACTGAGATCGCTGTCCTGGCAGTACGCATTATTGTTGCCGCCCTGGGTGCGTCCGGCCGGGTCGCCGGTCAGAATCATCGGCACGCCCTGCGAGAGCATCAGGGTCGCCATAAGGTTGCGTTTCTGGCGCGCGCGCAGCGCGAGAATTTTGGGGTCGGCGGTGCGGCCTTCGACACCGCAGTTCCAGCTCTGATTGTTGCTCTCGCCGTCGCGATTCTGCTCGAGGTTGGCCGCGTTATGCTTGTCGTTGTAGCTGACCATGTCCTCGAGCG
>Ga0307372_10008341_pt1 | contig 14597 bp, 16 predicted proteins | sample OX1MG_FD_202533 | JGI IMG/M metagenome (GOLD analysis project Ga0307372, IMG submission 202533) | Soil microbial communities from Risofladan, Vaasa, Finland - OX-1 | ecosystem: Environmental > Terrestrial > Soil > Coastal area > Acid sulfate soil | place: Finland: Risofladan, Vaasa | collected... | reverse complement strand
GCTCCCGAGAAACACACGAGAAGGGGGCCGATGAGTTTCGCGCCCGGCGCGCGTCTCAGTGGTCGTACGCAAGCGGATACGAGGGGAGCGTCAAAGCTGATGCGAAGCGTGATTGTTCAGCTGTCCATTTCCGTGGATGGGTTCGTCGCACCGGCGAGCGGCGCCGAGGATCACCGAGCGGCTCCTGAGGACCCGGCGTTGAAGCAGGTCAAGCTGGATTGGCTGCGCCATGCGGGCACCCACGCGATGGGACGTGTGACCTATCAGGAGATGGCAGAACACTGGCCGACCTCAACCGATGATTACGCGGCCCCGATGAATGAGCTGCCGAAGGTGGTGTTCTCGAAGACCCTGGAGACCGCGGCGTGGAAGGACTCACGAGTGGCGCGAGGTGATCTGGCTGCGGAGATCGCTTCGCTGAGAGCGGAACCCGGCGGAGACATCATCGCTTGGGGCGGCGCGTCCTTCGTGCAGGCGCTCTCACGCGCGGGCCTGGTCGATGAATACCGGCTGGTCATCAATCCCGTTGCGCTGGGTCGCGGACTGCCGTTGTTCAAAGACTTGCCCGCACCCCTCACACTCTGCCTGGTCCAGGCGACGACATACGAAGACGGCTCCGTCTTGCATGTCTACCGCCCGGCGGCTCAGTGAGGCGCTGCTGCGTCTAGCGCGCGAGCACGGTGTTCAGCGCCTGCCTGACGGCCGCCGGCTCGTACATCCGGGGGGCGCGCCACGCGACGATGCCGTCCGGGCGCACAAGCACCGCGCCGGCCGCTTCGATCCCGTAGACCGCGAGGGCTTCGCCATCGAGGCGGCAGGCCGCGATGCCGGGCGGCGCGTGCGCAGCGGGACCGTGGACAAGCACGAAGTCGCGGCCGAACAGATCGAGTGTGGAGCGACCGTCGGGCAACGTGAGGTGGGGAGCGCGCGTTCCGGGGCGGCCGCGCGTCTGTGCGGGATCCAGGTGTAGCGTGCCGTCGTCGTCGCCATCGCCGATCACCGCCGACGAGCGGACGACCGTGCCGATCTCGAGCTCGATGTCGGGCACGACCGGATCGACGCCGTCGCTGCCACGCTCGGGCACCACGCGCGTCGCGTACCGTGTGTAGGCCTGGCGGACGGTCAGCTCGTCCAGCGGCCGCCGCTCGGCGTCATAGGTGTCGAGCAGAGCTGGCCCGGCCTCGCCGCGGACGACAGCGGCGAGCTTCCAGGCCAGGTTGTGGGCGTCCTGGACCCCGGTGTTGCCGCCGTAGCCGCCGTTCGGCGGCACAACGTGCGCGGCATCGCCGGCCAGGAACACGCGGCCCTCGCAGAGCCGCTCTGCACAGATCGCCTCGGCGCGCCAGAGCGCGACATCGACGATCTCCATCGGGATGTCGGCGCCGATCGCCGCGCGCAGCAGCGCGCGTGCGCGCTCATCCGTCAAGCCGGTCTGGACGTCGATCGCCTCGGGCGTGGTGACGTCCTCCCCGACGGTGTTGATCACCAGAAAGCCCGTGCCTCCGGAGCGGTCGAGCCGGAAGAAGCCGCGCAGTTGCGGGTTGTGCACGTAGATCACCCCCTGGTTGCGATCGCGGATCAGCTCCGAGCAGTCGGCGCGGAAATAGATCGTGATGCTCCGGGAGAGCTCGCCGTAGCCCTGCATGGCGATGCCGAGCCGCGCCCGCGTGCGGCTGCGGTTGCCGTCAGCCGCCACGACGTATCGGGCACGCACGCGGCGCTCGCCGCCGCCCTCGAGGTCCCGCAGCGTCGCGACCACCCCGTCGCCGTCCTGGTCGAGAGCCACGACGTCGACGCGGTTTTGCAGCGCGGCGCCGAGCTCGAGCGCGCGCTCGCGCAGAATCGGCTCGAGCACGTCCTGGTTGATGAACACGCGCACGGTCGGGCTGAAGCCCTCGACGCCCTCGTTGAGCTCCTTGATGTAGATCCCGAGCTCGCGACCGGCGAGCGACTCGACCGCGTTGATTCCCCCCGTGGCGCTGTACATCTCGAGCGACTTCGCCCGGACGCGCTCGTCGAGGCCGACCTGGCGGAGGATCTCGAGCGTGCGCAGCTGGAAGTGCCCGGCGCGCGGGTGAATGGCGGTGCCCGCGTGGCGCTCCAGCGCGAGCGAGGGCACGCCATGGTGGCCCAGCAGCATCGCCGTGGTCAGACCGACCAGGCTGCCGCCGACGATCAGCACCGGGACCTCCTCCTCGCCCGTCATCCAGGGACCGTAGGCGTCGCGAGCTCCATCTGCCAACTGAATCTCGTGATGTGCGACATTCATAGTCGCAATGGAACTGGGAGGAGTCGACCTCAACCTGCTCGTGGCGCTCGACGCGCTCCTTCGCGAGCGCAGCGTCACGCGCGCGGCCGCGCACGTCGGCCTGAGCCAGCCGGGCATGAGCAACGCGCTCGCGCGCCTGCGGCGCCTCTTCGACGATCCGCTGCTTGTTCGCCGCGGTGCGACGCTCGTCCCCACCCCGCGGGCACAGGGGCTCGTCGCGCCGATCCACGACGCGCTCGAGCTGATCCGCGGGGCGGTCCGCTCGCCGGCGACCTTCGACCCGGCGTCGGACCGGCGCGCGTTTCGCCTCAGTTGCTCGGACTACAGCGTGCTGATGATGGTCGGACCACTGGTGCAAGCGGTCGCCAAGGAGGCCCCCGGGGTGAGCGTCGAGGTGCTTCCCCGCCTCGCCGACGCCGGCCGGGCGCTCGCCAACGGGGAGATCGACCTGGTGATCGAGCCGGCGGAGATCATGGGCGAGGTCGATCTCGCCTCGGTGCGCCTCTGGGAGGACCGCTGGACCTGCTGCGTGTGGGCCGGGAACATGCGCGTCAAGCGCCGGATGACGCTCGAGCGCTATCTCTCCCTCGGACACCTGGTCTACTCGATGGGCGGTGCCGGCCAGCCGGTGGCGCTGCCCGACCGCCACCTCGCGGGTCTCGGCCTCGAGCGCCGGATCGAGGTGAGCGTCGAGAGTTTCCTGCTCGCACCGTTCCTGCTGCAGGGCACGGACCTCGTTACGCTCGTCCCCCAGCGTGCCGAGTCCTTCCTGCGCCGCACCGGTGACATCCGGATTCTCGCCTCCCCGGTCGATCTGCCCGTCCTCGTCGAGATGCTGTGGTGGCATCCCCGCGCCAACGCCGACCCGGCTCATGCATGGCTGCGCGCGCGCATCGCGCGCGTCGCCGCGACACTCGACGCGTAGGCCGCTATCCGCGCAGTCTGAAAATGATGATCGCGACGAGGTAGGCGAGGCCGCCGATCGCGCCGAGCCATGCGTAGGGCGATCCGTTGTGGCCGCGCGCGAGTTCGACCAGGACCGCGACGATGATTGCGGTTATCACGGCGACTCCGGCGATCGCCGTGGCGTGGATATCGATCTCGCGGAAGCGCTCGTCGCGCCCGTCGCCGCGTAGGCCACGGATCGTCTCACTCCGCCCACCGAAGAGGACCACCGCGCCGAACACCGCCATGATGCCAAGCGATTCGAGGCCGCTTCCCGGGTCGCCGCCGATCCACTGAGCCGCGAAGATCACGATCCCGAGCAGCACAGAGAAGCATGGAAGAAACCACTTCGACCTAGCCATCCGCATCGAACACCTCCTCCACGCTGGTCCCGAAGAATCTTGCAAGTTCGAGCGCGAGTCGCAGCGATGGCGTGTACCGCTCCTGCTCGATCGAATTGATGGTCTGCCGCGACACGTCCATCGCCGCCGCCAGCTGACCCTGCGACAGGCCCCGCTCAGTCCGTAGCTGGCGCACCTGGCTCCGCATTCCTCAGCCGAATCTCGGCGTCTAGAGCCGCGCGCGTCGCCGGATGCGTACTGAGCAGCGGGCGGCCGACCGGCGCGGGCGGACGGCACTCACGAGGACCGCGGGAAGCCAGCCCACCGTCCAGATCGGGGCTAGGCTGTTGGTCCTGACCGCGTCCGCGATCGCGGCGACGGCGACGAGTGCCGCGACGACGAGGGCCAGCAGCGACAGCCTCGCGCAGGTCTTTCTCAGCATGACGACACCACCTCTCTGCTGTAAAGCACGTTTGACAGGCAGCTTAGGCTTGTCGCTGCCACTTGTCAAGGACGCTTTACAGGTATTCGCGTCGTCCGGGAGCAAGCACGCCGGCGTCGCCCACGACCGTGACCGTCCGCAGGAGGAACCGGCACGGGCGCTGCGGGAGCGGCTCGGAGCGTGCTCGGCGAAAGCCGGCCGCCGAACCCGCGCCTAGATGGCGACGACCGAGTACACCGGCGGGAGCCGCGTCGCGACCGTCGACCAGCTGGCGCCGGCATCACCCGAGCCGAACACGTCACCGGACGTGGCGCCGAAGTACAGCTGGAGCTGCTCGCCGCTTCCAGCGCGGCCGAAGGCTTGGCGCAGCACCGTCAGATAGGCGTGCGCCGCCGGCAGGCCGTCTCCCCGTGGCGTCCAGGTGGAGCCCCCGTTGCGTGTCTCATAGACGCGCACGCGACCGTCGGGGGTGACGCGATCCGCGTCGGCGACGAGCGGGATCACGTAGGCGCTGTCGGGATCGTCGGGGTCGACCATCAGCGGGAAGCCAAAGTCAGACGCGAGGCCGCCGCCGCCGATGTCGGCCCAGCTTTCTCCCGCGTCGTCGGAGCGATAGACACCGCCATGGAACTGCATGAACATCCGCTCGGGCTGCCTGGGCGCGCGCTCGACGTGGTGCACGCAACGGCCCGCGTTCTCGTCCTTCAGTGCCTCCTCGGGAAGGTACCGCGGATTGAGCCCCTCGTTGCCACGCCGCCAGGTGCGCCCGCCGTCCTCGGTCAGCCAGATCCCGGCCGCCGACACGGCAACCGCCAGTTTGCCGGGATCTCCCGGCCAGGTGCAGATCGAGTGCAGGCAGAGTCCGCCGCCGCCCGGCTGCCAGTGGGCGCGCGACGGCTGCTCCCACAGTCCCGCATTGATCTCCCAGCTTGCTCCGCCGTCGTGGCTCTCGAACAGGACTCCGGGGTCTCCCCCCGCGTACAGCGTGCCGTCGGCCTCGCCCCGGGCGATGACCCAGATCCGCTCGAGCGCCTGGTCGCCCCCCTCAGGCAGGGCAATGCCGTCGGCCTGCTCCCACTCCCCGCCCGGATCCTCATCTGTAAAGAAGATCTTCGGCCCGAAGAACGGCGAGGTCACCGTCGCGAGCAGCCGGCCGCTGCGTGGATCGCAGGTGGCGAAGTCGATCGGCTGCCCCGCAAACGCGCGCGTCTTGATCTCGAAGCCAGAATCGGGCTCGCCTTCGAGCACGAACAAGCCCTTCTTCGTTCCGATCAGCAACTCGGTCACCCTCTCAACCTCCTGTTATCGCCGGAAGCACCTCGACGCGGTCCCCGGACCGCACCGCCGTCGCCTCGTCCCCACGCTCGCCGTTGACGAACACATTGATATGTCGGCGGATCAGCCCGCGCTCGTCGAGGATCCAGCCGCTCACGTCCGGGTGGCGGAGCTCGAGGCCCCGAAGCAGCTCAACCACCGTCGCGCCGTTCAGCTCGTGCTCCGGGCGGTCGCCCGCGAGCTTGCGCAGCGGTCCCCGGAGACAGACGACGGCCATGGGGCGAATCCTTAGCATGCTCACCAAGGTATAGACGGCGGTGCCGCGCGATTCTCATCGCTGCGGCGATCCGACGCCGCCCTGCGGCGGCGGCCGACCCAGGTGCACTCGCGGTGTCTCGCCCCGACGTCGGCCGCGCGGGAGCCCGCAACGACCGACCTGCTGCACGGGCGGCCTGACCGGCGCGAGTCGTGCAATCATCGTCGCGCGGTGGCGATGAGCGGCGGCGGCAACAGCATGTTCGATCAGGGCCAGCCCGTTTGGGTGATGGAGGCGGGCGGCTCACAGCGGGCCGCCAAGTACCTGGGCGAGAGCGAGACCACCGCGTGGTTCGGCGGCAAGGTCACGGTGATGGTGGTCTATGACGACACGCACGCCGCTGCGACGGTCGATGCCGACCGGGTCATCCCGCGCGACGGTTAGCTGACGGGCTGACTCACGCTCGCGTCGGCTCGAGCTCGGCGTCCTCGGCGCTCGGGCCCTCCGGCGGCGCCGGCGCGCGCGCCGCGGAACCCTCGATGTTGATGTGCGGCAGTCGCGTGTCAAGCCAGCGTGGCAGTCGCCACGTGGCCGGTCCCAGCAGCTCGAGCACGGCGGGCAGCAGCACGCAGCGCACGACCAGCGCGTCGAGGAACACCGCGGCGGCGAGGCCAAAGCCGAATTCCTTGATCGTGCGCTCGTTGCCGAGCATGAACGACAGGAACACGCAGACCATGATCGCCGCGGCCGCGCTGATCACGCGCCCGGTGAAGGCGATGCCGTCGCCGACCGCGGCCGAGGCGTCGCCCCGGCGGACCCATTCCTCGCGCACCCGCGAGACGAGAAACACCTCGTAGTCCATCGACAACCCGAAGACCACCGCGAACATCAGGACGGGTATCCACGGCTCGACCGGGCCCTTCTCGACGCCCAGCAGGCTCCCGAACCAGCCCCATTGGAACACCGCGACGGTGACGCCGAGCGCACCCCCGATGCTCAGCAGGTTCATCGCCGCGGCCTGGACCGCGATCACCACCGACCGGAACATGACCAGGAGCAGCAGCGCCGACAACACCACGACGATCGCGATGAACAGCGGTAGCTTGCCGCCGAGCACGTTCGAGAAGTCGATCGAGCCGGCGGTGAACCCGCCCACCAGCACCGGCGTCCGCAGGTGGCTGGCGAGCGAGGGCAGCACCTGGTGGCGCAGGCGGTTGACCAGGTCGGTGGTCCCGGGCGCCTGCGGCGCCGAGCGCTGATAGACCGTCATCACGGCCACGGCCCCCGATGGCGCGACCCGCGGCGCCGTCACGGCAGCGACGTCGGGCGTGGCGAGAACCGCCGCTCGAACCGCCGGCAGCGCTCCGACCTGGTCGCGGCCCGGTATTTCGGCGACGAGCAGCAGCGGCCCGTTGAAGCCCGCTCCGAACCCGCTCGCCAGCAGGTCGAAGGCTTGGCGCGAGCTGGTGTTGGGCGGGTCGTTGCCGGCATCGCTCGTGTCCAGCCGCAGCGCGAACACGGGGGTCAGCAGCGCGACCATGACGGCCAGCGAGATGAATGTCAACGGCCACGGCCGGGCCTGCACCGCCTCACTCCACTGGCGCCAGCGCGAGCGCGGCGCCGCCGCAGGCACGAGCGGCTGGCCGTCGCCGGCGCGGTCACGCCGGCCAAGGCGGCGACGGCTGCGATGCGGCCGCACGATCCGGGCGCCGAACCGCGAGAGCATCGCGGGCAGCAGCGTCAGCGACGCAGCGAGCGTGAGCAGAACGGCGATCACGGCGGCGATCGCCAGGCCGTACATGAAGCTGACGCCGGTCGCGAACATGCCGAGCAGGGCGATGACCACGGTCGTGCCGGCGAGCAGGATCGCGCGCCCCGAGGTGTCCATCGCCTCGATCACCGATCGCTCGACGTCGCCCAACGCAAGGTAGTTCTCGCGGAAGCGCGTGACGATGAACAGCGCATAGTCGATCCCGACACCGAGGCCGATCATCAGCGCCAGTTCCGGCGAGACGTTGGACATGCTCGTGATGTGAGTGGCGATCCCGATCAGCGCCACGCCGGTGATCAGGCCCAGGCCGGCCGTGATCAGCGGCATCCCCGCGGCCATCAGGGAGCCGAACGTGATCAGCAGGATCACGAGCGCCGCGACCACGCCGACTGAGGTGGCCGGGCCGATGCTGAAGCCCTCGGCATCCTCGACGACCTGGCCGCCGGCGGCGATTTGGAGACCCGGTAGGCGGACGGACTTGACCGCGGCGAGCACGGGCGCGCCGGTGTTGTTCGGCAGCAGGTTGGCGCGCTTGTCGTAGTTGAGCGTCTCGAATGCCGTCTTCCGGTCGCGTGAGACCTGGACCGCTCCGCGTGCGCTGTAGGGACTGATCACGCCGGCGACGTGCGGGAACGTGGCGGCGCGCGCGAGCAGGGGTAGCAGCCGGGCACGCACCGCCGGCGCGTCGACCGTGCCGTGCGACACGTGGAAGACGATGATGTCGCGATCGCCGCTCTGCGCCGGGAAGTCCCGCGTCAGCAGGTCGACCGCCCGCTGCGACTCGGTCCCCGGCAGGCTGAAGTTCGTCGCGTACTGGCGACCGACCGCCTGCGCGAGCACGCTGGCGAGCACCGCGAGCGCGACCCAGCCCGCCACGACGTAGCGGCGATGGGCGATACACCAGCGGGTGAGCCTCAGCATGGAATCACTCCTCGCTCTGAACAGCGGTCCACAGACACTCCCTCCTCATCCAGCGCGTTCGGCGGAGGCCAGGCCGCGGCGCGCCCAGACCGTCGTCACCGCGATACCGGCGACCAGCAGCGCGAACGCGAGTGCGACCTTTTCGGGCGAACCGGCGAACAGCCCGCGTGCGGCTTCGAGCGCGACGGTTGCCGGGTTGACGCTCGCGACGCTGTGGATCCAGCCGGTGAGCAGCTTGAGCGGGACATAGACGGGTGCGAGGAAGATGATCACAAAGACGGGCATCTGGATCAGCGGGCCTGCCTGCTCCGTTCGCAGGAACATCGCCACACCGCACGCCCACAGTGCGGCGCCGAGGTTGACAAGGATTCCGAGGCCGAGCATACCGACGAGGTCGATTCCCCCGCCGTCGACGTGCATGCCGGCGAGCAGCGCCGCGATGGTCACCACCGTGGCGGTGACGAACCACCGCAGCAGCGCGCCGACGGTGTATCCGGCGATGATGCCGCTGCGCCGCGGGGCGCTCAGCAGCAACCGCCGCGCGAAGCCCGAGTCGAAGTCGCGAGCCACCGCGAAGCCCGTGAAGACTCCCCCGAACGCCGCCGACTGCAGGAACACGAAGACGAATTGGAACGCGGTGTAGCCGGGCCGGTAGTTGAAGTTCGGGACGTCGGCGATCTTCGAGAGGCCGCCGGCGAACGCGGCCAGGAAGAACAGCGGGAAGATGATCGATGGCAGCAGGATCGCCGGGCTGACGAGCGTGTTGTGGATCGAGCGCCAGGCGACCGCGCGCGCAACGAACAGGAACCGTCTCACGTCCGCACCAGCCTGTTCTTCATCGCTGCGACGGCGAAGCCGAGACTGAGGATGACCAGCGCGATGGCGAAGCCGAAGCCGAGCGCGAGGGCGCGCGCGTCCCAGCCCGTGATCACCAGGCTGCGCACTCCCTCGATCAGATACGACACCGGGTTGTAGGTGGCCACGGCGTGAAACCACGGCACCTTGATCAGGCTCCGCGGCAGGCTCGAGGAGCTGAGGAACAGGGTGACAAAGAGCAGCGGGAAGAAGCCCTGCACCGCCTCGCCGGTGCCGAAGCGCACGGCGAGCAGCGTCCCGACCCCGGCGAAGCCGAACGAGATCAGGATCGACAGCGCGAGCAGGACAAGCGCGCCGCCGACCCCGCTCGCGATCCCGACCCCGGTCGCCACCCCGACCACCAGGTAGACGACGGATTGCACGCAGGCGACGACGATCGAGCCGCCGAGTTGGCCGGCGAGCAGCGCGCCACCGCGCAGCGGAGTCAGCGCGAGGCGGTTGAAGAACCCCGACTCGATGTCGCGCGCGAGATCGGTACCGGCGGTGACCGCGACGAACAGCGCGCCCTGCATGAACGGAACCGCAAGCGCGAAGGCCCGGTAGCTGACGGGCGGGAAGCCCGGAAGCCGCGTTGCCGCGGACAGCGCGCTGCCGTTGATCGCGAAGAGGATCAGCGGGAAGAGCAGCGGGAACACGAGCAGGGCACGTTGGCGCAGCGTCCGCATGACCGAGCGCCGGGCCACCGCGGCGACCTGCTCGAGCAGGCCGGGCGCGTTGAGCACCTCAGCGGCCACGTCGCCGGCGCCCGCGAGGGGCTGGTTGTACCTCGGGTTCGCTCGCCGCCGCCGCGCCCTCGAGCTTGCGCCCGGTCTTGGCCAGGAACACGTCATCCAGCGAGGGCTGGTGCAGATGCAGCGAGGCAACGTGCAGGCCGGCCTGGTCGAGCGCGCGGATGACCTCCGCCAACTGCGCCTCGCCCTGGGGAAGCTGCACGCCGATGCTGTCGCGACCGTTGCGGCTCGGCACGCCGAACTGCGCGAGCTGCTCGGCGAACGCGTCGGCGGTGCTCGGATCGGCGGGCACGACCTCGACCGTCGGGCTGCCGATCTCGGCCTTGAGCCGGGCCGGGGTATCCTCGGCCACGATCTTGCCGCGATCGATGATCCCGACACGGTCGGCGAGCGTGTCGGCCTCCTCGAGATACTGCGTCGTCAGGAACACGGTCATGCCCTCGTCGTGGGCGAGGCGCGAAACCTCGCTCCACAGCGCGGTGCGGCTCTGCAGGTCAAGCCCGGTCGTGGGCTCGTCGAGGAACAGGATCCGCGGACCGTGTACGAGCGCGAGAGCAAGGTCGAGACGGCGCTTCATGCCGCCCGAGTAGCCGCCGACGCGACGGTCCGCCGCCTCCGTCAGCCCGACCCGCTCGAGCAGCTCTTGGCTCCGGCGCACGCGAGTGGCCTTCGCCACGCCCTGCAGGGTCGCCTGGAGCAGCAGGTGCTCGCGCCCGGTCAGGATCGAATCCAGCGCGGCTTCCTGGAGCGCGGCGCCGATCGACGCGCGAACCTGCGAGCCCTGGTGCACGATGTCGAAACCGCCGACGCTCGCACGCCCGCTGGTCGGCGGCAGCAACGTCGTTAGCATCAACACGGTCGTGGACTTCCCGGCGCCGTTGGGGCCGAGAAACCCGTAGATCTCGCCTGGCGAGACCGCCAGGTCGATCCCGTCCACGGCACGCGGACCCTTGCGGAACTCGCGGACCAGTCCCTCGACCTCGATCGCTGCGCCGCTCTCGCTCATATTTCCTATGCTATATCAACCTTTGCCTATGTCGACTATCGAGATCATCAAGTATAATCGGCCTGATGGCATCCACAGCGCGCACACGAACGCGTGAGTCCCCCGCCGATCAGGCGTGGGCGCTGCTGCATCGACTGATGATCACCCAGCGGCGACGGTTCCTGGCGCTCGCCGCCGAGCTGGATCTCCACCCGGCGCAGACGGGCGCGCTGGCGCAGATGGAGCCCGGCACGCCGGTGGCGATGCACGAGCTGGCGACGCTCCTCCACTGCGACAACTCAAACGTCACGGGAATCGTCGACCGGCTGGAAGCCCGCGGCCTCGTCGCCCGGCAACCCGACGAAAACGACCGCCGAATCAAGCAGATCGTGCTCACGCCGCTCGGCGTCGAGATCCACGGTCGCGTGCGCGCCCGCATGTCCGCCGCGCCCGAGGCGTTCAGGCGGCTCCCCCTCGCCGACCAACGCGCGCTCCGCGACATCCTCGGGCGGGCGCTGGGCAACACGTCCTAGCGGCCGAGGGCCCCGTGTTCGTCGAGGACGGGCTCAATGGCTCGCCACGGGCTGGAGCGAGCAGGTGATCGACACCCTGCGGCGGTGGTTCTCCGCCGCGCCTGACGATGCCGTGTGAGCTGAGGCGAGGCCGTAGTGTCTCGGATCTCGGCCGCGTGCACGCGGCCGGCAACCAGCCCCAGCGAGAGACGAGGTACCACACCCATGTCACGAGCACGCACGCGCACCGCCGCGATCGAGGAGCGCCGGCGATGACGGTGCTCGACAGCTTCCGCCTCGACGGCAAGGTCGCCGTGGTCACCGGCGGCAACCGTGGCCTTGGCCAGGCATTCGCCCGCGCGCTGCGCGAAGCCGGCGCGCGCGTGGTCATCGCGGCGCGCGATCAGGCGCGGTCCGAACGCGTCGCGAGCGAGCTCGGCGCCGTCGCCGTCGCGACCGATGTCACGGACTCCGCGAGCGTCGCGGCCATGCTCGACACGGTGACCGCCGAGCTCGGGCCCGTCGACGTGTTGGTCAACAACGCCGGCGTCTGCTTCCACGGCCCGGCGCTCGAGGTGCCCGACGATGAGTGGCGCGCGGTCTGGGACGTGAACGTGGACGGGCTCTGGCATTGCAGCCGCACCGTCGGGGCACAGATGGTCGCGCGCCGCGCCGGCGTCATCGTGAACATCGGCTCGCTCTCGGCGCTGGTTGTCAACCGCCCGCAGATGCAGCCGGCCTACAACGCCTCCAAGGCCGCCGTCCACCAGCTCACCAAGTCGCTGGCCGCCGAGTGGGCGCCGTTCGGGGTCCGCGTCAATGCGCTCGCTCCCGGCTACGTCAAGACGGAGATGGCGCCCGTCGACCTGCCCGAGTTCCGCCGTCATTGGATCGACGACGCGCCGATGCAGCGCTACGCGCTGCCGGAGGAGCTGGGGCCCTCGCTGCTCTACCTCGCCAGCGACGCGTCGAGCTTCGTGACCGGGTCGGTGCTCGTCGTCGACGGCGGCTACACGCTGTGGTAGCCAGCAGCATGCTCCGCGGGGGGTGGGCAGCGACCCGCGGAGCGACGATTCCGGCGCCGGGCGTGCCGCGCGCTAGCCGGTTCTCGCCGGCTCCGCAGCGAGGTTTCGGCGCCACAGGTCGAGCGTGCGCTCGAAGTGTCGCTCAGCGGCCACCGGCTCATACACGGGCAGGTCTGCCATCGCGAAGCCGTGCAGCGTGCCGGGGGCCGTCTCGACGACGCCCGCAACGCCGTGTAGCCCAAGCTCATCGCGCAGTTTGTCGACCATCTCCGGTGGCACCCGGTGATCGGTTTCGGCGAACGCGAAGTACAACTCGCCGCGGACGCTGGCCAGCTCATGGTGGGGGGAGTCGGGCTGGTCGGTGGCGAGCGGTCCCGGGTGGATCCCGGCCGCCGCGACGAAGTCCTCGGGCAGCGTCGAGGCGACGTGGAGGGCGAACCGCGCGCCCATGCAGTACCCGATGCAGACCTTCGCGGTCAGGTCCGCCGCCGGATCCGACGCGATGGCATCGAAGATCGCCTCGGTGTCGGCGCGAACCATCTCAGGCTTGACGCTCGTGACCAGCGCCATCATGCGCTCCATCGGCGGGCCCTGGTAGTTCGCCGCCGCCAGCTCCGCCATGTCCACCGTGATGCCGTCGCCTGACCGGTAGAAGAGATCCGGCACGACGCAGTAGTAGCCGTCGGCGGCGAGGCGCCGCGCGTTGGCCTTCACCTGCTCGCGGTAGCCGGGCGCGTCCATGTAGACCGCGGCCACCGGATACGGCCCGTCGCCGTCAGGGTGGACGATGAACGTCGTCATCTCCCCGTCGGCGGTGCGGACACGAATCTCCCTCTCGCTCATCGGCCCTCCCCGATTGGAACGCAGCGTGCTCGCCAACGCCACCCCCCGCGGCGGTCAGCGACCCTTCGGCTCGCGGCAGCATAGCCCGCAACCCGCCGCGTCGTCTTGGTGCTCTGCGGCGAACGACGGTCCCGTCGCGGCGCTCAGCGTAACGCGGGGATCGCCGGGACCGAGATGCCCGGAACCGTGACGACGGGCAGCGTGGCCGCGGGTGTGCCGGCGCTCGACGCTCCAGGAAGTGACACCGGCGGCGTCGTGACCGCGGGTAACGTCACAGCCGGGAGCGTGACGGCGGGTGTCGAGACAGCAGGCAGCGAGACCGCGGGCGTCGTCACCGCGGGCAGCGAAACCGACGGGACCGTGATGCTCGGCGTGGTGACCGCCGGCAGCGAAACCGACGGGACCGTGATGCCCGGCGTCGTCACCGTCGTGGTCGTCACGGCCGGAGTGCCGACCGCCGGACCGGCGTCCGCAGCGCTCGCGTCGGCCGGGGCAATCGCCGCGCGAGCCGGCGCCCGCGCCGGCGCCCGGACCCCCTCAGCGGGAATCGCCGCACCCGGTGGTCCGCCACCCTGACCGGCCACGGCCGGCTCCACCGCGCTATTGACGGCGCGAGCGTGCTTGGCGGTCGTCGCGCCGGTGCTCCGCACGTGCGCGTTCGGGGAGTCCGCGGCCGCTGTTCTCAGCGCGATACCCCCACGGTCGATGCCGTGGCGAGCCATCGTGACGGTCGGTGGAAGGGCGCCGGGCAACGCCGGGCGCGGCTCATGGCGCCCGCGGATCAGCGCGTGAGTGCCGCGCCCGCGAGTGCTCGGCTGCGCGATCAGGTGAAACGCAGCGGAGCCGGCCAGCGTGATTCCGGCGACCGCCGTCGCAGCGACTCTCAACAGCCTGCCTGTCGCCTCCGTCTGACCTGCAGCGGCCCTTCCGCGTGCGAGGGTCGCCAGTCGGGCCGGCGAAGGGGCGACGCGACGCATGAGCCGCACCGCGATTGCCGGCGGCACGAGGCACGCGGCGCCGGACCGGAGCCTCGTGCGCGCCCTGAACACGAGTTGGCGGGCGGTGCATTCGCTGATGCCGAGTTGGCGAGCGATCTGGCTGCCGCTCTGTCCGTGGACCGCGCTGCCGATCAACGCCGCGCGTTGCGCGTCGGGAAGCCCGGCCAGCGCGGTGAAGGTCTCCCGCAGTCGCGCGGCCTGGCTTGCTTCGTCAGCGGGAGAGCGGCCCCCGGCCACGGTGTCGGCGAGTTCGAGCACCTCCGGGTGACGCTCATCGTGGCGCATGGCGATGGCGCGGCGGTGGGCGATCGTGTAGAGCCATGGTCGCAGCGCGCGGATCTCGGCTCCGGCGCGAATCGCGTTCCAGGCGGAGAGGAGGGCATCCTGGACGGCGTCCTGCGCGGCGG
>Ga0307372_10008337_pt1 | contig 14603 bp, 9 predicted proteins | sample OX1MG_FD_202533 | JGI IMG/M metagenome (GOLD analysis project Ga0307372, IMG submission 202533) | Soil microbial communities from Risofladan, Vaasa, Finland - OX-1 | ecosystem: Environmental > Terrestrial > Soil > Coastal area > Acid sulfate soil | place: Finland: Risofladan, Vaasa | collected... | reverse complement strand
CTGCTTGGTATGTCGGATCGACTTACCCCGGGATCAGACCCTGATCCGCGAAGAGTTCCGCCGCTTCAGCCAGCGTGGTGTCCGGCGGCGGCACGATCAGATCCGACTCTACCAGTTCGTCGGGCGGGACCACTGTCCCGTGCTCCCGGACCATAGCCACGAGTTCGTGAAGCTGATTGTGGAACCGCTCGTGATCGCCCTGACCGATGGTCGCTACAAGCTGGTTGTCGATCGCGTTCAGGCGGTCGAGGAACGCGCTGTCGATTCGATACTGCCCCTCGGTCGCGATCCTGACGATCATGACGGCTGCCCTTCCGTGAGGGGCTTCGGCTCAGTCGGAGCCCCAACCTGGGCCTTTAGCGCCGCCAGCTCGGTGTCGACGCTCTCTTTGATCTGGATCTGGCCCAACTCACGGTCGATTGAGTCCTTGCCCCCCGAGGTGAAGTCGTCGAGCGCGCCCTGGGCGATCATCTCGTCGATCGCACCGGCGCGGGCCTGCATCGCCTCGGTCTTGTCGGTGGCGCGATCGAGCGCCATGCCCACGTCGGCCATCTCCTCGGACAGTCCGGTCACCGCTTCGCCGATGCGAACCTGGGCCTCGGCGGCCGAGTACTGCGCCTTGACGACCTCCTTGCGCGTCCGGAAGGCCTCGATCTTCATGCGCAGGCGTGTCTCGGCCTGCTCGAGCTTGGCCTGCTCCTGATCGAGCGTCTGGGTCTGTGTGTCCAGATCGCCCATCTGTTGCACGAGCAGCCCCTTGCGCTCGAGTGCCGTCCGGGCCAGGTCGTCCCGACCGGCGGCGACGGCCTGCTTGGCCTGCTCGCCCAGTCTGTCTGCGTTCTCCTGAAGCTTGGCCTTCTGCAGCTCGAGGCGACGCTTCGACGTGGCGACCTCAACGACGCCGCGCTTGACGTCCTGCAACATCTGCAGCTGACGCTCGTACGAGTAGTCCAGCGTCTCGCGCGGATCCTCGGCTGCCCCGAGCAGCTTGTTGACTTTCACTTTCACGAGCGTCGTCATTCGCGAGAGCACACCCATTGCCAATCCAATCACTCGCACCATTCCAGCACGGTCATTATAGACCCCCTGCGGCCTGAGCGATACCGACTGGACGAGTCGATGACGAACTGGATTGGCGTGGTGCCTGGGGGAGGACCTGGAGGCTCGCGTTAGGGACGGATGTAGCGCGCGGTCAATCGACAGGATCGGATGACGCGTGGGCGTGTGGCCGCTGATCGTGACGTGCACCATCGCCTCCCCCCGAAACGGAAGGTGTGCGGCCTGGCGCGTGGTCGTGAGACCCGGTCGACCTATCGCCAGGAGAGTCGGTCGATTCGTCAGGGCGTGGTTAGCGGTGCCGGTAGGTGATCCGGCCGCGCGTGAGATCGTAGGGGGAGAGTTCGACCACTACGCGGTCCCCGGGAAGCACTCGGATGAAGTTTTTGCGCATCTTGCCCGCGAGGTGGCTGAGGACCGTATGACCGCTGTCCAGCTCGACGGTGAACATCGCGTTTGGAAGCGCATCCACGACTTTCCCTTCCACCGCGATGGTGTCCGGGTTCTCGCGCCGTGGCCCCCGCTCGGTGGTCGTGGTCGCCGGTCGGGCGGGATGCGTGGGCCTCCGGTAAACGGGCTTTTTTGCCATCTAGGCTCCTTCTCGTCGGCACGCTGGCCCTGTGCCAGGGCCGCTGAGTAATTCGTCGCCCGACCATATGCGGTCGTTCATCCGCCGGTCGGAAAGGCGTCGCCAATGCGCCACACGTTCGGCCGACGCGCCGGGCGTTGCCGAACAGTTCAATTCTACTTCATCGGCACGGGTTCGTCAGTGTCCGTCCGCCGAACGACGAAGCGCAGCCTGGCTCGAGCAGCGCGATCGGCAGGGCCTGATAGGTGTCGCCCAGCGGCAGCGGCCGCGGGTCTGAGCCGGTGGGAACGAGATACTCGCCGGTGAATGCGTTCCACGAGTCGCGCGGCGCACTGCCAAGCCGAATTTTGGGGAACTGGAGGCGGTAGGTGGCGCGCCGGACGTGCACGATGGCCCATTATCCGATTCGAACGGTCAGTCCCAGCCCCAGTCGCTGGAACGTGGACACCCAACGCTGTGCTACCGTACTTCCCTGTTTGGCCGCGCCAAGGCGCTCCACGTAGTCGGCCTGGAAGACCTCGTAGAACGCGTTCTGAGCACGCCAAAGGTCGACACTGAACTGCAGGAAGCGGGCCAGGGTGACCGCCCGCTCGAAGCGTTCGAGCACCTCGATGCCCAAGGGGTCGGCCCGAAATTCGTCTGCAAGCCGGGCGATCGCCGTTCCGGCGGCAAACGAGAGGCGAGCGGTGTCGAGAGCCGCGCCGCAGGCGAGCGTCTCGTCGACCAGCGCCTTCACCCGGTCCGGGTCGATGGTTTGTGCTTCGAATGCGCGCTCCAGATCGAGGTTGAGCACGAACTCCGCGGCCTGGCGTAACGCCGGAGGGATCGGCGAGTGGATGTCGGCCAGGAAGCGCAGCAACGGCGCGTGGTCCTCGTACAGGTCTCGATAGTTCGCCTCCACCTCCGCGAGCGTCGAATCGAGCACCTGGTCGAGGATGCGCCGCTGATCATCGCGGAACAGGGCCTTCAGGGAATACGTCGCGCTGCCAAAATGGCGATCGAGACGGCGCACCGCGTCGAGGATCTCCGCGTGCTGGAACGCAGCGGAGAGGTCCGCCACCATTGCTCGGTACTCCTCGGAGCTCGGAGCGTCGTGGACGGCCGCGATCACGTTGTGGTCCCCAAGGTGGACGGCGCCGAAGGCGAGGTCGGCAGACTCCCGGGTGACCCGGGACGTGACGACGGCCCGCCCGAGTACCATGCGCGCTCGCCCGGCCTCGAACCATCGATGATCGGCGGCAGTCACGCTATATGCGTGGATGTCCTCACTGCGCGTGTATGGATGGAATATTGAGGTGATGGCGTAGTGCGCGGCAACTCCCTCCAGGTCGATCATCGCCGGCGCGACCGATTTCTCGTAGACGTGCCTTGCATTGGCCAGTAGTGGGTCGTTGCTGCGCGCCAGTTCCAGTCGCCGGAGGAACTCGTCGCGCAGGCGACGTGCTGCCTCAGCCGGCACCAGCTGAATCGCCCGTCCGGCATATTGCAGAACCTGAATCGTCTCGATGCCGGAGACATCGTCAAAGAACCAGCCGCAGCTCGTGTACATGAGCTGCAGTTGTCGCTGCACCTCCAGCAAAGTGAGCACGGCTACTCGCTCGGCCGCATCAAGCGGGTGTGCGGCGTGTTGATCCAGAAAGGCGTCGACGTGCTCTGGGGCGCCGTCCAGCACCGCTTCGATGTAGTCGTCTCGTGCCGCCCAGGGGCTATCAAGTAGTCGACCGGCCTCCAGCTCATACACCGGCTGGAGCTCGTCGCGCAGCCAGTCGAGCGCCTCGCGCAGAGGACGACGCCAGGACTGAGACCAGCCGGGGTGCGACCAGGTACTGCAGCCACAGTCGCTGCGCCAGCGCTCGACGCCGTGAGCGCAGCTCCACGAGGTGTTCTCGACGATCTGCGCCTCGTGTGTGGGCGGGTGTAACTCGAGGAAGGCGCCGAAGTTGACCAGCTCAGCCGGCAGAGTATCGTCGATGCGATGGAGGACGTACGCCAGCGCCATGTCGGCGAAACGATGGTGGTGGCCGTAGGTCTCCCCGTCGGACGCTACCGACACGAGTTGCGCCCAGGCACGGTCGTCCCGGAAGCCCTCCATCAGCCGCGCCAGGACACGATCTCCGTTGGTGAGGAGGTCACTGAATGCGAGGTCCTGCGAGATCTGGTGGTCATAGACGAATACCGTGACGAAACGACCTGACGGGAGGGATACCCGGTAGGGCCGCGATGGGTCGATGCCCGCGATCGGCGTGTCCTCCCAGCGGTCACCGCCAATCGGGCGGATGCGCCGGAGTTGCTGCGGGCCGAGTAGCGTAAACGCGATGCCCTGCTCTGCGAGGCACTCGAGCGTGTCGACATCCACCGCGGTTTCTGGCAACCACATCCCCTCGGGGACACGACCGAACCGGTGCTCAAAGTCGCGCGCACCCCAGATCACCTGGGTGCGCCTGTCGCGAGGGGTGGCGAGCGGCATGATGAGGTGGTTGTAAGACTGGGCGATAGCGGAGCCGTGGCCCCCGAAGCGGCGAGCGCTTTCCTTGTCGGCGGCGAGGACCGCGCGGTAGGTCTCGGCCGAGTTCTCCTCGAGCCACGACATCAGCGTCGGGCCAAAGTTGAAGCTAATGCGCGCGTAGTTGTTGACGATGTGGTCGACCCAGCCGTTGTTGTCGAGGATTCGTGCCGTAGCGTTTCGTGCGTAGCATTCGTCGGTGATGCGCTGGTTCCAGTCGTGGTACGGAGCCGCGCCGTCCTCGATCTCGACGAATTCGAGCCACGGGTTCTCGCGTGGAGGCTGATAGAAGTGCCCGTGGATGCATACGTAGCGCTGCACTTGCCGCCCCGTTCTGAGAACACAACTCCGCGACTCTCGTCGAGTCGCACACCCATGGTAACCCGGATGGCCAGGTTGGCATCGGGAGACGTGAGTCGCAGTTGGCGCCGGTGGAACTCGACCGGCGATTGATGGGACTTCCGGCGTGCACTCGGGCCGCCTGGGTCATGCGGGCGATGGAGCTTGCATGAAGAAGACGGCGGCCAACGGAGGTAGGGTCACCGTCAGGGCCTGTTGGTGGCCGTGACTGGAGATTGGATTGGTCTCGAGTCCGCCGTAATTCCCAAGTCCGCTGCCACCATACTCCTCCGCATCGGTGTTGAGGATCTCGCGGTAGAATCCCGCCTTCGGCACGCCGAGGCGGAAGTTAAATCGGGGAACCGGCGTGAAGTTGAAACAGCAAACGATGCCGCTCGTCCGCTCGCGACTCCACCGGACATACGCCATCGTACTCTGCTCGGCGTCGTTGGCGTCGATCCACTGGAATCCCGCGGGATCGAAGTCAAGCTCGTGCAGCGCGGGCTCTGCCCGGTAGAGCCGGTTCAGATCCCGCACGCACCTGAGCACGCCCTCGTGGGCAGGGTACCTGAGCAACTCCCACTGAATGCTCCAGTCGTGGTTCCACTCCTGTCGCTGGCCGATCTCGCCGCCCATGAACAGCAGCTTCTTGCCCGGCTGCGACCACATGCACGCGAAGAGGAGACGGAGATTGGCAAACTTCTGCCAGTCATCCCCCGGCATCTTGGTGAGCAGGGACCCCTTGCCGTGCACGACCTCGTCGTGAGAGAGCGGAAGGACGAAGTTCTCGGAGAAGGAGTACATCGCTCGGAAAGTGAGGTTGTTGTGGTGATATCTGCGGTGGATTGGATCGAGGGACATGTAGCTAAGGGTGTCGTGCATCCAGCCCATATCCCATTTCATACCGAAGCCCAGGCCACCAACGTACGTTGGCCGTGACACCATCGGCCAAGCGGTCGACTCCTCGGCGATCGTCTGAACCTGCGGGAACTCTCGGTAGACCTCGGAGTTGAACCGCCGTAGGAACTCGATAGCCTCGACGTTCTCGCGGCCGCCAAATTCGTTGGGGATCCACTCGCCCGTCTTGCGAGAGTAGTCCCGGTAGAGCATAGAGGCCACCGCGTCGACTCGCAGGCCGTCGACGTGGTACCGGTCCAGCCAGAACAGCGCGTTGCTGATCAAAAAGCTGCGAACCTCGTTGCGGCCGTGGTTGAAGATGTAGCTGTTCCAGTCGGGGTGAAACCCGAGACGCGGATCGGCATGCTCATAGAGGTGCGTGCCGTCGAAGTAGCCGAGACCCGACTCGTCGGTCGGGAAATGCGAGGGCACCCAGTCAAGGACTACGCCGATGCCACGCTGGTGCAGGTAGTCGACGAGGTACATGAAGTCCTGGGGGGTGCCATAGCGGCTGTCGGGAGCGTAGTAGTTCGTGACCTGGTACCCCCAGGAGCCGAAGAACGGATGCTCCATGATCGGCATGAACTCGACGTGGGTGAAGCCGGCGTCGACGACGTGATCTGCCAGGCGCGGTGCGAGTTCCTGGTAGCTCAGCGAGCGCCCTCCCTCCTCGGGCACTCGTGTCCACGATCCGAGGTGCACCTCGTAGGTGGAAATGGGCGCGGCGAAGCCGTTGTGCCGGCCACGAGCGTCCATCCACTCCCCGTCGCACCACGTGTAGTCGAGCGGCCAGACAATTGAGGCAGTTTTCGGCGGGATCTCGGTAAACACCGCAAACGGGTCGGCTTTGTCGGCCTGATAGTCGCGGCGCCGGGAAACGACGTGGTACTTGTAGAGCGTGCCGGCAGCCAGTTCTGGGATGAAACCCTCCCAGATTCCCGAGTCTCCTTTGACGCCGAGCAGATGGCGCTTCGGGTCCCAGTCGTTGAAGTCGCCGATGACGGACACGCGCTCCGCATTTGGCGCCCAGACGGCGAACAAGGTTCCCTCGGTTCCGTCCTCGGTGTGAGGATGCGCCCCCAGTTTCTCGTAGAGACGAAAATGGCTGCCCTCGTTGAAGAGGTAGAGATCTTCGGGTGTGAACAGACTCATGCGCGACGCGTGGCGTGGCCCGCCTGGCTGATCTCTCGGCGGCTCCCGGTTCACGTCGCTGTTTCGATTTGGCAATGCAAACTGCTCCTCGCCGTGCTCGGCCAGCCCCGCTGACCGTCAGGTAGGCTTGATTGGTCGCCCGTCTCCGCGAACAGCGTGTAGTTCGTAGCGCCGCTAGGGCGCCACGGGAACTTCCGGCCGCATGAGCTCGAGGATCCCGGACAGAGGGACGCCGACCCAGTCCGGTCGGTTGTTCAGCTCGTAGCCCACCTCGTAGATCGCCTTCTCCAGCCGGAAGATGTCGAGCAGCGTGACCAGGTCCTGTGGATGCCGCGGAATGAGCGTCGTGCCGGACGTGCCTTCCAGGTAACCCCTCAAGAAGGCCACGCAGACCCACAGTTCCCAATACCGTGCCGCGGGCACTAGCGCGACCGCGTCGGCCGCGCGCAGGAGTCCCTGCGCCTCGGCGTTGATGAGCGCGGCGTGGACGGCGTACTCGAATGAGCGCAGCATTCCGGCCACGTCCACCAACGGTGAGCGCTTCCGCCGACGCTCGCTCAGCGGCCGGGCGGGTTCGCCCTCGAAGTCGATGATCACGAAGTCGTTGCCGGTGAAGAGCACCTGGCCCAGGTGAAAGTCGCCATGAATCCGGGTCCGAATGGCATCTATAGGCCGATCGATCACTACGTGGAACCGCGCGGTGATCTCTGGCTGGAGGTCCAGGACGGACGCGGCCTGGTCATGGGCTGGCTCCGGGATCCCGTCGAGCCGGGTAGCCAGCGCCTGGAACACGTTGGTCGTCAGGACACGCATCGATTGATATACCGCCCGTTGATAAAAGGATGTGAACGGCTCACCGGCGAAGTCAGGGCGGTCGGACGCGGCAAGAACACCATGGAGCTCCGCCGTGCGCTGTCCGAGCAGACGCGCCGAGGAGAGGTAACCGTCCAGCATCACGTGCGCTGACTCGGGCTCCTCGTGCTCCGCCAGAGCCAGCAGATCCACGGTCGCCAGCGAGGTGTCGGGCACCGGGGACGGATCGGTCAGTACGTGCTCGAAGTACCGTCCCAGTGCGTCAAGCGTGAAGCGCCATGCGTCTCCCTCGTTGCGGACCAGACCCTGGAGCGCGGCGACGGCCGTCCCACCGCCCGGTCCCCGGTACTCGAGCCACCCAGCAAGCGGCGGAACTTGGGGGAATCCCCGTTGGGTCAGGTACTGGGTGATCTCCAGGTCGGGGTTCTGTCCGGGCTCGAGCTTGCGGAAGAGCTTTAGAAACAGGGCGTCGCCGAAGCTTACCGAGGTGTTGCTCTGCTCCATGCCGATGACCGTCGGCTCCATACGTCCATCTCTTCCGCTCGTCAACCTCCGCAGGGCTGGGGTCGTTGCCGACACGAGCTCTCCCATGGCGCCGCGCAGTCGACGGCGTCCGACGATGGCGCGCAGCAGGGCGTCGGAGAACGCCGGCTCGAGGAGCGCATCCACCAGAACCGCCTCGTCCCCGGACTCGAGGCGCACGCGTGCGATCAACGAGTGCGGCGATTCCCACGCAACACGCTCTGCCGACTCCCCGTGCGCTCCCGTCAGGAGAAGCAGGTAGCGCTCCGAGTCGCCCTCGGTGTAATCGACGGAGGCGATGACCATGAACCCAGTTGACCCCCCATACGGCAGCGGTATCGCGTCCGCGACCTGCACGTCCTTGATCCGCCGGGCTTTGCCACCGAACCAGCGCCGAGTGACGAGGTACCCGGGCAGTACCCGCGCCAGGCGCTCGCGCCCCTTGCCGCTGAAGAGGTCCTCCCAGCGAGCGACATCGGTGATCACCGGAATCCGGGCGGCTGGACCCGCCAACTCGATCTGGTCGCCCGGCACACGCTGCGGCTCGAGCGTGAACCAGTAAAAGGAGTGCGGACCAAGCGTGATGAAGTACGGTAGGTCGCCGATTGGCGGAAACTCGATGTGCCCGAACATCTCCACGGGCATGCTTCCGCGGAAGGCCGACAGGTCCAGTTCGACAGCCTGGACGAAACGCGATAGATTGGCGACCACCAGGATCGTCTCGTCCTCATAGCGCCGCACGTAGGCCAGAACCTTCCGGTTCTCGGGGTAGAGGAACTCCAGCGTACCCCGACCGAAGGCGCGATAGCGCTTGCGCAGCGCGATCTGGCGCTTCATCCACCAAAGCAGTGAATGCGGGTTGTTCTGCTGCGCCTCGACGTTGACGGCTTCGTAGTGGTACTCGGCGTCGACGATCACCGGTAGGTAGAGGCGCTGCCGGCTGGCCCTTGAGAAACCGGCGTTGCGGTCGGCGCTCCACTGCATTGGCGTCCGAACCGAGTCACGGTCGCCAAGGTAGATGTTGTCGCCCATGCCGATCTCGTCGCCGTAGTAGATCACCGGCGTCCCGGGAAGCGAGAAGAGTAGCCCGTTCATGAGCTCGATGCGGCGCCGGTGGTTACCCAGTAGCGGGGCGAGGCGACGCCGAATTCCGAGATTTATCCGCATCTGCGGGTCGTTGGCGTAGACCCGGTACATGTAGTCCCGCTCATCGTCGGTGACCATCTCGAGAGTCAGTTCGTCGTGGTTACGCAGGAACAGCGCCCACTGCGCGGCGTCGGGGATGGCCGGCGTCTGAGACAGGATGTCGATGACGGGGAAGCGATCCTCCATGCGCAGGGCCATGAACATGCGGGGCATCAGCGGGAAGTGGAAGGCCATGTTGCTCTCGTCGCCCTCGCCGAAATAGGCGGCGGAGTCCTCCGGCCACTGATTCGCCTCGGAGAGCAGCATTCGGTCCGGATAGTGCTCGTCGATGTGGCGGCGCAGTTGTTTGAGATACGCGTGGGTCTCGGGAAGGTTCTCGCAGTTCGTTCCCTCGCGCTCGTAGAGGTACGGCACGGCATCGAGACGGAACCCGTCCACGCCGATCTCCGCCCAGAAGTCGAGCGCGCGGAACAGCGCCTGCCGAACGCGGGCGCTGGCGAAGTTCAGATCCGGCTGGTGGCTGTAAAAGCGATGCCAGAAGTACGCGCCGGCCTCGGGGTCCCAGGTCCAGTTGGAGCGCTCAAAGTCCTTGAAGATGATGCGGGCGTCCCGATAGCGGTCCGGCGTCTCGCTCCAGACGTACCAGTCACGGGCCGAGCTGCCGGGCCGCGCTTTCCGCGCGCGCTGGAACCACGGATGCTGATCAGACGTGTGATTGCAGACGAGTTCGGTAATGACCCGCAATCCGCGGCGATGCGCCTCACGGACGAACTGGCGGAAGTCGCGCAGCGTGCCGTACGACGGGTGGACATCTTCATAGTCAGCGATGTCGTAGCCGTCGTCGCGCAGCGGCGAGGGGTAGAACGGCAGCACCCAGATGGCGGTCACGCCCAGGTCCTGCAGATAGTCGAGTTGCTGCACCAGGCCGCCGAAGTCGCCGATTCCGTCGGCGTTGCTATCACAGAACGCGCGGACGTGCACCTCGTAGATGATCGCGTCCTTGTACCACAGGGGATCGTGGCCCAGCGTCACTCCGTTGCGATCGCGCGCTGCCATAGGGCTTCAGCGGTCCCCCTTCTAGATGCTTCGGGTCAGGCGAAGCCGTCAAAGTCTCGTTCGGTACGGGCGCGCCGGCGGACGCTGAAGATGTGAGCCGGCACCACGTCGGGATGTAATTCGACATAGTTCCGGTCCCCGTGCCACAGATAATACGCGCCACTCAGCAGGTCATGTACCTGGTAGGCCTCATCCGGCCCGAGTTTGAAGCGCTCCAGCGGCATCTCAACCCATCCGGACTGCCTATTATGCGCGTCCATATTGACGATCGTCAGGATGATGTTCGCCGCATCTTCGGTGATCTTAGAATACGCGATCAATTGCTCGTTGTCCAGACGATGAAACTGCAGCGACTGGTTGGCCTTCAAGGCCGGATTGTCCCTCCGGATACGGTTTACCCGGGCGATGAAGTCGTGTAGGCTGTCCGGCTGGTCGAGATTCCAGTGTCGTACCTCGTACTTCTCGGAGTTGAGGTACTCCTCTTTGCCCGCCACGGCCGGCGCCTGCTCCATCAGCTCGAAGGCGGGACCGTAGATCCCATAGTTCGCACTGAGCGTGGCAGCCAGGACCAGTCGTGATTGGAAGGTGGCGCGCGTGCCATACTGGAGTTGCTCGGTCAGGATGTCCGGCGTGTTCGGCCAGAGGTTCGGCCGGAAGAAATCTCGGACCGGTGGCCGGTTGAGCTCCGTGAAGTACTCCTCCAGTTCCCACTTGGCGCGGCGCCAGGTGAAGTAGGTGTACGACTGGGTGAAGCCGAGCTTCGCCAGTTGGTACACGACTTTCGGACGCGTGAAGGCCTCCGACAGGAGAATGACGTCCGGATGGCGGCGCTTGAGCCGCTCGATCAGCCATGCCCAGAAGGCGAACGGCTTGGTGTGCGGGTTGTCCACGCGGAAGATGCGGACACCCTGGTCAATCCAGAACTCGAACACGCTCTCGAGTTCGGCCCACAGCCCGCGCCAATCGTGGTTCTCGAAGTTGAACGGGTAGATATCCTCGTAGCGTTTGGGCGGGTTCTCCGCATACTGCACCATCCCGTCGGGCCGTACGCGGAACCACTCCAGATGCTCGACCACATACGGGTGATCCGGCGAGGCCTGAAAGGCGGCGTCCATGGCGATCTCGATCCCGTAGCGGCGTGCGGTCGCCAGGAGCCTCTGGAAATCGTCCATTGTACCCAGTGCGGGATCAATCGCCTTGTGACCCCCGCTGACCGCGCCAATAGCCCAGGGGCTCCCGGGCGCGCCCTTCTCGGCGACGACGGCGTTGTTCTTCCCTTTGCGTTTGGTCCTGCCGATCGGGTGGATCGGGGGCAGGTAGAGCACGTCAAACCCCATCGACGCGACGTAGGGGATGCGGGACTCCACGTCACGCAGCGTTCCGGCACGGTCCGGATCGGAGGAGGCAGAGCGTGGGAACATCTCGTACCAGGCGCCGAAGCCGGCGCGTGGCCGGTCGACCTCGATGACCAGGCCCGGATCGTAGGTGACCGCGAATTCGGTGTCGGGATGACGATCCATGAGCTCAGCCAGTTCAGGGTCCAGTGCGACGGCGCTCTCGCCGCGGCGCAGGCCTCCGGCGAACGCTCGCAGCCGGTCCGAATCGTCGTCCGCGGCTCGCTCAGACGCGCGGTCCACCAGGTCGGCACCGATCTTGAGCTCCACCGGCACCGTCTCGCCCGCCTCGAGCCATCGCTCCATACCGTAACGCCAGGTCTTGAACAGATCGACCCATCCGCGGAGGGCGTAGCGATACCGGCCGATCTCCGGGACGATGAACTCGCCCCGCCAGCGGTCGTTGACGAGCAACTCCATCGGCGTCTCGGACCAGGTCGGCGCCTCCTCGCGGCGGTAAAGCAGTCGCGCGGACAGCTGGTCGTGACCATCGGCGAAGATGTCCGCCTCCACCGTCATCCGATCCCCAGCGATGCGCTTTGCCGCGAATCGGCCGCAGTCGACCTCCGGACTGACGCCCTCGATGACGACCCGGCGGCGCCCGCGTTCCTCGGGCACTTGAGGTTGCTGCTCCTGAGCCGATGGTCTCGGTGGTGCGCGCACCGCGTTCCTTTCAGCGCTACGAGCGACAGTTCTGACGGTCATGCCGGACGGCTGCACGATTAGGGACAGCCTGAGCGCATTCGAGCCGGCCGGCTGCGGTGACTCGCAAGTCGCATTCCCGACGACGGTTCGAGCGGATACTGATCCCGGAGCCAAGAGCGACCAACCACCGGCGGCGAACGCGCACGGGTCGGCCGGTCCGCGCCGCGCTATCCGACTGCCAGACTGGCGATCGGCACGTCCGTCACGAACATGTAGCCTGGAGAATGCGTGATCATCAACTCCGGTTTGATAGTCATCGCGACGGCTTGCGGTGTCACGCCGCAAGCCCAGAATACCGGAACGTCTCCCGGCTCGATCACCGGCGGGTCTCCCCAGTCCGGGGAGGCGAGGTCGCGGATGCCCAGGCTCTCCGGGTCGCCGATGTGGACCGGCGCGCCGTGGACCGCCGGGAACCGCGAGGTCACCTGTACGGCGCGCGCGACCTGAGTTGCCGGGATTGCGCGAAACGAGACCACCAGGGGGCCCGCAATCCGCCCGGCCGGAACGCAAGCTCGATTCGTGCGGTACATAGGCACGTTGCGGCCGCAGTCCAGGTGTCGGACCGCGATACCTGCCTCGACCATCGGCGCCTCGAACGTGTACGAGCAGCCGAGCAGGAACGCCACCAGGTCGTCTCGCCAGAGCCTGACGATGTCGGTCGGCTCGTCGACTAACACCCCGTGACGGTATACCCGATAGCGCGGCAGGTCGGTGCGCAGGTCGGCTCCGGGTGCCACCAGGCGCGGCTCAGGGGACCCAGCGTCGGTCACGTCGAGCAACGGGCACGGCTTGGGGTTGCGTTGACAGAAGAGCAGAAACTCATAGGCCAGGGCGCGCGGAAGGATGGCCAGGTTCGCCTGAGCATAGCCCGCAGCCATCCCGGCGGTGTGGTGGTCGAGTTCGCCGCTTCGGGCCAGCGCACGTACTGCGGCCGGTACGGCGCGCGGATCCGTCGCGTTCACCATGAGGGTGCTCATGCTCGTCTCCCGTCATCAACGGGTCGCTCGACACGCTCGTGTGGCCCGTACTCACGGCTGGATGATGGGCGAGAGCGGTTGACAGATCGCGCGACGAATCGCTCTCCGCACATGGTCTATGTCGACTGACCTATGGTTGTCAACCCTCACCGCCGTGGCTCTGTGGCAAGTGGCAGTAGAGCACCGGGCAGGTCCAGTCTACGTTCGCGGGTCGCCCGACGCTCCTAACGCCGCCGGTCGGCCGACCCGGAGCTCGTGGTTCGCCCGGAGACTGTCGCCTCTTCGACCACGGTCTCCACCACCACAGCGGGCTCCTTACCTCGTGCCTCGAGATACACGGCCGTGCCGATCGCCTGGATCAGACCGGCGATGGGCGCACCGAACAGCGCGCCCCAGACCCCGAACAGCTCGGTGCCGGCGACCAGCGCGACGAGCGCCGTAGCCGGATGGATCCCGACCGCGCGTCCCATGATCCGCGGACCGACGACGTCCCCCTCGACGACATGCACGCCGACGAAGTACGCCAGCACCACCAGCGCCAGGACCCAGCTGTGGACAAGTGCCACCAGTACGCAGACCGCGCCGGAGATGAAAACGCCGACCAGGGGAATGAACTCCATGAAGAATGCCAGCAATCCGAGCAGGATGGGGTACGGCACGCCGAGCACGAACATGCCCACCCCAACGAGCGTGCCGATGAGGGCAGCCATCAGCAGTGTGCCCCGGATGTAGCCGCCGATCACGCGGTTGACCACGCCGATCACCAAAGTCGCGTGCCACCGCTGGGAGCGCGGGGTGCCGCGCCGGAGCAGCGTGGAGATCCGCGGTCCGTTGGCGGTGAGGTAGACGCTCAGGATCAGGACGAGCACCACGTCGATGATCGTCGTGAGGACGCCGGTCACGATCGCCAGGGACTGTGCGGCCATGTGGGTGCCCACAGTCTGCAACGAGCCAATGACCTGTTGCTGGGCACGCTGGAACTTGTCCGGAGTGACTCCGAGCGGGCCGAGGAATCGCACCACGTTCGGCTCGATGTGGTGGAGCTCATCGACGTAGCTTGGGAGGTTATGGGCCAGGTCGGTCACCTGGGCGGCGGCGGTGACCACCAGCAGGGCGATCATCCCCCCCAGCAATCCGAACCCAAACAGGTAGGCCAGCGCGATGGCCACCGTGCGCGGAATCCAGCGATCGAGCAGGTCAACCAGCGGTGTCAGTGCGAAGGCGACGACGGCGCTCAGAACGAGCGTGAGCAGGGTCTTCGCCACGTGGCCCAGCAGCCAGACCACGATAACGATCACCGCCAGCCAGGCGAGGATCGTGAGTGGCACGTAGAACGCGCGCTGCCACTCGATGCCGTCTTCTGGGTCGTCCGCCCGCGACGAGTCGGTGTCCAACACGCGCTCCCATGGTGATGCTACGGTGAGCCGCCGGCGGCGGGCCGAACGGTCCGCCAC
>Ga0307372_10008331_pt1 | contig 14611 bp, 13 predicted proteins | sample OX1MG_FD_202533 | JGI IMG/M metagenome (GOLD analysis project Ga0307372, IMG submission 202533) | Soil microbial communities from Risofladan, Vaasa, Finland - OX-1 | ecosystem: Environmental > Terrestrial > Soil > Coastal area > Acid sulfate soil | place: Finland: Risofladan, Vaasa | collected... | reverse complement strand
AGCATCCCTGGAGGCATGCCATGCGCGAAACGCTACGCCGGGCCCTGGCCATTATCCTTTGCGAGTTTCTGATCCTCCTGCCCGCTACCGGCGTCAGTCCACGGGCGCAAACGCAGCCAGTTCCCTTGGCCTCGGTTCCCGCTGCCCCTGTTCCCGAAGCGAAGGAGCAGTCGCTGCGCGGCGACCTCCAGAAATCGTACGAAGACCTGTTTCAGCTCTCGCCCAGCCTCCATTTCACATCCGCGGAAATCGAGGCGCAGCGCAAGGCCCTCAAGACCGGTGAAGACCGCTGCGTCAACCGGTTCAAGGATCAAGAGAAGCAATACGGGAAACAGATCGATGCGGAGCGGAAGGAACTGAAGTCGAAGAGCGCGAGACTCACCGATGCGCAGCGCAGCCGGCTGCACTGCCGCATCGAGAACCTGGAATTGCTGCGGAGCGAGGCCCAGGTCCTCTCGCGGCACGCCATCCCCACCGCGTATGACAACCTGCTCGCCAAACTCGATCTGATCGAGAAGTGGCCGGCCGTCTATCGCCAGACCGAGCGGGAAATCGCCGAAGGGGCCTACCACAACCGGCGCTGGGGAGACATAAAGGACATCGGTTTTCGCGAGATCGCGGCCAAACAGCAGGACGACATCAAGCGCGGCCAGCAAGCGGTCGAGGAGATGCGGCGGTCGGGCTTGCTGCCGCCGGAACTGAAAAACGAGGCCATTCAGAAATACGTCAATGAGGTGGCGCAGAACATTGCCAAGCATTCCGACCTGAAGATCCCGTTGCACATCGTCGTGCTCCAGTCGCGCGAGATCAACGCCTTCGCGCTGCCGGGCGGCTACCTGTTCGTCGAGCGCGGCCTGCTCGAAGCGACCGACAACGAGTCGGAGCTGGCCGGCGTGATCGCGCACGAAATCGCTCACGACACGGCGCGCCACGGGAACAAACTAATGAAACGCGCGACGATTGCCTCGATTTTCTATCAGGCTGCGCAGATCGCGGCCATTGTGCTGACCGGCGGTGTGGCCGGAATCGGCACCTATTACGCCTTGCAGTACGGTTTCTACGGCCTGGGATTGGTGCTCAACCTCAACCTGCTGGGCGTCAGCCGCGATTACGAGCTGGAGGCCGATCAACTCGGCGCTCAATACGCGTGGAAGGCCGGCTACGACCCCTCCGGCTTCGTTCGCTTCTTCGACAAGATGGCCACCCGGAAGGGTTACGTCCAGGGCGTGAGCTGGTTTCGCACGCATCCGCCTTTCTATCAGAGGATGGTCGATGCCCAGCGCGAAATCATGTTCCTGCCGGCCAACCCGCAAATGGTCGTGCAGACCTCGGCTTTCGAGCGGATGAAAAAGGATCTCGCGCCGGTCATTACCGCCGCCCGGAAGGAAGAGTCCGGTCAGCCCAGCTTGCTGATTTCGCGCGCGGAAGGATGCGAGCCGCCCCGGAAAATCGAGTACAAGCCCGGCCAGTCAATCGAGGATTTGTGCGCGACGCCCATGCGAACCGTGCCGGGCCCCAAGCCGGCAAACTGAAACGGCCGCTTCGACGCATCTGATTTGCCCGCGGCGGGGTCGGGCGCGATATGATGAATCCCGAGGGTTTTCCACGCGCCATGAACGGATCCGCCACTTCCGCCTGGCCATCGCTTCCGCTGGCCGAATGGCTCGCCACGCGCGACACGCTGCACATGTGGACGCAGATCGTCGGGAAAATCCGCATGGCGCATACCCCGCCGGTCAATCACTGGTGGCACGTGACCCTATACGTTTCCCCGCGCGGCCTGACCACTTCGGCGATACCTTCGCGCGGCGGCCTCTTCGAGGTTCGGTTCGATTTCATCGATCACCAGCTCGTTGTCGAAACAAGCGAGGGAGCGATCAAGCGGCTGCCCCTGGCGCCGTGTACGGTTGCCGATTTCTACGCCGATTTCATGGCCATACTCGATTCCCTGGGCATCGAGAGAAAAATCCATGCGCGGCCGGATGAGGTCCCCGATCCGATTCCATTTGCTGAGGACCGGGTTCACCGTTCCTACGACCCCGAGCAGGCGCAGCGGTTCTGGCGCGTGCTGGCGTCGATCGAGCTGGTTTTCCGCGAATTTCGCGGCCGGTTTATCGGCAAGTGCAGCCCCGTGCATTTTTTCTGGGGCGCGTTCGACCTGGCGGTGACGCGGTTTTCCGGCCGGCGCGCCCCCGAGCGGCCGGGAGCCGATGCGATGACGCGGGAAGGCTATTCGCACGAATGCTCGAGCGTGGGCTTCTGGACGGGCGGCGCCTCCGGCGTGGACGAGCCGGTTTTCTACGCCTACATGGCGCCCGAACCCGAGGGATTCCGCCAGGCGCGCATTTCGCCCGGCGCCGCTTTCTACCACAACGAGCTGGGCGAATACCTGCTTCCGTACGAGGCGGTCCGCCAGTCGCGTTCGCCGCGCGATACGCTGCTCTCCTTCATGCAGAGCACCTATGAGGCCGGAGCGAACCTCGCGCAATGGGATCGCGCCGCCTTGGAACGGCAGGTCACCGGCCAATAGTCGGGGAGGGAAGCGTGGCGACCAGGTGCAATCACACCGATCAGGCGCAGATTCTCGATACCAAAACCCGCGTGTGCGAAGATTGCGTCAGGACGGGCGACCGGTGGGTTCACTTGCGGATGTGTCTCGCCTGCGGCCACGTCGGCTGCTGCGATTCGTCGAAGAACAAGCATGCCACCAGGCACTTTCGCGAAACCGGCCATCCGCTCGCGCGCTCGATCGAGCCGGGCGAGCAATGGGTCTGGTGTTACGTGGACGAGGAAGTGGCCGGCGAAATCGTCAACGGCCGGTTGGACCGGTCTTGAACGTTCTCTCTGAAGGGAAGGACGTGTGACGGTTATGCAAGACGCGGTGATTGCGAGTGCGGTGCGAACGCCGGTCGGCAAGGCGTTCAAGGGAAGTCTGCGGGCCATGCGGCCCGATGATCTGGCGTCGGTGGTATTGAAAGAAGCGGCGGGCCGTGTCCCCGGCCTCGATCTCCGCGAAATCGACGACGTGATTCTGGGCTGCGCGATGCCCGAAGGCGAGCAGGGCATGAACGTGGCTCGCATCGCCATGCTGCGGGCCGGGTGGCCGGTGGAAATCTCGGCGATGACGATCAATCGTTTCTGCTCCTCCGGTTTGCAGGCCATCGCCTTGGCCGCCGAACGGATTGCCGCCGGCCACGCCGAAGTGATCGTCGCCGGCGGGACCGAGTCGATGAGCCTGGTGCCAATGGGCGGCAACAAAATCTCGCCGAATCCCTGGCTGGTCGATCATTATCCCGACGTCTATCTGAACATGGGACTGACGGCGGAGAATCTGGCCCACGAATATGCCATCACGCGCGAGCACGCCGACCAGTTTTCCCTCGCCAGCCACCGGAAGGCCCTGGCCGCCATGGCTGCGGGGAATTTCCGCCATGAGACCGTTCCCGTCGAGGTGAGCTGGACAGATATGAACAACGGCCGGCCCAAGAGCCGGACGATCGCCTTCGAGACCGACGAAGGGCCTCGCGCCGATACGTCGATGGAGGTCCTGTCGCGCCTCAAACCGGCTTTCCACGCCCACGGCGTCGTGACGGCGGGCAACAGCTCCCAGATGAGCGACGGCGCCGCCGCGGCGGTGGTGATGAGCGAAAAGCGGGCGCGCGCGCTTGGCGCCGGGCCGCTGGCCCGGCTGGTTGCCTATGCGACGGCCGGTTGTCCGCCCGAGCGAATGGGCGTCGGGCCGGTCTTCGCGATTCCGAAGGCGCTGAAGATGGCCGGATTGACGCTGGACCAAATGGAAGTCGTGGAACTGAACGAGGCATTTGCGACCCAGTCTCTGGCCGTGATTCAGCTCTCCGGTCTCGATCCGCAACGCGTCAATCCGAATGGCGGCGCCATCGCGCTGGGCCATCCGCTGGGCTGCACGGGCGCCAAGCTGACGGCCACCATACTGGCGGAAATGGAGCGCCGCGGCGCCCGGTATGGAATGGTGACGATGTGCGTCGGCGGCGGGATGGGCGCGGCGGGAATCTTCGAGCGCCTGGCGTAAACATCGCCGGTGGCGCCGGGCGAACGCGCCGATTGCCGACGCCTGCGATTCCGGCTACGATGGAAGGTTCGTGGTGTCCGGCCGCTTTCCGGGAATTTATGCCCAACTTCGTCTGGTATTTTGCCTTCGCGAGCAACATGAACCGGGCGCAAATGAGCTCGCGCATCGGAGAGATTGCCGAGGAAAAATCCGGCAAGCTCGAAAATTACGAAATCGTCTTCAATAAGAAGGCCCGCGGCGGCGCAGCCATGGCCAATATTCGGCCCGCCAGCGGCAAGTGCGTCTACGGCGTGCTCTACCAGATCACGGAAGCGGCGCTCAAGACGCTCGACCGGTTCGAAGGCGCGCCGGAACACTACCGCAGGATCGAAGTGACCGTCACCGACACCCATGGCGGCCCGGTGCGCGCGCAGGCGTACATCGCCACGAAAGTGGAGAAGGGCCTGCATCCGGCGCCCCATTATCTCCAGGCCATGCTGCAGGCAGCCGCCGAATACCAGTTTCCCGCCGAGTACATCGAGGAATTGAAAAGGGTGGCCAGCGCCGGCTAGGCTTCCTGCCCGGTTTGTCTCCGGGCCGAGCCGCCGCGTTCTTTTCCCATCCAGCGTAGAATGGGGGGCGCCGGACGTTCCCCATTCGTATGGAGGGACGTCCGCGGCTCTGAGTACCCCTTTGGAAAAGGGAGATCCCTCATGTCCATGCCTTCTGCCAGCGGCTCCGCGATGAAAGGCGGCGAGTTTCTGCTGGAACCATGCGCGCCGGAGAACCTCTTTACGCCCGAGCAACTCTCCGACGACCAGAAGCTGATCGGCAAAACGGCGGAGGAGTTCGTGGAAAAAGAGGTGTTGCCGCTGGTCGCCCAGCTGGAGCAGCACAAAGAGGGCCTGATGCCCGGGCTTCTGAAAAAAGCGGGCGAGCTGGGGCTGCTTGGCGGAGGCGTTCCCGAGGAGTACGGGGGAGGGGGGCTCGACAAAGTGTCCCTGACGCTGCTGTCGGAGAAGCTGGCGGCGTATGCCTCCTTCGCCGTGTCCCACGGAGGCCACGCCGGTATCGGCACGCTCCCGATCGTCTATTTCGGCACCGAGGAGCAGAAGAGCAAATATCTGCCGCGCCTCGCCACGGGAGAGCTGATCGGCTGTTACTGCCTGTCGGAACCGCAAGCCGGTTCGGACGCGCTGGCGGCGCGCACCCGGGCCGAGCTTTCGCCGGACGGAAAAGAGTGGCTGCTGAACGGGCAGAAGATGTGGATTACCAACGGCGGCTTTGCGGACCTGTTCACGGTCTTCGCGAAAGTGGATGGGGAGAAATTTTCCTGCTTTCTCGTGGAGCGGGGAACGCCGGGATTTTCGGTGGGCGCCGAGGAGAACAAGATGGGCATCCGGGGCAGCTCGACAGTGCCGATCTTCTTCGAGAACGCAAGGATTCCCAGGGAAAATCTGCTGCACGAGGTCGGGCGCGGTCACATTGTCGCCTTCAACATCCTGAACGCCGGGCGATTTTCGCTCGGCGCCTATTGCCTGGGCGGGGCGAAGAAAACGATCGAGGCCGCGGCGCGCTACGCCAGGGAGCGCACCGCGTTCGGCAAGCCGCTGGCCGAGTTCGGCCTGATTCAGGCGAAACTGGGCGAGATGGCGGCCCGGGCCTTTGCCGTCGAATCGATGCTGTTCCGCTCGGCGGGCATGATCGAGGCGGCGACGGAAACGGCCGGTCAGGCCCCCGACCAGCCGGCGCGGATGATGAAGGTGCTCGAAGAGTACGCGGTCGAGTGTTCGATCAGCAAAGTGTATGCGAGCGAGATGGCGGATTTCGTCGTGGACGAAGCCGTGCAGATCTTCGGGGGCTACGGCTTCCATGAAGATTATCCCGTCGCCCGCGCCTACCGGGACAGCCGCGTGAACCGCATCTTCGAAGGAACCAACGAAATCAATCGCATGCTCATCGTCCAGATGCTGATGAAACGGGCCAGGGCGGGCTCCTTGCCGCTCATGCCCGCGGCCAAGCGGCTGGCCGATGAGGTGCTGGCCGGGCCGTCGCTCGCCGCGCCGCCCGAAGGCCCGCTCGGCGCCGAGCGACTGACGATTGCCAACGCAAAGAAGGCGTTTCTGCTTGCCGCCGGAGGGGCCGTGCAGCGCTATTTGGACAAGCTGGCCGACGAGCAGGAGATCCTGGCCGCCCTGGCCAACGTCGTGATCGACATTTACGCGATGGAATCGGCCACGCTGCGGGCGGCGCAGGCGGTCTCCCGCCAGGATCGCCTGGCCGAGCCGATGGTTGCCGCGGCGCGGCTTTTCGTCTACGACGCGGTGGACCGGATCGAGAAGCAGTCGCGCACCGTCCTCGAAAGCTCGGTCGAGGCCGACACGCTTCGAGCGCAACTGACTGTCTTGCGGCGTTTCTGCCGGCGCGAGCCGGCCGATACGATTCGTTTGCGCCGCGGCGTTGCGGCCGCCCTGCTCGCCGCCGGCCGCTATCCCTTTGAAGCTCGTTGAGGCTCGTTCTATGCCGATGAAAAAAGAAGAAATCGGTTCGGTGACTTGGATTCGCGATCTCGCGCGGCCGTATCTGAAGGGGTTCAGTCCGGCGCGGGAAGCCGGTCCGGCGCTGCGCGGCTACGCCTTTACGCGCCACGCGGACGGGAAGGCGGGCGCCCGCGCCGGTTTCTTCGCGGGGTTCCTGGTCGGCGGCGACGGCTACCGGTATCTCGATCCCCAACTGCCGGAATGCCTTCTGTTCGCGTTTATCGATCCACCCTCCGGGGACCTGCATGAGCGCCTCGTGCGCCGGCCGGAAAGCATGTTCCGTTCGACCCACGGGTATATTTCCATCCTCACGCACCATCCGCCGCGCTTCCAGTTCTCCGAGGGCGGGCGCGCCGCCCTGGTACGGCATCTTCCGCTCGAAATCTGGCCGGAGGGAAGGCGCATGCATTACGCGCGAAATTTCCTGATCGAAGGCCTGGCCTGGCTGGTTCGAAGCGGCCTCGTGCGAAATCTGGCCTCGGAATCCCTTTGAAAATAGAAGGGTTCGGACGGGCTCGCCGGCGCTAACCGCCCGGAACGTTCCCGGCATCGGCCCGGCATCGGCCCTGCATGGCCAACTCTGCTCAAAAGTTCCCCGGCCGCCTGTTTTTCGCCGGCCAAGCAGGGTCAGCCATTCGTTCGACGTCGCCGAGCGCATGATCGTTGAAGAAAATCTACCAAATACCTGCTGCTTTCAGGGGCGATGGGTTTCCGGCCGACTGCTAGGCAACTACTGTAAAATCAGGAAGATGAAGGAGTATATCCCCGGGAGATGCGTGAACGGCACGCTGCTGCGGCCGCGCGGCAGTCTATTCCCCGGAGATAACCTTCTAGCCGCGGGCATACGAATTCGGTATGATGCTTAACCAAGCGGGAGGGAGACCATTTCTATGAGCGTGGCCGGAAACGGCTCGAATGGATCGGGCGACAGGAAGTCGCTTCTCCGCGTGCGTCCCCGGGGTTTCTGCGCGGGGGTCGTGCGGGCGGTCGATATTGTGGAGTTGGCGCTGGAGTCCTACGGTCCTCCTGTTTACGTTCACCACGAAATCGTACATAACCGCCATGTGGTCGAACAGCTTCGGACGCGCGGCGCGATTTTCGTCGAGGGCGTGAGCGAGGTGCCCGAAGGGGCGGTGCTGATCTTTAGCGCTCACGGTGTTCCGCCTCGCGTGCGGGAAGAGGCCGACGAGCGCAAGCTCCGGGTCGTGGATGCCACCTGTCCCCTGGTGACGAAAGTTCACCTGGAAGCGCAGAAATTCGCCCGGGAGGATCGCACGATCATCCTGATCGGTCATCGGGACCACCAGGAAATCGTTGGGACGTCCGGTGAAGCGCCCCGGAAGACGATTGTCGTCGGCAGCGTGGAGGAGGTCAATAATCTCCAGGTTCCCGACCCGGCGCGCCTGGCCTACCTGACCCAAACGACGTTGAGCCTTTACGATACGCAGGAGATCGTCGCCCGCCTCAAGCAGCGCTTTCCGGAAATCGCCGGGCCGAGATCTTCCGATATCTGCTATGCGACGCAGAATCGCCAGGAGGCTGTCGAGCAGATGGCCCGCGAGGTCGATCTGATTCTCGTGGTCGGTTCGGCGAACAGTTCGAATTCCAACCGCTTGGTCGAAGTGGCCCAGCGGCGCGGCGTGCCGGCGCGATTGATCGAGGACGAACACGATCTCAGTCCCGATTGGTTCGAGGGCATTCGTCGAGTGGGACTAACGGCCGGTGCCTCGGCTCCCGAGGTTCTGGTGCAGCAGGTGAGCGAGCGTCTGGCGCAGCTCGGCTACACCGATCAGCACGATCTGGATCTGATCCGGGAGGATGTCAGGTTTATGCTCCCGACGGAACTGGTGGCTTTGAGCTGATTGGCTGCGGCAAGTGGCCACCACAACAGGTGGCCGCCACTGTCTGGGCTGTTCGGGCGTGAAGATCGCCCCGGGCGGCTAGTTCTAGAAAACATGGGGTAGAGGTGGCTTTTGACGGCCAAGCTGATCCTACAACCTGACCAGCTTGTGCTGGTGGGGGCTCCCACCAGTGCAGCAGCTGCCGCTGCGGGTGTCGAACGTGGACCCGCCGCGCTGCGAGAGCAGAAAATTCAGGATCGTCTGCAGGCAGTCGGTTATCACATTACCGACGCGGGCGATCTTCCCGCGCAGGTTTTCCAGCCCGACGACGAAAATCCCCGCGCCAGGAATCTGAAGAACGTTCTGGCCATGCTCGACCCGCTGCGCGCGCGCATCGAGCAGGCAGCCCGGGCTCATGCGTTTCCATTGGTGCTCGGGGGAGACGCGACGATACTGGTGGCATTGGTCGCGGGATTGCGCCGGCAAGCGCCGAGCCTCGGCCTGGTTCATGTGAGCCGCTATGCTGACCTTCACACCCCCACCGATACCGAAGACGGTCTGGTCGGCCCGATGACCGTTTCCCATCTGGTCGGGCAGGGCGCGGCGGAACTGGTGCGCTTCTGGAAGAGTCCGCCGCTCGTCAGGGAGCCGGATGTGGTGGCTTTCGGGCTGGATGAGACGGATACGATCGACCTCACGCGGCTGGAAAATGTGGCAATCCGGGATTTCACGACGTCCCGGATACGAAAACTCGGCGTGCCGCCGGCCGTGGAAGCGGCCCTCGAACAGATTCACGGGGGCGACCGGGATTTTGTCGTGCATCTTTCCTGGGATGTTTTTCCTGTGTCGGAGGTCCCCGGATGCGTCCGCGGCGCGGCGGGCGGATTGAGCGCCGCCGAAGTGGGAGAAGCACTGAACGTTTTCGCCGCCCGCGAAAAGTTTGCCGGTCTCTCCATCTCCGGTTACAACCCGGAACTCGACCCGGAGGGGCGCGGAGCCGCCGCCGTGGTCGATTTGGTCGTCGAGGCGATGGCGGCGCGGCATACCGCTCTGCTTCATCCGCCGGTCGAGAACGAAGAGGCGGAGGAGAAATCCGCTTCGGTCGAGACCGCGGCCAGCGAACCCCATAGCGATCATCCCTAGCCGGCTTTTCTTTCCATCGGCATCCTTCCTCCGCCGCGCCTGCGGAATCAGGAACGAAGCAAAATCGATGGCAACCTTTTTCCCCCGGGCATACCATCCAATCAAACGGAAGGAGGCTCCCATGCCGGGAGAATCGTCGATATGAACCGTCGAAATTCATCTTGCGTAATTATTCTGACGGCTGCGCTAGCCCTGTCTGCCGGCCCGTCCCTCTTCGCTCAAACCCATAAACAGACGCGCCACCCGCGTCCCGCTCCGGCGAAAACGGCCGCCCCTGGGGAGATGGCCGGTCTCGGATTTGGCGTTCCCGAATCCCTTTCGGGCACAGTCCAGATGGTGGTTGCCGGCCAGAATCTCCTGGTGATCACCGGGTCCGGCGGCGTGCCCTATGACGTGAAGGTGACGCCGAAAACGCTGGTGGTGATCAACGAAAAGCGGGGCACGATCCAGTCGCTGGCGGACCAGGCCGGCAAATCGGTCACCGTCGCCTTTGTCCCGCAGCGCGATGGCGACATGGCCACCCGGGTCGAGGTCACGGACTGATTCCGCGTTGCTTCAACCGTCGCTGCGCGGCCGGACCCGGCCCCATGCCCCGGGCGGACTGACGGCGCGATGGCGAGCGCTCGCCGCGATTTCTACTTCCGGAACCGCCGATGGCTGCTGGTTTCTTTGTTCGTCATCGCGTGGCTTTTTCTTCCCCTTCCCATGGTGTCCACGGGCAAGCGAATCGCCCGGCTTCTCTTCCACGCCGCCGGTGGCCCCAGCCCGCAATGGTGGGAACGCGCCAGCTACGGCCTGGCCGCTTTGCTCGCCAGTCTGGGCGCTTTCTGGCGGACGTGGGGCTCGGCCTATCTGGGCGCGAGCGTTGTGCAGGATAAACAGCTGCATACCGAGCGGCTGGTCGCCGACGGGCCCTACCGGCGGACGCGAAATCCCCTCTATTTCGGAAACATGCTTTTCGCCGCGGCCATGGCCATCGTGCTCAGTCCGGCGACAGGCGCCATATTCCTGGTCGGGATGTGGATTCTGGTGCGCCTCTTCATTCGCGACGAGGAGGCGGGCCTTGAAGACTCCCGGGGCGAATCCTACCGCGCCTATCGCGCGGCTGTGCCGCGCCTGGCGCCCGCGTGGCGCGCGCAAATTCCGACCGGGGGCGCGCGGCCGCGATGGGTGCAGGGTTTCTGCGGCGAGTCGATGATGTGGATGTTCGCCGTGCTGACGGCCGGCATCGCCGTCACGCTGGATCGGCGATGGTACGCCAACGGTCTGCTTTGGGGCTTCATGATTGTCTTTCCGCTCTTCCTATGGGCGAAGCGGCGCAGCCGCCGCGAAACGAAAACTCCATAGCCAATTCGGACGGTCCGAATTTATCCATCGAGGTGCGTTCCGATGCCGTGCCGGAGGCGCGAATTACCTTGACAGGCAATCGCTCTGCCAATAGGCTAACCTGCCCGTAGAACTGCCTCGAACCTCCATAAGGAGTTCTGGAAACGGCACTTCAGGATGCAATGCTTTTGCCCGCCCCTCGCGATGTGCGCGACTTCGCTTCCCGCGTCCCGGAACGCAGCTTTTCCGCCGACCCCCGTTGTACCCACAACTGATTTTTTTATTTTTTACCTCCGCGGCAGGGACTCTCGGACCGGATCATGGGTACCGGCCTCCGCCATTTCAGGAGACGATATGCGGAATCAAGGAATCATTTCACGAGTCGTGATCGGTTTGTTCTGCGTGGCCATGCTTTTGCCGGGGAGTGCGCGGGCGCAATCATCCTGTGAGGGAAACGCGGAGGTAACCCGGCTCCTGGAATTGCTCGTTCAGAAACATCTGCTCACCCGGCAGGAGGCGGAGAGCGTGCGCGCCGAGGCCGAAGCGCCGGGCCATCTGGCAACGGCAACGCCGCCCGCGCCCCAGCCGGCTGGCGTGAAGTTGCCGGAAAGCGACTCACAAACGGCCCCGCAGGCGACCTCGCCAGAAGCGCCGCGGGCCACGGCGTCGGCCAGTCTCCGGGAGCGCGCGCAAGAGGTTGTCGCCAAGCTGCCAGTCAAGATCAGCGGGCATGGGCAAGTGGAGTGGACCTCGCTGCCGGGAACCAATAGCACGTTCGAGGTTCGCCGCGCTCGCCTCAACGTGAGCGGCCACTTCGGCCAGCTGGCCACCTACAAGATTGGGCTCGAGACGCTGGACTCGCCCGCGCTCCGCGACGCCTATTTGCGGTTGAATGTTTTGCCGCAGGCCAGGCTGACGGCGGGCGAGTTCAAAATTCCATTCAGCCAGGAAAGCCTGCGTTCCAGCCGCAATCTGTGGATGGTCGAGCGATCCCAGGTGGTGAACCGTCTGGTTCCCGGCCGCGATAACAAATCCGGTGGCCGGGACATCGGCGCCGAGGTCGGCGGCGCCTACAACTTCTCCCCATCCACCGGGATCGACTACGCGATAGGCGTTTTCAACGGGGCGGGCATCAACCGCAAGGACGACAACCACCGCAAGGATCTCGCCTTGCGCCTCGCGATTCGTCCGCTCAAGGGTCTGGCTTTCGCGGGGGATTATTACAACGGGGCGTCGGGAGCCAGCGAGGTGCCTCGCGATCGCCAGGATGTGGAATTCGCCTACACGCGCCATTCCCTGACGCTGCGGAGCGAATTCATCTGGGGCCGGGACGGCGCGGTTCACGAGCAGGGATGGTACGGTTTGGGCGGCTGGCGCTTTACGAAAAAGTGGCAGGGCCTCTTCCGCGTCGACGGCTATAACCCCAACCGGTCCCAAACGGGGCAGGGAACTACCACCTACCTGGGCGGGGTGAACTGGTATTTCGCTCCCGGCCTGCGGCTCCAGCTCAATTACGGCCTCGAGAACGAGCAAAACAGTTTGAAGGATCTCGGCCTGTCCCAGTTGCAGTTCGAGTTCTGAGCCGCTGCGAAATGCCGATCCGCCTGCGCGGCTGGCGAAGCTCAGGCGAGCTTGCCGGTGGCGGCCAGCTTGGCGTACCAGCGGCCCGAATCCTTGACGGTGCGTTTCCCGTCGCGGAAATCGACATAGGTCAAGCCGAAACGCTGGGTAAAGCCTTCGGCCCATTCGAAATTGTCCAGCAGGCTCCAGTGATGATAGGCGCGGACATCGGCCCCGTCTCGTATTGCCCGCCCCAGAGCGCCGAGATAGGCGCGCGTGAAGGCGATGCGGCGCGGATCGGGCACGTCGCCGTCCACGTAGGGACCGTCGAGATAGGAGCAGCCGTTTTCCGTGATCTCGATGACCGGCCTGTGGTACTCGCGCGTGATCTGCATGAGCATCCGGTAGAAGCCGTCGGGCCAGATTTCCCATCCGTAATCGGTGAGCGGTCCTTCGTCACCGTCGAAGTGGCGGGCGCCGACCCCCGCTTCGCCTTCGCTGGCGGGAATGGCGGCGATAATCTGGCGCTGATAGTAGTTGATCCCCACAAAATCGAAGGGCGCGCGGCAAAGCTTCATGTCGCCGGGCCGAACGCCCATCATTTCCAGTGGATCGCCATGGACGAAGGCCTTGGGGTAGCTGCCCTTGAGTGCGGGATCGAGGAACCAGACGTTGGCCAGCGCACTCGCGCGCGCGGCCGCTCCCTGGTCGGCTTCGCTGGAACTGGCGGGCTGGCAATAGGACATGCTGAACGCGGTCCCGGCCCGGAGCTTGGAATTGATCGCCTTGATCGCGCGGAAGGCCTCGCCCTGCGCCATGTTGACCACGTGGGTGGCGCGCATGCACGCGTTGAAATCGCGCAGACCCGGCGCGTGAATGCCCCAGGCATAGCCGAAAAATGTAAACACCCACGGCTCGTTGAAAATGCACCAATGGGAGATGCGGTCACCGAGGGCGCCCGCGACGATTTCCGCGTAATCCGTGAAGCGGCCGACCATGTCGCGGCTGGGCCAGCCGCCGGCCTCCTGCAAAGCCTGCGGCAGATCCCAGTGATAGAGCGTGCACAGCGGGCGGATCTTCGCTTCGAGAAGCGCGTCGGTGAGGCGTTTGTAGTAATCGAGCCCTTTTGGGTTGGGCGTTCCGGAACCGGCGGGCTGGATGCGCGGCCAGGAAATCGAGAAACGGTAGCTCCGCAGATTCAGCCGCTTGGCGATCTCCACATCTTCCTTGTAGCGATGGTAGGAATCGCAGGCCACGTCGCCCGTGTCGCCGCCCCGCACCCGGCCCACGGTGTGAGCGAAGCGGTCCCAGATCGATTCGCCCTTGCCGTCCGCGTTCCAGGCGCCCTCGATCTGATACGCGGCGGTCGCCGCGCCCCAAATGAAATCCTTTGGAAATTGGAAGGGGATCGACGAGTCGGGGGCGCCCGGAAACTCGCGGAGAACGCCGCCCCCGGGCGGAAGGATGGTGAAGGCAGCCGTGGCGCGGAGCGCGCCGCTCAGGAATTCACGGTGGGAAAAGTCATTGTCCTCGAAGCGATTCATCCTCGCGCTGCGGCACAAAATGCCTCCCGCGCCCTTTCCGGAGTTCAGTCTAGCCCTTCCGGCTGCGTAGCGAAATACGCGAATGATGGGAAGGGCGGCGTAAGGCCCGCGCGCCGCGGGCGACGCCCTGCTGCGCATGGGAGCATTCTTCGCTATAGTGGCGGACGATGCCCGGGTGGCGGAATGGCAGACGCAGGGGACTTAAAATCCTTTCGACGGCTCCTGCGCTACACTGCACGCAACTGCAACCCACTGAAAAATAAAGAGATGGCCAGGATTGCGAACTGCACCTAACTGCGGAAAACTGCACCAAAACTGACACCAGACCAGCACCAACAAATGCGCCAACAGCCTGGGCCTGCGTCGCGCGTGTTGCATTCTAAGGGTCATTAGCCCATAAAAGCGCAGTTCGAATATGCTGGACGCCGACCCACTGGAGGATTCACCGTGGCAGCCGATATGCCTTCTCTGTTCGAGGATTTTCAGCTTGTCGGGTGCTGGTGGTTGCCCGGGGACCCGCAGCGGGTGATACACGGGACACTCAGCCACACGCGGGGTTCTAGGATGAGGCTCCGCCTGACGAATCCGATGCGGGTGCCGGTGGTAGAGCCTGGCACGAGCATGGGCTCC
>Ga0307372_10008329_pt1 | contig 14613 bp, 11 predicted proteins | sample OX1MG_FD_202533 | JGI IMG/M metagenome (GOLD analysis project Ga0307372, IMG submission 202533) | Soil microbial communities from Risofladan, Vaasa, Finland - OX-1 | ecosystem: Environmental > Terrestrial > Soil > Coastal area > Acid sulfate soil | place: Finland: Risofladan, Vaasa | collected... | reverse complement strand
CGACGCGCCCGACAGCCGCTTGCGGTAGCGGGCCGCCGCTTCCCGGTCACCCTCCCGCTTGCGGAGCAAGCGGGCTACGTAGCCCGCCCGCTCCGCGAGCGGATCGGCGATCGGGAGGCGAACGGTGCTGGTTGGCAGAGTGTCAGCCGTGCCTAAGAATTGAGCAGCGGCGTCGGGGCGGCCGCCGCGACCCGCTCGGCCGCGCACGGTCGGTGCAAATTTACACCGACCGCCGAAATACGAGGTTTTTGTCTGTCGACTAACCTGACAGCGGGGTTTTTTGGGCGGCTGCTCAAAGGATGTGCATAGTGGCCATCTGGCTGCCTGTTCTTTGAGCAATTCTATTGTTCGTGCGGCGGAGCGGCCGCCGGCGTTCGTCGAGCCGCGGTGAGAAGTCGAAAAGATCCGGTCCCAAGCCAACGGCGCGGTAGAACAACGGAAACGATGCGGGCCAGCGCCCGCCGCGGATCCAGATTACCAGACAGAAAAATGAGCGATGGCGACCGCCAATCCAAAATCCCGAAATCGAAAATCCAAAATCAGCCGCACCCCCCAGATTTACCGTTGCGGCCACGGTTTTGCAGGTTGAGTCGGCATTGCCGCAACCTGTGTGGTGCAATGGCTTTAGGGCAAGGATTCTGCTGAGACGATTTTTGTTTTTGACAACGGTCATTGTTTTTCCGCAACGGTAATTCGCCGACGGCGAGGCGGCCGCACCGCCCGCCGTTCGGCTGCTGAGAACACATCGCCTGGCGATGATGAGCACGAGGGCGGCGGTCCGACGCCAGCCCCTTCGTGACGAGTTGGGCAGCGCGACGCTCAAGCGTCGCCGCGGGTCTTTGACAACTTACTGCGGGCATAAAAGCTTTTATAAGCGAACGTTGATGCGTTCGCGCATGGCCGTAAAGGCATGTCGCGATTGGTGTTGCCGCTAGGCCATGACGCTGAATGCTTTTGTTTTTCGGCGTGGTTCAAAGCAAGGTAACAGTTCCCGCCGGAGTCGCGGGCAGTCTCCTGCCAGAAACGTATGGTGCGTCAGATGTTACGTCACGGGGCGGCGCTCTCCGTCCCCGGGAACTGTTACCCTGCATCCACGTGATTTGAACCACGCCTGTTTTTCACAAGTGTTTAGATCGCGACGACCCTCGCTTGGCTCGCCGGAGGGACGGGGAACGCCTGCTCAACTGTCGGAATCCGACAGTTGGCCTATGGTGGGGGGTTACCGCCGCGTTCTCGACGAGCGGTGCGGGTCAGAAACGGCCCCCTGCGACTGCTGGAGTTGTCGAGAAGTCGGCGGGCCGGCGCTCGCAAGCTCGCTGGCCCCACCCTACGGGGAATTCCTCCGCCGGTACAGCTCGCGGAAACTCTCGCGGGGAAACGGCGGCAGCTCGCGCTGCTTGCCCCACGGATTCATCCGGTTATAGAGTAGCCAGCGCGGCAGTCGCGGGCCGATCGTTCGGGCCAGCTTGCCAAACGCCTGATAGAGCCAAGTGTGCCGCAGCACGAAGCCGGCCGCGCGCATGGCCAACCGCTTCCGCAGCGGCAGCAGGCCGCGGGCGGCGATCTCGCGACGCCAAGTGAGCAGTTGGTGGTGGATGTCGATCTTCACCGGGCAAACGTCGCTGCACGAGCCGCACAGGCTGCAGGCGTGCGGCAGGCTGGCGTGCCGGCGGGCGTCGCGGGCGGGCGACAAAATCGAGCCGATCGGGCCGGGAATCGTCGCCGCATAGCTGTAGCCTCCGCTGCGTCGATAGACCGGGCAGGTGTTCATACACGCGCCGCAACGGATGCAATTCAACGAGCTGCGAAAGTCGTCGCTGGCCAACAGCTCGGTGCGGCCGTTGTCGACCAGCACGATGTGCAGCTCGCCGCCCGGCCGAGGACCATGAAAGTGCGAGGAGTAGGTCGTGATCGGCTGCCCGGTGGCGGAACGGGCCAAGAGCCGCAAAAAGACGCCGATGTCTTTGGCCCGCGGAATCAGTTTTTCGATGCCCATGCAGGCGATGTGCAGCTTGGGCAGCGAGACTCCCAAGTCGGCATTCCCTTCGTTCGTGCAGACGACGAAGCCGCCCGTCTCGGCCACGGCGAAGTTGACGCCGGTGATGCCCGCATCGGCCTGCATGAAGCACTCCCGCAGCTTGCGCCGGGCGGCCTCGGCCAGATACTTCGGCTCGCTCGCCCCGGCCTGCGTGCCCAGCCGTTCGTGGAAGAGCTGGCCGACTTCTTCCTTTTTGATGTGGATGGCCGGCAGCACGATGTGGCTGGGAGGCTCGCCGCGCAACTGCACGATCCACTCGCCCAGGTCGGTGTCGACCACCTCGATGCCATGCCGTTCGAGAAACGGATTCAGGTGGCACTCTTCGGTGAGCATCGACTTGCTCTTCACTACCCGCTTCACGTCGTGGCTCTGGAGAATGCCCAGCACGATCTCGTTATGCTCGGCCGCATGCCGGGCCCAATGCACCTTGGCGCCCAGCCGTTCGGCTTGCTCGGCGAATTGCTCCAGGTAATCGGCAAGGTGCGAAACGGTATGGGCCTTGATTTGGGCCGCCGTGTCGCGAAGCAGCTCCCATTCGGGCACGGTATGGGCCGCTTTATCGCGTTTGGAGCGAACAAACCACAACGCCTGATCGTGCCACTGGGCACGCGGGCGGTTGGCGACGAATTCGGCGGCCAGAGTTGCGTGGGACATAACGCCTTATGTTAACCACTGGCACGCTTTTTTCCCAATCGGTTGCAGTCGGGCCGAGTTGGGCGAGCTTGGCGCGGCGTCGATCGAGCTGGCAAAACGCAATCCGCTGACGCCGCTGGCCCGGCAATGGCAGATACCCGTCAACGCGATCGACTATGCTTCCGTCGCGCTCTACGACGCCAACGGATCGAGAATCAACGACGATGAAGCGGAGGACGTTTCCGACCGGCTGGAAGACTTGATTGCGGGCGCCTGGCGACGGGCAAAGCGTGAAGCGGAGGCCGGTCGAAAGGCGGCCAACTCGCTCAGCGTGGCCGACGCGTTGCGGGAGCATTCGTTCGTGCCGAACGTGCAGACCGAGCGTCGCCGCGTCGAGCGCTGGGCCATGCGCGTGCTGGCGTGTGAATACGGAGCGGAACTCGACGAGTTGTCGCTGGCCTGGTTCGACGGCGGCTTCGACGAAGATTGGGACGACCTGCTCGTCGTCGGCGGATTCGATCGTATCGTCGAGCATCTGGCCCACGGACTCGACCTGCGGCTGGGCCACGGCGCGTGCTTCTCCGGTCTCCGCGAAGCCGAGCGCGTGATGAAGAGCGGTGCGCGGTAGTGCTCTGTCACCCCTCCATTGATCGACGGCGCAAACCTTCGTAGGGTGGGACCAGCGAGCTTGCGAGCGCCGGCCCACCATGAAGACGACGTCGGTATCGGTGGGCCGGCGCTCGCAAGCTCGCTGGTCCCACCCTACCGCTGCATCCATCAATCGACGAATGACAGAGCAGGAGTGCCGTGGAAACGGCCGACAACGAGACTTCACTTGAGGATCGTCAGCGGGTTTCGCCGGTTCTTCAACGGCAACTCGACCGGACCGCCGACGCGGTGCGACTCAAACACGGCGACAATCATCTCCGTCGCGCCGCGCGCTTCGTAAGCGCTCGACAGCGGCTGGCGGTCTTCTTCGATGGCCTGCAATAGATCGAGGGCCGCCGGCCGATGACGGTTTTGCCACAGGCTGTCGGTGAGCGTTTCCGGCTTGCCGATGCCAGCGGTCGAAACGTCTTGCCAGGCCGACTTGCTGCGGCCGGGCGACCAACTCGGATCGCCGAGGTACTTCACCGAGGGCATCGTTCCTTCCAGGACCTCGAAGATGCCCGCCGAACCATAGATTTGCAGGCCATAACGCGAACCTTTGCCGGCCATGTTTCTGACCGACTGGAAATAGGCCGTCGCCCCGCCTGGCAGGCCGTACATGGCCGTCACCGCGTCGCCCGCCAACGGGCCGATTCCCTCGGCGCCCTCAACCACGTCGGCTTTGGTGATCGGATGCCCGCCGCTGGTCACACGCGCAAAGCACCATGCCGGATGCCCGGCCAATGCGCGGATGGCGTCCATGACGTGCGTGCCCAAGACCCATAGGTCTTCGCCGCCGCCGCGACGGTCTTCCTTGCCGCGGCCACGATATTCGAGCACCTTGCCGATCGCCCTTTCGTCGATCAGCCGCTTGACGGTCGCGAGCTTGGGGCTGTAGCGCGTGGGATGGGCCAACGCCAGCTTGGCGTGCGTCCGCTCGCCCGCGGTGACGATCTCGTCGGCCTCGGCCAGCGTGCGGCAAAAGGGCTTTTCCATGTAGACATGAATGCCGCGCTCGGCCGCGGCCACCGCCATGTCGCGATGCCGGTCGAGCCACCGCTGACCGATGACGACGATGTCGGGCCTGGCCTTGTCGAGCAGCTCGCGGTAATCGGCATACGCCTGGTCCACGTTGTGCTTCTTGGCCATGGCGGCCAAGCCGGCCTTGTCGTCATCGGCGACGGCGACCGTTTGGCAATTGGGAAGTCCGACGAAGGCCTCGTCGGTGGCGTGACCGTAGTCGCCGCGGCCGGTGCGGCCGAGGATACCGATGCGATAGTTCATGGCTGTTTGCGCAGGCGGATCCAGTCGGAGTGAAACGTGCCCGGCTTGTCGATGCGCTCGTAAGTGTGGGCCCCGAAGTAATCGCGCTGGGCCTGCAACAGGTTGGCGGGCAGCCGCGCGGTGCGATAGCCGTCGTAGTAGGTCAACGCCGTCGAGAAGGCGGGGACCGGAATGCCGAGCTCGAAGGCGGTGCTCACGACGTGCCGCCAGGCGGCCTGAGCTTCGTCGACCGCCTTGGTGAAATACGGCGCCAGCAACAGGTTTTCCAACTTCGGATCGGCGTCGAAGGCCTCTTTGATGCGTTCCAGAAAGCGTGCCCGAATGATGCAGCCGCCGCGCCACAAGAGCGCGATGCTGCCGTAGTCGAGCGGCCAATCGTGCTCGGCCGCCGCCGCCTGCAGTTGCACGAAGCCCTGGGCATAGCTCGATATCTTCGAGGCATAGAGCGCGTGCCTGACGGCTGCGACGAACGCTTTCTTGTCGCCCTGGTACTTGCCGGTGGGACCTTTCAGCACCTTGCTGGCCCGCAGGCGGGCGTCCTTCAGCGCCGAGAGGCTGCGAGCGTAGACCGCCTCGGTCACGAGCGTGCTGGGCACCCCGAGATCGAGGGCCAACTGGCTCATCCACTTGCCCGTCCCTTTGGCCCCGGCCTTGTCGAGGATGAGGTCGACCAGGTCGCCTTTGCCGTCCGGGTCTTTGACGCTGAAAATGTCGCGCGTGATCTCGATGAGATAGCTGTCGAGTTGGCCGCGGTTCCACTCGGCGAACACGTCGTAAAGCTCGGCGTTCGAAAGGCCCAACGCCTGTTTGAGCATGAAGTAGGCTTCGCAGATCAACTGCATGTCGCCGTACTCGATGCCATTGTGGACCATTTTCACGTAGTGCCCGGCCCCGCGCGGGCCGACCCATTCGCAGCAGGGAATATCGTGGTTCGGCCCGACCTTGGCGGCGATGGCCTGAAAGATCGGCTTGACCAGCGGCCAGGCATCGGGACTGCCGCCGGGCATCATGCTGGGTCCCTTCAGCGCGCCTTCCTCGCCGCCCGATACGCCGGTGCCGATGAACAGCAGTCCCTTCGACTCGACGTACTTCGTGCGCCGCTCGGTATCGGCGAAGTGCGTGTTGCCGCCGTCGATCAGCACGTCGCCCGGCGACAGCAGCGGCAAGAGTTGCTCGATGACGGCATCGACGGCCGGCCCGGCCTTGATCATCAGCAACACCTTGCGGGGCCGGGCCAGTGCGGCGACCAGTTCTTCGACCGAATGGCAGCCGACGAACTTTTTGCCTTTCGCCCGGCCGGCCGTGAAGTCGTCGACGACGCTGGTGGTGCGGTTGAAGACGGCCACGCGATAGCCGCGGCTCTCGATGTTCAGGGCCAGGTTCTCGCCCATCACGGCGAGTCCGATCAGTCCGATGTCGCAAAGTTCAGCCATAGTCGTCAACAGTCTAGCAAAGATAGGAACGTGCCGCGGAAAAACCGCAGTATAGCGAGTGAAGGGTTTACTCCGATACCCAAAGGCCGTCGTCCCGCCCGCGCCGATCGATTACCGCACCAGACACGTTAAACGCGTCGCCGACCCACGACTGCAGGGTATCCCACGCCGCCGGAGTCGCCTCTTCGATCGAAAGACCAATCTGCGTTAAGCGTCGCTTGGCGGCTTCAAACTGCTTTGCGAGCGCATCAGGCGGCACGAGCACGAGCCCCGCAAACGCATTTGCGTGCCATTCAATAAAACGATATTCGCGCTCGGAGATTCCTTCCCGCGCCTTTTTCCATTCTTCGAGTCCTTCAAAACGCAGTTGCGAGAAAACCTCCGCGTGAAGCAACTTATGGGCGAGTTCGTGCGCCAGGCTGAACCTGTAACGAGTTTCAAAGGATGAGTATACGTCGAGGTCAACGCGAATCTCTGCAAGGTCGCTCGTGATGTAAGCATCGATCTCGAATGCCCTCTTGAGGCCGGGCATCGGCACGATGTCCATGCCGAATCGCTGCTCGATGATCCACTCGATGGGCACAGGCACCGTACCTTCTGGATGGTGCTCCTCAAGAAAGCGTGCGGCGGCTCGCCGAATGTCATCGAGCCGATAGATTGGTGCCCGAATGCCCATTACGATTCCCTAATCCGGTCGATCAGGGCGTCCAATTGCTCTGCCGAGACGGGCTTGCCTCGAATGGTTCTGAACAAAGCAGGCAGCTTACCCACCAATTCTTCGTCGCCGAGCAGATCGCGCGGCAGCTCTCCACGCGACGCGGCCGCTACGTCAAAGAATTCAAGCCATTCGTCACTGCCGCGCTTCAGTCCCAGTGCCTCAGCATACTTCGTTAGCAGTTCCTCTTTTTGCGGGGCCGGAAACAAACCGCGCTCCAAGCGACTGTAGTTGCCCGGATCCAGTCCGTGTCTCAGGCAGAATTCACGCATCGTTACGCCGCTCGCGAGCCGCAGTTTTTTGAGCAGGCTTCCAAAAGCATTCGTGGCCATCGCGCAAGCCGTTATAGGGGCAAGTTTATCCTGACGCTGTTGTAGTTATTCTACAGCGCCGGCGGCAAACTTCAAGTGCGGTTGGTTTTGCGGTGGCGACGCCCCCTCACTCCGCGGCGGCGGCGAGGTATTCGTCGAATTCGTCGCGGGGCGAAATGACCAGATCCGACTCGCGCAAGGCCAGCAGCGTAGTCTCATCGCCACGCTTGAGAATCTCGACGCGGGCCAGCCGGTCGCGGGCACTGGGGATGCAGGCCACGACGTAGGAATCGCCGATCACGCTCAACCGATTGTTGCGCAAGCTGACTTCCAACGCCGTTCGCTCGTCGACGCCGAAGCCGATCACCTCCGGGTGCGCATTCACCACACCCAGCAGCCGGTTCAAGCGATTACGCTTGAGAAGATGCTGGTCGATCACCGAGTCGGGCCAGAGGCCCAGCCCGCTGGCTTCGACCGCGTCGCAGCGGCCGCCGGCGATCATCAAGGGCGACATCACGGCCGCGCCGGCCGAACTGCCGCCCACCACGCCGCCCCGCTGGAGCACGCGCTTGATCTCGCGCTCGACGTCCGTGCCCGAATAGGTCGCGGCCAGCCATTCCTGGTCGCCGCCGCCCAGCCACACGCCCGTGGCGCGGGCCACCACGCCGACGATCGCGGCCGCGTTGGCCAACTGCGGCGAGCGGGCGCTGATCAGCTGCACCGACCGCACGCCCAACCGCTGCCACGGCTCCAGAAACGCCGCCGAAAGCTCGTCGTCGTCGCCCACATAGAGGCCCGGTATGACCACGATTCGTGCGTTGTCGCCGCCGGCCCGGTCATAAAACCGCCGCCGCAGTTCGTCGGGCAACTTGCCGCCCCCGCAGATCAACAGCGTGCCGCCCGGCTCGGGCCGCACAATCGCTGTTTTCCCGAAGGCACGGATTGCGTAAAACTGGTGCAGCCAGACGGACAGACCGATGACCGACAGCAGGCCCGCCGCCACAACCGACCAACTTATCTTGCGGGGCACATGCCTACGGGAAAGACGCTTAACCTGCCTAACGACTTGTGCCACCGCGGCTAGAATAACCAAGGCTAGTCTCACTGGGGGTTTCGGTTTGCGCCGGCAAACGGCTGCCGGCGCAGTCGTGTCTTCGGCAATTATTATACCGTGCCGATGCGGCCGGGGCATCCTCGAACCCCGAAGCAGGGCCTTTGGCGCAAAGCCAAGCTACGATTACGATAAGGGAATCAAACGTCGCAATCGGTTTTGAGAACCGAAGCCGTTTTGTCAAAATCCGCAGGGGGAAAACGCCATGTCCGGTTTATTTGGCCCGCGCTCAAGCCGAGCGTATTCCATCGCCGTTGCCGGCTCCGTCGTGTTGGCCGCCACCGGCACGCTTGCGCTGGCGGCGCTGCTGGCCGGCGGCTGCAGTAGCAGCACCGAAGCCAAGCCTCAACCGAAAGACCCCGGACCGCCTCGCAACGCGGCAGCGGTCCTGGAACGGGTGGTCGAGGCCTATCATAACGCGGACAGCTATCAGGACACCGGCAAACTGCTGGTGCGGTTCAGGTGGAACGGCGAGGTCGTCAGCCAGAGCAGCGAATTCTCGCTCGCTCTTTCCGGTCCAAACAAGCTCCGCATGCGGGCCTACGACGCGCACGTTGTCTGCGACGGCCGGACCTTTTACGCCACGATCGACGAAGCGCCGGGCGAAGTGCTCAACTATGCGGCGCCCGAGGAGTTGTCGCCCGCCGCGGTGTACAAAGATCCGGTCCTGGGCAAGGCGCTGAACAAGATCGTCGGTTCCGTGCCGCTGGCCTTCTTTTTGGACCCCAAGCCTTTACCCACGCTCGTGTTCAACGCCGAAGCGCCGCGGCTCGATCCGTCTGAAAAGATCGGCGACGACACCTGCTACCGCGTGCGAATCGATCGGCGCGAAGGGTCGACGGTACTGTGGGTCGACGAGAAAACTTTCGTGGTGCGGCGGGTCGAGTACCCGTCCGGAGGTTGGCGGCGGGTCCTCGAACCCTACCTGGATGAGATCACCGACATGACGATCACCGCCGAAATCGAAGGCGCGCGGCTCGATCCGCCGGTCGACGATGCCTGGTTTCAGTTCCAGGTGCCCAAAGGCGCCGAGTTGGTCAAGCGGTTCGAAGCCGTGCGCATGGGCTCGCGCATTCCTAGATTCAAGCTGCGCTCGCTCGACGGCCGGGTGATCACGCGCGAATCGCTGGCCGACAAGATCGTGGTCATCAAATTCTGGCAGCGGGACGACTTGCCTTTCAACTACGACGATCTGGCCGGCTTCGAGCGAATCCGCAAACGCTACCAAGACAACGACGCGATCGTCTTCCTGACCGTCAACACCGATCCGGACGAGATTTCCGACGAGCAACTGCAAGACACCTTCACCAAGGCCCATTTATCGCTGCCGATCGCCCGTGTCTCGCTCGAGACGGCCCAGCGGTCGTTCGGCCTGCAAATGGTCTGGACCACGGTGATTTTAGGGGCCGACGGCACGCTGCAAGAACATGTGAGTGGGTTATATCCGAACCAGGACACCGCGTTGCCCAAGAGCCTCAAGACGCTGCTGGAGGGCGGCGATCTGGTTTTGGAAGCCCCCGAAAAAGCCCCGAATTACTTGTTCTACTCCGGTTTCGCTTGGCAAAACGCGGAAGAATCCGAAGAAGAGCAGCGGGCGGCGTCGGGCATGGGCAAGATCGCGCCGCCCAGCGAGCCGGATCTGCTGCGGCGAACGCGTCTTTGGAACTGCTCGGAGCTGAAGCAACCCGGCAACATGCTCGTCGCCCACGACGATTCGGAGAGCGACCGGTTGTTTGTGATCGACGGCGTGCGGAGCGTGGCCGAAATCGGCGCCGACGGAAAAGTTTCGGCCAGGCACGAGCTCGAGCTTCCAGAGCGGAAGGACGCCGCCGTGACGTTCCTGCGAACGGCGATCGACGGGGCCGGCAACCGGTATTTCCTCGGCTCGCAACCCGGCGTGCAGCAGGTGCATTTGTTCGACGCCGATTGGAAGCGGCTGCTGAGCTTTCCGGAATCCGGCGACCATCCGGAGATTGCCGACGCCCTCTTAGCCGACATGGAGGGCGACGGCCAGCTTGAGATGCTCGTCGGCTATCTCCGGTGGGTAGGCGTCCACTGCGTCGCCTTGGATGGAGAGCGCCTCTGGTGGAACCGTACCGCCGCAGAGACCGTGCTGCGGCTGGCCGTCACCGAGCCCAACAGTCACGGTCAGCGGCAGTTGTTGGTGGGGCAGGGCGCGGTGTTGCCCATCGACGCCAACGGAAGCGAACGGCCGCCGATCGCTTTGCCTGACACATTGGGGGTGCGGCTGATTTACACGGCCGATCTCGACGGCGACGGAACTTCGGAGTGGTGCGCCATCGCCGTGAAATCGCCTGGGCCGAACAAGCCCTTGTACGACGCGGCGGTGGGTCTTTCGCCGCGGGGCGAAGAGCTTTGGAGCTACGCGCTGCCCGTGGGCGTACCTCAGCACATCACGCTGGAGATGGTATCGTCGGGCAACTTGCTGGGCGGCGAGATCGGGCAATGGGTGATCGCGGCGGCCGACGGATCGATTCACATCGTGGGCATCGACGGCACCTTGATCGACCACTTCAACAACGGCGCCGCGGCGAGCGGCCTGGCCGTGGCCCAACTCGAGGGCCGGCCGGCGCTGATCGTGGCCACCGACAAGGCCGTGGAAGCCTGGCATTTCGAAATGCCGAAACAGGAGGAAGTCGAAATGCCCAAACGGGATGAAGCGGGCGAACCGGAGCAGGAGTAGCTCAATCGCCAAACGGGTTCGCGAACGGATCGCTGACCACCGGTTTGGCCAACGTCGGTGAAGCACTATCGACCGGCCGGTCGTCAATCACGATCTCCTTGCCCATCGCGGGCGGTGGCAACGCTTCGACCGCCGTGCCGGCAGGCGCGCCAGCGACGGGCAAAGCGTACGTCGTCGACGGCGAGGTGCCCACGGCGCAGGCGCCGGGACAGGGACATTGCTTGCCGCGACAGAGCGGGCAATCGAGCCGATTGGCGCACGGGTTGAGGCTCTCCCACAGCGTGCGCGTCGCGACGTAGATTCGGTCGCCCGGCATCACCTGGTAATTCGTCGTCGTATCGCCCTGCTGCACGATGTGCTTGTAACAGATCGGTATCACGGTGCGGCAGCCGCACGGCGCTGCCGGCCGGCTGAGAATGATGTTGCAGGGCGATGCTTTGCCGGTCAGTCCGCCGGCTGCCAGGATGGCGTCGAGCACGGTTTCGCGGCCGACGAAGGGGTACGAGCCGGGCGACGTGACCTCGCCCAAGACGTAATAGACGGCGCTTTGCGGATCGACCAACCGCACGTTGACGGCCCCGGCGTCTTTCTCGATCGCCTTGACGGCCTCCCTCACGTTGGTCTCGATCTGTTCCAACGTCTTACCCGCTACGACCAGCCGCCCGAAGCGGCCCAAGTCGATGGTGCCGTCGGGCAGCACCGTCTGATCGGCCGGGAAGCGGAGCGGCGAGTCGAGCGCGATCGGTTCGACCAGCAACACGTCGCCCGGTTGGATGACGTAGGCTGCGATGACCGTTTTGTCGAGCTCGCGCGGCGCGACCGCCTGAGCCGGCACGGGCTGCCGCAACTCTTTGGTCGAATCGAGCAGAAAGTCGCCCGTCGGAAACAGGGTGAAGCTGCCCGTCGGACCGGCACAGCCGCCCAGCGCCAGCGCGACGGCGACGGAGAGAGCGAAAAGGGACCGCCAATCGAAGAGACGGAGTGCGGGCATGGCCATTCCTCGGCTTGCTTCCGGCGAACCGCCATGTTCGTTCCGGAACGATTCTTCCTTGTTGCCGCCCGGCCCGGCCAACGGCCCGCCGCAACGGCGTGAATCTCAGCGCCGAGCATCCGTTCGATGCGCTAGAAGGCTCTTCGGCGAAACGCCGTCAGAGGCTGCAGTGTTCCTACCGGTGGCCCTTACAGAGCGCAGCCAAGGAAAAGTTGCGGTCAGGCGTCGGGCGTCAGGCAAAGGCCAATTCAAGTGTTTCTGAACCCTGAACCCTGAACCCTTTGGCGGTGGGCCGGCGCTCGCAAGCTCGCTCGTTCCCACCCTACCGTTGTTCACCAAAACCGATCAACGCACGGAGCGATTGTATCGGACCTGCCGTCGCAGGCGGTTGAGAACCGCGATCGAGATAAATGGCGCGCCAACCGGCCGCCTGGGCCGCGAGATAATCGTTGTTCCAATCGTCGCCAACCAGCGCGATCTGTTCCGACGGCAAGCCGAGCGCGCGTTCAATCCGGCGAAAGAAGTCGGGCGACGGTTTGCGAACGCCAAGCTCCGACGAGACGAACAGCGAACTGCAACGATCGAGCGGCGGAAGCCCGGCGCAAACGCCCCGCAGGCGGGCATCAAAGTTCGATGCGACGCCCAAGCGAATGCCTTTTGCGGCGAGGGCCCGCCAGGTTTCGGCCACGTCGTCGAACAGGCGCCAGTGGCGCGGGTCGGCAAAGTGCGACCATAGATCGTCGAACAGCGCCGTCGTGTCCGCCAGGTCGTCAAACACCTCGGCGACGATCGTTTGCCAGCGCCGCCGTTCGCGGGCCTCGTCGGTGGCGCCGCCGTTGGCAGCGGCGTCCAGGCTTTCCTGGCGGCGGAAGGCCAGGCGAAACCGCGCGCCGATCTCCTCGCCGGACAACGAACACCCGTAACGGCGAGCGGCCTCGTGATAGGCCACGCCCACCGGCGGACGAGGACGGATCAGCGTGCCCACCGCGTCGAACAAGCAGCAGCGGACCGATGGCGGCAGCGTCACTTCGAGTCGAGCTCTTCGATGACGATGTCTTTATACCAGGCTTCGCTGGGCTGGCCGCCGTGGATCTGCAGGCCGATCAGCCCGCGCTGCTCGATGGCCTCGTCCGGCTCGGTGAAGTCGACCGTCTGACGGCCGTTGATCCAAAGCTGGATGCGATTGCCTTGGCAGCGAATCGTGTAATCGTTCCACTCGTCGGGCTTGAGCGATTCGGCGATCACTTTCGGATCGGCCAGGGCGAGCATCTTGGCGCGCCGCGATTCGTCGTAGAGGCTGCCATACCAGTCCTGGCCCAAATCGGCCTGGTAGCCGATCATTTCGTGGTGGTTCGGCACTCGGCGGCTGCGGATTTGAACGCCGGCATTGGCGCCCTTGCCCAGCACTTTGAACTTCAGCCGCAACTCGAAGTCGCCATATTCTTTGGTCGTGCAGAGGAACTCGTTGCGCGGCACCTTTTCGTTAAGGCTGCCACCGACGATGGCCCCGCTCTCGATGCGAAACGTTTTCTTCGTGTCGCCCTCCCAACCATCGAAGGTCTTGCCGTCGAAAAGCGATACCGGCGGGGTGGCGAACAAGAACAGGAGAAGTGGAGCAAGCGACATGGGATTTTGGATTTTCGATTGGTCATTTCGCGCATAACGTGCGCCTTGTAGCATAATCGCTGGCGCACAACTCGCAAGCGTTGCCGAACAGGGCCAATGCAAACGGCCCGCCCCGCGTTCTCAGGAACAGCCGCTAGCTTACTGTCGCAGTCCGCGTGCCGAAAAAAATTCTCCGTCGCAGGCAGATTTCGCGCACATTTTTCCTGGGCCAGCGTCTTTACATAGATAGGAACACCTGGTGGCGGGCTGCTTGCAAGCCCGGCACCGCAAGCGCGCGTGGAACAGCTCGAGAGGCATAAGTCAGGGCCGGACGTCGTTGTCTGGCCTGACATGTCACGACCGCCCTATTGAAACCGCACCCCAAGGCCGACCCATGCTATTGCACCCCCTGGACGCCGCGAAGATGGGCAAATCGCCCGCGCGAAAACCGAGAGCCGGGACCAAAGGCCCAAGCCCCCTCTTCAACCTCATCGCCACGTTCCTTCGCGGCGATTTCCTGCCGTCACGCCGCAAAGAGAAAGGCCGCGGCCGCCGTCCCGCCTTGCTCGAACAACTCGAAGCCCGCGCGATGCTCTCCATCACCGCCAACGACGCCAATTACGACGCCTCCAGCGCCGGCACCCTCAACGTCGCCGCGCCCGGACTCCTGGCCGATTGCACCGACAGCGGCGGATACCAGATGAGCGCCTACATGATGGGCGGCCCCAGCGATGGCACCGCCAGCGTCAACACCGACGGCAGCTTCTCCTATACGCCCGATACCAACTTCACCGGCACCGATACCTTCGAATACTACGCCACAGACACCAACGGCGGCCGCAGCAACATCGCCGCCGTCCAGCTCGATGTGCAGATGGGTGTGGTCACCTTCGTCGATACCACCAAGCTGCCCGTCGATACGATCGACGTCAGCCGGCAGATTCTCAGCGATCCCTACGCCGACCAGGCGATCACCTCGCCCCTGCCGGCCGGCGGTTCCGGCGGCACCGTCATCTCGGCCCAACCGGCCGACGGAGCGCCCGCCACGGCGCACAACCTCTCGCTTCAGTACAACAGCGTCGCCGGCAGCCCCGACGTGGTGCTGGAAGGCGACGCCCAGCTCGCCATCGCCTCCGGCAC
>Ga0307372_10008325_pt1 | contig 14616 bp, 14 predicted proteins | sample OX1MG_FD_202533 | JGI IMG/M metagenome (GOLD analysis project Ga0307372, IMG submission 202533) | Soil microbial communities from Risofladan, Vaasa, Finland - OX-1 | ecosystem: Environmental > Terrestrial > Soil > Coastal area > Acid sulfate soil | place: Finland: Risofladan, Vaasa | collected... | reverse complement strand
AGCGCGATCAGGCCCTCCGAGAAACGCTTGCGGCTGATCCGCCGATGGCGCCGCGACAGCGCGCCGAATGGCCAGCGCAGCGCGCGCCACAGCACGCTCAGCAGCGCCCAGCCGAGCAACACCAACGCGGCGCCGGCGATCACCGTGGTCTCGAGTTGCCAGCCGCGCCAGCGCAGCAGCACGTAGCCCGGATCGCTGGCCAGCCAGTGCCAACCCAGCGCCGCCGCCAACGCCAGCAACAGCAACAGCAGCAGCCAGCGCCAGGCATTCATCGAGCGCCGCCCTTGCCGACCGGCGCCGCCGCTGCGGGCTTGAGCGCGTGCACCGCGCGCAGGCTGCGCAGCTGCGCCAGTGCGGCTTCGAGATCGGGCGCAACGGCAGGCTGCGGTTCCGCGGCCAGCCGTGCCAGGTCGGCGGCGGCGGCCTGCACCGTGCCGGCTGCGGGATCGAACCGCAGCGCCAGCAGCGTGCGTGCGCGCTGCAGTGCAGCGCGGTAGCCGGCGTTATCCCAGGCCAGCAGCGCCGACTGCGCCTGTGCCAGGTCCAGCAGCAGCAGCTCGTGCGCCAGACCGCTGCTGACGGCGGCGAGCGGCGCGTGCGCGCTGCGCTGGATGCGCACCAGCCCGGACAGGGCCGCACCGATGCGCTCCAGCACGCCCTGCGGCGGCGCTGTCGGCGCGGCATCATCGCGCCGCATCGGCAATAGCGGCGTCTGCGCGCGCAAGCGGCCCAGCGTCGCCAGGTCAGCTGCGCGCGCCAGCGGCCGTACCGCCAGCAGTGCCTGCCGCTGCACCTCGATGGTCTGCGCGAGTTCGGCATAGGCGGGATCACTGACCGCAGCCAGAACCTGCCCGGCCAGCGTGGTCGCCTGCAGCGCGCCGGCCGCGTCGTGAAACAGTGCGTAGCGCTCCTGCGCCATGCGCAGCAGCATCTCCACCTCATCGAGGCGCAGCGCGTCGGCGGCGGCGAAGTGCTGCTCGGACAGGCTGGCGACGGCATCCTCCAGCGTGCGCGTGCGTACGTCCAGACCCAGCAGCTGCTCGCGCAACGCGCGATTGACGGCGTCGGCATCCTGCAGGCGCTGGTGCTGGCCGGCGCGCTCCTGCTGCAGGCTGGTCAGCGCATCCTCGACGCCGGCGACGCGCGCGCTCAGCGCCTGCGTCGCGGTGTTCACGGCATCGGCTTGCTGCTGCGCCAGCCATACGCGCCAAGCCAGCAGCGTCAGCAGCACGCACACGAGCGCCACCAGCAGAAGACGCACGCCGCGCCGGGCGCGCGGCGCCTTGCCTTCAACGATATCGGGATAGGGATCGTTCATGCGCGAATGCTAGTGTCCTGCCCTGCAAATATCCATGTGAACGCGGCGCCGCATCGCATCTGCCCGGACAGCCGCGGCTCAGGATCGCTGTCGCGCCTGCGCCATGCTCACCGCCTGCAGCAGGTCGCCGGCGAGTGCCGATGACGCCACGCGCACGCGCGTGAAACCGACCGCCCGCGCCGCCGCCGCCAAGCGCTTGCTGCTGACGACCGCGGTGGCACGCAGCAGGCACGTCCACGCCCCCGACGGCAGTGCGGCGCGCAGGTGATTCAGCGCCTCGCTGCTGGACAACAGCAGATAGAGCGGATCGCGCGCGGCCGCGAGCGGCGCCAGATGGCGCGCATCGAGCCGCGCCGGCCGACGCTGGTAGACCTCGACCTCGCGCAGCGTGGCGCCGCGCGTGATCAGTTGCCGCTGCAGCAGGCCGCGGCCGCCAGCGGCGCCGACGAGGGCGACCGCGCGACCGCGTGGTGCATCCAGCGGCGCCAGCCCCAGCAGGCCTTCACTGTCCTGCCGCCGCGGCACGCCGACGTCGCGGATGCCGTGGCGCGCCAGCGCGCGCGCGGTGGCCTGGCCCACGGCCAGCACGCGCGTCGCCGACCCGGGCCGTAGCGACACCAGGCGCGCGGCGAAACGCACGGAAGCCGGGCTGACGAACACCAGCGCATCGCTGCGCAGCGCCGCGGCCAGCGCCGCGCACGCGGCCGCGGCATCCGCCACGGCGCGCAGGCTGCTGCCCGGCAACTGCAGCGGCACGCCACCGAGCGCGCGGACGCGGCGCGCCAACGCGGCGCCGTCACCCGCGGGGCGGGTGATCACGACATGGGCGCCCGCGAGCGGGCGCTGGCCGGCAGCGCTCATCGGCTCATGCTAACCGTCGCCGAGCCCGTCGTCGCCGAGCTTGTGGTCGCCACGGCACGCGTGCAGACTTGCGTGCATGCCCAACACCGCCAGTCCGACCGCACGCCTGCAGCACTACCTGCATCGTCATATTCCGCTCGCCGCCACCATGCAGGTACGGGTTGATTCACACACGCCCCTGCAGGCGCTGGTGCTGGCCGCACCGCTGGCGCCCAACGTCAACGACAAGGGTTGCGCCTTCGGCGGCAGCCTGGCCTCGCTGATGACGCTGGCCGGATGGGGCCTGATCGAACTGGCGCTGCAGGCGCGCGACGAGGATTGCGATGTCTACGTCCAGGATTCCACGCTGCGCTACCTGGCGCCAGTCTGGGGCGATCTGCGCGCCGAAGCGCGACTGGGCGACGGCGAGGACTGGCAGACGTTCTTCAACCAGCTGGCCGCGCGCGGCAGGGGCCGGCTGACGACGATCATCCAGGTGCACGACGGCGCCGGCACCGCCGCCTGCAGCATGAGCGCGCGCTTCGTCGCCAAGCGACGCATCGCCGCGGACACCGCGTCAGCCTCCGCCGCATGATCCGGCACCGACCGCGGCTGCACCGTCTTGCCGCCGTGTCCGGCCTTGCCGTCGTGCTGCTGCTCGGCGGCTGCGCCAGCAATCGCCAGGCCAGCCAGCTGGAGTCGACCGTCAGCGCCTACGGTGCCACCCTGCGCTGGGGCGACTTCGAGTCCGCGCTGGCGTTTGTCGATCCCAAGGTGCTCGCGAAGCACCCGATGAGCAAATTCGACTTGGCCCGCTATGCGCAGGTGCGCGTCAGCACTTACGACACCCAGGGCGTGCTGCCGTCGCCGCCGGGCGAATTCCGCCAGATCGTCAGCATCGGCCTGATCAACCGCAACACGCAGATCGAGCGCAGCATCCTCGACCACCAGACCTGGCGCTACGACGCCAAGGCGCAGAAGTGGTGGCTGGAATCGGGGCTGCCGGATATCACCCAGGGCGAGTAGGCGGGGCATCATCGGCGCTCGCGCGCAACGGCAGCGCGACCGCGCCGGACTTCGCGAACTGCGGAACTTCGCGACGCTGGCGCGATCTCTGATGCATCCCGCACACCGAGGTCGCCCCATGCGTATCCGCCTGCTGTCGCTCGCCGTTGCCGCCGCGCTGCTGCCGCTGGCGGCAACCGCCGCCGCGTCGACCACCGCAAAAACGATCGCCGCGGTCCAGGCCGACAGCTACTGGGGCACCACGCACACCACGAGGACCGAAGGCGGGGTGACGGTCGGCGGACAGCACATCGCCTACACCGCCGACGCCGGTACGCTGATCCTGCACGACAAGCAGGGCAAGCCGACCGGCGAGATGTTCTACGTGGCCTACTTCAAGCGCGGCGTGGACCCGGCCAAGCGCCCGATCGCGTTCCTCTACAACGGCGGCCCGGGCTCGTCGTCGGTCTGGCTGCACATGGGCGGCTTCGGCCCGGTGCGTGTGGTCACCGGCAGCCACACGCATACGCCGCCCGCGCCCTACTCCATGGTCAACAACGCCGACAGCCTGCTCGATGCCAGCGACCTGGTGTTCGTCGATGCCATGGGCACCGGCTTCAGTCGCATTCTTGACAAGGCCCACGGCGGCGCAGGCACGCCCAAGATGTTCTACGGCGTCGATCCCGATGGTCAGGCCTACGCCCAGTTCATCAGCGAGTTTCTGTCCCGATACGGGCGCTGGAACTCGCCCAAATATCTGATCGGTGAAAGCTACGGCACCACGCGCTCGGCGGTGCTGGCCAATATCCTCGAGCAGCAGGACAACATCGACCTCAACGGCGTCGTGCTGTTGTCGACCATCCTCAACTTCGACACCGCGATCGATACGCCCAACCTCAACCCCGGTATCAACCTGACCTATGCGCTGGGCCTGCCCACCTATGCCGCCACCGCCTGGTACCACAAGGCGCTGAGCCACGCGCCGGCCACCCTGCACCCGTGGCTGGACCAGGTGCAGACCTGGGCGATGGGCCCCTACCTGCAGGCACTCAATCAGGGCAGCGCGCTGGCGCCGGCGCAGGAGCAGCAGATCGCCGCGCAGATGGCGCAGTACACCGGCCTGCCCGAGAGCTACATCGTCAAGGCCGACCTGCGCGTGACCGGCCCGGAATTCGAGCAGACCCTGCTGCTGCCGCACGGCGAGACTACCGGACGCCTGGACGCGCGCTTCTCCGGCCCGACCATGGACCCGCTGGCGGAGATGGCCGCGTACGATCCGCAGAGCGCGGCGATCAGCTCGGCCTACACCGCGGCGTTCAACGACTACGTGCGCAAGACACTGAAGTTCGGCGGCGACCACACCTACAGGATCGTCTCCACCAGCGTGGGCAACGACTGGGTCTTCATGCACACCCTGCCCGGGCAGACGACGCCTGTCGCGTTCGTCGGCACCAACGTGATGCCCGACCTGGCTGCGGCGATGAGCTACAACCCGGATCTCAAGGTGATGGTCAACGCCGGCTACTACGATCTGGCCACGCCGTACTACGCGGCGGTCTACCAGATGCAGCAACTGCCGATGCAGGCCAAGCTGCAAAAGAACATCGAGTACCGCTTCTATCACACCGGGCACATGATCTATGTGCGGCCTGCGGACCTCGCCACGCTGCACGCCAACATCGCGTCCTTCATCCGTGCCACCGATCACCAGGCGGTCGCGGCGAGGTAGGCGCTCAGACCGTCGCGCGGCCCAGCGCCGCCAGCAGTCCGCGCAGCAGCAGCACGGGCGTCGGCGGACAACCGGGGATGCGCACGTCCACCGGCAGCACGCTGTCCACCGTGCTGCAGCTGGCGTAGGACACTCCGAACTCGCCACCGTCGCAGGCACAGGCGCCGGCGGCGATCACCAGTCCGGGCTTGGCCATCGCCGCATGCGCGCGCAGCAGCGCTTCCTGCATGTGCCGGCTGACCACGCCGGTGACCAGCAGCGCATCGGCGTGGCGCGGCGAGGCGACGAAGCGGATACCGAAGCGCTCGAGGTCATGGTAGGGATTGCCGAGCGCGTGGATCTCGAGCTCGCAGCCGTTGCAGGAGCCGGCATCGACGTGGCGAATGGCGAAGCTGCCGGCGAAGCGCGCCCCCAGCGTGCGCCGGACCGCGATCCCCAGCGACTCGAGCGAGACCGAGGTGTCGAGCGGCTCGGTCAGGGTGCCGGTGGTGATCACGCGATGCAGGATGCGCAGCATGGTGGCCTCAGAGATCGCAGCCGGCGTAGGAACCGTTGACGGATTTGTTGCAGACCGGAAAGTCGGGAATGATGTTGCCCGGCAACAGGCGCTCCAGCGCCGGCCAGGCGAACACGCTGGGATCGCGCGGGGCATAGCGCGCAACGCGGCCGGCAGCGCCGAAGCGCACGAACGCCAGGGTCTCGCCGCGCCAGCCCTCGACCAGACCCAGACCCCGCGCGTCAGCCGGCGGCACCTCCCAGTGCGTGGTCGTCGGCCCCGCCGGCAGCACCGCCAGCAGCGCGTCCATCAGCTCCAGCGCGACGCCGATCTCGTCCAGCCGCACGCGCATCCGCGCGGCGACGTCACCGCTGTCGTAAAGCGGCACGCGTACCGGCAACCGATCGTACGGCGGATAGGGCGCGTCGCGGCGCAGATCGTAGGCCAGTCCCGACGCGCGCCCCAGATAGCCCAGACAACCCAGCGCCCGCGCATCGGCAGCGGCTAGCACGCCGGTGCCGACCAGGCGGTCTTCGAGCGAGGGATGATCGAGCAGGATGGCGGTCAGCGGCGCCAGCTCGGCACGCAACCGCGCATGGTCCTGCAGCAGCGCCTGCGTGCCCTCGAGATCGAGATCCACGCGCACACCGCCCGCACACAGCGTATCCATCAGCAGGCGATGACCGAACAGCGTCGCGCTGCGCCGCTGCCAGCGCTCGCGCAACGCGCCGAACTGCATCTGCGCGAAACTGAAGCCGACGTCGCCGGCGATCGCGCCAACATCGCCCAGATGATTGGCCACGCGCTCGCGTTCGGCCAGCAGGCCGCGCAGCGCCAGTGCGCGCGGCGGCACCGCGCAACCAGCCGCGCGCTCCATCGCCATGCAGGCGGCCCAGGCATGCGCCAGCGTCGAATCGCCGGACACCCGCGCCGCCAACCGCAGCAGGCCGGCGGCGTCGCGGCCGACGGCGATCTTCTCGACGCCGCGATGCGTGTACCCCAACCGCGTTTCCAGTGTCAGCGCCTGCTCGCCGACGCTGGCGAAGCGAAAATGCCCCGGCTCGATGGTGCCGGCGTGAATCGGTCCGACAGCGATCTCGTGCACGGCGTCGCCGGCGATCTTGCGGAACGGATAGCCGACGTCCGCGGGCGTGCGCAACGGCGGCGCGCCGGCCAGCGGCTGCTCCGGCTGCAGCGGATGCACATCCGCGCGCCAGGCCTGATGACGCAGCCAGCGCCGCGCGTCGGGATGGCCGTCGAAGACGACACCGAGCAGGTCACGGATGGCGCGTTCGGGACGATCGGCGGCGGCAAAGACCGGCGCGAGACTGGGCAGCCGCGGTATCAGCGGATCGAGCGCCGTCTGCGCCAGCACGTAGGCCCCGCCCTGCTCGTACAGGGCCCAGGCGCGCCAGTGGTCCGGCTCGGGATCGACCCAGCAGGCCGACCAGCGTGCACCGAGTTCGCGCGCCGCCATGGCCAGCGTTCCCCAGTCGGCGGCGGCCACCGCGATCACCATCGCCGGCATCAACCCGGACTCGGTGCGCGGAGTCAGCGCCACCGCCGGCCGTGCCGCACGCAGACGCTCGGCGAAGGCCTGGGCCATCACAGCAGATGCCTCCCGGTGATCAGCTGCGTGGCCTGGTCCAGCCAGTGCGCCAGCAGTCCCGGCAGGGCAATGCCGAGCAGCAGCACCAGCGCCAGTTGCAGGATCACCGGCAGCATATTGGCGCGCACCGGATACTGCCCCGGCGGCGCCGCGCCGAACACCATCGGCTGCACCGCGCGGAACAGACCGGCGAAGGCCACCACCAGTCCGATCATCAGCGGCAACGTCAGCCACGGCCACGCCTGCATGGTCGCCGACAGCAACAGGAACTCGCTGGTGAAGATGCCGAACGGCGGAAAGCCGGCGATCGCGGCGACACCGATCAGCAGCCCCCAGCCGACCGCGGGCTGGGTGCGGATCAGACCGCGGATGCGGTCGATGCGCTGCGTGCGGCTGATGTGGGTGGCGTGGCCGACGGTGATGAAGATCGCCGACTTGGTCAGTGCATGCACCAGCATGTGCAGCAGCGCGGCAAAGGTGGCCAGCGGGCCGCCGACGCCAAAACCGAATGTCATCAGCCCCATGTGCTCGATCGACGAGTAACTGAAGAGCCGTTTGATGTCGCGGCGACGCTGCAGCGAAATCGCCGCCACCAGAAAGCTGACCAGACCGAAGCCCATCAGCAGATGCCCGGCAAGATCGGGCGTGGCACTGCGCGCGAGCGCGGCGTCGGTCAGCATCTTCATGCGCACCACCGCGTACAGGGCGACGTTGAGCAGCAATCCCGACAGCACCGCCGACATCGGCGTCGGACCTTCCGAGTGCGCGTCGGGCAGCCAGCTGTGCATCGGCACCAGGCCGACCTTGGTCCCGTAGCCGACCAGCAGGAACACGAAGGCGACGCTCATCACCCGCGGTTCCAGATGCGGCGCCACCGCATACAGCGCGCTCCAGCTCAGCCCGTTGGCGGCGGGATCCGCCAACGCGTGCTGGGCGGCGAAATACAGGGTCACCGTGCCAAACAGCGCCTGCGCGATGCCGACGCCGCAGAGGATGAAATACTTCCATGCCGCCTCGATCGCCGCCGGCGTGCGGTACAGCGACACCAGCAGCACGGTCGCCAGCGTGGCGCCCTCGATCGCCACCCAGAGGATGCCGAGGTTGTCGGTCGTCAGCGCCAGCAGCATGGTGAACAGGAAGCCCTGGTACATGCTGTGGTACAGGCGCAGGCCGCCGCGGCTGACGCGCTTTTCCTCATGCACGTAACGCATGTAGGGGCGCGAGAATATTGCCGTGGTCAGGCCGACCAGGGCCGTCAGCACCACCAGATAGACGCTGAGCGCGTCGACGCGGAAGGAATCGCCGGCGACCGCGCCGTGCGCCAGCACGTCGGCGGCCAGCCACAGCGCGCCGGCCAGACTCAGCGCGCACAGCGCCAGGTTCAGCCAGCCGGCGACGCGCGCGCTGCGCAGGGCGCCGAGCAGCAGCATGCCGGCCAGCGGCGTGAACACGGTCAGCAGCAGCGCGATCACGGCGCGTCCCCGCGCTCGTCATCCTCGACCGGTTCGGCCAGCTGGCTGAGGCGGTCGATGTCCAGGGAATCGATGCTGTTCTTGATCTGCAGGAAAAACACGCCGAACAACACCATCGCCACCAGCACGTCGAAGGCGACGCCCAGCTCGACCACCAGTGGCATGCCGTGCGTGCTGGCGACCGCCGCCAGGAACAGGCCGTTCTCCATCGCCATGAAGCCCAGCACCTGCGCCACCGCCTGCCGCCGCACCACCATCATCAGCATGCCGAGCAGCACGATCGCCAGGCTGATGGCGATGACGTTGCGCGTCGCACTGGCATCGAAGTGCGCCACCGGCGCGGCCACCCAGTCGCTGAACACCACGATGCCGGCACCGGCCAGCAGGGTCAGCGCGGGATGTTGCAGCGGATCGGCCTGACGCTCCAGCGACAGTCGCCGCACCAGCCGGTGCAGCATCCACGGAATCAGCGCCACTTTCAGCGTCAGCGTGATCAGCGCCGACACGTACAGATGCGCGTCGCCGCTGGCGCGACCGGTCAGCGCCGCCACCGCCGCCACCAGCGCGCCCTGCCAGGCGAAGGTGTTGATCGCCGCGGTCAGCCGCGTCTGCGCCAGCAGCGCGAAGGCGGTGAACAGCGCCATCGCGGCCAGCACCAGCACCGCCTGATCGAGCAGCGGCATCGCGGCGGGACTCACGTCGCGGCCTCCAGAATGACGTGACTGAGCAGGCCGAGCAGGGCCAGCATGAAGGCCAGATTGAGAAATCCCGGCACGCGGAACAGGCGCATCTTGGCCAGCGCCGTCTCGGCCACCGCCAGCAGCGCGCCGAGCACACCCAGCTTCAGCGCCAGCGCCAGCGCCGCCCACGCCAGCGCGCCCGGCGCAAAGCCGGCGGCGATACCCCACGGCAGGAACAGGTCGACGATCAGCGCCGCGAACAGCGCCAGCTTCAGTTGCGCCGCCCACTCCATCAGCGCCAGATGGCGACCGCTGTATTCCAGCAGCATGCCCTCGTGGATCATGGTCAGTTCGAGATGGGTGGCGGGGTTGTCCACCGGAATGCGCCCGCATTCGGCGATCGCCACCAGCAGCAGCGCCGCCAGCGCGAACAGATACGAGGGCCGAAGCACCAGGCCGGCGTTCAACGTCGTCTGCACCATGCTGGCGAGGTTGGTGCTGTGCGCGGTCATCGCCAGGGTGAACACCACCAGCAGCAGCGCCGGCTCGGCGAAGGTGCTCACCAGCATTTCGCGCGAGGAGCCCATGCCGCCGAACGACGTCCCGGCGTCGAGGCCGGCCAGCACCAGCAGAAAACGCGCAAGCCCGAGCAGGCCGATCACCGCGATCGCATCCGCCACCGCCGCGCTGGGCAGGCGCAGCGACAGCAGCGGCAGTGCGCCGGCGGCCACCAGCGTCGCGGCAAACACCAGGTAGGGCGCGGCGCGAAACAGCGGCGACGCCGTGCGCGCCACCACCGCCTCCTTGGCGAACAGCTTGCGCAGATCGCGGTAAGGCTGCAGCAACGGTGCACCGCGGCGGTTCTGCAGGCGCGCCTTGACGCGACGGATCCACGCCACCAGCAGCGGTGCTGCAGCCAGCAGCAGCAGCGGCTGCAGCAGCGCCGACAGCGCGTGCGCGAGCGGGTTCAGGAAATGATCCACAGCAGCACCAGCAGGGTGATCAGTGACCAGGAGAGGTAGCGGCGTACATGCCCGGTCTGGGCGCGGCGGGCGAAATCGGCGACGCGGTCCAGCCCGGCACCCAGCGGCGCATACAGCCAGCCCCAGAGGCGATCGCGTACCAGCAGCCGGTGCGTCGCGGTCGCCGCATCGGTGTCCTCGTCGAGCGCGTAGACCATCGCGAAGACGCGCCGGATCGGCTGCGCGAAACCCGCCGCGGAATACTGCATCCGCGGCGTCGGCGGCGCGTAGCCGCAGTCCCAGGGATCGGCCCGCCGCACCGGCGCCTGCCGCGACGGCCGCAGCGCCCACACCAGCAGGCCGCCGAGCAACGCCAGCACCAGCAGGATCGGAATCGGCGCGTAACTGGCCACGTTCGGCGCGATCGGCGTCAGCCACAACCAGCCGCGGCTGCCGGCCTGCTCCAGGCCCGCGCCGGTCAGCTGCCGCGCCGCCGATGAGAACAAGCCGACCACCGTGGTCGGCAGCAGCGCGGCCGCGGCGCAGGCCGCCACCAGCAGCGCCTGGGCCACAAGCATGCCGCGTCCGACCTCATGGGCGCGGCGCACATGGCGGCTGCGCGCACGACCCAGAAACGCACTGCCATAGGCGCGCACGAAGGCGGCCGCGCCCAGCGCCGCGGTCAGCGCCAGCGCCGCAGCGGCCACCGGCACCAGGATGCGCAGCAGACCGCTGCCGAGCTGCCATGCCTGCAGCGCCGCCTGGAAGGTCAGCCACTCCGACACGAAGCCGTTCAGCGGCGGCAGCGCCGCCATGCCCATGCAGCCGATCAGGAAAAACAGTCCGGTGCGCGGCATGCGCCGCTGCAGGCCGCCCAGACGTTCGAGGTTGCGCTCGTGCGCGCCATGCAGCACCGCGCCGGCGCCGAGGAACAGCAGCCCCTTCAGCAGCGCGTGGTTGAGCGCCTGATACAGCGCCGCCACCAGCGCCAGCGCGGCCAGCGCGGGATGGCCGCTGCCGAGGAAGATCAGCGCCAGGCCCAGTGCCAGGAACACGATGCCGAGGTTTTCCACCGAGGAGTAGGCCAGCAGGCGTTTGAGGTCGGTCTGCTGCAGCGCGAACAGCACGCCGACCACCGCGGTCGTGGCGCCCACCAGCACCAGCGTCACGCCCCAGCCCCACTGCGGTGGGCCGAGCAGTTCGAACACCACGCGGATGAAGCCGTAGACCGCGACCTTCAGCATCACCGCCGACATCAGCGCCGAGATATGCGAGGGCGCGGCCGGATGCGCTTCCGGCAGCCACAGGTGCAGCGGCAGCAAGCCGGCCTTGGTGCCGAAGCCCAGCAGCGCCAGCGCAAACGCCACCGACGCCCACAGCGCATCCGGCGGATGCGAACGCATGACGGCAAACGCGAAACTGCCACCGCTGGCGGCCAGCACACCGAAGGCGAGCAGGATCGCCAACCCGGCGATATGCGCCATCAGCAGATACAGAAAGGCGGCGCGACGATGCTCGGCGACCTCATGCTGGAACGTCACCAGAAAATACGACGCCAGCGACATCAGCTCCCATGCCACCATGAACAGGAAAGCGTCGTCGGCCAGCAGCACGCCCAGCATGCCGGTCACGAACAGGCCGGTGAACACGCCCAGCGCGGCCAGCGAGTCGCGGCCATTGCGAAAGACGCGCGTGTAGCCCGGACCGTAGATCGCCACCGGCACCAGCACCGCGCCGAGAATCAGCAGGAACACCCCGCTCAGCGGATCCAGGCGCACATGCCATGGCAGCCACGGCAGGCCCAGCGGCAGGATCGCGGTCGTCGTGCTGTCGCTGGCGAGAGCCATGATCCCCGCCGCCAGCGCCGCCGCGCCGCACAGGGCCAGCAGTGGAAACGCAAGCCACGACAGCGTGCGTGGCCAGCGCGTGGCGAGCAGCCCGCTGGCCGCCGAGGCCAGCGCCGCGACCACGGCCGCGCCGGCCAGCGACAGTGCCAGCGCTCCCGTGTTCATGCAGGCGGCTCCTGCGGCAGGGCTTTCAGACGCACACCGCGCCCGCCTCCGGCGCTGGGCTGACCATCGCCCAGCAGGGCCACGCCGGCCCGCTCCAGCGCAACGATCAGCTTGACCAGCGAATCGACGTTGCCGCGCACCGTGCCATCGCTGGCTTCCATGCGCTGGATGGTCGGCAGCGACAGCCCGCTGCGCTCGGCCAGCTCGCGCTGGTCAAAGCCAAGCAGGGCGCGTGCAGCGCGCAGTTGAGCAGCAGTGATCATTCGTCAGATATCACGATAAAAACATCATAAGTAATATATTAAACATCAGGCAAGCCTGCAAGCCAGCGGCACGAGGACGACCCGCTGCAGCCGCATTCCGGGGCGCGGCCGCTGTGGTTTCCGGATGCCGTCGATGCGACCCTGAGCAGATCGACAGCCGTTTGCCGCCCTCATGAAAGCCCTCCCGGACCGCCGCCGCATCCGCCGCATCCTGATCCTCAAGTGGAGTGCGCTCGGCGATGTGGCCCTGGCCAGCGCGATCATGGAGGACATCCGCCGCGCCTTTCCGCAGGCGCGGATCGATCTCAACACGCTGCCGGCCGCAGCCGGGCTGTTCGCACACGATCCACGCTTCGAGCACGTGCTGGCGATCGACTCGCGCGCGCACGGGCATCGCCTGCGCATGATCAGGACCTGGCTGCACAGCGTCCGTGCGGGTCGCTACGACCTGCTGATCGACCTGCAGGGCAGCGACCACACGCGCGGTCTGGTCGCGCTGGCGTGTCTGACCGGTTGCGGCATCCGTCACCGCTGGGGCGTGCGGCCGGGCTGGCCCTATACGTTGGCCCCGCGCGGACTGGCGCGCGCTGCGTACGCGGTCACCCGCATGCATGCCCTGCTGGCCTGTGCCGACATCCCGGCTACGACCACACGGCCGATCCTGCATCCCTCGCCCGCCGAGACCGTGCAGGCACAACGAATTCTGCGCGATCACGGATTGCTGTCTGCGCGGTTCGCCGTTTTGCTGCCGGGTTCGCAGGCGGCCGGCTGGCTCAAGCGCTGGGGCGTCGCGCGCTACGCGCAGCTGGCCGGCCTGCTGCTCGCGCGCGATCTCGAACGCATCGTCGTGATCGGCGGGCCCGACGAGCGCGACCAGTGCGCGGCCATCGTCGCGGCCATCAACCATCATCACCCGGATGCGGCGATCGAGCTGACGACGCTGAGCCTGCTGCAGATCGTGCCGGTCTGTGCAGCCGCAACCCTGATCGTCGCCAACGACACCGGCACGGCGCACATCGCCGCCGCAGCCGGCACACCGCTGCTGGTGATCTGCGGCCCCACCGATCCGCAGCGGGTCAAGCCGCTGGGCCCGCACGTGCGCGCGGTCCAGGCGGATGTCGGCTGCCTCAACTGCTATGGCAAACGTTGCCGGCTGGGCGCGACGGCGCAGTGTCTCGAGCCGATCACGCCGGTGCGGATCGCTTCCCTGCTGCTGGATGCGTCGCCCGACTCGCAGGGACTGAAGCTCTACGGATCGACGCCGGCCTGAAGCCGCTTCCGCTCCGGCACGAGGCCGCGGTTTCGATGCCTCCGGCAATGCGACGCCGTTTTCGGGATAATCGTCGGTCTTCCATCGCACCCGACCGTACCCCATGACTGATTTTCTGCATCGCCTGCCCGAGTTCGCCAGCCAGCATGCGCTGCTCGTCGCGGCCTTCGTCGTCCTGCTGCTGGCGCTGATCGCCACCGAGGTGCTGCGCCTGATGCGCGGCTGGAAGGAAATCACTCCAGCGACGCTGACGCATCTGATCAACCGCCAGAACGCGCTGCTGATCGACGTCTCGCCACGCACGGATTTCGAGAAGGCGCACATTCCCGGCGCGCGCCACGTGGCGATGGCTCAGTTCGATCCCGAGCACAAGGATCTGGCCAAGGTGAAGGATCTGCCGATCGCGGTCTGCTGCCGCAGCGGCGTGACCTCGGCCAAGGCCGCGGCGCGTCTGGTCAAGGCCGGCTTCAAGCAGGTGCACAGCCTGGGCGGCGGCATCGGCGCCTGGCAGCAGGCCGATCTGCCGGTGGCGCGCGGCAAGGACTGAGACGCACACGCCCGCGAACGCGGACGTGTGCCGTGCGCTGCGGGCATCCGCGCCGCGGATCAGATCTTCTTGGCGTCCCGCTCGGCGAGCTGTGCCGCCTGCACGGACGGACGCGCTTCCATGCGCTGCATGTAGCGCACCAGCACCGGCCACGGTGCCAGATCGACGCCAACGAAGCGCGTCCACACCAGCACGGTGTAGAGGTAGGCGTCGGCCACGCTGAAGCCGCCGGCCAGCAGATAGTCCTGCTTGCCGAGCACCACGCTGATCTCGGTGAAGCGCCCACCCAGCTTCTCGATCTGCTGCTGCCGGACGCTGTCCGGCGTGGCCGGGTTGAACAGCGGACTGAACTGCTTGTGCAGTTCGGCGGAGATGAAGTTCAGCCATTCCTGCAGCTGGTAGCGCTCGAACGT
>Ga0307372_10008320_pt1 | contig 14618 bp, 10 predicted proteins | sample OX1MG_FD_202533 | JGI IMG/M metagenome (GOLD analysis project Ga0307372, IMG submission 202533) | Soil microbial communities from Risofladan, Vaasa, Finland - OX-1 | ecosystem: Environmental > Terrestrial > Soil > Coastal area > Acid sulfate soil | place: Finland: Risofladan, Vaasa | collected... | reverse complement strand
CGGGTGCGAGGTGCTCCTCGTGACGAGGCAGGAGAACGTCCGGTATCTCACCGGCTTCTCGGGGTCTGCCGGGATGCTCCTCGTCTCAGGGGACCGTGCGCTGCTCGTGACCGACGGCCGCTACCGCGACCAGTCGATCGAGCAGACCCGCGGCGCGCGAGCCGAGGTCGAGATCGAGGTGCGGCCCCTTCCTGGGCAGCTCGACGTGCTCGCATCGGCGGTCCACGACAGCTCCCGCGTCGGCCTCGAGGCGGCGTCGGTGACGTGGTCGCTGCAGCAGCGCCTCGCCACGCTGTTCGACCGCTCGTCGGTCGTCGCGACCCGTGGGCTCGTCGAGCGGCTGAGATCGGTGAAGGACACGGGCGAGATCGCTCGGATAGAAGCTGCGTGTGATGTCGCGGACGTCGCGATCGCGCAGGTCAAACCCATGCTCGCCGAGGGATGCACCGAGGCCCAGTTCGCCACGGAGCTCGAGGCCGAGATGCGGCGGCGGGGGTCGTCCGGTGCGTCGTTCGAGACGATCGTCGCGAGCGGCCCGCGCTCCGCTCTCCCGCACGCCCGTCCCGGCGACCGGGTGATCGAGCCCGGCGAGCTCGTCGTCGTCGACTTCGGCGCGACGGTCGACGGCTACCGCTCGGACATGACCCGGACCCTGTGCGTCGGCGCGCCCGACGCCGCACTCGCCCGGCTCGTGGACGCGGTCTTCGCTGCGCAGCGGGCAGGGCTGCGCGCGGTGACGGCGGGCACGACGGGTGGCGAGGTCGACCGGGCGTGCCGCGAGTCGCTCGACGAGTCCGGCTACGGCGAGGCCTTTCTCCACTCGACCGGTCACGGCGTCGGCCTCGAGATCCACGAGTCCCCGACGGTCGCGAAGGACTCGGCTGATATCCTCGGCGCCGGAACGGTCGTCACCGTCGAGCCGGGCGCCTACCTCGCCGGCATCGGCGGAGCCCGGATCGAGGACACGGTCCTCGTGGGCGCGTCCGGAAGCCGCCTGCTCACGAAGTCGACGAAGGACTACACGCTCTGATGGCGCTCTCGCTCACCGACCTGAAGAACGGCATGGCTATCGATCTTCCCGACGGTCTCTTCTCGGTCGTCGAGTTCCAGCACGTGAAGCCCGGCAAGGGTGGGGCGTTCGTGCGGACCAAGCTGCGGAACCTGCGGACGAAGTCCGTCGTCGAACGGACGTTCCGTGCGGAGGAGAAGGTCGAGCAGGCCGTCATCGACAAGCGTGAGATGCAGTTCCTCTACCGGGACGGCGACGACTACGTCTTCATGGACAACTCGTCCTACGACCAGATGAACGTGGGCGGGTCGTCCCTCGGTGGGGCGAGGTCGTACCTGAAGGAGGGCGACTCGGCGGTGCTCGAGCTGTACGGCGGCGAGATCGTCGACGTCGACCTGCCTGCCGCGGTCGAGCTCTCCGTCGCGGAGACCGATCCGGGGCTCCAGGGCGATCGCGTCTCGGGCGCCCGCAAGCCCGCGACCATGGAGACCGGTCTCGTCGTGCAGGTGCCGCTCTTCGTGAACCCGGGCGACCGGATCAAGGTCGACACCCGGTCCGGTGAGTACCTCACGAGGGCATAGCCGGGACGCGGACGAGCCGGTCGCAGGCGAGCGACGACGCGCCCGCGAGCGCGCGCTCGGCCTGCTGTACGAGGCGGAGATGAAGGGCCTCGCGCCCGAGCAGGTCCTCGACGCGCTGCCCCTCCCGCCCGAGCCGTACGCGGAGCAGCTGTTCCGCGGCGTCGGTCGCCGCGGGGCGGAGCTCGACGCACTCGTCGCGGCGCAGTCGGCCGCGTGGGCGCTCGGCCGGATGCCCGCTGTCGACCGCCAGCTGCTGCGTCTCGCGACGTTCGAGCTTGCCGAGTGCATGGACGTTCCCGTCGCCGTCGTGATCGACGAAGCCGTCGAGCTCGCGAAGCTGTACTCGACGGACGACTCCGGTCGCTTCGTGAACGGCGTCCTCGCCGCCCTGGCGACGGCATTGCGTCCGGGCGAGGGGCGTCCCCGGTGAGCTCCGCGTACGAGCGCGCGGGCGTCGACTACGGGACTCTCGACGCCGCGAAGCGCACCGCGCTCGCCTCGGCGCTCTCGACGACCGCCGTCGCGGCGCGGCGGGGCGCGCACATCGACGACGCGTCGCGCGGCGAGCCGGCCGTCGTCATCGAGGTCGGTGGTGTCACCCTCGGCTTCGTCCTCGAGTGCCTCGGCACGAAGTCGACGATCGCGCGTGAGTACGAGGAGCTCACCGGCGTCGACCGGTTCGACGCGATCGGCTACGACACCGTCGCAGCCGTCGTCAACGACTGCTGCTGTGTCGGCGCACTTCCCTTCGTCGTCAACGCGTACTTCGCGACGGGCTCCGCGAGCTGGTACGGCGGCACGCGCCACCGGTCACTCGTCGCAGGATGGCGCCGCGCCTGCGAGGACGCCGGCGCCGCGTGGGGAGGCGGGGAGTCGCCGACGCTATCGGGCCTCGTCACCCCGGACGGCATCGACCTCGCGGGCAGCGCGGTCGGGCGAGTACCGGAGGGAGTCCGCGCGTTGCTCGGCGCGGAGCTCGAGCCCGGTGACGACATCGTGCTCGTCGCGTCGAGCGGCCTCCACGCCAATGGAGCCTCGCTCGCTCGCGCCGTCGCGGCTCGCTCGCCCGAGGGCCTCGCGACCCCGCTCGCGAGCGGGCGCGCGCTCGGTGACGCGCTGCTCGACGAGAGTGTCGTCTACGTCCCGCTCGTGGAGCAGGCGCTCGCCGCGCGCCTCGGACTCCACTACGCGAGCCACATCACCGGCCACGGCTTGCGAAAGCTCATGCGCGCGGATCGCGAGCTCACCTATCGCGTCGAGCGCCTGCCGCGTGTCCCCGAGGTGCTCACGTTCCTCGCCGACTCCGCAGAGCTCGCGCCTCGCGACGCGTACGGCACGCTCAACATGGGCGCTGGCTTCGCGTGCTTCGTCGCGCGGGGAGAGGGCGACGCTCTCGTCGACATCGCTCGCGGGCTCGGCTATGCCGCGGAGGTGTCGGGGCAGGTAGAGCGGGGGCCGAGGCGCGTCGTGCTCGACCCGGTCGGCGTCGTGTACGACGCCGAGGATCTCGAGCTGCGCTGAGCCCGAGCGCGGGGTGGGCACGCGGGCGATGGCGCAATGCGAGCAGGCGCGTCGACGACGGCGCGGCGTGTGTGAGACGCGCGGGCGGCCGTGCGGTTAGCATGACCCGGGTACGTGAAGCGGGTCCGGAGAGGCCTGTACGGACGGTAGAGGAGCACGGTGGCGGAGCGTGAGCGCAGGTCGGCGCGGCCCGACGGGCGCGTGCTCGTCCCCCGTTCCGTCCTCATGGGCCCGGCCGACGTCCGCCGGGCGCTCGTGCGGATCGCTCACGAGGTGCTCGAGCGCAATCACGGTGCCGAGGATCTCGTCGTCGTCGGCCTGCAGTCCGGTGGAGTACCCCTCGCCGAGCGGCTCGTCGCGCTCCTCGAGGAGATCGACGGTACGGCGGTGCCCCTCGGCAGGCTCGATGTCGCGTTCTACCGCGACGACATCGCTCTGCGCCCGGTGCGTCCTGGCGAGGTCACCGCGATCCCCGTCGACCTGACGGGACGAGTCGTCGTCCTCGTCGACGACGTGTTGTTCACGGGCAGGACCGTCCGGGCCGCGCTCGACGCCCTCGCGGACCACGGCCGGGCACGCGCCGTCCAGCTCGCGGTCATGGTCGACCGCGGCCACAGGGAGCTGCCGATCCGCCCGGATTTCGTCGGGAAGAACCTCCCGACGAGGCGGGACGAGACCGTTGACGTGAGCATCGACGGTGTCACGATCGGAGACCTCGCCGCCGCGGCGCCCGGGTCGCCCCCTGACGCGGCGCCCGGGTCGCCCCCTGACGCGGCGCCCGGGCCGCCCCCTGACGCGGCGCCCGGGTCGCCCCCTGACGCGGCGCCCGGGTCGCCCCCTGACGCGGCGCCCGGGTCGCCCCCTGACGCGGCGCCCGCCGGAGATCCCCGGTGACGCGCGCGGACCTCCTCTCGGTCGCGGATCTCGGGCGCGAGGGCATCGTCCAGGTCCTGCATCTCGCGGACTCCTTCGCCGAGGTCTCCGAGCGGCCGATGCCGAAGGTGCCCGCCCTGCGGGGCCGGACGGTCGCGACCGTGTTCTTCGAGGCCTCGACGCGGACGCGGCTGTCGTTCGAGGCGGCGGCGAAGCGGCTGTCGGCGGACACGATGACCTTCACGCCAGCGACCTCGTCGCTCACGAAGGGCGAGTCCATGCGCGACACCGTCGAGACGCTCGACGCGATGGGCGTGGACGCGATGGTCGTGCGCCACGCGTCCGCCGGCGCACCCGAGCAGATCTCGCGCTGGGTGCGCGCAGGAGTTGTGAACGCGGGTGACGGCCAGCACGAGCACCCGACACAGGCTCTACTCGACTGCTTCACGCTGCGCGAGGCGCTCGCCGCGCGCGAGGGCCGCGCGCCCGCCGACGACCTGTCCGGGGCGCGCATAGCGATCGTCGGCGACGTGCGGCACAGCCGGGTCGCACGCTCCGGTGTGCTCGCGTTCCGGGCCCTCGGCGCGGAGCTCGTCCTTGTCGGGCCGCCGACGCTCCTGCCGCCCGACACGGCGTCGTGGGGCGTCGGCATCGCCCACGATCTCGACGAGGTGCTCGCGGATGTCGACGTCGTGTACGTGCTCCGGCTCCAGGTCGAGCGGATCCGCGAGTGCCTGCTCCCGAGCCTCCACGAGTACTCCGCTCGTTTCGGGCTGACGCGTGACCGGGCCGCGCGGCTGCGGCCCGACGTGCTCGTCATGCACCCGGGGCCGATGGTGCGCGGTCTCGAGATCGACGCCGAGGTCGCGAGCTCGCCGCGCAGCCTCGTGACGCGTCAGGTTCACAACGGTGTAGCCGTGCGCATGGCGGTGCTCTTCCGTCTGCTCGCACGTGAGGTCGCGTCGTGAACGTGCCGCTCGAGGCGACGCGCCTGTGCGTCCGAGGTGGAGCGGTCGTCGACGCGCGGGGGGAGCGCCGAGCCGACGTCCTCATCGAGGCAGGTCGCATCGTCGCGGTCGAGCGCACGATCGACCCGCCAGTGGGAACGAGCGTCCTCGACGCCTCGGGATGTGTGGTTGCCCCGGGTCTCGTCGATCTGCACACCCACCTGCGTGAGCCGGGAAGCGAGGACGCGGAGACGATCGACAGCGGCGCGCGGGCGGCCGCGCTGGGCGGGTACACGGCTGTCGTCGCGATGCCGAACACCGAGCCGCCGATCGACAGCGCGGCCGCCGTGCGGGCGGTGCTCGCACTCGCCGCGGGTGCGTGCGCGGAGGTCGCGGTCGCGGGCGCGATCACCGTCGGCCGTGCCGGCGACCAGCTCGCGCCGTTCGCCGAGATGGCAGCGCTCGGCGTCCGGGTGTTCACCGACGACGGCCGGGGCGTGCAGCATGCGGGCGTCATGCGCAGGGCGCTCGAGTACGCGCGCCCGCTCGGGATCGTCCTCGCGCAACATTGTGAGGACGAGCAGCTCGCAGCCGGCGGCTACATGCACGAGGGCGCGTGGTCGAGCCGGCTCGGCGTCCCCGGGCAGCCCGCGATCGCCGAGGAGGCGATGCTCGCCCGCGACATCGCCCTCGTCCGCCTCACCGGCTCGCCGATGCACTTCCTGCACCTCTCGAGCGCGGGCTCGGTCGAGCTCGTGCGCGCCGCGCGCGCGGCGGGTCTGCCGGTGACGGCGGAGGCTACGCCGCATCACCTCAGCCTCACGGACGCCGAGCTGTGCGGCTACGACCCCGTGTTCAAGGTCAACCCACCCCTTCGGACCAGCGACGACGTGCTCGCCGTCCGGTCGGGGGTGCTCGACGGCACGATCGGCGCGATCGCGACGGACCACGCTCCGCACCCGCGCGAGTCGAAGGAGGAGCCGCTCGACACCGCGCCGCCCGGGATGATCGGACTCGAGACCGCCCTCGCCGTCGCCTACGGAGCGCTCTGCCTCGGTGGGGACGCCGGCGCCGGTCCCGCGTCCGGGTCCGGCGGTGAGATCGGGGCCGGCGCGCCGACGTGGCTCGCGGCTCCACCGATGCGCCGGGCGAGCCTCGTGGAGCTGTTCGCGGCGCTGTCCTGGGTGCCGGCACGCATCGCGGGGCTCGACGCGCCCGCTCGCCCCGGCTTCTCGACGACCGGCGGCCACGGCGGTCCGATCGCGCCCGGAGCCGTCGCGCACCTCTGCGTGTTCGACCCGACCGTGCGCTGGACCGTCTCGGTGTCGAGGGGCGCGAGCAGGAGCACGAACACCCCCTTCGCGTCGAGGGACCTCGTCGGGAGAGTCCGGCACACGCTACGCGCAGGCGAGGCCGTCGTCGTCGACGCGGAGCCACAGCGGTGAGCGAGCGCGGCCGGCGCGTGGCGCGCCCGCCAGCGCTTCTCGTGCTGGCGGACGGCACGGCGTTCGAGGGCGAGGCCGTCGGCGCGCTCGCGACGGGCGTGAGCTCGATCGCGACTGGCGAGATCGTGTTCAACACTGCACTCAGCGGCTACGAGGAGATCATCACGGACCCGTCCTACGCGGGGCAGGTCATAGCGTTCACCTACCCGCACATCGGCAACTACGGCGTGACGTCCGCGGACGAGGAGGCGCGCCGTCCCCGTTGCCGAGCAATCGTCGCGCGAGATCTCGCGGCGCGCCCGAGCAGCTGGCGCGCGACCGGCGACATCGAAGGGTTCCTCTCGGGCCACGGCATCGGCGGGCTCACCGGCGTCGACACACGCCGTCTCACCCGCCACGTGCGGGAGGCGGGCGCGATGAGCTGCGCGCTCGGGACGGCTCCAGAGGCCGAGCTACTCGAGGCCGCGCGCCTCGAACCTGGGACGGTGGGCATGGACCTCGTCCGCGAGGTCACGACGAGTCGCGCGTACGAGGTCGCCGGAGGCCCGCTCCGCGTCGTCGCCTACGACTACGGGATGAAGGCGACGATCCTGCGGCAGCTCTCGTCGTTCTCGACGATCGAGGTCGTGCCCGCGACGACGCCTGCGGCGGACGTGCTCGCACGGCGACCCGATGGTGTGTTCCTCTCGAACGGACCGGGCGACCCGGCCGCGCTCGGGCACCTCGTGGGCGAGATCGCGGAGATGCTCGGCAACGTGCCCGTCTTCGGCATCTGTCTAGGCCACCAGCTGCTCGCGGCGGCACTCGGCGGGGCGACCTACAAGCTCCCGTTCGGCCACCACGGGGCGAACCACCCGGTGCGGCGAATCGCGACCGGAGCGGTCGAGATCACGAGCCAGAACCATGGGTACGCGGTCGCAGACGGCACCGTGGCCGGCGCGGATGTGACGCACGTGAACTTGAACGACGGCGTCGTCGAGGGGATCGCATGCCGGGACGTCCCTGCGTTCTCCGTGCAGTACCACCCGGAGGCGGCACCCGGACCGCACGACGCGCGCTATCTGTTCGCCGAGTTCCACCGGCTCATGGAGGCGCACCGGTGATCGCGGGACGGCTCGCGGGCCGCAGGCCGGGCGGCGTCCGCGCGGGGAGTGCGCGCTGATGCCGCGGCGTGACGACATCGAGACGATCCTCGTCGTCGGCTCGGGACCGATCGTCATCGGCCAGGCGTGTGAGTTCGACTACTCGGGGACGCAGGCGTGCCGGGTGCTGCGCGACGAGGGTTACCGCGTCGTCCTCGCGAACTCGAACCCCGCGACGATCATGACGGACCCCGGTCTCGCCGACCGCACATACGTCGAGCCGCTCGCACCCGACGTCCTCGCAGCGATAGTCGAGCGGGAGCGCCCCGACGCCCTCCTCCCGACGATGGGTGGTCAGACCGCGCTCAATCTCGCGATGGCGCTCCACGCCGACGGCGTGCTCGAGCGGTTCGGTGTCGAGCTGATCGGCGCGAAGGTCGACGCGATTGAGACCGCCGAGAACCGGGAGCGCTTCAAGGAGGCGATGACCGAGATCGGCCTCGCCGTGCCCGACTCGGGTTTCGCCCACGACCTCGCGGAGGCGCTCGCCGTCGGCGAGAGGATCGGTTACCCCATCATGGTGAGGCCGTCGTTCATCCTCGGCGGTGCGGGTACGGGCATCGCGCCGGACCGCGAGGCACTGCGCTCGCTCGCGGCCGCGGGGCTCGCGGCGAGCCCGATCTCCGAGATCCTCGTCGAGCGGTCGATCGCGGGGTGGAAGGAGTACGAGCTCGAGGTCATGCGCGACCGGGCCGACAACTGCGTCGTCGTCTGCTCGATCGAGAACTTCGACCCGATGGGCGTCCACACGGGGGACTCGATCACGGTCGCGCCCGCGCAGACCCTGTCCGACGTCGAGTACCAGGAGATGCGTGACGCCGCGTTCCGCTGTATCCGGCGGGTCGGCGTGGAGACTGGAGGGTCGAACATCCAGTTCGCCGTCGACCCGTCGACTGGCGAACGGCTCGTGATCGAGATGAACCCACGCGTCTCGCGGTCCTCCGCCCTCGCTTCGAAGGCGACGGGCTTCCCGATCGCGAAGATCGCCGCACGCCTCGCGGTCGGCTACAGGCTCGACGAGATCACGAACGACATCACGGGTGCGACGCCCGCGAGCTTCGAGCCGACGATCGACTACATCGTGACGAAGATTCCTCGCTGGGCCTTCGAGAAGCTTCCGGGCACTCCGGATCGGCTCGGCACGCGGATGCAGTCCGTCGGCGAGGTCATGGCCATCGGCCGCACGTTCCCCGAGTCGTTCCAGAAGGCCTTGCGCGGCCTCGAGCACGGCAGGTCCGGGCTGAACTGCGACCCCGCAGAGCGGCTCCTCGACGCTGTCCCCGCTGCCGAGCTCATGGCGCGCGCCGCCGTGGCGACGCCGCAGCGGCCTTACGAGGTCGAGGCGCTGATCCGGCGGGGCCACAGCACCGAGGAGGTAGCGGCCGCGACGGGGATCGACCCGTGGTTTCTCGACCGCATCGAGGAGATCGTCGACGGGCGACGCATCCTCGACGAGCTCGCAGGGACCGGAGGCGGCGGGCTCGCCGCGCTGTCGCGGGCGGAGTGGCGGCGCCTCAAGCGGCTCGGCTTCTCCGACGCCCAGGTCGCCTGGCGGCTCGGCGTCGCGGAGTCGGACGCCCGCGGGGCGCGTCGTGCGCACGGCATCGCGCCGACCTTCAAGACAGTCGACACCTGCGCCGCGGAGTTCGCCGCGCAGACTCCGTACTACTACTCGACCTACGAGGACGAGGACGAGGTGCGCCCCGCGTCGAAGCCGCGAGTCGTGATCCTCGGCTCGGGGCCCAATCGCATCGGCCAGGGGATCGAGTTCGACTACTGCTGCGTGCACGCGTCGATGGCGCTTCGTGACGCGGGCTTCGAGACGGTCATGGTGAACTGCAACCCCGAGACGGTGTCCACCGACTACGACACCTCTGACCGGCTCTACTTCGAGCCGATCACCGAGGAGGACGTGCTCGCGGTCATCGACGCAGAGCAGCGCGCCGGCGCGGGCGGTGTCGTCGGAGTCATCGTCTCACTCGGTGGTCAGACCCCGCTCAAGCTCGCCGACCGCCTCCCGCCCGATCTCGTCCTCGGTACGAGCCCCGCGTCCATCGACCTCGCAGAGGACCGCGAGCGGTGGTCCGCGCTGTGCGCGCGTCTCGAGATCCCGCAGCCCGCGGGCGGGATCGCGCGCTCTCTCGACGACGCTCGCTCTGTCGTCGAGAGAATCGGCTACCCCGCGCTCGTTCGGCCGAGCTACGTCCTCGGCGGGCGCGCGATGGAGATCGTCTACGACGACGAGGGGCTCGTGCACGCGATGGCCGCCCTTGCAGGAGCCGGTTCGCTCGGGCGCGAGGGCGGCCTGTCAGCGGAGCGACCGGTGCTCGTCGACCGTTTCCTCGAGGACGCGGTGGAGGTCGACGTCGACGCGCTGCGCGACTGCGACGGCGAGGTCCTCATCGGGGGTGTGATGGAGCACGTCGAGGAGGCGGGAGTCCACTCCGGCGACTCCGCGTGCGTGATCCCACCGCCGACGCTCGACGACGCGACGATCGCGGTGCTCGAGGGCTACACCCGGGACATCGCGGCCGCGCTCGACGTGCTCGGGCCGGTCAATGTGCAGTACGCGGTGAAGAGCGGCCAAGTCTTCGTCATCGAGGCGAACCCCCGCGCGAGCCGCACGGTGCCGTTCGTCGCGAAGGCGACCGGTGTGCCACTCGCGAAGATCGCGGCGCGGGTCATCGCCGGAGCGACGCTCGCGGAGCTCCGCACCGAGGGGATGGTCCCCGTGGGCGGCATGCCGAGGCCGCCGCACGTGAGCGTGAAGGAAGCCGTGCTCCCCTTCGACCGCTTCCCCGAGGTCGACGCGCTCCTCGGACCGGAGATGCGCTCGACGGGAGAGGTCATGGGCGTCGCCGCGACGTTCGGTCTCGCCTTCGCGAAGAGCCAGATCGCCGCGGGCAGCAGGCTGCCTGATCGCGGCGGTGTCTTCTTGTCGCTCGCGGACCGCGACAAAGCCGCTGGCGTGCTCGCCGCACGCGCGTTCGCGGATCTCGGGTTCACGATCGCCGCGACGGAGGGGACCGCTGCGCACCTCGAGCGCAACGGCGTGCACGTCGCGACTCTCGTCGCGAAGCTCGCGATCGTGGGCGGTGACACGGCGACCACGGCGGGCACGGCGGGGGCGGCGGACGGCGCCCCGGCGGGGACGGCATCGAACTCGGAGGACGGAGGCAGCGCCGCGCGAGTCGCAGGCGCCGACGCGGTCGCGCTCATTTCGGGCGGCGAGATCCAGCTCGTCGTCAACACGCCGCGCGGGCGCGGGCCGCGAGCGGACGGCGCGCACATCCGCCGGGCGGCGTCCGCCCACGGCGTCGCGATGGTCACGACTGTCGCGGCGGCGCGGGCAGCGGCCGCGGGGATCGCGGACTGGCGCCGCCTCGGGCTCAGCGTCATGAGCCTGCAGGAGCACCACGGCGCTCGGAGCGGGAGCGGCGAGGGTCGCCCGTGAGCCGTGTCCACCAGATGCGCCGAGCGTGCCCTGCGGAGCGCGTGTGACGTGCGGGACGCGCTCCGCGCGTAAGCGCCGGTGAGCGCAGCTGTCGCGATGCGCACGGCCGTCGGGACCGTCGAGCTCGCGAACCCCGTCATGACCGCCGCGGGTACCGCAGGGCACGGGGCAGAGCTCGGCGCGTACCTCGATCTCGGGCGGATCGGCGCAGTCGTCGTGAAGTCGCTCGCCGTCATGGCGTGGCCCGGCAATCCCGCGCCCAGGGTCCATCCCGTCGCCGCAGGGATGCTGAATAGCGTCGGTCTCCAGGGACCGGGCGTCGCCGAATGGCTCGAGCGGGACCTCCCCGCCCTCGAGGCGGCCGGCGCGACGGTGGTCGCGAGCATCTGGGGGCGCACGGTCGAGGAGTTCTTGCTCGCCGCCGAGGCGCTCGCGGCCGCTCCGCCGAGCGTCGTCGCGGTCGAGGTGAACGTCTCCTGCCCGAACCTCGAGGATCGCAGCGCGATGTTCGCGCACTCGGCGTCCGCGACGGCGGCCGCGGTGCGCGCCGCGGCTGCGTGCGGGCGGCCGCTGTGGGCCAAGCTCTCGCCGAACGTCGCGGACATCGCCGAGATCGCCGCCGCCGCGCTCGGCGCAGGGGCCGAGGCCGTCACGCTCGTGAACACGGTCCTCGGCCTCGCGATCGATGTCGAGAGCCGGCGCCCGGTGCTCGGGGCGGTGCGCGGGGGTCTCTCGGGCCGAGCGGTCCATCCTGTCGCGGTGCGCGCGGTCTACGACGTGCGCGCCGCGCTCCCCGACGCCGCGATCGTAGGAGTCGGGGGCGTGAGCGACGCGGCGAGCGCGGTCGAGCTGCTGCTCGCCGGTGCGAGCGCGGTGCAGGTCGGGACCGCGACGCTCGCCGACCCCCGCGCCGCGTCGCGAGTGCTCGACGATGTCGAGCGCTGGTGCGAGTCGCATGGTGTCGGCGCGGTCCGAGACCTCGTATCCGCGGCGCACCGAGCAGGAGGTACGAGATGACCCGTCGTGACGACGGTCGCGGTCGCGGTGGCCGGCCTGAGCGGGAGCTGCTCGCGCTCGCGCTGGACCTCGACGACCTCGACTCGGCCCGCTCCCTCGCCCGCCGGCTCGCGCCCTGGTTCGCCGTCGCGAAGGTCGGGCTCGAGCTCTTCTCGGCCGCAGGCGCTGGCGCAGTGCACGCGCTCGCGTCGGAGGGCTTCTCGGTCTTCCTCGACGTCAAGCTCCACGACATCCCCGAGACCGTCGGACGCGCGTCACGAGTGCTCGGCCGGACAGGCGTCCGATTCGTCACGCTCCATGCGAGCGGAGGAGAGGCGATGCTCGCTGCGGGGGTCGCGGGCCTTAGAGCCGGAGCAGCCGAGGCGGACGTTCCGGAGCCGTGCGCGCTAGCGGTCACCGTGCTCACGAGCGACACCCACGCCCCCGAGGGACTGCTCGCCGCCCGGGCATCTGCAGCCCGCGACAGCGGCTGCGGCGGGGTCGTGTGCGCGGCAACCGACCTCGCCGTCGTGCGCGCGGCTGCTCCCGGCCTGCTCGCTGTCGTGCCCGGGACGCGACCCGCGGGCGCTCCCGCGCACGATCAGGCCCGGGTCGCGACGCCCGCCGACGCGCTCGCGGCCGGTGCGGGCCTGCTCGTCGTCGGCCGTGTCGTCACGCGCGCTGGCGATCCCGAACGGGCCGCCGAGGAGCTCGTCGCGTCGCTCGGGCCCGCGTCCTGACCCCACCTGTCGCGCTTCCCCGCTGTGACCAGGGAAGAGTTGGGCCGTCGCGGAGCTTCACACGCTGCTAATGCGCGATCGCGTGACGCCGAGATGTCGGACAGGTATCGTGGCGCCAGGCGCGGATATGTAGGTCAGATGACAATATGGCTACGAACGCTGTAACGTAAGCGGACCGCCACAGCGCCGTGGCGCCGTTGATCGGCCCCGGGCAGCACGTTCGCCCCTCGGGGATCGCGAACAAGGCAAGGAGGCAGACATGGCACGTGTCCGCAGACGGCGCGGCCTGCTCTACGCAGGCGCGGCGATCATGGCCGCGGGGTCGACGTTCGTCGGGCTCGCCGGGACGATGACCGCCGGAGCGTCGAAGCCCGTCGCTCACGCGAAGCAGAGCTCGAAGGCCGTGAACGTCGCGCTCGACGAGGTGATCGCCGGCTTCAACATAAACACCTCGGCCGACAACAACTTCGACCTCTCGCAGATCATCGAGAACGTCTGGCCCGAGGCGTTCCTCACGACGAACAAGCTCGGCCTCGTGCTGAACAGCCAGCTCCTCACGAGCGCGACCCAGACGAGCACGAAGCCCCAGACGATCGTCTACAAGATCAATCCGAAGGCCGTCTGGTCCGACGGCGTCCCGATCTCCGCGGCCGACTTCATCTACAACTGGCACGCGCAGAGCGGGCTCAAGAAGTACACCGACCTCGGCGGCAAGGCCTACGACGACGCGACGACAGCGGGGTACAACCAGATCAGCTCGATCACGGGTAGCGACGGCGGCAAGACCGTGACCGTGAAGTTCTCGACGCCCTTCGCGGACTGGAAGAGCCTGTTCGGGACCATCGCCCCTGCCCACATTGCCGAGAAGGTCGGGTGGAACACCGGCTTCAACAGCTACAAGAACGTGGTCTCGGGAAGCTGGTACACGATCGCGAGCTACAAGACCAATCAGTTCCTCGTGCTGAAGGCGAACCCGAAGTACTGGGGGACCCCGCCGAAGGTCAAGACGCTGACCTTCACCTGGGTGGGCACTGACGACTCCGAGCCGACCGGCCTGCAGAACGGCGAGCTCCAGGTGATCAACCCCGCGTCGGTGAGCGAGTCGCTCGTCGCCGAGGCGAACAAGATCCCCGGAACCGTGCACCAGGTGATCCCCGGCCTCGAGTTCGAGCACTTCGACTTCAACGAGGCGAACCCGTACCTGAGCCACCTCGACGTCCGTCAGGCGATCGCCTATGGGACGAACCGCAAGCAGATCATCGCCGACGTGGTCGGCGCGATCGCTCCGAGCACGGTCCCGCTCGGCAACCGGATGCTCATGCCCAATCAGCCCGGGTACGTGAACAACGGTGCGGCGTATGACACGGTGAATGTCGCGAAGGCGAAGTCTCTCCTCGCGAGCTCCGGATTTACTATGGGCTCCGACGGCTACTTCCACCCGAGCTTCGGGCCGGAGGCCGGCCAGGACTTCACCCTCAGCATCGAGACGACCTCGGGCAACCCGATTCGGGCAGAGACGGTCCAGCTCTTCCAGGCCCAGATGCAGCAGATCGGCATCAAGATCACCCCGGTGTTCAAGGACGCCGCGACGTACTTCGGGACCGACCTGCCGACCGGACAGTTCGACATCGCGGAGTTCGCGTGGGTCTCGACGCCGTTCCTCTCGGGCAACCAGAGCATCTACTGCAGCTACAACCTGACCACCGAGTGCGGTTCGAACTACGACCACTTCGCGAACGCGAGCGTCACCGCCCTCGAGCAGGCAGGCTCGACGGCGACGCACCCGGCCGCGGAGATCGCCGACTACAACAAGGCCGACGCGCTCCTCTGGAAGAACATGGTGACGCTGCCGCTCTACCAGAAGCCGCAGTACTTCGCGTGGACGAACAAGCTGTCCGACGTGCTGCCGA
>Ga0307372_10008318_pt1 | contig 14619 bp, 17 predicted proteins | sample OX1MG_FD_202533 | JGI IMG/M metagenome (GOLD analysis project Ga0307372, IMG submission 202533) | Soil microbial communities from Risofladan, Vaasa, Finland - OX-1 | ecosystem: Environmental > Terrestrial > Soil > Coastal area > Acid sulfate soil | place: Finland: Risofladan, Vaasa | collected... | reverse complement strand
TGCTGGTGTGTTGTCGGGGCCATCGCCCCGACCTTCGTTGAGCGCCGCCGCAGGGGCTGCGGTTCCTCGTCACCTGCGGTGTTGTCGGGGCCATCGCCCCGACCTTCGTTGAGCGGCGCGGTTGAGCACGTCGTCCCCCAACGGTTCGGCGGTGTTGTCGGGGCCATCGCCCCGACCTTCGTTGAGCGCCCGACGGCCTCACGCGCTGTCCCGGATGCGGGGTCCAGTGTTGTCGGGGCCATCGCCCCGACCTTCGTTGAGCGCCGACCGTCGCGGTCATGTGGAGGATGCCCGCCGGCGTGTTGTCGGGGCCATCGCCCCGACCTTCGTTGAGCGTACTCGTCGCCCGTCCGGCACGCGTCTGGCGACACGTGTTGTCGGGGCCATCGCCCCGACCTCCGTTGAGCGAGGCGCCGCGGCGTCCGATAGGGAAACGGCCCGAGGTGTTGTCGGGGCCATCGCCCCGACCTTCGTTGAGCGATCATGGAGCCGGGCTACCAGATGCAGGCGACCCCGTGTTGTCGGGGCCATCGCCCCGACCTTCGTTGAGCGTCGCGCATCCGATCCAGTTCGGCCGTCAGGTCGTCGGCGTGTTGTCGGGGCCATCGCCCCGACCTTCGTTGAGCGCAGATCGTGTTCACCGACCCCGGCGCGACCACCTGGTGTTGTCGGGGCCATCGCCCCGACCTTCGTTGAGCGGTCTCCAGCCGGAGCGCCGACGCCAGAGCCGCCGGGTGTTGTCGGGGCCATCGCCCCGACCTTCGTTGAGCGCTGGAGTAGCCCCCCGCCGTAGCGTCGCCCGGATCATGGTGTTGTCGGGGCCATCGCCCCGACCTTCATTGAGCGATCCGCGAGGGGGGTCCGTCCATCCGCCAGGCCATGGTGTTGTCGGGGCCATCGCCCCGACCTTCGTTGAGCGCAGCCCTCGGGGTTCCACGCGGCCTGCGCCGGCGAAGTGTTGTCGGGGCCATCGCCCCGACCTTCGTTGAGCGGTGCAGCCCAGACAGCTCGCGGCGGACTGGATGGGGTGTTGTCGGGGCCATCGCCCCGACCTTCCTTGAGCGGTGGACGTACGGATCAACCGCCGCGCATAGGTCCCCTCCGGTCGTGGCCGCCGACATTGACACGAGACTTTGGCGAGAAGTAGAGGGCGGGTGCGCGCACCGCTGTTGAGGAGCAGCGTGGCGGCAGAGTTCAGGACGCTGGCGATGCGAGGAGCCTGAGCAGCGTCGCGTGCCCGATCCCGAGCTGCCGCGCTGCGACCGCGTGGGTGATCGTGCCCGCCTCGACGTCCGGTCGGACCTCCGCCCATCGGTCCGCGAACCCTGGGCGCGTCGTCACCGGCGGCCGACCGACCCGCTTCCCCTGGCGCCGGGCCCGGTCGATCCCGGCCCGGGTCCGCTCGGCGAGGATGCCCCGCTCCAGTTGGGCGTATGCGACCGTGATGTGGAAGAGCGCCTCCCCGAACGGCGAGGTCGTGTCGAGCCAGGGCTCGGCGTAGGACCTGAGCCCGACCCCCCAATGGCGCAGCCGCTCCAAGGTCTGGGCGGCGTCGAGGACGGACCGGAAGCAGCGGTCGATCCGCCAGCAGCAGACGAGGTCGACCCGTCTTCGGGCGCAGTCGTCGAGCAGCCGGCGCCAGGCCACGCGGCCCCGGAGGTCGCTGGCGCTCGCCTCGTCGGCGTACTCGACGACGTCGGTCCACCCCTGGGCAGCGCAGAAGTCCCGGAGGGGGAGGCGTTGGGTCTCGACGGTCTGACCCCGATCGTCGGTTGAGACCCGCAGGTACAGCCCCACCTTCACCGCGGCGACCCCTGAGCGATCAGGACGGCGCCAGGCGACCCGCCGGGCCGCCAGAACCGTTTTGGAGGCCGCCGCCGGGTCCGATCACGTCGGGTCGAGCGCCGGCCTCGGCCACGGCCTCCCCGAGGACGGCCTCGACGTAGGGCTTGTGGTTGATGAACCCTCGGAAGTGGCGTCCGTCGTCGGGGCAGTGGACCCCGATGGCGTGCTTGCCGTTCCGGTTCGTAGTCACCGTCACCCGCATGGCGGTCCCGCAGATCGGACAGGCGATCGCCCCGGGGGTCATGCGGGGGCCACCCCGTCAGCCTGTGGTGTCGCCCCAGCCGACACCACTCGCCGCCGGCCCCGTCCGCGCCGGGCCCGCCGGGGCGGAGGTTGGGCCATCCAGCCCTCGCAGATCGTGACGAGGGCCATGGCCCGTCGATTGGGGGCGTCCCCGGGCGGCAGGCCGAGCAGCGCCCGAGTGATCGCCGCCTCCACGATCTCGCGCTGTTCGGAGGTGAACGGGAAGCTGACCCGCTCCAGCCGGATCTCCTGGGTGGCCGCCCAGGCGCGGACGTCGTCGGCGAGCGATCCGGGCTCCTGACCAAGCCGCGCCAGGCCCCGGAGGGCGTCGACGCTCTCGGGGAGGAGCGTCGCCACCTCCTCGGCCGGCATCGCGGCCAGGAGGTCACGCACCAGCGCAGCCTTCCGGCCGAGGTCGTCGGCGCCGTGGATGGTGTTGAGGGCCTGGGCGAGGAGCCGGGCCTCGACGTCGCCGACGTCGACCACGACGCAGGGGACGGCGGCCAGCTCCTGCGCGCGGTAGAGCTGGAGGCGCTGGTTGCCGCCAAGGACCTCGAAGCCATCGGCAAGCGGCCGGACGACCAGCGGCAGCACCGTACCGAAGCGGCCGAGGCTCCGGCCGAGCCGCTCCAGGGTGGCGGGGTCGGCCTCGTTCGGGTTCCAGGGCGCCGGGGTGAGCTGGGCGAGCGGCAGGTCACGGATCTCCACGGTTTGCCTCCTTGGGGTATGGGCGGCTGGCGGGTCGGATGCGGTCACGCCAGGCGGGGTCGACGACGACGAGGTAGGTGTGCTTGGAGGCCTGGGGAACCCGGCAGACCGGGAGGCCGCGGGCGCGCAGGTAGCGGACCGAGTGGGTCCCGTACAGCGACCCGACCGATCGGCAGTGCCGGGGGATGCCGTCCCCGAGGTCGAGCCGGGGCAGGGCGCCGGACGGGCCGGTGTAGAGCCAGCCGGCCGCCTGGTAGATGGTGCCGCGGTGGTGAGCCCCAGGATCCGCGTAGGCGACGACAGCCTTCGCTCGGGTGAACCGCCGGAGGGCGCGGACGACAATCCCCAGGACGCGCGACTCGGTGTTCCGGGGCAGCCGGTCGTCGAGCCAGAGCCGGCTGAGGGTCCAGACGTCTGCCCGGGTGGCGCCCTCGACCAGGCAGTGGCCGTTGATCGACCCAGCGCCCAGGGTGCAGACGCCGAGGAGCGCGCCATCTGCGAAGACGCCGAAACAGAGCCGAGTCGCGCCCGGCCAACTGTGGAGGTAGTGGTGCCGCACGACGAGGGCGCGGGCGACATGGGGAGGGAGGACCCGCACCTCGACGTCGCGGGCATGCAGGGGCTGGAGCGCCGGGCTCCCGTTCGCAGGGGCGTCTCCCGCCAGGGTGGCGGGCGGGTTGCGATCGACCCCACCGGCGCGTGGGTCCACGTCAGCGGACGTGACACCACAGGGACCCCCCGCAGTCAAACTGTCAAACGGTCTGGCGGCCGACGAGACCCGCGATGACACCACCGCAGTGAGTACGGCTGACGGGCTCACGAGTCCCCTCCAGTCGCCGGGTGACCGTTTGACCGCTTGACGGACGGGTGGCTCCGCAGGCGATAGACCCGGTACTCAGGATGGCCGGGCGAGGCCCCGTGACTCTGTTCGACCCGGTCGAGATCCACGAGCGCCCCGAGCGCTCGCTGAAGGGTAGGCGAGTCGATCCGTCCGCCGACGATTTGGTGGACGCGGCTGGCTCCGACCCAGCGCGGAGAGACATGCTGCAAGGCATCGAGGACCTTGGCCTCGACGCGAGCGATCGGCGCCTTCGTCACCCCGCGCGGCACGATCACGGCGGTCTCGGCGAGATAGTCGCCCACGATCGCAGCCCGTTCCAGGTCCTCAAGCTCAACTGCCGCATGCCCAGCTTGAAGGCAATACAGGAGGGCGAACTTGAGCACATGCGATGGCACGCGCGTCAGGATGTGAGCGGCAGGTCCGAGTGTCTGCCGCTGGAGATCAGTGTACCGCTTGAATAGTACTGCCCACGCATTCCGCGCTGCTGGGCTCAGCTCAAGGATATCTCGGCCAGCAGTCGCGAGGCCGTGGGCGTGCTGGAAGATCGCCGATGCTCCAGCGACCAGCTTCGACTCCTGTCCTTTGTCCGGCACGTCAGGATACGCGATCGGCTCCCGCGGCGTTGCCCAGAACGTAACGAACCGTGGGACCAGCCCGCTCTCGATATGGACGAAATCCAAGCGCGTTTCGAGGTTCTCCGGTGTCGTCGCTGTCAGGATGGAGAAGAATGGCTCTCGCACTGTAATCGGCCGGGATCGAGTGCGCGGGGTGAAGTCCTCGCCGTCGTACAATGCGATCAGGATCTCTTGGAGGTTGGCCGTCCCGCTGCGCCCAAGCTTGACAAGCACGTTGGTCCATTCTGGCTCATCGAGAAGCACGCGCTGCTTTGGGAGTGGGCGCAGGATCGTACGGGTAGATCGACCCTCCCTCACCTGCACCTCCTCGCAGAACAGTTCCAACAGGCCCTCTCCGCTTCCGATCGACCGGGAGACGCGGACAGTGTCATCGTCGAAGATACGCTCGAGAATCTCGCGACCCCTCCCCATGACCGTGGTCTTGCGGGGGACCCCGGTTTGGCCCAGGATCAGGCCGTTGAGATTCGCGTACATCGGCCGCCCATACGCCAGCGCGACCTCTCGGCCAACAGCCAGCCCCAGCACAATGGCCCCCGCGACAAAGATCGCTTCGAAGGCCCCGTCGGTGGTTGGCTCCACCCAGGACCGGAAGTCACGCAGCCACCCCACCCACACGTCGTTGGGCAGCACCGGCGCGTGCGCCAGAACGGACTCTGTATCGTGCTCGTCATCAGCGTGCACTACCTCCAACGGATCGACCGTGGTGCCTTCGCGCTCGTGGGAGGCTGAAGAGGGTCGAGGGGATCGACCCGATCGAGGTCGCGAGGTGACGTCCTCGTAGAGGTCGAGCAGGGACCGCTTCAGCGCGGCCTCGTCCAACGGCAGCCCACCGGCCACTGCCTGCCATGAGTGCGTGACCTCCTTCAGAAACCGCCGCCGAGCCACCTCGTCGTGGAGGGCGACGCGGTCTGACGTGATCACCTGACCGTCGACGCGGAAGTCGAGCGTGACCACGACGACGCCCTGCTCGGTGATCTCTGGCTCACCCACCATCTCGATCGCCCATGTGTTCGGACTTGGTATGCTCACCTTCATCCCTCGACCAGGGGCGGGTTCCAGCCCGCCCCTCTTGGTGTCAGCCGGTCGCGACGACGCGTCGTGAGATCGCGGATGGCGGGGCGAGCTGGACCAGATCAGCCATGATCCGCTCCAACTCGGGTACCGGGAGAGGCTCGGGGTTGCGGGCGTTCCAGGCGGCGGCCAGGAGTGCGATCTCCTCCGGACCGAGCCCGAGGCGTACCCACCGGCCGACAAGCCGGGCTGCGGTGCTGTGCCGAGCGCCTACCGAGACGCCCACGAGCAGAGGCTGCCACCAGCCGCGATGCGACCACGACTGGGAGTCAGTCGGTGTTGTGCGCGCGTGTGCTTCGGCGGTCACCCAGGCCGGCGCCAGGGCAGGCGGCCCCGCTTGCCAAGGGTCGCGTTGCGGAGCCCAGCGGTACACAGCGCCTGTGTGGTGGACAGAAGGAGGCACCACCGTCTGCGTTCCCTCACCGAGAATGTCCAGTCCACCGCGCGGTGCGCTGCCGCGAAGGTTCGCCTTCCCGATCCGCGTGGCCGTTGGGGCTGCGTAGATCAGCCGCCGGCCGCGTGCGGTTGTGAAGGCCCACGTCTGGGGGAGATCGCCCTGCGATCGATCGGCCAGAAGGGTCTCGCCCTCTGGGCCGTCCACGTCGAGGCCCACGAGTCCGTCACCGAGCACGAGCCCGATGTTGAGGCCCCGCACGCCAGGCGCTTCCAGCCATCGAGCGACTTGATCGGGATCTGGGATGCCGCGGTGTTGCCAGCCCGCGAGGTGGCGCCTGGCGAGAGGGTCGAACGGGATCTTGCCCGGGGAACCGCACCCATGCCGCGGCCCGCAGATCGGAATGATGGGAAGGCCGATCTCGACATAGGCCGGCGCAGTGGCCAGCGGCCCAGGGTCATGCATGGGCGCGAGCCCCGGAGTTGGCGGCGTCTCGCGCCCTGGGCTCGGAGCCGGAGGCCGCCCCGCTGTCCGTGGCGTCCGAGCCGGCCGGCGTGACGGCGGCGCGCAGGATGAGGTCGATTGCAGCGACAATGTCGCGGGGAGCGTGATCGTCGCTGACACGTTCGACGACGACATCGATGATCGGGAGGCGATCGGTGGCCACCGGGGGATCGTCGCCGCTACACTACAGATCGGTCCAGGTGTCATAGGGGGTCTCTATGACGAGAAAGCAGACGTCCGGCGTACCCGAGGAGGTGCGACAGGCACTCCGATCGCTGTATGGGCCCGGCCCACGCGACTTCACGGACGAGGGGCATCGGGAAGCCCTGCGTACGATTCGCGGATTCGATCCGCGCCTCGCGCGCCAAGCAGAGCGGGGCTTGCCACTCGCGCTGCTCGAGCACGTCTTCCCCCGGCGCCAGATTCCGTGGACAGACACCTCGGAGGGGCTGCGGGCTCGCCTCGCGCTCCTTCCGGAAAACCCCCACGTCGAGGCAGACTGCGCCTTGGTCCGAGCTCTGCTGCGGATCCCGCCCGATCTCTTCTCTGGGCCCTATGAGTGGGAGCCTGCACCTCCCAAGTGGGTCCCGCCACCCGGCGGGGGGGCGCTGCCAGACGTCGGCCGAGTGCGGTTTCCGCAACCAGCAAACCCGCACTTGGTGATCCAGCGGAATGAGGTGGCCCGGTGGCGCCACATCCACGCGCGGGCGGCCGCGGGCCAGGCCCTTGAGAGCGGCGAAGCGTCAGAGATGGGCGTATCTCAGAGGATACTTGAGAGTGCCCGAGAAAGCGCCCGTGTGGGTCTGTTGGTGACGGACGCCACCCCGGACTGGCTGTGCCGAGAAGAGTCCGACCGGGTCGCTCCCCTCACACATTCGGTGATCGCCCTCCTCCGACGACACCGCCTACCGCGGACAAGGTCGATGCAGGTCGCCATCGGCGGCCATGTCCTGACCGGTGAGCGCACCTACCTGGAGGGACAGGACATGGCGCTCACCATGGTGGCCATGGGCGAACTGGACGACGACGCTCTTCCCCCGGACCCCGACAGGTTCTCAGTGACCGTAGGAGGCTTGGACGAATACGTCACTCTTGAGGACTGGGTGCAGGTGTGGAGGAAGTGGATCGTGCCGCGGCAGGAATGGCTTTGGCGAGGGCGCGGACAACGTCCTCACGGCAAGCAGGGGGTGGAACTCAAACGTCTGCGGGAGGGAATGTTCCTCTACCGTTGCTGGCATTCCGATCCAGCTCAGAGTCCCGGCGACCTGCTTGAAGCCGCTGCCCGGCATGACCAGTCCTACGAAGCGTACGACCTCACCAGACTCGACCGACTCCTCGACGACCTGTACGCGCTGCTGAGGCCGGCCGGGAGCCCTGGTGATCGTAGAGCTGCTGAGGCTACCGAATCGCGACCTCCAGAGTGAGTTCGAACCCCTGCCCCTGGTCGATTGTGTTCACCCATTCTCGACTTGATTGATCCACGAGGAGTAGGTGGGAGTGAAGTGCACGTGCTAACGGGGATGGGCGGCCAGCCAGCGCTGAATCGTGGGCGTCTTGTGAGTCGCGTAGTTGTCGCAGATCAGGTGGACGTCCAGCGCCGCGGGCACCGCCTGATCGATGCGGTCCAGGAACTGGCGGAACTCAGAGCAGCGATGGCGGCGGTGCAGCTGGCCGATGACCTTCCCCGTGGCGATGTCGAGAGCGGCGAAGAGCGAGGTGGTGCCGTGGCGCCGGTAGTCATGGGTGCGCCGCTCGGGCATCCCCGGCGCCATCGGCAGGATCGGCTGCGTCCGATCCAGCGCCTGGATCTGGCTCTTCTCGTCGACGCAGAGCACCAGCGCGTGGGCCGGCGGATGAAAGTACAGACCCACGATGTCGCGCACCTTCTCCACCAGCTGGGGATCACTGGAGAGCTTGAACCTCTCCACCCGATGGGGCTGGAGACCAAACGCTCGCCAGATGCGACGGACCGAGGCATGACTCAGCCCGCTCCGGGCCGCCATGCGCCGTGTGCTCCAGTGGGTCGCCGCTGGCGGCATCGTCTCCAGCGTGCGCACGACGACGGTCTCCACCTGCTCGTCCGTGATGCGGCGCGGGGCCCCGCAGCGCGGCTCGTCGAGCAGGCCGGCCACGCCGCGCGCGATGAATCGCTGCCGCCACTTGCCCACGGTCGCGTTGGTGATCCGCAATTCGCGGGCGACCGCGACGTTGGTGACACCCTCACTGCAGCGCAGCACGATCCGCGCGCGCTGCGCCAACCCATTGCTGGAGCTGCGCCGCTGCACCCAGCGGAGCAGCGCCTCCCGGTCCGGTTCCGCCACCACCAAGGTGGCTTTGGGACGCCCGCGCTCCATGGGGAACGTCGGCCGCTCCCGATCGGACATGACCCCCTGACATTAACATGAACCTCAGCTCCGGGAAACAAGGGGGACCGGCAAGAGTCACCTCTGCGAGGCCCTCGCCTCGGCCAACATCGACAGCGGCCGGCGCGCGGCCTGGTTCACCTTGGAGTCGCTCACCACCCTGCTCGGCCGCGCCAAGGTGGACGGCTCCACCGCCAAGGTGGTGACCCGGATCACCCGCGGCGATCTCATCGTGATCGACGACATTGGCCTGCTCCGCGCCGGCCAGGACGCCGCCGAGGCTTTCTATCGTGTTGTCGACGCTGCCTCCGAGCGCCGCAGCGTGGCGGTCACGTCCAACCTCCACCCCGCCGGCTCCTCCACCACGCCCACGTCGTCCTCACCGAGGGCACATCCCTTCGCCTCACCGACGCCACCGAGGGCTCGGGGTGCAGCCCATGGCCTGAACCCGACCCGGACATCTCGTGTCCGCCCAGCGGGATTCCTGGTGTCCGCCCACCGGGACGTTTCGTGACCGTTGACACTGTCCACCGTCAGGGCTCCGCTCCTGCCACCGAACCTCTGCACTTTTAGTGATCAGCTCATTGCACTATTCGTGATCGCCCACAGCTCCTGCCGAGTGGGAAATGCCGTGCGGGCCGGGATCCCGGGATGCCGGACTCACGGATGCGTCATCCGTCTATGGACGCCGCCGGGACGTCGTGGAGAGGGCGCTGATGAAGCGGTAGCACACCACAACATCGGTGGGGCGCACCCCACCGGCCGGACGACCTTCGCCGACTGTTGGGCAAAGTGGCTGGCGGGCGCGAAGCTGACCGCCCGTCCGCCGATGTGGCCGCGACACGAGGAAGGGGGCGTCACGCGGACGGCCCTAAGCCAAGCTCGCGGCCCGGCTGCAGAGCCGGACCGTGGTGTCGATGGCACAGAAGACCACCCCGCAGTTCGGGCTGCTCACGAGGCCCTCGGGATAGGCGCCCACACGGGCGCGCTGCGGCCAAGGCTGCCGGTGGGGTACTCAGGCACGCTCCGGGCATCGAGTGGCGGCCGCCGTGGGCGCGGCGCTGTCGCGATCAGCCTCCTCGACCTGGCGGGACGCCGAGTTCTCGACCCGTCCTCCGGCCAGCTCCGAGCGCCGGCTCGGCAGCGGCGCCACCCCAGGCTCCCTGCGACGTCGAGGGGTGGCGCCCATTGGGCGCCACCCCTGCCCATCTCGGGGACGCGATGTCGGGTCAGCGAAGGGTGATCGATCCCCGGCTCAGCGCGATCAGGGCTAGGGTGTAGACGGCCCGCGCGCTTCCCACCGGCGGGGTGATCGTGATCGCGAACTCATCCTTGGTAGCGGTGCAACCGCTCACCTTAGCGTCGACTGCTGTCGCGCTGAATGTGAAGCCGCGGGCACGGCCCATCCGGCCAGTGCCTCCGTAGGTCACGGTGCAGCCGGTCACCACGAGGTTGCTCTCCGACGTCGAGGAAAAGGTCAAGTGCTTGAGCCCAGTGTGAATCTGGAACTCGGTGTGCCCGCGGACTGGCCCCGTGCCCACCTGACGCACCACCAGCGCGAAGTTCGCCCGCGATGTCGCACCGGTTGTGATGCCCGGCGTGGTAGCCAGCAGCGATCCTCTGCCGGTTACGAGAACGGTTGACTTGTGGGAACTGTTGGGGCCGTGTGCCGCTGCCGGCACCACCGCCAGCATCAGGGCGGCGCTGCCGAGTCCTGCCATCGTCAAGATTCGAAGTCGCTTCATCATCCAATCTCCTCGCGTGCTCGGGGTGCTGGTAGACCGCGACCACCTCACCCCGGAGCTGGCGGTCGCGTCTGGCGTGACCATAGACCGCCCCGGACTGGGCCGCATGAGATGCGACTGAGAATCCGGTGACAGAACTATCTGAGCGCCGCACCGTGACGCTGTCCGATGCCAGGTCCGCGATCCCGCCCGGCTGGCCGTGGCCCGACGCACGCGAAGTTGAGCGTCGGATTCGGCGCTCGCATCTTCCGTTACGCGCACGATAGGACTTGGTCGTTGTTCCGTTACCAAGCTCTCAGCCTGATCTCAGGAGGCCAGTCATACATCCCGCTGCGGTCGTCACCTGGCACAAGTGCTTCGACAGCGGATCGCCGCCGCGGCACGCGGACCATCCCGTGCGATGCTGCCCGCTGGTGGGTTCGGCAGCGTTATCTGGCCCCACTTTGGGGTGAATCGGCAGAGGTACTTGGCCCCAACCTGAGCGCCCCAGCCGTAGCCTCCCGGCCAGTGTCCGGAGCTACGGAGATGAGGAGTGCACGACCAGGTGGAGCTCTTTGAACGGATCCGCTGGGACCACGCCCGGCACGGCTGGAGCGTCCGGGCGCTGGCCCGGCAGCACGCCTGCCATCGCCGGGACGTCCGGCAGGCGCTGCGCAGCGCCGAGCCGCCGCCCCGGAAGGAGCGGCCCTATCCCCAGCCGGTGCTGGCCCCGTGGAAGCCGGCGATCGACGCGATGCTCGAGGCCGGCCGGACGGCGCCCCGCAAGCAGCGTCACACGGCGCACCGGATCTGGGCCCGGCTGACCGCGGAGCAGGGGGCCGCGGTCTCGGAGCGGACGGTCCGGGCCGATGTCCGGGGGCGCCGGCGGGAGCTGGGTGGGGTCGGGAGGTGATGGTGCCGCAGCATCACGAGCCCGGCGCCGCGGCCGAGGTCGACCTGGGCAAGTCGTGGGTCCGCTTCCCCGGGGGGCCGGAGAAGTTCGACCTCTTCACCATGCGCGTCTGGGCCAGCGGGGCCGCCTTCCGCTTGCCCGTGCGGGCAGCTCCCCCCGCAGGCCTTGCTCGAAGCCCACGTCGAGACCTTCGCCGCCTTCGGGGGGGCAGCAGACGCTCCGACGCCGGGGCCCCGCCGATGCGCCGGTCCCAGCGGCGGCGCCATCGGACCGCCGGCACCCGCGCCGCCCGCCCGCGACCGACGCCACCCCCCGCGATCCGACCCCCTCGTCGGCGGCCCCCCCCACCGGCCGACCCGCCCGCCCCGAGGTCGCCGCGGGCCGACCTTCGGGGTCCGCGGCCGGTGCGGCCGAAAACACGCCGCTGTGAGGGCCCAGGCGGCCCGGAACGGCACGGCCCTGCCCGGGGAGACCTGGCTGTTCCCCCCGCTTTCCCGGTTGTCCACCCCCCCCGCTCCCCGCGCCCCCCGATGACGACGACGAACGCCCACCCATCCCCAGCCCCGACGCGGGTCGTCGCCCGCACCATCAACCCCGGCGCCCACAGGTGGGGCCAGTCGACAATGCCGTTCCCACAGCGGTCCGGGGCTGCCTGCACGCGTCGGACACCGCACATCGCCGAAGCGACCTGCCGCCGCCGATCTGGTCCCCGCATCGGGGAGGGGACGGACCGTGGCTCGGTGAGGGCTCCCGGTCGCAGGGCCACCAGGTCCGCGGCCCGGGGCGGCTCGGCATCGGCCGGTCGTGGCGCAGGCAGGGGTCTAGCTCGGCGACGACGCGCGGGGGGCCGGCCAGCTCGGCGGCTCCGGGTCTAGGACCACGAGGAGGCGGTCTCTCCGGTGCGCTCCGATGTCGTCAGCTGCGGCGGGGCCGCCCCCGGCCGCGGCGCGCAGTCCCGCCCAGGAGATCGTGGGCGACCTCCAGGATCCAGCTTCGGAGCTCGTCAGCGGGCACGTCCGCGAGGACGCTGGCGGTGTGAGGGCCGGGGCCCCGCCCACGGCCCCGATCGCGCGAGCGAACCGGACCCGGTCGGCGAGGGCACCGAGGTGTCGCGCATCTGCCGATCCAACTACTGATGCTGGCAGCGGTGCTGGTCGACGTGCTCGGGATCGCGCTCGGCGAGCGCTGGCCGATCGGATCGTTGTGATCGACGCCGGGCGGGTGATCGCGGAGGGGACCGCCGACGAACTCACGGCCCACGTGGGGGGCGATCGCCTCGAGCTGACCATCAGCCAAGCCAGCAACCTCGCCGCCGCGGCACGCGGACTGAGCGATCACACCTGCGGTCCGGTCAGGATCGACGAGGGACCGGGACGGCTCGTCGCGCCGGTGCCGCGGGGAGCCCTGATCCTGTCCCAGGTGGTGCGCACGCTCGACGAGGCCCAGGTGGTCGCGGTCGACCTCGGCCTGCACCGCCCATCGCTCGACGACGTGTTCCTCGCCCTCACCGTCACGGGACGGGGTGGGCCGCCGCCGGTGAACCGGCGCTCGCCGACGCCGTCGTAGCGTGATGACGATTCCGGCGGTCGCCGGCCTCGGCGCCGGCTCGGCGTGGCGGCGGATCCGCTGGTCGCAGCGCGACGTGCTCGTCCTCGCCCGCCGCAGCCTCACCCACGTCGCCCGCGCACCGATGCAGCGCTCCGACGTGACCATCCAGCCCATCATGTTCGTGCTGCTGCTCACCTACGTGTTCGGCAGCGCCTCACCCTTCCCAGTGTTGCCAGCTTCCATGCCCATCTGGTCGCGGTCATCTTCGGCATGCCCGCCGCCGGCACCGCCGCCGGCACCGCCGTCGGGCTCACCGACGACCTCCCGAAGGGGATCATCGACCGCTTCCGGTCCCTGCCGATGTCGAGGGACGCCGTCCTCGCCGGACGCACCGTGGCGGACCTCGTGACCAACCTCATCGGCCTCGCCGTCGTCGCCGGTGCCGGGGCCGTGGTCGGGTGGCGGATCCACAACGGGGCGGTGCCGGCGCTGGGTGGATTCGGGCTTGCGCTCCGCTTCGCCGACGCGATGACCTGGGTCGGAATCTGCCTCGGGATCGTCTACCGGAGCGCCGAGGCCGCCCAGGCGACCAGCTTCAACTTCATCTTTCCGCTGTTGTTCATCTCCAACGCGCCCGTCGCCACCCAGGGGATGGCACCCTGGCTGCGGGCGGTCGCCGACTGGAAGCCCATCAGCGCCCGGACCGCCTCCCTGCGACAGCCCTTCGGCAACCCCAATCCGTCGGCCCGGGTCCACATCTGGCCGATGGCGCACCCTGAGCTGGCGATCCGGCTCTGGTCCTTCGCCATCCGTTCGGTCTTCGTCCCCCTCGCGATCCGGCTCTCCCGCCGCCACACCGCGACCTGACCACCCGGCGCTGGCCCCTCGGTCGGCCGCCCGTTGCGAGGGCCATCGCGGGCAGGCGGGCGAGCGCCACCAACGACCACGCCCGAGGGTGACCGACCCAGCACTGGCGGTCCCCCTGCGTGCGCCCGCGACCGCCCGCCCTGCCCTTCGCGCCGCCGCCAGCCGGTGCGCCCGGCCGGGTCGTGGATCGCAGGGGGTGGGAGGGAGCCGGTCCGGAAGGCGCGCAGAGCCCGGGGGAGCGACGCCGAGACGGCCGGAGCGGCCGCCGCCGCGTCAGCCCCAGAGCGCCCGCCAGAGCCCCGCCCGCGCCACCGCCCGGCCGACGATCTTGTTCTTGGCCCGGCGGGCGATCCGGTGGGGGTTGCCGGAGGCGACCGTGCTGACGTCGTTGGCCACCCGGGCCGCATGGTAGAGCTCGGAGACCAGGCTCCGGCGCCTCACCCGAGCGCGTCCGCGACGAAGGCGTCCGCGTCGGCCGTCAGTTCGGCCCGGCCCCGCTCCTCAGTCTCGATCAGCGCCAGCAACCGGGCGGCTGCCGCGGGCAGCTGGGTGCCGATGGCCAACCCCACCGAGAGCCAGTAGTCGGCCGTCTCCAGCAGGAGCGGACGAGCCGTCTCGGATACCTCCCCGACCACCTCCGCCATGCCGCTGACAAGGGCGCGGCCATAGCGGGCCCACTCCTCGCCTCCCGGGGCCTGGGTGCCGTTCGTCGCCATGTCCGGCCCTCCTGTCATGGCCCGCAGTCTACGCCGGCGCCCGGGCCGCGCCCGGGCCGCGCCCGGGCGGACCGACGCGTGGTGGGCGCCGTGGGTGCTGCCGGCCGTCCGCTCGACGGGGGGCAGGGTCTCAGCGCCGCCGACCGCGCCAGACGCTGAGGCCGAGCAGCCCCACCACCGCGGCCGGGAAGAGCACGAACAGGGCGCCGGCCCCGTGGGCGACACCGAAGCCGACCGCGATCGCCGC